>Ga0137409_10007845_pt1 | contig 10937 bp, 9 predicted proteins | sample CZODoug1_16funga_FD_122059 | JGI IMG/M metagenome (GOLD analysis project Ga0137409, IMG submission 122059) | Vadose zone soil fungal communities from Angelo Coast Range Reserve, California, USA - CZODoug1_16fungal (Hybrid Assembly) | ecosystem: Environmental > Terrestrial > Soil > Vadose zone... | reverse complement strand
ATCGCATCGATTCACCACGCCAGGATCTCTCGTTCGACCGACGCGACAGCGCGCGCGGCATGCCGAAATGTCGGGTCGTCGACCCGGGTTTCACCTGGGGCGCCGATCGCCCGCCCAATCGTCCGTGGCACGAGACGATTATCTACGAAGCTCACCTGCGTGGTTTCACCAAGCTGCACCCTGCCGTGCCGGAGGCGCTGAAGGGCACGGCGGCGGGCATTAGCGTGCGCGAGGTCATCGACCATTTGAAGGCGCTCGGGATCACTGCCCTCGAATTCCTCCCGGTCCACGCGTTCGTCAGCGGCCGCCACCTCTCCGAGCGCGGGCTCGTCAATTATTGGGGCTACGATTCGATCGCCTACTTCGCGCCTGAGCCGCGCTACCTCGCAACCGGCTCGCTGAGCGAATTCAAGACCATGGTGACGCTGCTGCACGACGCCGATATCGAGGTCATTCTCGATGTCGTCTACAACCATACGGCCGAAGGCAACCATGCCGGCCCGACGCTGTCTTTTCGCGGTATCGACAATCTCGCCTACTACCGCGTGGTTGACGGCGAGCCGCGGCACTACATGGATTACACCGGCTGCGGCAACACGCTCAACATGGTACACCCGCACTCCATCCAGCTGATGATGGACAGTCTTCGGTACTGGGTCACGGAAATGCACATCGATGGGTTTCGCTTCGACCTTGCGTCGGCGCTGGCGCGAGAACTCAAGGACGTCGATCAGCTTGGCGCCTTCTTCGACACGATCTATCAGGACCCGACGCTGGCGCCTGTCAAGCTGATCGCCGAGCCCTGGGACCTGGGCGACGGCGGCTACCAGGTCGGCAATTTCCCGCCGGGTTGGATGGAATGGAACGGCAAGTACCGCGATACGGTCCGCAAATATTGGAAAGGCGACATGGGTCTTCACTCGGAAATCGCGACGCGCCTGGCCGGCAGCGCGGATCTGTATGAAACGACGCGCCGGCCGCCGTCGGCCAGCATCAATTTCGTCACGGCGCACGATGGCTTCACGCTGCAAGACCTCGTGAGTTATGAGCAGAAGCACAACGACGCGAACGGCGAGGAGAACCGCGACGGCACCGACGACAATCACGCGTGGAATTGCGGCGTGGAAGGTCCCACCGACGATGCGGGCATCATCGAACTGCGCGAGCGTCAGAAGCGAAACCTGTGGTGCGCGTTGATGCTGGCGCAGGGCGTCCCCATGATGTCCGGCGGCGATGAACTATCGCGGACGCAGCTCGGCAACAACAACGCCTACTGCCAGGATAGCGAGTTGTCATGGTATGACTGGACCTTGGATGATCGGCGGAAGAATTTCCTCGAGTTTGCGCAACGCGTGAACCGGTACCGCAAGCAGCATCCGAACTTTCATCGCTACGCCTTTTATCACAACGACGCGGAGGCGATTCACCCGGACAAGAACATCGTTTGGTTCCGGGCGGACGGCAAGCGCATGGAGGCCAACGATTGGGAAGTCGGCGGGTGGATGCGCACGCTCGGCATGTTTCTCAACGGGATGGCACCGGAGATTCGCGACAGCGAGGGACGGTGCGCGCAGGACAAGGACTTCCTGTTGCTGCTGAACGCGCATCACGAACCGGTAACCTTCCGGATTTCCTATCAGCTGTATCATACCGGTTGGAAGGTGGCATTCGACACGGCGCGCCCGAACTTGGCCCTGGAGCACGAAGTCGTGAAGCGAAACCGGATGGTCGAAATGGCACCTCGATCGTTCGTCCTGCTGAGCCATGAGCGCTAAGTGGGTCGCCACCTATCGTCTGCAGCTGCACGCGGGATTTCCACTGGATGCTGCGGGCGAGGTCCTACCGTACCTGGCCGAGCTCGGCGTCAGCCACGTCTACCTGTCGCCCTGCCTGCAGGCGGTGCCGGGAAGCCGGCATGGCTATGACGTCACCGATCCCAGCCGAATCAGCGACGATCTGGGGGGCGAGGCTGCATGGGCGCGTTTCGTCGCTGCGGCACGCTCCCACGAACTAAAGATACTCCTCGACATCGTGCCGAATCATATGTCGGCCTCCCAGCACAATCCGTGGTGGGATGACCTTCTCGCCCATGGACCATTCAGCACTTACGCCGCCTTCTTCGACGTCAAGATCCCGGCCGCCCAGCCGTTTCGGGTCCATCTGTGCACGCTCGCGCGGGCCTACGGCGAAGCCTTGGAGGCCGGCGAACTCGTGCTGGAAGCCGAGGACGGACTTCCTCGCTTAAGGCATTTCGACAATACATGGCCGCTTGCCCCCGCCTCGTGGGGCGAGATGCTTGCGCCCGCATCCGATACGCCGCGCGACCCGTGCTTCCATCAACTTCAGCTGCTGCTGCAGCGGGCAGCGCCCACGGACGCGGACCGTGCGCTGTACCGGCTGCATGCGGGCAGGGCGAAAACATTGCTGGCCGAGGCGAACCGCGGCGGCCGCCTGCAAGCGGCGGTGACCGGCCTGAACAACGACCCGGAACGGCTGGACGCCATTCTGCGCCTGCAATTCTTCGTGCTGCACGGCTGGAAACTAGCCGGCGAGCTCACCAACTACCGGCGCTTTTTCGACGTGGGCCCGCTCTCCGGCATCCGGATGGAATTGCCGCAGGTGTTGACCGCAACGCATGCACGCATCGAGACCATGGTCGCGCGCGGCGAGGTGGACGGACTTCGAGTGGACCACCCGGATGGCCTGCGGGACCCTTTGACCTATTTCAAGAGATTGCGCCTCTTCCTGCCCGACGGGCGCGTGTACGTCGAGAAGATTCTCGAAAACGACGAGCGCCTCATGAACGACTGGCCCATCGACGGTACGGTGGGTTACGACTTTCTCGCGAAGGTCAATCGTCTCTGGATGGACGATCAACGCATCGACGGGCTCACGGCGACGTACTCCGATTTCACGGGCCATCCCGTGAATTTTGCCGCACTGGTCCGCGAAAAGAAGCGGGAAATCGTCGACTCGACCTTTTCGGCCGACTTGGAACGTTTGGCGGTGGCCGCCATCAAGAGCGCGCGCGCCGGCTGGCGCACCCGGGACATCAGCCCGCGCCACCTGCGCGAAGCGCTGGCCAGAGTAACCGTGGCGCTGGGGGTTTATCGAACCTACCGCACCGCCGAGACGCTGCACGATGAGGACCGGCGCGTGGTGGCTGAAGCGGTGCAGAGCGCGCGCATCGGTTCGACGGACATCGATGCGGCGGCCTTCGACTTTCTCCTGTCGCTGTTCACGAAACCGCATCTGGAGGAACTCGACGAGGACTTCATCGCGCAATGGCAGCAGCTGGCGCCGGCCGTCATGGCCAAGGGTGTGGAAGACACGACCTTTTATTGCTTCGACCGCCTCGTGTCGTGCAACGAGGTGGGCGCCCAACCCTCGCTGGTCGGAATCTCGGCCGACAAATTCCACGAATTCTGCCATGTCTTGAGCGAGCGCTGGCCGAACAACATGCTCGCGACGTCGACCCACGACAACAAGCGCAGCGAGGACGTGCGGACCCGAATTTCGGTTCTCTCGGAAGTCCCGGATCGCTGGTCCGAGGCGTTGCACGCATGGTCGCAGCTGAACGCGCCCGCCTGGAAGAATCGGACGCCGGACCGCCACGCCGAGTATCTCCTGTATCAGACGCTCATCGGCGCGTGGCCCATCTCTCAGGAGCGCTGTTGGCAATACATGCTGAAGGCCTGCCGCGAGGCCAAGATCCGGACGTCCTGGCATGAGCCGAACACCGGATACGAAGAGAACATCCGCGGCTTCGTCGATGGCGTCTTTCAGACGCCCGAATTCATCGCAAGCCTCGAAGCCTTCATCCAGCCTCTCGTGCTTCCCGGCCGCATCAACAGCCTGTCCCAGACCCTCATCAAGATGATCGTGTCGGGAGTGCCTGATTTTTACCAGGGAACGGAACTATGGGATCTGAGCCTCGTCGATCCCGACAATCGCCGGCCGGTGGACTTTGCAACCCGGGCGAAATTTCTCGACCAGCTGGCCGCGCGTCCGCCGAAGCCCGCTGCCCTGCTCGCTAATCTGTCGGACGGCCGCGCCAAGCTGCACGTCATCCGCCAGGGACTCGCCGTGCGCAAGGCGCATCCCGAGCTGTTTCACGGCGGTAAATATCGCGCGCTGCTCGCCGACGCCGGCTACGAGGAGAACGTGATCGCCTTCTCGCTCGGCGATCGGATCGTCGCGGTAGCGCCCCGGTTGTTTGCTCGGCGTTTGGGAGATGCAGACGCGCCGATCGGCGAGTTCTGGGGCGAGGCGCGCCTTACGCTGCCGCAGGGCGAGTTCGAAGACGTCCTCAGCGGCGCGCGCCACGCCGGCGGGGCCACGGCGCTGGCTGAATTGGTGCCGGAGTTCCCAGTTGCCCTGCTAATCAAAAAATAGGGACAGACCCTATTTTTCTCAAATGAGAAAAATGGGGTCCGTCCCTATTTATTCGCTACTCTTGCGCCGGTGAGCCAGCCGCCCTATCGCGCCGAGCACATCGGCAGCTTCCTGCGCCCGCGCGAGGTGCTGGAAGGCCGCAACGTCGACGAGCACATCGTGCGCCTGATCCGCTGGCAGGAGGAGCTCGGCCTCGAGGTGGTGACCGACGGCGAGTTCCGGCGCGAGTCCTGGCGCCTCGGGCTCGTGTCGAAGGTCGCCGGCTTCGCGCAGGCCGAGGCTTTCGGCAACGTCGATCTGCAGCGCGACGAGGCGGGCAACGTGATGAAGATCGGCTCGGCGCCGGTCGCGGTGACCAGGATCCGCCGCGTGCGCCCGATCGTCGCCGACGAGGCCGCGTTCACGCTCGCGCACACCAAGCGCACGGTGAAGGCGACGATGCCGGCGCCTTCCTACTTGCACTATCCGCGCGGCAAGCGCTGCGTCGATCCGGACGTGTATCCCGATCTGGAGCTGTTCTTCAACGACGTGGTCGCGATCTACGTGCAGGAGATGAAAGCGCTGCACGCCGCCGGCGGCACCTATCTGCAGCTCGACGAGGTGGCGCAGACGCTGCTCTGCGACCAGCGCCTGCGCGATGCGGTCAAGGCGAGGGGCGATGATCCGGAGCGGCTCGTCGATCTCTATATCGACCTCATCAACCGCATCGTGCGCGAGCGCCCGCCGGGCATGACCATCGGCGTGCACATGTGCCGCGGCAATGCCTACGGCAAGTGGATCGCCGCGGGCGGGTATGAGCGCATCGCCGAGAAAAGCTTCACCAAGCTGGAGGTCGATGCATTCTTTCTAGAGTTCGATAGCGAGCGCGCCGGCGGATTTGAGCCGCTGCGCTATATACCCAAAGGAAAGCGCGTCGTGATCGGCGCCGTGTCGACCAAGGTGCCGGCGCTGGAATCGAAGGACGAGCTCAAGCGCAAGATCGACGAGGCGAGCCGCTACGTGCCCGCGGAGAACCTCTCGCTCAGCCCGCAGTGCGGCTTCGCCAGCCACAAGGCGGGCAGCGGCCTTACCTTCGAGCAGCAGGAGGCGAAGATGCGCCTGGTGGTGGAGACGGCGCGCGAGGTGTGGAAGTGAACCTGCAGCTCAGCATCGGCATGGCGGGCAACCCGCGCACCTGGCCGATCTTCGACGGCCGCGTCAAGGCCGACGGCATCGATCTCCTGCCGAGCGAGGTGTTTCCCTCCGAGCTCTTCTGGCGCCAGCTCAAGTTCGGCGACTTCGACCTCGCCGAGATGTCGATGTCGACGCTGATGATGGCGGTGGCGCAGGGCCGCATTGGCGAACCGCACCGCTGGGTCGGCATCCCGGTGTTCACCACGCGCAAGCTCTTCCACACCGAGATCCTGGTGCGGCGATCAGCCGGAATAGAAAGACCGGAAGCCCTGAAAGGAAAGCGCGTTGGCGTGCCCGAGTACCAGCAGACCGCGGCGCTCTGGGCGCGCGGCGCCCTTGAACATGAATTCGGCGTGCGGGCGCGCGACATGGAGTGGTGGATGGAGCGCGTGCCGAGCCACAGCCATCGCGGCGCGGTAGGCTTCGAGCCGCCGGCGGGCGTCGTCATCAAGCAGGTGCCGGCGGAGAAGAGCCTGGGCAGCATGATGCTCGCCGGCGAGATCGACGCGACGGTGCATTACATCCAGCGCACCAACCTGGTCGACCGCAGCACCGCCGACCTGGGTGCCCATCCGGACATTTGTCCATTGTTTGCCGATCCGGTCGCCGAGGGCGTGCGCTACTACAAGAAGACCGGCCTGCTGCCGATCAACCATGGCATGGTGATCAAACGCGAGCTCGCCGAGCGCCATCCGTGGGTCGTGCTCAACGTGCTGAAGGCCTTCGAGCGCGCCAGCGAGCTCGCCGAGCGCGAGCGCCTCGAGCATGCGCGCTATCACATCGACACCGGGCTCGCATCCGCCGAGAGCCTGCGCACGCCGCTGGTCAAGCATGGCGTCAAAGCCAATCGCCTGGTGCTCGAGACCGCCGCGCAGTACTCGCAGGAGCAGGGCCTGACGCCGCGGCGCGTGAAGCTGGAGGAGCTGTTCGCGCCGAGCGCGATCGAACAGTAGCTAGCGAATGTGCCGCAGCACCTGGCTGCGGAAATCCGTATCGGTCGCGCTGTCGGCGTGCAGGAGCGGCATGTCGATGAAGGTCACGGCGCCCATGCTCTTCGCGGCGATGCCCATCGCTTCGGCCATCACCGGCGGGACCGCGCGGTCGCCGATGCGGCAGGCGACGAAGGGCAGGGCGGGGAAATCCTGCCGCACGAAGCGCAGCAGATCGAAGGCGCGCGTCTCGTCGAAGAAGACGCCGCAGAGCACGAGGTCGAAGTCGCTCTTGCCGCGCAGCGCCGCGACGGCGTGGTCGTAGGTGTAGACCGGCGTCACCTCGGCGTACTCGCCCAGCGCGCGCCGCACGGCGACCCCGCCCTGCGGCCGCACGGCGGTCAGGATGCGCGGCTTGCGCGCCATCAGTCGGCCCTCAGCCCCGCCTTGCGCACCACGTCGCCCCACTTCGCGATCTCGGCCTGGAGGTAGGCGCCGAGCTCTTCGGGCGTGCTGGTGAGCGGATCGGTCGCCATCAGGGCGAGCCGCTCCGTCACCTCGGGATTGCGCATGATCTTCACGAGCTCGGCGTTGAGCCGGTTGATGATCGGCCGCGGCGTACCGGCGGGCGCGAGGATGCCGTACCAGGTGGTGACGTCGAAATTGCCGAGCCCTGCCTCCTCGGCGGTCGGCACGTCGGGCAGGATCGGCGAGCGCTCGCGCGCCAGCACCGCCAGCGCGCGCAGCCTGCCGGCCTTGATGTGCGGCGCCGGCACCGGGATGCCGATGAAAGCGAGATGCACTTCGCCGGCGAGCACGCCGTTCATCGCCAGGTTCACGCCCTTGTAAGGCACGTGCACGAGCTTGATCCCGGCGGTGAGATTCAGCAGCTCGCCGGCGAGATGGTTGGAGGTGCCGCTGCCGCCCGAGCCGAAGTTCATGCCGCCGGGCTTCGATCTCGCCAGCGCGATGAACTCCTGCAGGTTGTTCGCCGGCACCGACGGGTGCGTGATCATCACGTTCGGCACCGAGGCCACGAGCGCGATCGGCGCGAAGTCCTTGACCGGGTCGTAGTTCAGCTTCGAGTACAGCGTCGGGCTGATCGCGAGCGAGGGAGCGACCAGCACGAGGCTGTATCCGTCCGGCGCCGCGCGCGCCGCGGCTTCCGCGCCGACGTTGCCGCCGGCGCCGCCGCGGTTCTCCGTCACCACCGGCTGGCCGAGATTCGTCGCGAGGCGCTCGGCGAGCAGCCGGCCGAGGATGTCCGTGCCGCCGCCGGGCGGGAAGGGCAGGATGAGGCGCAGCGGCTTCGACGGATAGACATCCTGCGCCTGCGCGCTGCCGCTGAGGAGCGCGCAAGCGACAAGCAATGCTTTCATCCGATGACCTTTCTGTAGCGCATATCGTGCAGCGGGCTGCCGACCAGCGCCGTGTCGGTTTTCACGGCGCCGTCCGGCGCGTAGCCCAGGCGCTCGTAAAAGCTGCGCGCCGGCTCGTTACCCTTCAGCACCCATAGCGTCAGCACCGTGTACTCACGCGTCGCGGCCTCGCGTAGCGCGTGCTCGCACAGCGCGCGCCCTGCACCCTGCCGCCAACGGTCCGGGCTCACGTTAAGCGAGTAGATCTCCGCGACATCGCTTGGCGCTTCATCGCGCGTGGGACCGAAGGAGCAAAAGCCCGCAATCTGCCCCTCCACCTCCGCGAGTGCGAGCTTTGCCGGTCCGGGACGCGCGATGGCCTTCGCCCACCGCTCGGACCGCTGATCCACGGTGAGCGAAGCCAGATAGTCGTCAGGGATGAGACCGCGATATGCGGCACGCCAGGCGGCGACGTGAATCTCCGCGATGGCCCGCGCATCGGCGCGCGTTGCGTCCCGGATGGTCAGCGCAGCCCTCGTTTTTTCCACCTTTGGCCTATCCCCCTCCAGTGCAAAGCGTACTGGATGCCCGCGCGTTCGAGCACCCAGGCGACGAAACTGTTGCTGTTCGGGCCGGGCCACAAGCGATAGCGCTGGCGGTGCGGATAAGTTTCGGGCTTGGCGAGCACCGCGGCGAGGCGCGCCGCGTCCTCCCCGGCCCACTCGGCGGCGATGCGCGAGGGTCCGCCGCCGACGCCGCCGTCCGGCGCCTTGAGATCGCAGTGCACGTGGCCGTAGCTCGTGCCGCCCGCGTTCTTCGTCTGCCATACTTCCCAGCGGTGGCAGGCGCCGGCGTCGTCGGTCACCACGAACCAGTAGTGCACGGCGATCGCGCCGATGAAGGGAAGCGGCGCATAGCGAAGCTCGACTTTCAAATGCGGATGGCCCTGAGCGGATTTCTCTGGCTCATTCTAATGAGCGGCGCGGCGGCGCAGGACTGGCCGACGAAGCCCGTGCGCATCATCGTGCCGTTCACGCCCGGCGGCGTGGCCGACAACAGCGCGCGCGTAGTGGCCGAGCCGCTCGCGGCGCGCCTCGGGCAGCAGGTCGTGGTCGAGAACCGGCCCGGCGCGAGCGGCAACATCGGCACCCAAGCTGTGGCGCAGGCCGAGCCCGACGGGCACACGCTGCTGCTCGGCTTCGACGGCACGATGGTGATCAACCCGCACGTGTTCGCCAGGATTCCCTTCGATACCTTGCTGGATTTCTCGCCGGTGACGAAGCTCGGCGATGCGACGCTGATCCTGGTCGCGCATCCGGGGGTCGGCCTGCGCAGCCTCCCCGACCTCATCGAGCAGGCGAAGGCGAAGCCGTTCGCCTACGGCACCTCGGGCACCGGCGGCACGCCGCATCTCGCGGGCGAGTTGCTCAAGCAGCGTACCGGCGCGCGGCTCGAGCACGTGCCGTACAAGGGCGGCGGCAAGGCGATCACCGCCGCCGGCGCCGGGCGGATCCCGCTGGTCTTACCCGCCATGGCTACAGCGCAGCAATACGTGCGCACCAACCGGCTGGTCGGCCTCGGCGTGCCGAGCTCGAAGCGCTCGAGCGCGCTGCCCGACGTGCCGACGTTCCAGGAGGCCGGCCTCGCGGGCTTCGACGTCTCGTCGTGGGTCGGCATCTTCGCGCCGGCGAGGACGCCGCCGGCGGTGGTCGACAAGCTGCAGCGCGAGCTCGCCGCGGCGCTGAAGACGCCGTTCGTGCGCGAGCGTTACGCCACGCTCGGCATCGAGCCGGTAGGCAACACGCCGCGCGAATTCTTCGAGCAGGTGCGCGAGGACCTCGCGCGCTGGGAGAAGGTGGTCAAGGCGGCGAACGTCAAGGTCGAGTGAACTACGGTGCTACGGCCGCGTCCTTCTGTCCGCTCTGCTGCAGCGAAGCGGCGACGAAGCCCGAAGCCTTCATCTCGTCGACGAACTCGCGCAGGTAGCGCACGGCGAGCGGGCGGCCGCGCGGCATGGCCATCGCCTGCTCGATCACCATGAAGCGATCCTCCATCACCCGCAGCCCGGGTTGCTGGCGCGCCGACTGCACGAGCTGCTGGCGGATGCCGGCGGCCGCATCGAGCTTCTGCTTGAGGAAGAGCTCCGGCGCCTCGGGCGAGGTCGGCGCGCGCACGAGCTGCGCGCGCTTGAGCGTGCGCGTGAGATAAAGATCGTAGACGCTGCCGCGGCCGACCGCCACGCGCACGCCGTCGCGGTCGACGTCCTGCACCGTGCGCAGCGGCGAGCCCTCCGGCACGAGGTAGGTGCCTTCGATGATGACGTAAGGCGCGGTGAACTCGACCTCGTTCGCGCGCTGCGGATCGCGCGCGATGAAGGCGATGTCCCAGGCGCCGCTCTTCGCGTCCGCGAATACTTTTCCGGCCGCATCATAGGAGCGGAGCTCCAGCGGCACGCCGAGGCGCCGCGCCAGCTCGCGCGCGAGGTCGACCGATACGCCGCCGGCTTCGCCGTTCGCGTTCTTCTGCGCGAGCACGGGATTGCCGAAGTTGATCGCGGCGCGCAGCGTGCCGGAAGGCGCGAGGTCGCGCACCGTCTCCTGCGGCACGACGTCGGGCGTGACGCAGCCGGCGAGGACCACCACGGCGAGCAGCAGGGCGGGCTTCATCAGCGCTTCTTCGCCATCCCTTCCGCCGAGCACGGGTTCTCGCTCGAGCAGCGGTCGCCGATCACGCCCACCGCCTGGATCTCGATCTCGATGCCGGGCCGCGCGAAGTTGGTCACGGTGACGAGCGCGCTGCCGGGATAGTGGCCGTTCTGGAACATGTCCTTGCGCATCTCGACGAAGCGGTCGCCGTAGCGCGATTCCTTGATGAACACCGTCATGCTGACGACGTTGGCGAGGCTGCCACCGGCGCGCTTCATGATCGCGTCGATCTGCGAGAACACCTGCTTCACCTGCGCCTCGAAATTGTTTGCGATGTCGTTGTTCTGGTTGTCGCGCGTGGCGGTCTGGCCGGCGACCCAGACGATCTTGCCGCCCTCGGTGATCACGCCGGGCGAGAAGGCGCGGGAGAGCTGGAA
>Ga0137409_10007843_pt1 | contig 10939 bp, 9 predicted proteins | sample CZODoug1_16funga_FD_122059 | JGI IMG/M metagenome (GOLD analysis project Ga0137409, IMG submission 122059) | Vadose zone soil fungal communities from Angelo Coast Range Reserve, California, USA - CZODoug1_16fungal (Hybrid Assembly) | ecosystem: Environmental > Terrestrial > Soil > Vadose zone... | reverse complement strand
CTTCCCGTGATCACCGTCGTCTACAACAACCACGCCTACGGCGGCCCCCACAGCCGCGTGATCGAGAAGACCGCCGGAGGCAAGATGGTTCAGAAGCGCCAGTTCGTGCACGACTACCTCGGCAGCCCCGACATGAACATGGCGCTGATCGCCACCGGTTTCGGCGTCGACTCGGAAGTCGCGGACACGCCCGAGCAGCTGCGCGACGCGCTCGGGCGCGCGCGCAAGGCGACCGTGGAAGGAAGGCCCTACCTGATCGACGCGCAGGTCGCGCGCGTGGGCGTGGCCTGGGCGGATAAGCCCTGGATCCCGCCGATCAGCATCGCGCGCGAGCGCACGCGGAAGGTCTAGGTCCCGCCCGCGGCGATCAGAATGCGACCGAGAACGAGAGGCCTGCGCCGCTGGCCTTGAGCGTGCTGCCGTTCATCTTGTAGTCGAGGCCGGTGAAGCGCAATCCGATGCCCACCTTCCCCAGCATATAGTCCGCCTGCAGCAGCAGGCCGATCGTGTTGTCCGGGGTCGTGTTGATGCTCGACGCGACCCCACTGCCCTCGAGCTGGGGATGCATCACGTACGTCATGCCGCCTCCCACGCGAAACCGCTCGGCTCGGTAGAAGATCAGCGCGTCGAGCGGATAGCGGATCCAGGTGATGTGGCCGTTGTCCGCGCTGATGCCCTGGTACTTGACCGACAGCGTGCCCTGGAATTCGATGTTCCCGGCATCGTTGAGGACCGAAACGCCGCCGCCGAGGTAGAAGCCCTCGTTCGCCCTGATCGAATCGTTCTTGCCGCTGGTGAAGGTCACGCCCTGGATCTCGTCCCCGCCGGTGTCGTAGCCGGCGACGAGAACGGGCCTCACCTCGGCCGCGCGAGAGGCTGCGGGAGCCGCCGCGGCCCAGGCGAACAACGCCAACACCGGCACTCCGAGGAGGCCCGATTTCATCCCTAGCGCAGCGACGTGATCTTGGTGAGGAGCTCCTTCTCGTCGACGGGCTTCGAGACGTAATCCCTCGCGCCCTGACGCACGCCCCAGATGCGGTCGGTCTCGAGGTTCTTGCTGGTGCACAGGATGATCGGGATGTTCTTGGTCTCCTCGTCCCGGGTGATGATGCGCGTCGCCTGGTAGCCGTCCATGTCGGGCATGACCACGTCCATCAGGATCATGTCGGGCTTTTCCGCCTTGGCTTTCTCGATCGCTTCCTTGCCGCTTCCGGCCACGCTGCATTTGTAGCCGTGCCTGGCGAGCATCTCGCTCAGCCCGTGACGGTTGGTGGCGGAGTCGTCGACGATGAGGATTTTTCTGATGGGCATCGAGGTGGTATGCAACTCGTGAGCGGGCGATGCGGCATTCTACTGCACCGGTCGCATGCCTCCGCGGTACAACGCCACGCCGGCGATTCGATGCTACGATTCCCGGCCATGGCGCGCGCGTCGATGATCGGAGTGTTTCTGCTTCTGGCGCTCGTCGCCGTGTCCGCCCGGGCGCAGACGGTGCTGCGCATCTCGACCCCCGCCGTCCCCGACGACTGGCACGTCAAGATGCTGTACGTCTTCAAGGACGAGCTGGCGAAGACCACGCCGCGCCGCTTCGACGTGCAGGTGCATCATTCGGGAACCCTCTTCAGGCAAGGCGCCGAGGCCGTCGCGATGCAGCGCGGCAATCTCGAGATGGCGCTCCTTTCGATGCAGGACGTCGCGCGCCAGCTCCCGGAGTACTCGATTTTCACGGCCGGCTACCTGATACGCGATCCGGGGCATCTCCAGAAAGTCTACGGCGGTCCGATCGGCGGGGAGGTGCGCAGCAGGATCGCGGAGGCGATGGGGATCGAGCTGCTGCAGGTCGTGTATCTGGGCACGCGGCAGCTGGGTTTGCGCGAGCCGCGCAAGGTGAGCACGCCCGCCGATCTCGCCGGCGTGAAGCTGCGCATGCCGGGATCCAAGGAATGGCTCTTCCTCGGCCAGGCGCTGGGCGCGAGCGCGACGCCGCTCGCCTTCCCCGAGGTCTACCTGGGCCTGAAGACCGGTACCATCGACGCCCAGGACAACCCGCTGCCGACGCTCAAGTCGGCGAAGTTCTACGAGGTGACGAAGCAGATCGTGCTGACCGGACATCTCGTCGACTCGCTCCAGCTCGCCATCGCCGAGAAGACCTGGCAGGCGCTCTCGCCCGCGGAGCGGGCGCAAGTCAAGACCGCCGCGGCCCAGGCGGCGCAATTCAACGACGAGAACCGCCAGCGCGAGGAGAAGGAGCTGATCGAGTTCTTCCGCGCGCAGGGCATCGCCGTCACCACGCCCGACGTGGACGCGTTCAGGAAAACGGTGCAGGCCGCGTATCTCAAGTCCGAGTACGCGCAGAAGTGGCCGCGAGGCCTGCTTGAGCGCATCAACGCGGTCAGGTAGGCAACGTCTCGCACGCTGGGCCGATCTCACCGGCGCCGGCATCTTTGCCGTCCTGTTCCTGGCGCTGGTCGCGCAGGTGGGCCTTCGCTTCGTGCTCGGCGCGCCCGCCGCCTGGACCGAAGAACTGGCGACGATCGCCTACGTCTGGGTGATCTTCTGGGGAACGGCGTTCTGCGTGCCGCTCGCCGCCCACGTCGCGGTGGACTTCATCGTGCCGCGCTTCGCGCCGCCGGCACGCCGCGTTCTCTACGCGCTCGGGCTCGCGGCGCTCGCGGCCTGCTTCCTCTGGGCGCTGCCCGGCACCGCCGACTACCTGCGCTTCATGATGCGCGAGCGCACGCCCGTGCTCGATCTGCCCTTCGGGCTCGTTTACAGCGTATTTCTCGCGGCCGCGGTCATGGTCGTCCTGCGCTGCCTCGCGGCGATCGCTCGTCCCGGGCGCGCGGACCCGGAAACGCCCGCGGAACCGTGAGCGTCGCCTTCCTTCTGATGATCGCGGTGTTCGTGGGCATCGCGCTGCTGCGCGGGCCCATAGGCCTCGCGATGATCGCGGGCTGCATCGCCTACCTCGGCGCGACCGGCCGCGACATGGGCCTCGTCGCCGAGCAAATCCTGAACAGCCTCTTCGGCAGCTTCGTGCTGATCGCGGTGCCGATGTTCATCTTCGCCGCCAACGTGATGAACGTCGGGTCCTTGAGCGAGCGCATCTACGGGCTGGCGCACGCGATCATGGGCCGGTTCCGCGGAGGACTCGCGCACGTCAACGTGCTCGCTAGCGTGATCTTCTCCGGCATGAGCGGCAGCGCGATCGCCGACGCGGTGGGCCCCGGCATGGTCGAGATCGAGATGATGTGCAAGGACGGCCGCTACGAGCGGCCCTTCGCGGTCGCGGTGAGCGCCGCCTCCGCCACCATCGGGCCGATCATCCCGCCCTCGATCCCGATGGTGCTCTACGCCCTCGTGTCGGGCGCCTCGGTCGGCGCGCTGTTCATCGGCGGCATTGTGCCGGGCCTGCTCATGGCCGCGTCCATGATGCTGGTGATCGTGTGGATCGCTCGCAAACGCAATTTCCCGATGGAGGCGCCGGTACCCTGGCGCGAGATCCCGCGCATTTTCGTGCGCACCCTCTTGCCGCTGCTCATGCCGGCGGTGCTGCTCGGCGGGATCTACTCGGGTGCGTTTACCCCGACCGAAGCGGCCGCCGTGGCGGCGCTCTACGCGCTGGTGCTCGCGCTGCTGGTTTACCGCGTGCTCGACTGGAAAGGGCTCCTGGCGGTGCTTGCCGACAGCGCGCGCTCCACGGCGGTGGTCAGCATCATCATCTGCGGCGCATTCCTGCTCAATTACGTGCTCGCGACCGAACAGGTCCCGGCGCGCGTGGCCGATTGGTTCGCCTCCCTCCACGTGGGCCCACTGGGCTTTCTCATCGTCGCGAACATCGTCTTCCTCGTGCTGGGATGCCTGCTCGACACCACCACGCTGCTGCTGGTGCTGGTGCCGCTGCTGCTGCCCGCGGCCAGGGCGGCGGGCGTGGACCTCGTTCACTTCGGCGTGGTGATCGTCGTGAACATGATGATCGGCCTGCTCACCCCACCCTACGGCGTGCTGCTTTTCGTGTTGAGTGGACTTTCAGGGGCGGCAGTGAAGGACATTGTGCGCGAGCTCCTGCCCTTCATGGCGGCGCTGGTCGCGGTGCTCGTCCTGCTGATCTTCGTGCCTTCGCTGGTGCTCGCGCTGCCCAGGCTCGCCGGATATCCCGGCTGAATCGGGAAGGCCCCGGTTTGACACTCTGCGTTGCAGAGTATTAAACTCTGCATTACAGAGTTCGCCCGGGAGCCGCCAATGTCGACCGCGTCGACCCAGCTGGAAGCCATCCACAGCATGCTCTCCGCGGGGCATCGCAGCATACGCATGCCTCGCCACAGCCTCATCCTCTGGGGAATCGCCGGTTGTGTCCTCTGCCTCGCGACCGAGCACGTCATCACGCCCACGAGGTTCCCCGCGCACTGGGTACGCGCGCTCGCTTTGCTGCTCTTTCTGGCCCTGGTGCTGTCCGGCGTGGCCCTCGCTGATTATCAGTACACGCGCTATCGCATCAGCGCTCGCGACGAATCGCTGCCATTCGCCCAGGCGCAGGTCACCAAGGTGTGGTGGCTGCTCGTCAGCATGGGCACCCTGTTTACTTTCGCCACCGCGTTCTTCGGCGGCGGCTACATGGTCTACGTCATCTGGCTGGTGCTGTTCGGTTTGGGCATTTATGTTCACGGTCTGTTCTCCGAACAGATCCTCGAATGGGTGGGCGTGCTGATGATCCTGCTCGGAATCGGCGCGCTCGCCCTGTCGGTCGCGTTCCCGACGACGCAGTGGCTGGCGGCGTCGGCGTTCGGACTGGGCATGCCTTTGCTCAGCACGATGCTCGACCGCGGAAAGTACAAGTCCGTGCGAATCCGCGTGTCGCAGTCGGCGTTGTGGCTTGCGGTGGTGCTGTCCCCTCCGCTCCTCGCGGATCAGCTACGCAGGTCGCTGGATGCGCCTGACGCACCGGCGATGTCCCTGGAGTCGTTCCAGCGCCTGGAAGAGTTGCGGTCCCCGGCGGTGATCGTCATTCCCCCCGGCTCCAGGGTGCCATTGAAAGTTCGCGTCGGGGGCGGTCTCGTCGAGAACGGCGGGGAGACGATTCTTCCTCTGGTCCTGGCGAAGCCGCTCGAGATCGCGCTCGTCGACGGCAAGCCCGACGGCCGGTTCCGGGTTGCCGGCGGGCAATGGAAGCAAAGGCGCTTCGACATGTGGATCGAGCAGGTTCAATTCGGCGGCACGCTCACGCCCTCCGCCGGGCCTGCCGCGTCGTTGAATCTGGCCTTGACCGTCGGTCACTGAAATGGCAAACACTCCTCCTTCCTCCGACTGCGGTCTGGACTTCGTGCTGCACCAGCCGATCAGAACCCAGATCGTGGCGTACCTGATCGGCCGGAGCGAAGCCACGTTCACGGAGCTGAAACGAACGCTGCAGGTGTCCGACGGCAACCTCGAATCGCACCTCAAGAAGCTGATAGCGGCACGATACGTCGCGACGCGCAAGGACAGCAGCAACCCGCGCCAGCAAACGGTCTACTCGCTCACCCGGAGCGGCGAGAGCGCGTTGCGCGACTATGTGGCCAACCTGCAGAAGATGCTCGGCTTGGGCGCAAAAGTTCGCGGAGGACGGTCCTCCGCGGCGAGGGGAAAGCTCGCCTGGAACCCATGACCAAGTTCTTTGGAGAAACCATGATCAAGACCCTGAGACTTCCAAGCATCGCCTTGCTCCTGTTCTTGTCCGCGTGCGCGTCCCTGCCGCCCTCCGCCGAATCGCTGAGCGGGCTCCCCGTGGTCGAATTCGGGGGGACCGTGCCTGCCACCCAGGACTACATCCTGTTCTTTCCGGCAGGCAAGCCTATCCCCGTGGACGTGGCCGTGAAAGGCAACATCTTTGCGAAGGACGCGGAGCAGCGCCTGGATGTGACGCTGCGTAAGGACATCTATGTCTACAAGGAGTGGGTCAGCTACGACCGGGTGACCTGGCGCAACGGGCGGGACGCGATCAAGACGAGCGCGCAGGTGAGAATTCCAGGATACCGGCACCCCGAGCCGGGCCTGATGAAAATCCAGATGGACGAGCGCGGATAGAAAAGCGTCCATCACGCCCCAGGGCCAAGGGGTCGTCCCGCCCTGATGTTCACAGGAACCTGAATGGTGCGGCGCCTTGCGCTTGGATTTGCCCTTGTTGCGACCTGCGCGCTCGTTTCAACGGCCCGCGCCACGGAGTCGCTGCTCGACGAGCTGAGCGCGCCCGAGCGGCGCCGCGACCAATTCCCGAAGGAATTCGGCTACGCGGTCTTTCCCTACCCGTACCGGCTGCCCGGGATCGGTTCGGGCCTGAGCCTGGTCGCAGGCGCGCTGAATATCGCCGACACGCACACGGACGCCTACGGGATCCTGTTCGGCGGCGACGTGAAAGGCGGCGCCGCCGGGGTGGGCGACATACACCTCATCCCGCGCCGGCTCATTTTCGACGTCGGATACACCGCGGTCAATCGCGCCGCTTTCCAGAGCTACAGCCAGCGCGGCATGAATTCCGCGAAGAACGACTTCAGCCTGGTCGAAGTCGGCGACACGGAATTCTTCGGCGGGCGCCTGACCGCGACCTTCCTCGACCGCCGCTTCGAGATCCATGGCGCATGGTACGAAGGTGCGTCGCGCGTGAACAGCATTCACGACAAGGACGGCAATGTCATCATCGAGGCGCAGGACCCGCCGCTCACCCGCGGCCATACCACGCTCCTCGGAGCGCGCTTCGACCTGACCGACGACTACACCGATCCGCGGCGAGGCCTGCGGCTCGACGTCACGCGCAGCCAGTCCCCGCCCAGGGGCTCCGGCGCCGACTACTACGTGATGGACTACAACGCCACCGCGTACATCCCGCTCCCGCGGTACAACACCCTCGCGCTCAACCTGCTGCGCTCGGATGCCTTCGTGAGGCACGAGGGAGAAACCGATCCCGCCGCGCTGCAACAGCAGCTGGGCCTGAATTGCGCGAGCATCCCGGTTGCGGCCCAGCAGCAATTCTGCAACGAGTTCATCAGCACCACGGCCGCGGCCAACCAGTTCGGCACCGCCACGACGCTGGGCGGATTCGACCGCCTGCGCTCCTATCCGCAGGGGCGCTTCAAGGGCGCGCACACCTTGTTCATGGGCGCGGAATACCGCTGGAACCTCACCGACGAGGCGACGCCGTTCGACATCTTCCTCATGAAGGGCGTGCGCACCTCCATCCAGCTCGCCTTCTTCTACGAGACCGGCGTGACCTCGGACAACAAGAGCGACCTCAGCAAGGGCAGCCAGTTTCGCAGCTCCTACGGCGCGGGGTTCCGGATCGTCACCGGACAGGGAGTGGTGTTCCGCGCCGACCTCGCGTACGGCCAGGAAGGAATCAACTCCGCGATCTTCATCGGCTATCCGTGGGAGCTCTAGTTATCCCACTGTCATAGCGAGGCGCGTCAGAGGTCGCCGATTCCCGATTGAGCGTAGTATAGGTCGCGAGGGCCCGAGTGCGTCGCATTCGGGTCAGGGGAGGAAGCATGGGGAGGAAAGCACGTATCGAGCGGCCGTCGCCGCCGCTCGCATCGAATCGCGTCGATCGCAGCGGTTTTCGCCGCCGCGCGCTCTGTGTTCTCACCTTGATGGCGCTGGCGGAGGTCGGATCCGCCCGCGCCGCCTGCGCGCCGGCGAGCACCTCGCACGGCGACACCATCGTGTGCAGCGGCAGTCAGACCGAAGGCCTGGTCGCCAAATCGGGCGACGACAGCATCAGCATCCTCACCGGCGCGAGCATCAGCATCACGGGCACGCAGTCGGCCACCGCGGTGGACGCCGGCTCCGGCAACGACTCGGTCGTCAACGACGGCCGCGTCTCGGTGACGCTCGCCCCGCCCGCCGTTGCGCCCGCCGGAAAATCCTCCAGCTGCTCCCCGAACCGGGACATCCAAGGTGTCGGCATCGCGGGCGGGGGCGGGGGCGATCTCATCAACAATCGCGGCGCGATCGCCGTGCAGACCGCCGGCGGCGGGACTCAGCCGCAGCAGTGCGACTCGTCTCACTCCGACAACGGGCACGACGACGACCATGGTCATCCGCCGCTCAGGCCCGCGGCGGCCAGCATCGGAATCGTCGGGGACAGCGGCAACGACCAGATCAGCAACAGCGGTTCCGTGACCGTCAGCGCGTCCTCGGATTCGAGCAGTCCGCAAGTGATTGCAAAGGGCATCGTCGGCGCCAACGGCGATGACACCATCGTCAATCTGAGCACGGGAACGATTACCGTCACGGCGTCTTCCACGGCGGCGTCTTCGGCGCCGCCTGAAGCGACGGTATCGGCTCCGAGCAAGCAGTCGCATGGTTCGAACCGGCAGGACATCTCCGACACCGGCTTGGTCAACGCCGTCGGGATCGAGGGCGGCAACGGCAGGGACATTCTGCGCAACGACGGCGCGCTGGCCGTGAATGCCTCCGAGACACCGAGCAGCAGCACGCGCTCGCTGACGCTTCTCGGAGGCGACAACGTAACGGCCACCACCACCGTCGAAACGCGTGCTGTCGGAATCGACGCGGGCACCAGCAACGATCAGATATCGAACGCGGGTACGGTCACGGTCAATGCCACGTCCAAAATCGACGACGTCAACGTCAAGCTGAGCCTCATCGACATATCCAAGGCGGATACCAGCACGTTCATTCGATCGAGCGCCACGGGCATCGACGCGGGCGCCGGCAGCGACGACATCACCATCGCCAACGGCGGCAGCGTCGCCGCGAACGCGACGTCGGCGAGCAAGAGCATCGCGGTCAACGTGAGCGTTATCGACGCGGCGACAGCCGACACGAAGCTGCAACTCGAATCCACCGCGGTCGGAGTCGCCGGCGGGTCCGGCAAGAATTCGATCGAGACCAGCGGCACGGTAAACGCGACGGCGACGTCGCAACTTCTTGCCGTCGATGTGGGCGTGAACTTCGTCGATGCGACCATCGCGCGCACACCGGGCGACAGCTCGACGACGCTCGATGCCAGCGCGATCGGTATCGATGGCCGGAAAGGCAAAAACGACATCAACATCACCGCGGGCGGCTCGGTGAACGCGACCGCAACGTCGACCGCACACTCGACGGGCGTGGGCGTCGGGTTCCTGGGCATCTCCAACGATGTGGTAACGCTCGCCAAAGATGGCGGCCTCGCGGAAGTCGGCATTACGAGCAACAGCGCCGCTACCGGTATTGCCGGCGGGTCACGTCAGGATTACGTAACCAACCAGGGCGGCGTAACGGCGACGGCCACATCGACCGCCACGCAAGTCGAAGTGAGCGTCGGCATCGGTCTTGTGGACGTTCTCATTCCGATCCCGGATCTCAGTCTGGTCGGCGCCGGCACCAAGGCGGACGCGCGCGCGACCGGCATCGACGCAGGCGCAGGCGACGACACGATTCTCAACAGCGGATTGGTCAAGGCGGATGCAACCGCGAACGCAAGTACCACTGCGGTGACTTTCAGTCTCAGCTTTTTCTCTGTCGGTCCTCAGGCGATCCCCGTGAGCGCCGGCTTGACCGCGGCAGACGTCGCGACCACCGCGTCGGCTGCAACGGTCGGTATCGCGGGCGGGTCGGGCGACGACGCGATTCGCAATACAGGTCAGGTACAGACACAGGCGACCGCGAGCGGCGGCGCGGTCGGCGTGGCGGCGTCGGTGAACATGGAGTTCGAAAAAGGCGAGAGCTTGTTCGGCCTCGATGTGGTCGCCGCGCGCGCCGTCACCGAGTCGACGGCAAAAGCGGTGGGTATCGACGGCGGCAGCGGGCGCAACGAGCTGCAGAACGACGGCGGTGTGACCGCCCGGGCGGACGCGAATGCCACGGCGGTCGGTGTGGCACTCAGCGTCGCGGGCAATGTGCGCGGCGCGTCGGGCCTTCTCGGTGGCACGGCAACCGATACGTCGAGCACGGCGAGCGCGGAGGCGACCGGCGTGCGCGGCGGCAGTGACGACGATCAGATTCACAACAGCGGCAATATCGCCGCGACGGCGAACGCAAACGTCACCAGTGTGAGCGCGTCCGTAGGCGTTGCGATCGCAAAGCAAGGACTCGTCGCGGATGTCGGTTTGGCACGCGCGCGATCGAACGCGACCGCGACGGCAACCGGCATCGACGGCGTTGGCGGTCGCGATGAAATCGAAAATACCGGAACCGTCGGCGCGACCGCAAAGGCCAATGCCGCCGCCGTCGCGGTGTCGGTGACGATCGAGGGCACGAAAAAAGGTGTCGCGGGCGGAGCGGCGCTGACCGACACGAGCACCACGGCGACGGCCTCGGCGACCGGCATCAGGGGCGGCGGCGGCGGAAGCGACGATGGCGACCGCGACAAGGATTGGTACAACGGGTATGGCGACAGCAAGAACGGCCGGATCAGCAACGCCGGCACCGTCAACGCCGATGCGCAAGCGCATGCCCTGAGCGTCAGCGCCTCCGTGAACGTCGCCATCGCCAAGGAAGGGCTGGCGCTCGGTGGAGCGCTCGCGCGCGCCGAGTCGAATGCCACTGCGACGGCGATCGGTATCGACGGCGCGGGCGGCAACGGCGAAATCGCAAACACCGGGACGGTCGCGGCCAAGGCAACGGCGAGCGCCGACGCGATAGGGGTCTCGGTCAGCGTCGCAGGGACGAAACAGGGCGTGGCGGGAAGCGCCGCATTGACCGACACGAGCACGACTTCGACCGCCACGGCCATCGGCATCCGGAGCGGCGACGCCGCGGAAGACAAGGACCGGCACGACGACAAGGATGGCCACGACGAGCACGACGACAAGGACTGGGGCCGGTACGACAAGCACGACGACGACGGGAACGGCCCGATCACCAATACGAAGGCCATCACCGCCAAAGCGCAAGCGAATGCCCTGAGCGTGGGCGCGAGCGCCGAAGTGGGCGTCGCAAAAGGAGGTGTCGCGCTCGGTGC
>Ga0137409_10007841_pt1 | contig 10940 bp, 12 predicted proteins | sample CZODoug1_16funga_FD_122059 | JGI IMG/M metagenome (GOLD analysis project Ga0137409, IMG submission 122059) | Vadose zone soil fungal communities from Angelo Coast Range Reserve, California, USA - CZODoug1_16fungal (Hybrid Assembly) | ecosystem: Environmental > Terrestrial > Soil > Vadose zone... | reverse complement strand
TACGAGAACTTGGCCAAAAAAAGAGTGGACGTATTTACTGGAAATGTATTTGTAATTGCGGGGAAACAATCTCCATTCTTAGTTGGTGTCTTATTGCTGGATATACCAAAAGTTGCGGATGCTTGAGACATGAAGATATAGGCAACAGAACTAGAACACATGGAATGAGCAGAACTTCTATCTATCATCGTTGGATAGATATGAAAAAGAGATGTTGCAATCGTAAACACAAATTTTTTAAAGATTATGGAGGGCGCGGCATAAAGGTGTGTAGCCGTTGGAATGATTTTAATAATTTTTACAAAGATATGGGTAATCCTCCATTGGGAACCAGTTTGGATCGGATTAATAATAACGGACCATATTCTCCTGATAATTGCCGATGGGCAACTAAAATTCAACAAGCTAATAATTCCAGACAAAATCGCCATATTACTCTCAATGGAGAAACGCATACAATTGCAGAATGGGCAAGACAAATTGGAATTGACTATTTTGTTCTGAGCAATAGAATTCGTCGATATAAATGGTCTGTCCAGGAGGAAACCAGCCCATCACCTTGCAGTGCCGACCTTCGCAGGCGGCCTGTTCAAGGTATTCGTGCGACACGATCATCACTTCCGGTGCTTCGCCTGGCGCCGCATATCCGGACAGCACGATCGCCCAAGAAAGTAAAACTTCGTAAAGCGGGTTCATGACACCTCCAGCAAAACTGCAATCAACCGGGTGCCAGAACCCTCTCTGTCTTGAAATCGATTGGCACAAAATCCGATCTTTAATCGCGATGCAGCAGACAGACCCAGCTCTGAACTTGCAAGCCACCAAGAGGCTTTCGACTCCGCGCCTTGCTGCACGCGCCATCGCGCACGAAGTGAACCCTGAGCCCATCATCCACGATGGCCACGAGCGCGAAAAGCGGAATACGCACCGGATTCCGTGACGAATCGGCGCTCAAGTTTGGCGCCCTCCGACCGGGAATCGCCGTGTGTCCCGCGGTTTGCCCGCGGGTACGGGTCAGGGCTTGCTGTCGAAGGCTTGCCGCTCGCGCATCAGGTAGAGGCGCTGGGCGTTACGCGAATGGACGGCAGCGTATTCGTCCCACTGCGCGAACTCCGGCAGATCAATGCGACCCGCCAGATCGCTCAACGCCAGACCGCTCTTGAGTAGAAGCGCAATCCGTGCGTCCAGTGCGGACAGATAGGCCGCAAACGTGTCGATCGATGCGCACTGTCCGATCGGGCCATGGCCGGGCACGAGAAGCTTGCACTGCGTTGCTTTCAAGCGATCGAGCAAATCCTGCCAACCCTGCATATCGGCTTCGCGCAGATCGGGCACGCGGCCGATCAACACCGAGTCGCCGGTGATGAGTGTTGCCGAGGCATCGTCATACACCGCGAGCGCGCCCGGCGCACTCGACCATTCGCTAGCGATCAGGTGGAGACGGCGGCCGATCAGATCGAGCACTTCGTCGCGCTCGAGCAACCGATCCGGCCGGATGATGCGAGTGCCTGCCGTTGCCTCATTGCCCAGCAACTCGCGCAGACTGCGAAGACACAGATCGCAACGCTCGGCCACCAAGGCCGCGGCCTGCCGATGCATCCACACGGGTATGCCGCGCTCCTGAAACGCAGCGGCCCCGAAGACATAAGACTGTTGCGGATGCGTAATGATCGCCAGCCGGATCGGCCGATCCGTGGTTCGCGCCACCGCGGCAAGAATGTCGACGCCGTGCCGGTATGTGACGCCGGTCTGAACCACGACGACGCCGCGCGGCCCGACGATGAAGGTGACGTTACCGGTACGCGCGAGGTTGTCCACGCCGGGCGCGCCGTCCGCACCGCGCAGCAGGTAAATGCCTTGCGCGACAAGCACGGGAGCGAGCGCGGTTGCACAGCTGCAATGCGATGTCCACAATAATCCAACGATGAAGGCTCCCAGTCCTCTTGCGGCGCGCGAGCGCCACGTGATCCAACTTTGTCGTCTTGCGTTCGCACTGGCGGTCACTGTCGCGGCAGTTACTGCTTCGGCGCAAGACGCAACATTGAAGAAGCTGCTGATGCTCGACTTCGAGCTGATCGACTCGATGCAGGGGTCGGTGCCGTTCCCGGAGAAACAAGAGCGGCTTGCCAATGCGACGGCGCAGCTGCACCAGGCCTTCATTCGCGAGCGCTTCTACCAAGTGATGGACGATGCACCGGTGCTGGCGCAGATCCGCTCGGCACAGTCGTCGTTTAACTTCGTCGATTGCAATGGCTGCGAACTCGAGATCGCGCGCGCCGCAAACGCCGACCGCGTGCTGGTCGGTTGGGTGCAACGAGTCAGCAATCTGATCCTGAACATCAACATCGAAATCCGCGACGTCGCGACGGGGAACGCCGTCCTAGTCAAGTCGGTCGACCTGCGCGGCAACACTGACGTCTCGTGGCAGCGCGGCATCGACTTCATGGTGCGCGACATCCGCGAGAAGCAGCAAGGCAACCGCTAGCCGCGCCCGCGGCAATTCCGAAATCCTCAGTCGAGCCAATGGCTGATAGGGGCTTCCACAATGCGGCCAGGGGCAAGCCGCAACCGCGCCGAAAATTCCAAATCCTGGCTGTCGACGACCCGGGCTTCAAGTTGCCCTTCGTCCGCGGGCACGAAGTAGAAGCGAAAATTCGGGTTCTCGCTGATCGAGAAATCGACGTCCGCGTGCATCACCAGTTTGCCGCCATAGGTCACTTCCACGCGCCGTACGAAGTGCGGTGGCGCGTAGGTTCGCGTCAACTGATCCATTGCCAAGCCAGAGTCGTTCGGGTGGCTCACCATCAGCTGCGCCCATGCGGGTTGATTTGCGACCAACTTGTCGTCCACCCGCAGCCGCATCGCTCCGAGATTCGCCTTCGCGGCGAGCGCGTCCTTGCCCGCTGGCGCCGAGCAGCCGCCGGCAGCTTTGACGTATTGGGTCGCCATGTAGAGACGCCCGTCGTTCGTTCTGACGACCGCCCGCACATGCGTGTAGTCCTCGACGCGGATGCGCGTCTCGATGTCGGCACGACCGCTCAGCGGTGTGAACTCGAAAACGGCGGCAATCGGCGACGGATTCTTGTCGACCAGCAACCAGGCTCGCTCGATATAGCGTTCGGTGCTCTGGTCGAAGCGCGCGCGGATCGCGATCGGAACGACGGCTGCGTCTTCCGCGCGCTTCGGGGCTTCGAGCTCGATCACGCCGTCGCCTGGGAGGATCGGCGCGTCGCCCAACACGATTGCGTGCACCCTTTTCCAGATCTCGCTGGCGGCCGGATCGGGTTCCTGGGCCGGCACACTGGCGCAGATGACCATCGCCGTAGCGACCAGCCAGAGTTGTTTCATCGTTCTGTTCCCCGCGCTTGCCGTGAGCAACTGATTGCCGCACCGGCCGAGCCAGCAGCCATCTGCCGCACGACGTTCGGCCCCGCTTCCTGCCGCTGCGGCAGATGATGACCGCGCTTCATTGCTCCCATTCCAATTCAGCATACGCCGCGGTCACGTTCCGCGCGTGGAATTCATCGGCCAACAACCAAGCGTCAGGAGGGTCGAGTCGGACGGTTTCGATGGCCTGGGCCAGTGTTTTTTTCTCGGCAATCGCCGCCCGCACGTTAGCGAGCAGGTGACGCAAATACTCCTCCTGCGAGGCGAGCGCCTGCGGCCACGACGTGATTCGACCGTGGCCAGGCACCGCCAGTCGCGCGTCGTGTGACTTCAGTTCTTCCGTCGCGGCGATAAAGCCGAGCAGGCTGCCATCGACGACCGGCAAATGACCAACAAAGACGAGATCGCCGAGCCAGAACGTGCCACTGGTCTCGTCCTGCACGGTAAGGTCCTGATCGGTATGCGCCGGATGCCAAGCACGGACCACGAGTTCACGCCCACCCAGATCCAGCCGATCAACAGTGGCCACGAGTCGTGTCGGTCTAACGATTTCACCGCCGGCGTCCGCCACTCCGAGTTCGCGCTGCGCGGCTCTCAAGTAAAACGGCCCGCGACGCCGTAGCGCCTCGTCCAATCGCGCGTGACCGACAAACTCGGTCGATTCGCCGCGGAAGGCCGCGTTGCCGAGGACGTGATCAGGGTGGCCGTGGGTATTGACGACGTAGCAGACGGGGAGCTTCGTCACGGAACGGATGGCCTCACGCAGCCCCCGACCAATGGCAATGGAACCACCGGTATCAATGACTGCAACGCAGCGAGCGCCGACGACGAAGCCGAGATTCGCAATGTCGCCGCGATTGTCAGCACTGCTCAGGGCCTGCTGCCCGTAGTGAACGTAGACGCCCGCGGCCGGATTCTCGAGCGACAGCGGCGCGGTGCCGGCGCCGCGCGCAAACAATCCGAACCCGAGAGCTAGCACCAAACACAGCCGGTGCCAGCGTTGGACGCAAATAATCACGCACCGCTCAGCGGTCGATGAAGCAGCCCTTCTTCGCATCTTCCTGCAACCCACGGAACTCAGCGACTCGTTTGCGTCCATCTTTGAGATCGCGCAGTGCGCCGCCCCGCTCGCCGGCGATCGGCATCGCATTGGCCAGAGTCGACAACTCGACCCATTCCTCGTAGCGCACTCGTTGCGCAATCGAATCGACCAAGCACGAGCACTTGTAAAGCATCTCGTGCGCCGTTGCCTTGCTGTCGCGCATGCAGGTAAGCACAAATTCGACGCGCGCGACGGTCGGGAAGTCGTTAGCGCGAAGCGGCGCTGCCGTCAGGAGCGCGACAACACACATCAGTGATGATTTCATATGCGGGCAGCACGACATGGTGTGCTCCTTGTGTTTCTGTTCAGCGCCGGTCGACAAAAATCAGGGATTCGCCAAGGACCATCTCGACTGGGCCGCCGTCGGCCGCCGCCCCGAACAGCTCGCTCCTGAGTTCAACCACTTGACCCGGCACGTCGTCCGAGAAGACGAACACATAGGTTCTCTCGGCGAACTTCTCATAGCGTGCGCGCGCCGGATCAAGCCGATAAGGGGCGATGCGGATTTCGGTCGCAGCGACGGCTTGTCCCGCCACCGACACTTCCACGGAACTTACTTCGGCGTCATCGGCCAGGGCCATGCGGATGCGCTTGCGAAAGTAACTGCCCGAGCCGCCAGTCAGCCGGCTCATCTCGCGCACTTCACGCTCTAGGAAAAACAGGATCAGCGGATTCCCCTCAGCGTGCTCCAGCGGCGGCAATTCAAGCTTGCGTTCGCCGCTCAGGAATTCGACGCGGGCCGTGCGGCCACCGTCCTTGCCCCGGGCGCCGACCGTGACCACTGCCCGATCGTCGACGTGCGTTTCCAGCGAGCCGCGCCTTCGATACGCGTACTGCAGGGCCGCGGGGCCGCCGACGTTGCGCAGGTGCTCGTCGCTGAATACCCGACGCTCGCTTTCGGAAAACTGGCTCGGATCAGCCGCCTGTGAGACAGCGCCGAAAGCGCAGAGCAATGAGGCAAGTCGAACGAGATCGGCGAAACACTTCATTGCGTCGCGCACTAATGCGTTGCGCCCACAGCTGCGTTGCGCAAGCGTTTGGCGAGGACGACATCCAGATCGTCGAGAGTCCGCTCCACGCGCTCGATCCCGAGGCCGTCGCTTTGTTCAACGTACACCATGCCTAATTCGAACCATGCTCCCGCGTGCTCCGGCGCGCGATGAAGCGCGGCGCTCAACGCTTCGATCGCCGCCAGCGGATAGCCCAAGTGCTGATACGACCGGCCGCGCGCAACATAGGGCTCGGGATTACGCGGATCGGCCACGACCCAGTATCGGCAGGCATCCAAAACGGCCGACCAACGCTCTTGCGCCTCGAATACGCCGATGCGCAGAAAAAGCGGCAACTGGTCGGTGCCTACCTGCCAGAAAGCGGCGGCGCCAGGCAGCGGTGCTACCTTCAACCACAGATCCAAAGCCGAATTCACCGTCGCCAGTCGATCGCGTATCCAGCTGGCCGGAACCGAGTAGTAATGATTGCCGGCGTCGCGGGCGCGAAAGGTCAATAACCCGACCAACGCACCATCAGCATCGAACAGACCGCCACCGCTTGCGCCCGAGGTGAACGCGGCGTCGGCATCGATGATCCGCGTCCCTTCATGCCGATGCAGCGCGCGCACGTGGCCTGCTTGCATGACGATCGCCGTCCCGCCCCCAAAACCGAGCGCGACCACCTTCTGCCCGAGATGTACGGCCTCAACGTCGCCCAACGCGACCGGACGGCCGGGCCAGCCCGGGGCACGGAGAAAGCAGAGGTCGTGGAACTCATCGGGATACTGACGCTCGACTCGCCAGAGGCGACCGCGTCCCGAGAGATAGATGGCGCGAGCATCCCGCGTGACGTGGCAGTTCGTGACAAGAATCGCGGGCGCCACCGTGACTGCCGAGCCGATTGAGAGGCCGCCGTCGCTGCGTTCGGTTTCCACCCGCACAATACTTTGGGCGAGCCCGACGAGCTCGGAACGATCGTGCGTAAATACGCTCGTCCACCCGCCCGGCGCCGACAGCAGGCCCAGAACAGCGACTAGGAGCAGCGCGATGTCTACCCGGCGACCGCGCGCGCTCAAACTTGCGGGCGGCGGCGCCGCATTCATTGCGAGGGAATTGGTTCGCCGTGTTCGTCGACCAGCGGCACGTTGTATTCGCGCAGGATCGACGTAATCGCTGCCTGGTTTTCGGCAATCAGGCGTTCGATCGTTGCTTTCCATTCGGGCTCACCGTAACGCACGCCCATCGCGATTTCGAAATCGAAGCGAACGCCGGGTTCAGATTTCAGCGATACGACAATCAGTTCCGAACTCTTGACACGTTTGGCGTAAAAGCCGGCGATGGGTCCCCACACGATCGCCACATCGATCTTGCCTTGTGCCAGATCCCTTTCAATGATTGCGCCGGGATACTGGTCGGGATCGGGCGATAACATCTGATAGAGCACCGCGCGATCTTCCCATCCGCGCTTGGCCAGCCAGATTGATGCGGGCGATTTGTCGAAGATACCGATCCTCAACTTTGCCTGCTTCTCCGCAGGCAAGGAAAACAGATCCGAGCCGGCCTTGACTTGATCGAGTCCATTGCCCTTCTGGTAAACGAGAGCGTAGGTCGACCGGTAGTACGGCCGAGTGGACGCGACCTGGTCGTAGCCGGCCGGCACGCTCATGACGACGTCACAGCGGAAATCCTCGCCAGGCAAGCGATAGCGCAGCGTGTTGCGAATGAACGCCATGCGTTGCGGAAACGAGAAATACTCAACCGGCAACTCCAGTTTCTTCGCAAACAGCTCGGCGATCCGGTTCTCGAAACCCTCGCCCTTAGTATTCGAGAACGGCAGATTGCTTGGATCCTGGCAAGCCCGGAAGGCCTTGCGCTCCTCTTGCGCGTTGACTGCTGTAGCCGTCAATCCCAGCACGCAGAGCGCCAACAGGCTGCTGACGGCCGATCTCTGGATCCGTACCACGCGGTCCGCAACGCGCCCCCGAGCGCCGCCAGTGTCACTTGATTTCTTCAACTTTGACGCGCGTGATGGCTCCATCCGACCTGCCCTTGAGATATGCATACAGATTATCGATGTTGTCCATCACCATCGGGCTGGTGCTAAAGCTCACCATGCCCTTTTCGAGCCGGCCGTCGCGCACGGTCTTGACAAACTCGTCCTTGGTGAGCGTTTTCAGACTTTGCAATAGCGACGGTCCGACCAACCCCTCCTGGTTAGCGCCGTGACAGCGATCGCAAGCTGCGGCCCGCCAGGTGCGAAAGCCGAGCATCGTGTTTGGGTCGACCTTATAGCCATCAACAACCTGATACGGCGGCGCATTCGTAGTGGCGGCGCCCGGTTGTTCCTGACCCGCGGCGACCTCACCCGCTATCGCCAAAGCGATCGAGCCGGCAGACGCCAACGCAGCCGCCAACTTGCGAGCATTTAGTTTCATCGCTTGATCAACTCATCGCTCGTGTTAGATCAACCGCCGAAACGAGGGTTCCAGCGGCCACAAAGAAACGCGTGGTCGGCGATCGAGATGAACCGCCGGCCACGCGCTGACGATCGCGCGCTAAAGGAAGTTAGCGCGGCAGTGCAAACACCGTGAGCGACCCGCCCAGTTCGGTGTAGTCGCGTAGTTCCCTGTAACCGCCGACCGCGCCGAGACCGTCGGTGTCTTTCTCGAGACCCGCAGCCATGCCGATGCCGGCCCAACCGCCGATGCCCGAGAACACGCCGATGTATTGCTGACCCTTATGTTCGTAACTGAACACGTTGCCGATAATTCCCGACGGCGTCTTGAACTTGAACAGCTCCTTGTTGATGTTCTCGGAGTCCACGCACTTCAAGTAGCCCTCGAGCGTGCCGTAGCAGGCGATGCCTCCGTCCGTCAGCAGCGGTCCGCTCCACACCGAAAATTTCTCGGCTTTGCTTTGCACGATCTTGCCGGCACTGGCATCCCAGACGATGAAATTGCCCATGCCGCCATGGCTGCCCGGGGAGGGGTACATCGAAAGCGTCGCGCCGACATAGGGCTGACCGGCGGTGTATTCGACCTTGAACGGCTCGTAGTCCATGCAGACGTGGTTGGTCGGTACGTAGAAAAATCCATTCTTAGGATTGAACGCCGCGGGTTGCTCGTCCTTGGACCCCAATGCGGCAGGGCAGACACCCTTGGTGTTGACGTCGGCACCGTTTTGCGCGGTCGAGTACTGCTTGACCACTTGCGGCCGCCCGCTCTTCATATCGACGTGCGTCGCCCAGTTGACCTGCGGGTCATACTTTTCGGCGACCAGCAGCGCGCCACTTTCCCGATCGAGCGTGTAGCCAAAACCGTTGCGGTCGAAGTGCACGAGCGCCTTGGTCGGCTTGCCCTTGACGTTGATATCGGCGAGGATCATCTCGTTGATGCCATCGAAGTCCCACTCGTCGAACGGCGTCAACTGGTAGGCCCACTTGGCCATTCCGGTATCGACATCGCGCGCGAACACCGTCATCGACCACTTGTTGTCGCCGGGCCGTTGCGACGGATTCCATGTCGAGGGATTGCCGGTGCCGTAATAGAGCAGGTTCAGTCCCTTGTCGTAGCTGTACCAGCCCCATGTCGTCCCGCCGCCAATCTTCCACTGGTCGCCCTTCCAGGTCTTCAGCGAAGAGTCTTGTCCGACCGGTTTCAATGCGCCATCGGTCCAGGTCATCGTCTTGGCCGGGTCCACCAGCATTTCGTTATCGGGACCTGTGCTGTAAGCCTTCCAGACCTGCTTGCCGGTGTTGATGTCGTAAGCGGCGAGGAAGCCACGCACGCCCCACTCACCGCCTGAGATCCCAGTAATTATCTTGTCCTTGAAGACGTGCGGCGCGTTCGTGTTTACCGCGCCCACCTTCGGGTCGCCGTTTTTCACGCTCCATATCACCTTGCCACTCTTGGCGTCGAGCGCGACCAGGGTGCTATCCGCTTGCTGCAGGAAGATCTTGTTCTCCGCATAAGCGAGTCCGCGATAGACGGTGTCGCAGCACATTTGCGGGATGACCGCGGGATCCTGCTTCGGCTCATAGCGCCATTTGATTTTTTGGCTATCGACGTCGATCGCAAAGATCTTGTTGGGGAACGGCGTGTGCAAGTACATCATGCCGTCGACGACCAGCGGCGATCCCTCGTGGCCGCGCAACACCCCGGTCGAGAAAGTCCATGCCACCTGCATCTTTCCTACGTTGCCCTTGTTGATTTGGCTGAGGTGGCTATAGCGCTGGTTGTACATGTCCCCGGCCTGCATCGCCCAATTTTTAGAATCGGCGATCTTCGACTCGAGGTCGGGATTGCCAAGCGCGAGTGCGGGCACCATTGACGCAACGCTCAATCCTGCACGTAACCACCATGAGTAGTGCTTCTGCATAAATGTCTCCTTGTTAGAACTGAAAACGGCAGCGTGGCACAACGAATCCACCCGCTTCCATTGCGCCTGCTTTCTACAGATCAACTGATTAACATCGTTCTCCCTTCGAACTGCGACCAAATCCAACTGAAATCATGGTTCACTCTGTACCGCCCGCGCCGTCCCGGCGAATCACTCTGTCCCACACGTCTCCGAAGCGGCGAGGCATGTCCGCTACGCTGGCGTGAGACTGCAACACCCGTGCTACATGACCGACGCCTCGACACTCTCATTCACGACGACAGACGAGGGAAACTGTAGGCCGAAGTCTCATACGCACGGGTACATACGCAGCCATTCATACAAGTTCCGTACCAGTGACAACAACAGCTTGCGGTCAACGCGACGGAGGCTCGTGGCAAGATGGCACGCCACATGCATCGTCGACAGATTCTTGAGTGGTACCGTAATCAAGGAAAGGCGATGAGCACCGACACACCCTATTCCGAATCGGAGATCACACAGCGACTCGGGCGCGAGTTGCCGCACTGGTATTACGAGAGCGGGACGATCCGCCGCAAGTACCGTACCGAGGGTTGGAAGGGGACGCTGATGGTCGTCAACGCCATCGGCCACCTCGCCGAGGCGGCTTGGCATCACCCGGACCTGACAGTGTCCTACGCCTATGTGGTCGTCAAGCTCGCGACCCACTCGGCGAAAGGCATCACCGACAAGGACTTCAGCCTCGCGCGCAAGATCGAAGATGTAATTCACTGGCAGCCCGGGCTCGAGAGCGGACCGCTCGAGGGTACGCCGAACGATGATCAGCGCTTCCGTTACATCAAATACGATCGCCCGGGTGCAACGTCACCATGACGGTCGGCGAAATCGCGGAGACGGCGGCCGCCATCGCCGCGCGCGTTGTTGTCGCTGCCCCGGCTCGTTTGCACCTCGGCTTCTTCGATCCCAGCGGTTCTCTCGGCCGCAGCTTCGGCGGCATTGGGGTTGTGATCAATGGACCGCAGACCGAGGTTGAGCTTGGCTTCAGACCGATCGGCAGGTCCTCCTATTCACGGGTCGATCCGGCGATCGATGAAGCGGGGGGC
>Ga0137409_10007836_pt1 | contig 10943 bp, 8 predicted proteins | sample CZODoug1_16funga_FD_122059 | JGI IMG/M metagenome (GOLD analysis project Ga0137409, IMG submission 122059) | Vadose zone soil fungal communities from Angelo Coast Range Reserve, California, USA - CZODoug1_16fungal (Hybrid Assembly) | ecosystem: Environmental > Terrestrial > Soil > Vadose zone... | reverse complement strand
CGCTGCCCGTTGACTTTCACGATGTTTGTCTGAGGGGGAAATCCATCGCGTACCCAGGCGACATCTTTTATGTAGATCGTAGTGCCGCCAATCGTCTTGATCGGGATTCGGTTCAAGTCGGTAATCGTTTGCGGCGCTGCGTTGGGGATGGAAACGTCGTATTCCCTGGACCCGATTTTGGATGTTCCCGTCGGCAGGACCAGGTTTTGTACGCTGATGGCATTCACGACATCCAGTGGAGACAGTCCTTTCGACTGCAATGCTGTTGTATTCAGGTCCACCTGCACCTGGCGCTGCTTACCGCCGTAGGGATAGGGAACGGATGCGCCCGGCACCGTAATGATCTGCGTGCGAATGAAATTTAAGCCGTAGTCGTTGAGCTGTTGTTCGGACATATTTTGGCCCGAAAGAGCTAATTGCAGGACGGGTACGCTCGATGCGCTATAAGCCAGGATGAGGGGCGGCGTCGTTCCTGCCGGCAACTGCTTGAGTTGAGTCTGAGAAACCGCGGTAATCTGGGCAATGCCTTGCTGAATGCTTGCGGTCGGCTGCAGGAACACCTTCACGACAGCTATCCCATACAGTGACTGCGACTCGATGTGCTCGATATTATCCACGGTAGTGGTGAGTGCTCGCTCCGTGATGCTAACGATCCGGTCGGCCATGTCCTCGGGTACCAGGCCGTTATAAGTCCAGATAATGCTGACCACTGGAATGTTGATATTCGGAAAAATATCGGTTGGGGTGCGAACGATTGCGAGCGTCCCCATGATAAGAATGAGAATGGCCATGACCACGAAGGTATAAGGCCGCTTCAGTGCAAGTCGAACGATCCACATGACTCACATCCCCATTTTTCCGTCCGGCATCACCGGACTGCATAAACCAAATCGAACCTACGCCCTGTGTGACTTACAATCTGGACAATGCATCCGGGTTGCCACCATAAGAGAGTGGGCGGTAATTTCAGGAAGTAGTTGGAAGCAGTTGGGCTTACGAAAAAGTGGCGGGAATTCAGTGCCTGGACTTACATAAGAAGAGTCCAACGGATTGAATGGTTGTCAGTATTTGGACAGTGTATCTCTGAAAAAGATGCCGACGTGGAAGAGGATAAGGTTTAAACCATTGTTTTGAAAGGAGGAACCACTGCAAGATTTCCATTTCCACCCCGCGTTGGGCATCTCAAATCGCTGCGGGCTCGAGCAGACCGAAAACCAACAATATAAGCACAGGCAGCAACAACGCCCACATCGTGAAGCGAGACGCTAGTGCTGCGCCAAGCGCGGCTCCAATGAGGAACGCAGTCCATATTCCGGCCAACAGAGCTGCGCGCCACCAGTGATTGTCCCAAGAACCCTGCATTTGTGGCACTGGATCTTGCCTGATTCCCATCGCCAAGCGCTGAGCAAAATTGTTCAAGTCTCCAGTTACGAAGCCCAGGCTCACGGCCTGCCCGCCCACATGAGTGACGGATGTGTTCATGAGGCCCATGGCGGTGCTCAGTACCGTGATGCTCAGCCATCCCGGCCATCCGAAGTAAATCACAGCGACGTCAAAAGTGAGCAGCGCCGCGACCAGAAAGGAATGGCGAGGCAACTCGCGATGTGGATTGGCCAGTACAAGAAGCGTGCCGATGAAGATGCCAAGCACAAAAAATGGAATCGGGAGCAAACTATGCCCTGCCAGGGCGAGCTTGGCATGCCCGGCGTGCAAGCCCGCGGAAGTTGTGTTGCCGCTCATGAACGAGGCGTAGACCCCGAAGTTCAATAGCGTATAGGAGTCCACGTACCCTGAGATCAGCGCGCGGCCGGCGGCCCTCCACCCTTGCACCCTCGCGGCCCTTTGCCGTGACGACGCTGGGATGCCTATGCGACTGACGTCTGTAAGTTGTTGGTTTTCGGTGACTGACATCCGCTTGCCCCCAAGGCCGCCGGTCACGCTTTGACGGTCTATTTCCGCGACCAACGGTAGCACCATGCCCGAGTTGCCGCGTTCAGTTGATGCCGGGAGTTCCCTTCCAATCGATAATGTCGACCAACTGCCAGGGAAAGCCGATAAGGTTGTATTGCAACTCACCCTGCTTACCGATCGCCAGCTCTGCTTCAGGGTAGAACGTGCCCGTGCTCTTGGACTTATCCTCGTCATTTATATCGAATTCACCCGCGGTCAAATTGTAGGAGGTAGATCGGCTATCACGGTACACCTCGCCGAATCTGAGAAGGCGGTTTGTGACAAAGCGAATCTTCCGCCCAGTAGGGGTTGGGGTCTCCTGGATGTAACTGACGTCGTAGCCGAGGGTGCCCGTGACTGAGATGTGTCCCACTGCCTTCATCTTGGACAGCGCGTTGAACAGCCCTTGATCCTTGCCGTTCTGGAATGCCTCGGCAAGAATCTGTTTGTCCGCCGGTGAGGAGTACTCATAAATGGTCAGCGTTACAGGAAATTCCCTTCCCATCTGTGTCTCTGTACCTCTGGCAGTCGCTTCAATGGTTTCTGGCTTCGATCTGTCTTGGGAAAAAGCAGGGGCGCTTCCAAGGCTCAAAAGACAAACCAGCATCAAACTACCGATGAAGAGACGTTGACCTCCATGAGTTAAAATCTTGATTTGCGACATTTCTCCTCCTCCTTCTTTAGGTGTGTAGTTCTTCCTTGCGTTCATCCATCGAATAAAGCAATAGCCGTGCCAGAAGCTGTGCGCGACTAAAAATTATGGAAGTAGCTAGCGGATTTGGAGATGCGCCAATTCTCTAGCGTCTTGGGCCCGTCAGTCGCCAGGTAAGCCTGTCGGAGTGTTGGCATCTCGTCCATTTGACTGGACGGGGGAAACGGCTATAACTAGACGCAAGCGTCAGCTCTCAAATGGGGGAGGGTGTTCGTGACGTGCAACAAGCGTTGAAGGAAATATCATCCTTGCATAAATCCGGCGCGGCGGCCCAGAATCGTCACAGTTCGTTCAGCTATACGGGGCGCGACATCCTGCATCGCCGGAGCAGAAGTATGTCAGGCACCAAACTTCTTCTATGGTCCAAGCCACCTGTGATTTGGAGCTATGCGATCGCAGTTCTGTCAGTGATCGCAGTAGCGATTATGTCACTCTGGCCGTCGTTTCATTTGCAAACTGCTCCCGCGTCACTATTCCTTTGCGCCATCCTGTTCGGCGCGTGGTTCGGCGGAGCCGGACCAGGGTTGCTGGCAACCACCATCTCCGCTACCCTTTTCTATTATTACTTCCTGCCACCAGTCCACACATTTGCTGCAAAGCCCGAAGAGATACCACGATTTGTAGTGTTCTTTGTGGCGGCGCTGTTTGTGTGGACGCTGAGCGCCGCGCAAAACAGTGCCACAGAATCGCTCAAGCGCGCGCGCGATGACCTGAAAGCAACAGTCCAAGAGCTTCAGACTACTAACGAGGCGTTGCACGCAGAGAGCCTTGAGCGCAAGCATGCGGAAGAAGATCTTCGCCAAGCACACGCGGATCTTTCTCGGGTCAGCCGGGTGACCACCATGGGAGAGCTAACCGCCTCCTTAGCCCACGAAGTAAATCAACCAATTGCCGCTGCCGTCACCAACGCCAACACCTGCCTGCGCTGGCTTACGCGCGATGATCCCGATCTGGAAGAGGCGCGCGCTGCTGTCATCAGAATCGTGAAAGACGGAACCCGTGCGGCGGAAATCATCAAACGGGTCCGCCAGCTCTTCCAGAAGGGTACCCCGCAAAGGGAGTTGGTGGACGTAAACGACGTTATTCGAGGTATGACTGTCCTCTTCCGCAGCGAAGCAACGCGATACAACGTAATAATTCGGACGGGGCTGGCGGCGGATCTTCCCCAGGTCATGGTCGATCGCGTGCAATTACAGCAGGTTCTAATGAATCTCATGGTGAATGCCATCGATGCGATGAAGGATGTAGATGGGACGCGGGAGCTCGACATCAAATCGGAGCGAACGGAAGACGAGCAACTCCTGCTGTCCGTCAGCGATACTGGCGCCGGGCTTCCTCCGCAGCAGGCGGACCAGATCTTCAATGCGTTCTTTACCACGAAGGCTCACGGCACCGGCATGGGACTTCGCATTAGCCGATCCATCGTGGAATCGCACGGGGGCCGCTTGTGGGCTGGTGGCAACTCGCCGCGGGGCGCGAGCTTTTACGTCAGCCTGCCGACCAAAGTCGAGGAGCATGAATTGCCGTGAACCTGATTGGCTCGTACAACTACGCACTCGTGGCACTTTCGGTGTTGATCGCCATGTTTGCGTCCTACGCTGCTCTGGATCTTGCAGGTCGCGTAACGGCCGCGGGCGGTTGGACTCGCGCGGTTTGGCTGTTGGGCGGGGCTGGTGCGATGGGGACCGGCATTTGGTCCATGCACTACATTGGGATGCTGGCATTCATTTTGCCGATTCCCGTGGCCTACCATTGGCCAACCGTTCTACTGTCACTGTTTGCGGCCATTCTCGCGTCTGTCATTGCGCTGTACGTGGTGAGCGGGCAGAAAATGGGCGCGCTCCGAGCGCTCGCCGGAAGTGTCCTGATGGGTGCGGGTATTGCGAGCATGCATTATATCGGCATGGCCGCCATGCGTGTACCTGCCATATGCCAGTTTAATTCCTTTCTCGTCGTTCTGTCTGTCGTGTTCGCGGTTTTGATTTCTCTGGTTGCGCTGTGGATTACCTTTCAATTCCGAGATGAGAAAATGGGGATGGGCTGGGAAAAGTTGGCCGGAGCCGTCGTGATGGGTGCCGCGATCCCCGTCATGCACTACACCGGCATGGCCGCCGCCCACTTCACGCCTGCTCCCGAGGCGCTGCAGGATCTCGGGCACGCCGTCAACATCTCTTCGCTCGGGCTCACCGGCATCGTCGGCGTGACGCTGACTGCGCTCGGTCTGGTGCTGCTGACGTCGATGGCGGACCGGCGGGTCTCGATCCACATCAGTGAGCGCGAGCGCGCCGAGCAGGCGCTGCGCGCCGCGGAAGACGAGATGCGTTTCGCGCTCGAGGCCGCCGGCGTCGGGACGTGGGAGATTGACCTCACGAGCGGTGTCGGCCGATGGTCGAGCCGGCTGCAGACGATGCACGGCGTGCACGGCGACGACTTCCCGGGCACGATCGAGAGCTTCCTCGAGCACGTGCATCCGGAGGATCGCCAGGTGGTGCGCAGCGCGATCGAGGACGGCATCCGCCAGCGCACCGATTGGAACGTGGTCTACCGCACCGTCTGGGCCGACGGCAGTGTGCATTCGGTCAACGAGATCGGACGCGCCTTCTACGACGAGAACGGTGTGGCGCGACGGACGGCCGGCGTCGGCATCGACGTCACCGAGCGCCAGCGCCTCGAGGCGAACCTTCGCCAGGCGCAGAAGATGGAAGCGATCGGACGCTTGGCTGGAGGCGTCGCGCACGACTTCAACAATCTGCTGACGGCGATCATCGGTTTCACCGAGATGAGCCTGGCCGAGCTCGAGCCGGGACATCGCATCCGTCCCGATCTCGAGTCGGTGCTGACCGCGGGGCAGAGCGGCGGATCGCTGACGCGCCAGCTGCTCGCGTTCAGTCGCAAGCAGATCCTCCAGCCGCAGATCCTGGACCTGAACGTCGTCGTCGAGCGCCTGCAGGACCTGCTGCGCCGCACGATCGGCGAAGATGTGCAGCTCGTCACCCGCCTTGGCGCCGACATCGGCCGGGTCAGCGCCGACCTGGGACAAATCGAACAGGTCGTGATGAACCTGGTGGTCAACGCCCGCGACGCGATGCCGCGTGGCGGAATGGTGACGATTGCGACCCAGAGCGTCACGCTCGACAACGCGTACGTGGAACAACATCCCGGCGCCGCAGCGGGGCCCCACGTGATGATTGCCATCACCGATACCGGATCCGGCATGACCGAGGCGGTGCGGGCGCGCCTGTTCGAGCCCTTCTTCACGACCAAGGAACAGGGCAAGGGCACCGGTCTGGGCCTCGCCACGGTGTACGGGATCGTGAGGCAGAGCGGCGGATTCATCTGGGTTGACACCGCGCTCGGGCGGGGGACGGCGTTTCAGGTCTATCTGCCCCGTGCAGACCGGGAGGTCGCCGAGGCACCGCTGTCGCCTGCACCGGCCGTCGCCGGGGGCACCGAAACGATCCTGCTCGTCGAGGATCAAGACCACGTGCGCGCCGTCGTCACCGCGGCCCTGACACGGCAAGGCTACGTCGTGCTCGAAGCCCGAGGAGGTGACGAGGCCCTGGGCTACGTGGACGACCATTCGAAGCGGATCGATTTGCTGCTCACCGATGTCGTGATGCCCGGGATGAACGGTCGTGACCTGGCCCGGAGGCTGGTCGAACGGCGGCCTTCGCTCCGCGTGCTCTATATGTCCGGACACGCCGATCGCGCGATCGTGCGGCATGGCGTGATCGAGCGGGGACTCCATTTCATCCAGAAGCCGTTTTCACCCGACAGCCTGCTCCGCGAGGTCCGCATCACCCTCGACGCTCCGGAGTCCGCGTAAGATCCTGCGCGCACAAAAAAGGCCCGACCGCACGGGCGGTCGGGCCTTCACGTTCGGTACGGATTCCGGTATCAGTTCGCGCGCGCGGTCTGTCGGACATCACCGGCCGGCGGGTTCTTCGACGCGATGTAGGCCGTGATGTTCACCAGGTCTTCAGCCGTCATCTTGGCGACGATCGGCTTCATCAGATCGGACCACAGGCCGTGCCGCGCCCCGGTCTGGAAGTCGAATAGCTGACGAGCCATGTAGCTCGGCGAACGACCGGCCAACGATGGCACCGGTCCCAGGCCTTCGAGGTTCGCGCCGTGGCACAACGAGCACTGGAGCTTGTTGGCGAGCGCCTCACCCTTCTTGACGGCCCCGACCGGCACGTACGCGATGTAGCCCGCGTGTCCGTCGCGCATCTCGAAACGCTCCTGGCCGTGCTCCGGCACCTCGATGACACGGTTGCCGATCGGCTCCTTCCCAGCCTGGGCTCCCTCGAGCTCGAAGTACACGTTGCCCGCGATCTTGGTCTTCGGCACCATGCTGACTTCCTTGACCTTGACCCAGCCCTGCGGAATGGGCAACGCGGCGAAATATTCAGCGGCGGCTTTGACCTCCTCGGGAGTCGCCTCTTTCGCGAATCCTGCCATGGTGTTGACGTTGCCTTTCCGTGGATCCGAGCTCTTTCGCAGGCCGTTCTTGAAATCTTCCATCTGCTGAGTGAAGTAGGCCACGGACAGACCTGCAGGGGCCGCGTTCTCCGGGCGACCGCGACCATTCGGGAGGTGGCAGAAGCCGCAAGCGCGCACGGCCGGCATACGACCCTTGCTGACGATGTCCGGCATCGGGCCGTGATCTCCCGGATGCCAATCAGGAATCGTCGGGATGCCGCGCAGCTGCGTCCGCGTCAGCCCCACGCTGCTGCCTTCGATGTGCAGGACCTTACCGTCGTCTGCGGGCGGCTGGGCCGGAGCCGCGCCGGGCTGTGGAGGCGGGGCCGGGGGCATGACGCCCCACGCCCACTCTGGAAGATTCGTGGGAACCGGCCTGGCCGGCGCCTGGGCCTGCTGCGCGAGCGCATACCCGCCCAGCATTACGAGAGCAAATGCAACCAGAGCCAGGTGGATCTTTCTCATACGTTCTCCTCCAGGAACCGCATGCACGTGTCGAAGCGGTCGTACCCTAGCACATCGAGCGGTGGGATCGGATCCTCACGAAGGACACGACGCCGGGCGCGGTTTACGTCCGATGGACGACGACGGACGCAGGCCGCAAGGCCGTGGAAGCCACGTCAGGCCCCGCGCGGCAGGCGCTCGTCGAGCAAGGCTTGTCGCAGGCGCTGGCGCGGTTGACGAAGGACTGGGGCTCCGACTGGTCGCAGTGGCGATACGGCCGTATCAACGAGAGCAGGCTGCAGCACATGTTCATCGACCAGTTCAGTCTGAAACCGGTCGAGCGGCCCGGTGGGTTCAACTCCGTCAACGCCACCGGCGCGAACTTCCGGCGCATCATCGATTTCTCGGATGTGGACAAGACGATGGCCACCAACGCGCCCGGAGAATCAGGACAACCCGGAAGCCCGTACTACGGGAACAGCCGCGAGAAGCTGGCAGACGGTGTCTACTTCAACCTGCCGTTCACGCGCCCGGCGGTCGAGAAGCAGGCGGCGCACAAGCTGACGCTTTCGCCGCAATAGGGGGTTGGATCCCCAATTCAGGCGGACTCGCACGGTGGTGATGATCACGGCGGGCGCCCTCGCCTGGGCCGTGGCCATCTACATCCTTCAACTGCACGTTCGCATCGGACCCGCCAGGCAGAGGGTCGGCATCTCGTGGGCGCCGGGAACGAGCGACGCAGCCAGGCAGACGGCCGAAACGACGTTAGGCCTTCGGGACGGCTACCCGATTGAGCCCGGCACGTGGGCGTATCACGTGCCCGATCACTCCCGCGCGGCAGTCCGCCGCATCGTCACCGACCCTCGGGTCGTGTACACCGATCACATCTATCGCGAAGGCTCGAGGGTGCTGATCGTCGATGACCGCTATCCGCGGCTGCTCCTGCGAGCGCTCGAGGAAGACCTCGGGCCGCCGATGTCATTGGCCGCAGCGCTGGCCGGGCTCGTGCTTCTCTGGCCCGTCCGGCGCGAGCTGCTCCGGCCGGTTGCCGCCGCTCGCGCGTTTCCTCACCTCGAGCTCGTGGCTGGCGTGTCGTGCCTCGTCATCGGCTTCGCCTTCTTCTACGACAACGGCCATGGCGTCGACGAGAACATTCACTACGACCAGATTCGCCGCCTGGCGCACGGCGACTGGTCGCTCAATCCCACGCTGACGACGATTCCCGGGTTTCACGCCATCATCGCGGCGTTGGTCTGGCCAGTCGGAGCAACCGAGCTCTCCGTCCGGGTCGCGGTGTTCACGCTGTCGCTGGCAGCCGTTGCGGTGTTCTACGCGCTGGCCAGGACGCTCCAGCCTGAACACGCGGGGATGCGGACGCTGCAGTTCACGCTGCTGCCGATTCTGTTCCCCCAGTTCTTCCTTATCTACACCGACGTGACATCGATGCTGTTCGTGCTGCTGATGATGCTGGCCGCCGCACAACGCAAGTACCGGCTCGCGGGCGTGCTCGGGTTGCTCGCGTGTCTCGTCAGGCAGGACAACGCGATCTGGGTGGCGTTTGCCGCCGTCTGGTCCTACGTTCGCGATCACGCGTGGACGTGGAAGCCACTCGTGCACTCGATCGCGCGCTACGCGACATTCATCGCCACCGGCGTGGCGTTCCTCCTGTTTGTCGCGGTGAACCACGGGCAGGTCGCTCTTGGCGCAGACGTCTCTTCTCACCCGCTGCGATCGCTGTACTTCACGAACATCTTCTTCCTGATGTTCCTGTCGTTCTTCTTCTTCCTGCCGCTGTGGTGGGGATACCGTCGCGAGATCGCAAAGCGCTTGCGGAGCTGGTGGCCGTGGCTGTCGCTGGCCGTCCTCTTCCCACTCTTCTGGCTCGGGTTCGTGAACGACCATCCGCACAACACCGAGCGCGCGGATTTCTTCCTGCGGAACGCGATCCTGGTCTATTTCTCGTCCACCGCGCTCCGTAAGCTTCTCTTCTTCCTGCCAGTCGCGCTCGCCTGCCTGTGCGTGGCTTCGGTTCCGATGAAGCGGCCCTGGTGGCTGCTCTTCCCGTTTACGATGCTCTTCCTCCTACCCGAGTGGCTCGTCGAACAGCGGTATTACCTCGTCCCGCTGTCGCTCTTCCTGCTGGCGCGTGAACAGTCGTCTCCGTGGAGCGAGCGGCTTCAGACAGCTCTCTTCTTCATTGCCAGCGTGGGACTCTTCGTTATGGTCGAGCGGAAGTGGGGCTGGATGTAGCCGCTCGAATCCTGGACGTCGATGAGGGTTCGGCGCGAAATGCCATTGCGCCGCCGCCCTAGTTCTTCGCCGGCACGGTCCAGAGAAACACCCACCGCCCGTCCACGTCGACCCGCTGGTCGGCCGTCCAGCCGAGCATGTCGTAGACGTGCGAGACGACGCGTGTGCCGGGCCGCAGCTCGCGCAGCAGCCGCGGCTTGATGCGCTCGTTGAGCGACGGACTGAGGTAGAGCACGACGACGGTGGCGGCGCTGAAGTCCGCGGTGAAGAGATCGCCCTGGATGAACTGGACGAGATGGGACACCCCCGCGGCGCGCGCGCTGGCGTTCGATTCGGCGACGAGCTGTGGATTGATTTCGATCCCGACACCGCGCGCACCGTACTTCTTCGCCGCGGCAATCACGATGCGTCCATCGCCGGAACCGAGGTCGTACACGATGTCGGCGCTCGTGACCCTGGCCGCCGTGAGCATCGCGTCCACGACCTCAGGCGGCGTCGCGACGAAACGGACGTCGGGCAGATGGGTTTGCGCGTCCGCGACGCGCGCGACGGCGCCGGTCGAGACGGCGAGCGGCACGAACGCTGCGACGATGAGTGCTATTTTCCCCAACAGAAGCTGCCTCCATTCTCGCCGCGATGAGCACCGCATGGCTACGCTACAATGCCGCACCTGCGCCCATCTCGATCGAGCTGACCTCTAACAGAGCGCGGGTCCACGTTCTGATGTGGGGTGGGTCGTTCCGGACCCGCCAAAGAGTCTGCGTATGAAACTGATCACGAGAATCACAGTCGTCCTGCCGATCACGCTGGCGTGCGCCGCGGCCGTCTCGTTGTCGGCAGTGGCCAGGCAGACGATGCTGATGAATCGGCTGGGACCGTCGGCGATGGTGCTGTATGTCGCCAATGCAGACGGCTCGGGCGAGCGTCCCGTGTTCGACCTGTCAGGGTTCGATTACAACGCCTCGTTCTCACCCGATGGGCGCTGGATCGTCTTTACTTCCGAGCGGGCCGGCTCTGGTCAGGCCGACATCTACCGCGTGCATCCGGACAGCTCGGCTCTCGAGAGGCTCACCGACGACCCCGACCTGGACGATCGGGAAGACCA
>Ga0137409_10007835_pt1 | contig 10944 bp, 9 predicted proteins | sample CZODoug1_16funga_FD_122059 | JGI IMG/M metagenome (GOLD analysis project Ga0137409, IMG submission 122059) | Vadose zone soil fungal communities from Angelo Coast Range Reserve, California, USA - CZODoug1_16fungal (Hybrid Assembly) | ecosystem: Environmental > Terrestrial > Soil > Vadose zone... | reverse complement strand
AGGTCGATCTGAACGCCTTTTGCCAGCGTCTCCGATAACGCGGGACCGCTGAGCCGCAGCACGCCAAGCCCGTCCGATTGTTCGACGACCGAAGCAAATCCCTGAAGCTGCGTTTCCAGGTTGCTCACGAATTCGGTGTCGCGCGTGTCGTTGATGGCGAGCCATTTGCCCGGCCCGGTTCCGAGCAAGGCGACGCCATTGTTCGCGGTCCATTCCGCCCCGACCGGCAAATCGACGGCAAAATTCGCGGTGACGGCCGCGGCAAGCTCGCGCAATTTATCTCGGCGCAGGATGATCGTGGCGATCGCCAGACCGATCCGTTCGACGGCGACGACGCCATCGCCCGCGCCGGCCGCGTGCAGGCCTGCGAAGGCGCTATCATGAACAAGGTCAGGCACGAAGACGAACTCCCTCGGGATCGACGAACACCGGTGAGACGACTTCGACTTCGATGTCACCGGATCGCACGGGATCGTAGGCGCGGATTCGCTCGCCGATCCGCTGCACGCCGCGCGCGAGCAGGCCAAGTCCGATCCAGTGGCTGAGCGACGGGCTGAATGCCGTTGAGGTCATGTAGCCTTCATCGGTTTCGGGAGAAGGCGAAACACCGCGTGCGATGAAATGGGCGCCGGCGCGAAGGCGAGCGTCCGGCTCGACCGGCTTTAACCCGACCAGGCTCGGCCGCTGCGGATCGACCAGCGCGGGCCGCGCGGCCATCAGGCGGCCTATAAAATCTTTTTTGGTCGACATCATGCGGCCGAGGCCGAGATCGTGGGCGACCGTCTGGCCGTTGAGTTCGTTGCCCGCGACATGCCCCTTTTCGATGCGCATCACCGACAGCGCCTCGGTACCGTAGGGCGTTACGCCGAAATCGCGGCCGGTGTCGGCCACCATGCTGGCGAGCGCGTCGCCGTATCCGGCAGGCACGGCGATCTCATAGGCAAGCTCGCCTGAAAACGAGATGCGGAACAAGCGCACCGGAATCTGCCCAAGCCGAAACTCGCCGCAGGCGAGATAGGGAAAGGCTTCGTTGGCAAGATCGGCGCCATCGCCCAGCAGGTGCTGCAGCAACTCCCGGGATCGCGGACCGGCAATGGCGTATTGCGCCCATTGTTCGGTCACGGACACCATTTGCACGTCAAGTTCGGGCCACAGCACCTGATGGCAGAACTCAAGGTGCTGCATCACCTTGCCGGCATTCGCTGTCGTGGTCGACATGACCCAATGATCGGGGGCGAGCCGCGCCGTGGTGCCGTCATCCATGACGAAACCGTCCTCGCGCAGCATCACGCCATAACGCACCCTGCCGACCGCCAGCGTCGAGAATGTGTTGATGTAGATGCGATCCAGCAACGTGCCGACGTCGGGGCCCAGCAACGCGATCTTTCCGAGCGTCGATACATCGCAGAATCCCACGGCGGAGCGAACCGACTTGACCTCGCGCGTCACGCTCTGGAGCCAATCGGTCTCGTCAGGCCGGGCAAACCACTGGGCGCGCAGCCACTGTCCCGCTTCGACGAACGTGGCGCCTTGTGAGGCGGCCCAACCATGCCCCGCGGTCAGGCGGGTCGGCTTGAAGTGCTGGCCGGTATGGAGGCCCGCGAATGCGCCGATGGCGACGGGCACGTGCGGCGGCCGCGCCCGCGTAATGCCGGTCTGGGCAATCGTGCGTTCGGTGAGCTCGGCCATGATGGCGAGGCCGCTGACGTTGGAGGTTCTGCCCTGGTCGGTCGCCATGCCGAGTGTCGTGTAGCGCTTGAGATGTTCGACCGAGCGAAACCCTTCCCTTGCCGCGAGCGCGACGTCCTTGTCGGTGACGTCGTTCTGCAGATCGACAAAGGCCTTCCGGCGCGAATCCGTGACGTGCCAGAACGCTTTCACCGCATAATGTTCGTCGCTGGTGCGGTAACGCGACATCCCGCGCGGCCGGCGGCCAGCACAAACCGCGGCGTCGGCCCCCAACACCGTTCCATCGTGGAGGGCCTCGGCGAGAGTCCAATGGCCAGCCGCAGCGCCGGCAACGGCCATACCGTCCGGCATTTCGCCCGCCAGAAAGGCAGCCTTTGGTTCCGACCAAGCAGTCTTCGAGCCGAGGTGGGTCGATAGCGCAATATCCGGATTCCAGCCGCCGGAAACGGCGAGGGCATCCACGGCAATTGTGCTTCGATTGTCCGTGGCGTCCAGAACGGCGACGGATTTCAGCGCATGGCCGCCACGGGCATCGATCACCCGTCCACCGAGAAATACCCTGGCATCGCCGGCAAGCGAAACCACCTCCGGTGCGACCTTCGTCCTGACATCGACGACACATGCCACCGACACGCCGGCATTCCGAAGGTCGAAGGCGGTGCGCCAGCCATCGTCGCTGGTCGTGAAGACGGCGACCCTTCTGCCTGGCGCCGCTGCGAAGCGGTTGACGTAGGTGCGCATGGCCGACGCCAGCATGACGCCGGGCGTGTCGTTGCCGCCGAACACGATCGGGCGCTCCACGGCGCCTGCGGCGAGTATTGTTTCGCGCGCGACGATCTTCCACAACCGCTGGCGCGGCGTAAACGGCGGCGGAACCGGAAGATGATCGGCGACGCGTTCGACGGCACCGTATTCGCCGTCATAGAGGCCGAACACCGACATGCGCCGCATGATGCGTACATTCGTCAATGCTCCGAGCTCATCCTCCACGCGCCGTGCCCAGATCGTGCCCGGCGCGCCGTCGATCTCGTGCGTCTCTGAATTGAGCCGCCCGCCCAATAGGAAATCGTCCTCGGCAACAATGACGCGCGCGCCTGCGCGCCCCGCGGTCAATGCCGCGGCAAGTCCGGCCGGGCCCGCGCCGATGACCAGAAGGTCGCAGAACGCATAGGCCTTTTCATATGTATCGGGATCAGCCTCGCCGCTGAGACGGCCGAGGCCCGCTGCCCGGCGGATCGCGGGTTCATAGAATTTCTCCCAGAACGCCGCCGGCCACATGAAGGTCTTGTAGTAGAAGCCGGCAGCCAGCAGGGGACCCGCAAGCTGATTGATCGCGTGGATATCGAAGGCAAGCGACGGCCAGCGGTTCTGGCTGCCGGCCTCAAGTCCGTCGTAAAGCTCGACCGTCGTTGCTTTGGTATTCGGTTCGCGCCGGGCTCCCGAGCGCAGTTCCACCAGCGCGTTCGGCTCCTCGGCGCCGGCGGAAAAAATGCCCCGCGGCCGATGATATTTGAACGAGCGGCCGACAAGCCGCGCGCCGTTGGCAACCAGCGCCGACGCGAGCGTATCGCCGGCAACACCTTGCAGCAATTTGCCGTCAAAACTGAAACGGATGGCTTTGGCCCGGTCGATCAGGCCACCGCTCGCGAGTCGTTGTGGGCTGTTCATGGCAACGACTCCGCATGCGGCATCGACGCTGCGATGATCCGATGCGTGCGTGTATCGCGCTCGACGACGAGCCAGCCGTGACAGCCGGCGCCGTGATACCAATATTCCCTGAGCGGGCCTGCCGGATTGTCGCGCAGATAGACATAGTCGAACAGCGCCGCATCGATCTCTGCGCCGGCGACGGCGGTGTCGGGCCGCCTCAGTGTGGCATCGCCGAGATAGCTGAATTCGGCGGCGTCGCGGAGTCCACAGAAAGGGCAGGGAATGCGCATGGCGTCTCAATGCAGGTTCGGTTGGGCGCCCTGGCCCTTTTCGTCGATGACGTGGCCGGTGCGAAATCTGTCGAGACGCAGATGCACAGCCGCCGGGTGCGGGGCGTCGCGCGCGATCAGGTGGGCGAAGGCAAATCCGGATCCGGGTGTGGCCTTGAAGCCGCCATAGCACCAGCCGGCGTTGAGATAGAGGCCTTCGGTCGGCGTGCGGTCGATGATCGGCGAGCCATCCATGGACATGTCCAAGAGGCCACCCCAGTTTCTCAGGATGCGCGCCCGTCCGATCGCCGGCATCAACGCCATGCCTCCTTCGCAGACATCTTCCACAACGGGAAGGTTGCCGCGCTGGGCATAGGAGTTGTAGCCGTCGATATCGCCGCCGAAGACGAGTCCGCCCTTGTCCGACTGGCTGATGTAGAAATGTCCGGCGCCGAAAGTGATGACACCGGGAATGATTGGCTTTAGTCCTTCCGAGACGAAGGCCTGTATGACATGGCTCTCGATCGGCAACCGCATCCCGGCCATGGCGGCGACGCGCGAACTGTTGCCGGCCACCGCGATCGCAACCTTCCTGGCCCGGATTGATCCGCGCGAAGTCTGCACGCCGGTGACGCGGCCATCAGCGATGGAAAAGCCGGTGACCTCGCAGTTCTGGACGATATCGACGCCGCGGTCGCTCGCACCGCGTGCGTAACCCCATGCCACCGCGTCGTGCCGGACGGTGCCGCCGCGCCGCTGCAGCAGGCCTCCTTGAATTGGAAAGCGGGCGCTATCGAAATTGAGAAAGGGATACAGTTTTCGCACGCCATCCTGATCGAGAAGCTCGGCATCGACCCCGTGAATCCGCATCGCATTGCCGCGCCGCGCATAGGCGTCGCGCTGGCCGTCGGAATGATACAGGTTCAGAACGCCGCGCTGGCTGACCATCGCGTTGTAATTGAAGTCCTGCTCCAGTCGCTCCCAAAGCTTCATCGAGAGTTCGTAAAGCGGGATATTGCCGGGCAGCAGGTAGTTGGAGCGGACGATCGTCGTGTTGCGCCCGACATTGCCGCCACCGATCCATCCCTTTTCAAGGACCGCGACATCGGTGATGCCGTGCTCCTTGGCGAGATAATAGGCGGTCGCGAGCGCATGACCGCCGCCGCCGACGATGACCACGTCATATCCGTCGCGCGGTTCGGCGTCGCGCCATTGCGGCTTCCAGCCCCTGTGGTCGGTGAGAGCGTTGACGAGCAGCGATGTCAGCGAATAGCGCATGTCGCGACCGGGCCGGTTGGATCGGGAAGCCGACTTTCGCGCGGAAACGAAATCGACTATACGCTGTAAGCGACACCAAATGTTCCAATTGCGACATCGATGCCATGTCCCGTCCGCACCGCTTCGGCTTTTTGCTCATCGACGATTTCGCGCTGATGTCGTTCGCGTCGGCGGTGGAGCCGCTGCGGGCCGCGAACATTCTGGCCGGGCGGACGCTCTACGACTGGTTCCATATCTCGACCGGCGCCAGCGCCATCGCGGCATCGAACGGTCTGTCGGTGACGGCCGATCATACGATCGCCGACAAGATGAGGTTCGACACCGTCCTGGTCTGCGCCGGGGGAAATCCGGCTTCGTTCGAGGATGCAAAGACGATCGCGTGGTTGCGAAGGATCGCGCGGTCCGGCTGCGAGATCGGAGGCGTGTCCGGCGGGCCATTCATCCTGGCGAAGGCAGGGATTCTCGACGGTGTCCGTTGCACGATCCATTGGGAACATCTGGCTGCTTTCACCGAGGCGTTTCCGGATCTGGTGTCGACACGAACGCTGTTCGAGATCGATCGCGGCCGGCTCACCTGCGGCGGCGGCGTCGCCGCTTTGGATATGATGCATGCGCTGATTCGCCGGGATCACGGCCAGTCACTCGCGGCGCGGGTGAGCGACTGGTATCTGCAGACGGCGGTGCGTCTCGGCGATAGCACGCAGCGCGTCTCGCTGCTGGAGCGAATCGGGACCAACAACCGAAGCCTCATTGCCGCAATCGGCACCATGGAGAGGCAACTGGCCAGCCCGGTGTCGCGATCAGCGTTGGCGAAGACGGCGAAAGTTTCGGTCCGTCAGCTCGAACGGCTGTTCGCAAAGCATCTGGGCGCGACGATCGGCCAACATTACGTTTCGCTGCGTCTGACAAAGGCACAGGCGCTGTTGCGGCAGACAAGTCTGCCTATTGTTCAGATCGGCGCCGAATGCGGCTTCGCAAATGCCAGTCATTTTGCGCGGATCTACCGCAAGAGGTTTGGAACGCTACCGTCTAAAGACCGCGCGAGCTGAATCGCGATCCCGTGCCGTCCTGGTGGCGCAGGCCTTGTCGCGCCGATCATCTCAGGCTCGCTCGCCGTAGCCTTGGTGGAATTCAGCATGGCTCGCTGACAGAAAATGATGCGCGATGGGAACTGCGGCGCAGGTAAAAAAGAACCGTTCGGTTTCGCCATTGGAATTTTCGAAAACCGATGCGGCTTTCCGCGCAGTGAAATGACTCTCTGCGAAATGCTCGTGCTTATTGAGCATCCGACAACACGCCTCGCCACGAGAAGCCGATAAGCCCAAATCGATCGAATGTTTTCCGCGCCCCTGCAATCGCAGCAAGGCGATCATCGCTCCGATGGTTGGTGTCCCGCGACCTTTTATCACAACGCACTGATTCGCGGCACGAACATTGCTTTAAGGATTCTGCCGGAAAACGAAGGAGCGAGACGGATGAAATGCATCATCCTTTTTCTCAGTATTTTCGGTTGCCTTATTGAGAATGTGAATGCCCGTGATTTAGGACAATGGGAAGCGGGAGATCCCGCCATCAAGCAATGGTACCAGGCTCTGATGCAGCCGGACGTTCCAACTGCATCATGTTGCGGCGAAGCGGACGCCTACTGGGCCGATGAAGTCCATGTCAGGGACGGCAAGACCTACGTGAAGATCACCGATGACCGGCCCGACGAACCGCGCGGCCGGCCTCACGTCGAGATCGGAACGGAGATTGAAGTCCCGAACCACAAGCTCAAATGGGACAGAGCGAATCCGACCGGTCATGGCATCGTGTTCCTAAGCCGCAACGGTTACGTATTCTGTTACGTCCAGCCCGGGGGCGTCTGATTGATCGTGTATCGCGCTTTACGTCCGAGTTCGTCGGGACGATAGCCGTCCGGCATTTGCCCAATCGCGAGCGCGTTGCTTGTCGTTGAATCGGCGAGATCAAAAGCCCTCGTCGAGGAGACGGGCCGACCATGCGCACGCGCTTCGATCAGCGTTCACGGCGTATCCTTGGCAGGCAGAATCGGAGCCGGCAGCGGCGCGAATTCGATGCTGCCGGACTCGCCGGTCAGGAACGATAAATCGAGCGGGCCGCCGCCGGTCGGATCGCCGCCCGGCGCGGCCGCGGGGCGAAAGGTCGAGACATCAGACGGACCTTCGGGCGCGGGCTGTCCATTGCCCGCTCCGATGTCGGCTGCGCGCCCGCCCTGCGGACGGCCCTTCATGATTTCGTCGCGCGCGGCTTGCACCTTGGCGGCAAGCGTTGCCGAATAGGGAAGTCGATAGGCCCGGGGTTGACCGCTCGGAAGGTTGGCCGCATCGAGATCCTCGATCCAGACATGCACCGCACCAGGGTCCCGAACGAGCGGGTTCGGTTCGACGATCCGGGCCCAGAGCAACTGGAATTGCGGTGGCAGCGGTGCGGTCGCGGACCAGCCGGGCAGATATTCGATGCGGAAGAATGCCACGCAGTAGTAGACGCTGGTAACGAGCACCATGGCTACCTTGAGCGGCCAGGGAATACGGGCCCGCAATGCGATCACAAGCAACAACGCCGCCAGCAGCGCATATGCAATCGCCAATCCGAGAATTTCCCTCTGCAGCTCCATGTTCAGTCAGCCGCTTTTGCTGAGCCGATTGCGCAGGGTCTGCAGCAGCGACTTCTCGTGGAGGTTGACGTCGACGACGCCGCCGCTGGCGTCGATCGAAAAGCGGACGGCGGTGCGTTCGGTGCCCGCGCTTTCCATCATGATCTTGGCGTAATGGACGACCTGCACCGTTGGATTAAGTTTCTCGACCTTCACCGAAACCGGCACGGGTTCGCGGCCCATGGCGACAAAATGATAGACGTTGACGGTGTACTCGCCGGCGACGATGCCGCGGATGCTGACGGTTTCCTGGCGGATCGGCGACAGCACCTTGCGCCCGTTGACCAGAATGAAATCATTGGCGCCGCCGCGATCGTCCCGATCGAGCAGCATGAATCCAGCCTCGCGCCGGCGATACCAGACCATGTTGCCGATCGGGTCCTGGACGAACATGTCGAAGTCGTCGGGATGCTGGTCGGGCCAGGACATCGTAACAAGGAATTCCGCCTTGCTGTCGATCTTGCCATCCTTTGCCTCGGGCGCGATCGCGAGCAGGGCAATGAAAAACAGGAAGGCAAGGACCTGCAGCGCCTTGAACAGCATGACCGCGAATGGATCGAACGGCTCTTCCTGCGGCATAAGCTCGAACTCGTCGATCATTCCGCCGCTCCGGGCTGATCTTCGAGGATCGATACCACGCGGACTTCAGTCAGGCCGACGGCATAGGCAAACAGCTTCGCGGTCGCATCGTCGAGCATGTAGTATTGGATCCTGACCAGGATCGAGCCGACGAGACCGGCGAGGGTGGTGTACATGGCAACCGCCATGCCGTCGCTCATCAGGTTCATCGAGGATTTGATGGCGCCGCGATCGCTGGGGTCGAGCCCGGCGATCGGCGCCAGCATCATGATGAAGCCGATGATGGTGCCGAGCAGGCCGAGTTTCATCAGCGTGTCGCTGGCGAAGGCGCCGAACTGGTTGGAACCGCGCAGCCGGCCCGCGAGCCCGCGCAGCAGCAGCGTCTGGTCGAGCCTGCGCGGGCCCTGCAGGCGCGCCTTGACGGCGAGATCGTGGATATGCGCCGAGACCAGGCAGGGCGGGAGTTTGCCGGCGCCGTCGACGATAATCGCGTCGCCCTCAACGTTCAGGCCACCCGATCCGGCTGCGATCAACGCGCCGCCGCGGCGGGCCGCATCGGCCTCGCGCGAGATCACGATGGTGCGCCACAGGCAATGCATCGACGCCGCAACATAGAGCAGACCGATGATCGAGGAGAGATAGGTGCGGTCGCTGGCGACCATCTGGCGGATCAGTCCGAAGCGCCACAGCAGGACAAAGGCAAAGACCCACAGGCCGGTGAAGACCAGCCATCGCAAAAGAGGGCCGCGGTCACCGAAGGAATCAGGATTCGCATTCGTCGTCGCCATCCAGACACCTCGACACCGACCTGAGACCGAGCGTTCCACATCCAGCGCGGGCAGGCAAATACACGTAACTGAAGTTCCGGGATAGCTCGGTCTGCCGGCTCACCGCAACGCAGCATCTGCCAAAGTTGGCTGGAAGGCTGAGCTCTATGCGCGACGCGGCTGGTCGATTTCAGCTGTTGTCCGCAGCAACATTGCTCACGCTCGGCGTTTTCGCCTTGTCAAATTTGTTCCACCCGGCCAGATTGCGCGGGTCCGGCGCGGCATTCGGGAATGTCGGTTGAGATCAACTATAAAAATCTGGGGAGGAATGAATGGATAAGCGTTCCATTTTGGCCGTCGCTTTGGCGGTGGTTTCCGGTATCCTGATAGGACCGGTGTTTGCGCAAGAAGTTAAGCAGGAAGCCAAATCGATATCCGGCAAGGCCAAGATTTCTTCGGTCTCGCAGGATCAGCTCAACAAGGCAGACAGCAATGCCAACAACTTTCTGCTGACCAACGGCAATTACGCACAAACGCGCTTTCATCCGGCCCGGCAAATCGGGCGCAACAATGTGAAGAATCTGCACGTCGCGTGGATCTTCCAGACGGAGGTGAAGGAATCGCTTGAGACGTCGCCCATCGTCATCAACGGCATCATGTATGTCACGACGTCGTTCAGCCACGTCTATGCACTCGACGCCAAGACCGGTGCAGAAATCTGGCACTACAAACACAAGATGGGACCGGTAACGACCTATTGCTGCGGCCCCAACAATCGCGGTGTTCAGGTTCTCGGTGACCTCGTCTACCTGGCCACGCTTGACGCCAAGCTTGTGGCGCTCAACGCCAAGACCGGCGATGTGGTGTGGCAGAGCGATATCGCAGATCCGGAACTCGGATACAGCGAGACGATGGCTCCGACGGTCATCAAGGACAAGGTTCTGATCGGAACCAACGGCGGCGAGTATGGCATTCGCGGCTTTCTGAAAGCCTATGATGCCAAGACCGGCAAGCTGCTTTGGACGTTCAATACGGTACCGGAGAGTTCAGTCGGTGTCTGGGCGACGAAAGACGCCACCGGCCGGGACATGCACCGCGATATCCAGGCTGAAAAGGACCAGCTGGCCAAAGCCGGCGATCCCTACCAGAAGCTGGGCGGCGGCGTATGGCAAAATCCTGCCATCGATCTAGCGACGAACCGGCTCTATTTTGTCGTCGGCAATCCATCGCCGGATCTCGATGGTTCGAATCGCCCTGGCGACAATCTTTATACGGACTCGCTGGTATCAATCGATCTCGAGACCGGCAAATACGTATGCCATCTTCAATATATCGCCCATGACGTCTGGGACCTTGATGCCGTAAGCCCGCCGGTGCTGGTGGACGTCAAAGGCAAGGATGGCAAGGTCATCCCGGGTGTGATCCACGCCGGCAAGACCGGTCACATCTATGTTCACGACCGCAAGGACTGCAGCCTGATCCGTTTCTCCCAAGCCATGGTGCCGCAGGAGAACATGTGGGTGCTGCCCACGAAGGAAGGCGCGCGCATGCTGCCGGGGGCCAATGGTGGTGTCGAATGGTCGCCGATCGCGACCGACCCAGGGCAGGGGCTCGCCTATGCCATCAACCTGCATCAGCCGATGACCTACCATGTCGAGAACTCGCCATATCCGAACGGCAAGTTGTGGCTTGGTGGCGCCTTCAAGGTGATCCCGGGCGAGGCGCAGGCGGGCAATATTACCGCAGTCGATTATAATACCGGCAAGATCAAATGGCAGGTGAAGACGCCACAACCGATGATCGGCGGCATTCTCGCCACCGCGGGCGGCCTTGTTTTCACGGGTGAGGGCAACGGCAAGTTCGCCGCTTACGATTCATCCAGCGGCAAGGAATTGTGGAATTTCCGCGCTGGCGCCGGCGTCAATGCACCGCCGTCGACCTACATGGTGGATGGCAAGCAATATGTCGTGGTGGGCGCGGGCGGCAACACGCAAGTCGATTTCCGTCGCGGCAACAACATCATCGCCTTCTCGCTCAA
>Ga0137409_10007834_pt1 | contig 10945 bp, 12 predicted proteins | sample CZODoug1_16funga_FD_122059 | JGI IMG/M metagenome (GOLD analysis project Ga0137409, IMG submission 122059) | Vadose zone soil fungal communities from Angelo Coast Range Reserve, California, USA - CZODoug1_16fungal (Hybrid Assembly) | ecosystem: Environmental > Terrestrial > Soil > Vadose zone... | reverse complement strand
CCACGGATGGGGTCAGCTGGAGCGTTGGTAGCTCAGCTCGCGCGCAACCAATGTGAGTGAGGTCACATTACCGAACTAAAAACTGTCTATCGCAGGTCATGCCGGTGATTGGTGGCGAGTGGCGCGGTTCGCCACCTACCCAACTCACCAAGCAAAAAGGCCGCCCGAAGGCGGCCTCTGTATCTGCGATCCAGTTCTCTCACATCGCGGCGAGAGCGCCCGTGCGCCGGAGATAGTCATGACGCCAACCCTCGCAAACCGGTCAGCGGCCTCGGCAAGCGCGAAGGTTCAGGCGCGCCGGAATGCGATGGCGCCTGCGATGGATCGGGGCCGGGTCCGTACGGCGTGGCCGTCGTTACCGCTCTGAATGATCCACTGACCGTTTTCATGGCCGACAATTTTCCCGACGTGATGGCGCCACACCACGATGGCGCCGACCTGGGGACCGCCGGCGTTTGATCCGTAACTGGCCCATGACCGCGCCAGATTGAATGAAGGGCCCGGATCGCTTCCGACTTGCCCGCGCATGAACCACCCGCACCATGCGCGCGGACGCCCGGCGGCTTGGTGAGAGGCAGAATGGCGATGATGATGGTGATAATGGCTCTGACGATGGTGATGGCGCGACTTAGCTTCCGCGGTTGTTACGCAAGCACAAAGCACGGCCGTTGCGGCTAAAACGTTCCGGAACATGAGAGTCCTTATTTTGGGGAATGAGCGCTGCAGCGCGATCTAGGATCCCGCCAGAAAAGCGGGAGCGATTAAAGCCCGTTTGAAATTACTGAGGGTAATACGAGGCTCGATGTTCGAAATTCAACCGCCTGAAATGGCTAAAATGAGGCAAATAAACGAGAGCGGCGCAGATCTGCCCTGCGCTATAGGCGTATGTGCTGTTCAATATTGTCTCTCTGCTACAGTTAACGTTGGCGGGGGCATCACTAACCTGATGACGTTACTTCCGCATTACATGCGCAGGGGTCGGACACTTGCTTCCGCCTCGCCTTCAACGTCTTTCGTCGGTGCCGTTCGGCTTCCATGGTCGCAGCCTTGGCCGCAGCATTTGCCCTTTGACTTCGGTCTCGCGCTAGGCGCGCTCAAACAGCGCGACATCCCTTCCCATCAACAGCCGGCCGTTGGCGAAACGAACGGTCACCCTCTTGCCTTCGGTGCATTCAATAATCTCCCCGGTCTTGCCTTGAAGGTCCATCTCGTCGTTCCGAAGCGGCGCTTCAGGAACGAGTCTCACCCGATCGCCTATTTTGGGAGCTGTGTCGGTCGGCGGTTTGCGCTTTTTCATTGCTGTTCCAGCCATCGCTGCATGGTTAATTTGTCTTGCCATCGCGTTTGATTGAAACGGCTAATCATGCCGCCAATCTTGAAATAGTGGCCGGACCTGATCCGGCTGCGATGCTTGGCAAGCTTTCGCCAACGATAGCGCGGCCCTGTAATGCCGCAACGTGATCCGCGCCTTAACCTAACCGGTCAAGGTTACCTGCGCATCGACTCGCGCTCCGAAGGAAGATTGTCGTCGGACGCGACGGCGCTCAGCCTCCATCACCAGGAGATGGCGCCGCAAATCGACACTGTACCGGTCGATCTGGTGGTACGCTTCGCGGCGCTGGAACGGCGTGAGGATCGGGTTTGCAAGGTCGCTCCGAGCAACCCTCAGCAATTCCGTCAGCCCATTGATGCTGCGGGTCAGAGCTTCCAGCTCGATCATCTCCGGATTTCCTTCGACGTGAGCGAGGCAACTTTTTCGGAAAGATAAATCGGGATCTCGCTCTCGGCGAACTGCCAGGATGTCCCTCGAACGTCCGACGTCGCGTTGAGCCACACCAGGGCGTCCCTGCAATCGAGAAAAAGGATGCGCTCTTGACGCCCTGTCTTGCCTTCGGAAGCCATGTACAGAAGGAACGATCCGTCGTCGGTTCGAAACAGCGCTTCGCGCGTGAAGTATCCGGTCAGCGTTTGTGCATCAGTGATCGGATGACAGCGCGAGAGCACGAGCTTCATGACGATTCGGGCCTCAAGGTGCTTGAAGCCATCAGAACCGATGTTGGTTAATAAATCGCTGCGGGCGCCGGTCCCGGAAGGCGTGCGACCGCCAAAGTTCCGCGCGCCCCAGCAACGAAGTAGACCGCCCGCGCGGGCGGCACTGTTTCAATAGATTGAAATTGCTGGAATTTTGGTCGGAGCGAGCGGATTTCGGAAAAATAAAAAGAGGCCGCCCGCGTGGGCCATGGCATATCGTGAATGACAAATGGCATGATGCAAACGCATATCAGACCTGCGATTAACACATTCCACATAGGTCAAATCGCCGGATATCGCTCAGGGCGGATAGTTTATCTTCGGGCCGACGAACCCGGAAGGCGCGCGCGCAAATGACCGAACTGCCAACCTTGGTTCGTTCCCCGGAGGCCCTGAAAGCGGCACGACACGCGTTGGGTTTGAGCGCTGACGGCTTGGCGCGGATGCTGCGTGTTGACGACGGCCGCAGTATCCGCAGGTGGGAGGCTGGAGAAAGCGCGATACCGGGTCCTGTGACTGTGGTGATGGAAACCGCAATGAACTATCTCGCCAAACGAGCAATGATCGCGCGCCTACTCGAAATGCTGCGCTCCGGGAACGATGCTGATTACGCGGCTGTGTTGAACATTCTGCGGTCAGTTGATGACGGTCTCGAAACTCTAACGAGACAGCCTCCGGCTAATGAAGCGGCGCGTGAGGCCCACTGGTATCATCTGAGGCGTCAACCGCCCAAGTACACTCCTCCCGAGAAGGATGATTGGTCGGTCCCCGGCGAACTCAGTCCCGAGGCCGCGCTGATTTACTTCGAGAAGCACGAGGGTTTCAACGGTGGCTTGTTGTTATGCGACGACTTTGATCTTGCTGCCGAGTTCATTCTTGAAAAGCGAGAACTGCTGCGCACTCCCCGTGGCAATTCTTTAGGCCTTCGCGCAGGCAAATCGTTGAAGAAGTTTCACGTCAAACGTCGTTCATAGCGTTCATGCGCGCCGTGCGCCACGTATCAAAAACTAACTGACTGCTTCGCCCCCTCCCTCGATCAAGCCCCGCCTAGCGATCCACGGCGCTGCAAAGGCTAGCAGTGCTACGCCCTATCGCCCGGCCGAAAGGTCTAAAGGGTCCCCGCTAGAAGGCTATAGTTTCCCTATGGTTCCCCGGCAGATTTTGAGGCTTTCAGCTTCCCGCTAAGCGGAACATGTCGGGGAGCTGCTTGCCGAATGGCGGATCGTCGGACCTGATCGGCGACTGCGGCTTCGCCTTATCGAATTTCGCTCCGGCGTTGCATTGAAGCACGCGGCCGACACGGCGAAACCCGACGAACGATGGTGGCACGCGCGCGACGAGATCGATCCCGTGAACCAGCCGATAGGTCAGCACACCCAGGCCCGCATCATAGCTTGCCTCAAATCGCTCCCCGCCAACGCGCAGCATGCCGAACGTATAAACCGCGCTCGGCGGCGATCCCCTTCGTTCCGCACCTCAATAAGGTGTGAGGGACCTGACCAGATTGGATCACGCAGCCGGAGCGATCCGGAGCGCGTGAGATCAGAAGCCCATGCGGCGCGGGCACTTCATGGTTCTCATCGCCCAACCGCTTGGCAAAGCCATTCCATCAGCGCCCATTCCACGAACGGGGTCTCGTCTCAAGAACCATCAGTCTTTGGTCATTTGCGCGAATTTTGAGCGCGGATTGTTCAAAAATGCCGCGCATCGCCGATTGACGATGACACCTTCAAGTTTCAAAATTCAAAACATAGTTCCATTTTATGGAACTCCTTGGGACTGGTGCCAGAACGTGAGCGCCCTCGACAACGCTATCGAAATCTTGCGCTGCTTCGCCCCGCATCGGCCGGAGATCAGCAATGCTGACGTGATCCGGCTCACCGGCAAGCCGAAGAGCTCGACGTCACGGCTGCTGCGTCAGCTCAAGGAGTGTGGGCTACTGGAGCAAGACGTCTTGACCCGCCGTTATCGGCCGGGCCTGCTGGTCTTCGAACTCGGCCGGTTGCATCGGACCCAAAATGATTTTATGGCCCTCACCGAGCAGCGGTTGCGCGCGGTCTGTGCCAGCACCGGCCACACCGGCTACATCTCGGTGCTCGACGGCGCCGAACAGGTCGTGCTGCGCGTCGTCCCCGGATCCAATCCACTTCAGGTGGTAACACCGCCGGGCGTACGAGCGCCGGCATTCGCGACATCCAACGGCCGAGCCATGCTTGCGCGCCTGAGCGATGCCGATATTCGCGGCCGCTTGCCGAAGCCTTTGCCTGCAATCTCATCCTCTGCGCCGCGGAATCTCGCGGGACTGATGGCGCGCATCGCCGAAATCCGCCGCACCGGCTATTCCGAAGCCAGCAATGAATCCTTGCCGGGAGTGGGCTCGCTGGGTTTCGCGCTCACCCGTCGCGACACGAATGAAACGATCGGGGTCGCCGTATCCTATCCGAGCCACCTGACCTCGACCGAAGAGCGCGCGAAGCTTTGGCAAGCTCTGCGCGCGATGGCCGTCGACCTCGGCCGGCTTTTCGATGATCCAATATGGGTCGCGCTGGATGACGGCGCACCACGACACAAGGCCACAGCAAGGTGAACGCGGTTCGCACGGGCATCACGCCTATTGCCTGGCTGATCGCGCCGAGCGCGCTGCTGTTCGCGCTGTTCTTCTTCCTGCCGATGGGGCTGATGGCCATGATCAGCCTGCTAACCGGCAATCCAGTCGTGCAGACAAATGTCGATTTCACGACCAAATACTACCGGAGGATTCTCGGCGACCCCTATTATTTCGAGGTGATCTGGACCACGCTCCGGATTGGTCTGCTCACCACACTGGCGGCTTTGCTGATTGGCTACCCGCTGGCCCATTTGATGGCGCGCATCCGTGGTCGCACAGCCTATGCCATGCTGATGATGACCGTGCTGACGCCGATGCTGACGGGCATTGTCGTCCGCACCTTTGCCTGGATGGCGCTGTTGTCAGACAAGGGCGCGATCAACCAGGCCCTCATCGGCCTCGGCCTGATCTCGAAGCCGCTGCCGCTGATGTACAACGAATTCAGCATCGTGCTGGGGCTGACGCATATCTACGTGCCCTACATGGTTCTGACCCTGGTCGGCGTCATCGGGCGGATCGACGAGCGGCTGGAACATGCGGCGCAGAATCTTGGCGCCTCACCGCTCCGGGCTTTCCTTGAAGTGACACTGCCCTTGAGCCTGCCTGGCATCCTGGCCGGCTCGCTTCTGGTCTTTGCGCTGGCGATCAGCGCCTACGTCACCCCGATCCTGATGGGCGGCTTCCAGATCATGACGCTGCCCATGCTGATCTACCAGCAGATCTCCTCGAGCTTCAATGTCGGGTTTGCTGCGGCGCTCGGCATGGTGCTGCTGACAATCTCGCTGGTTCTGGTCATCGCCTATAACCGTCTCCTCGGGCTGGTCTCCGGCCAGCGCGATCTGCAATGAGGCCGCCGATGACCGCCGCGCCGTTCACCCCTCGCCTTGGCCGCTTCTGCTACCTGGCCCTCAATGTTGCGGTGGTGGTTTTCCTGCTGGCGCCGATCGCTATCGTCTTCGTGTTCGCCCTCAATCCGACCCCCTATATCCAGTTTCCGCCGGTTGGCGTTTCGTTGCGCTGGTTCGAAAAATTCTTCGCCTCACGCGATTTCATGAACGCCCTGCGGTTGAGCCTTGAGGTCGCCGTGATGACGACGATCGCGGCGACCCTGTTCGGTGCCAGCGCCGCGCTCGCTTTGGCACGCGGCGGGCTGCCCGGTACGCGCGTCATCACCGCGATCATGCTGTCTCCGCTCATGCTGCCGGCGATCCTGACTGGCCTTGCTCTATTCCAATCCTATGTCTTGCTGGATGTCGGCCGGCCGCTCTGGGGACTGGTGCTCGGCCATACGCTGGTGTCGATTCCCTATGTGGTGCGCACCACGCTGGCGGTCCTGCAGAACTTCGATACCCGCCTGGAGGAGGCTGCGGGCAATCTCGGCGCCGGCCCGTTACGCACCTATTTCGAGGTGACGCTGCCATTGACCAAGCCCGGTGTCATGGCGGGAGCCGTGTTCGCCTTCATCGTCTCCTTCGACCAGTTTCCGGTGTCGCTCTTCCTGGTCTCGCCGGGCCGCGAAACCCTGCCAATCACGTTGTTCAACTATCTGAAATTTGATCTGGACGGAACGATCGGCGCCGCTTCGGCGGTCTCGATCCTGCTCGCCGTGCTGGTCGTCCTCGGGCTCGATCGCACAGTCGGGCTCAGGTCCTATGCGAAGCTATGACTGTCATTCCCAAAGAGAGGATCATTCCATGACCAAGTCCCGCCCGCCCCTGAGCCGCCGTCAATTCCTCGCCACCAGCGCCGCCGCCGGCATCGGCGTGATCGCCGCGCCCCACATCGCTCACGCCGACGCCGCGACGCTCCGCATCACCGGATGGGGTGGCAAATGGGGGCAAACCATGTCGAACGAGTTGATCCCCGCCTTCGAGAAGGAATTCAAGTGCAAGGTGGAGACGGACTCAGCCTTTCCATACCTGCCCAAGCTCCAGGCAAGCTCGCGTTCAGCGCCGGTCTATGACGTGCTGCACACCAATTCCAACGAGCAATGGGCTGCTCTGGAGATGGGGATCGTCGAAGCCAAGATCGATGCCAGACAGGTCCCGAATATCGCCGACGTTTATCCGTACGCCGTCAGCGACAAGATGGTCGGTGTCTGCATCTTCACCAGCGCCATCGGCCTTGGCATGCGCACCGACAAAGGCTACGGCAAGGTTTCGTCCTGGAAGGACCTCTGGGACCGCGCCTATGACGGCGTGCGCGGCGGCTATGTCATCCCGGTGAACAGCCTCGGCCAAGCCTTCCTGATGATGAGCGGCGCACTCTTTGGCAAGGGGATGACCGATCTCGACGCCGCCTATGCGGCGATGGAAAAACTGAAGCCGATCAAACTCGTCGACTTCACCGGCACGATGGAAAAGATGATCCTTTCAGGCGAGGTGGGCCTCGCGGTGATCCATGATTCCGGCATCCTGCGCTATGACGGCCAGAACCAGCCGACCACCTTCGTCGCGCCGTCCGAGGGCGTTCTCTCGCTTGAACAGGTCCTCACGCTCACACCGGGCACCAAGGTTCGCGAACTCGCCAACGCCTATGTGAACTACATGCTGAACCCGAGCGTGCAGAAGACGCTGGCCGAGTCGGTCTGGTATTCACCCGCCAACAGCAAGGTGAAGCTCGACGACAAGTACAACGAAAAACTTCTGACCACGCCGGAGAAGGTCGCCAAGCTGATCCAGCCCGACTGGAAATGGTACAACGCGCGCAAGGACGAGATCGATTCCCGCGTCAACCGCATCTTCCGCGCATGAGCGCCCGTATCGACATTGTCGCGGTCACCAAGACCTATGACGGCACCACGCGCGCCGTCGATGCCGTCGACATGAGCATTCGGGAGGGAGAATTCTTCTCGCTGCTGGGCCCCTCCGGCTGCGGCAAGACGACGACGCTGCGCATGATCGCCGGCTTCGAGACGCCGACCGAAGGCATGATCGAAGTCGGCGGGGTCGATGTCACGCATGTGCCGGCGCACAAGCGCGACATGGGAATGGTATTCCAGAACTATGCGCTGTTTCCGCACCGCTCGGTCGGTGAAAACGTTGCCTTCGGTTTGCGCATGCGCGGCATGGACCGCACCACGATTGCTCGCAAGGTCGCCGATGCGTTGGCACAGGTAGAACTCGTCGGATACGAGGATCGCCGCCCCGGCGAGCTCTCCGGGGGGCAGCAGCAGCGCGTCGCCCTGGCCCGCGCCATCGTGATCGAGCCGCGGGTACTGCTTTGCGACGAACCGCTCGGTGCGCTCGACAAGAAGCTGCGGCAATCGATGCAGTTCGAGCTGAAGCAGCTGCAACGCAAGCTCGGTCTGACCATGGTCTTCGTCACCCACGACCAGGAAGAAGCGCTCGCAATGTCCGACCGGATCGCGGTGATGAATGCCGGCAAGGTCGAGCAGATCGGCGCACCGTCCGATATTTACGACCGGCCAAGCACGCGCTTCGTCGCCGATTTCATCGGTGACACCAATCTGTTCCGCGGCGAGGTGATCCGCGACGGCGGGGGCAACTCCGTCTTGCAGGTCGACAAGCACCTGTCGATCGAGCTTGCCGCTCCGCCTGAGGCGACCGGTGCGGTTTCGATCGCGCTTCGGCCGGAAAAGATCAGTCTGGCCATCCCGTCCGCGCATTCCGGGCATGGCCTCGACGGTGTCGTCGAGAGCGCCAATTTCCAGGGCGGCTCGGTGCTTTACCGCATCGAGACGGCCGGCGGCAGGCGCGTGCTCGCGCAACAACCGAACAATGGCTCGCATGAGCTTTTTCAAGCCGGCGCCCCCGTCGCGCTACGCTGGAAACCATCCGACATCGTGATTTTGAGGGATTGATATCATGCAACAACAACGCATGGGCGTGGTCGTGATCGGCCAGAGCCCGCGACCTTCCGTGGTGGACGAAATCGCGGCGGTGCTATCGCCCGGGCTGGAGATCGATCTGCGCGGCGCACTCGACGGCATGACGCGCGCCGAGATAGATGCGATTCCGCCGAGCGACGGCCACGACGCCCTGTTCACCCTGCTGCCGAATGGCGACAGCGTCACCATCAGCAAGAAAGCGGTCGAGGCGCGGGCGGCGATCCAGATCGAGAAATTCGCGCGCGAGGGCGTTAAGGTCGCCATGCTCGCCTGCACCGGCAAATTTCCCAATCTCACGCCGGATGCCCTGGTGATCCTGCCCTCAGCCGTACTGCACAATATGGTCGAGGCGGTTTTGCCAAAGGGACGTCTCGGCGTCTTCTCGCCACTGCCGGAACAGACCGCGCTGATCGCCCGAAAATGGGAGCGGCCAAACGTCGAAGTTGTCGGCGTGACGATGCGGCCGGGTTCCGATGCCGAGGCCGTCGATGAGGCTTCGCGGAAAATGTCGGCCCTGTCGCCGGACCTCGTCGTGATGGATTGCATGAGCTACACGCGCGCCAACAAGGCGCGTGTGCGCCTGACCTATGGCGGGCCGATCATCCTCGCCATCGCCGCCGCTGCGCGCACCGTCGAGGAGCTGGTGGCATGAACGAGCCGGCTCTCACCGAGATTACGCTCGAGGATATCGAATCCCTCGCCGTCGGCGCCTGGATTCTCGGCACCGGTGGTGGCGGCAGCCCCTATCTGGGTCTGCTCAACCTGCGTCAGCTCTACGCGCAAGGCTATCGCGTGCAATTGATGTCGCCGCTGGATCTTGACGATGACGATCGTGTCGCGGTCGTCTCCAACATGGGCGCGCCGCTGATCGGTCAGGAGCGCCTGGCCGACAGCCGCAACATCGCCCGCGCGGTCGAGATGCAGGAGGAATTCGGTGGTTTCAAATTCCGCGCCGTGATGTCGGTCGAAATCGGTGGCGGCAACGGCACGCAGGCGCTGATGGCGGCCGCCCATCTCGATATACCCGTCGTCGATGCCGATTGCATGGGACGCGCCTTTCCCGAGGCGCAGATGACCTCGGTGGCGATCGGCGGGCTGCAACCCTACCCTTGCACGCTGTACGATCCACGCGGCATCGAGGCGATTGTCACCAAAGTGCCAAGCTGGAAGTGGATGGAGCGGGCAAGCCGCAAGATCTGCGTCGAAATGGGCTCGATCGCCTCGACCAGCAAGGCACCTCGCACCGGCCGGGAGGTGAAGGATTGGGGCATTCATTTCACAACCACCGCTGCGATCCGGATCGGCCGACTGGTACGCGAAGCCAACCGCCTGCATACCGATCCGATCGCCGCGCTGCTCGAAAGCGAAGGCGGCAAGCGGCTCTTCGCCGGTAAGGTGGTCGATGTCGCCCGCCGTACGACGGAAGGTTTCCTGCGCGGCTCTGTCGCGATCGAGGGCATCGATGACGATCGAGGCTCCCGGCTGGAACTCTCGTTTCAGAACGAGTGGATCGTCGCCTGGCGCGAAGGCAAAGCCATCGCCATGTCGCCAGATCTGATCTGCGTACTTGACAGCGTCTCGGGCCACGCGGTCGGCACCGAGACGGTCCGCTACGGCCAGCGTGTCACCGTGGTGGCGCTGCCGGCTCCCGCCGTCCTGACAAGTCCGCGTGGTCTCGAATTCGTCGGCCCCCGCGCCTTTGGCTACGACCTGGATTTCCGTTCCGTTTTCGAAGAGCGCGCTGGCGCTGGAGTGTAAATTGATGCGACGCATTGGAATTGACGTCGGCGGCACCAATACCGATGCCGTGCTGCTGGATGGCGACAAGGTGGTTTTCGCTGTCAAACGTCCCACCACGAAGGATGTGACATCCGGTATCCTCGACGCCCTGAAGGCGTTGCGGGCCGACCCCGCCGCGCGGGGACCGGTCGACGCCGTCGTGATCGGAACCACGCACTTCATCAACGCCGTGGTCCAACGCCGGAACTTGATGAAAGTCGCGGCCGTCCGGATCGGCATGCCGGCCAGCGCTTCGCTGCCGCCATTCTGCGATTGGCCACAGGACCTCGCCGAAGGTGTGCGCGGCGAGATTTTCATGCTCGAAGGCGGCCACGACTATGACGGCCGGCCGATCGTGCCTTTCGACACAGCCGGGATGCGCGCGGCCGCACGGCGCATCGGCGATCTCGGGCTGCGCTCGGTGGCCGTCTCGTCGATCTTCTCACCGCTTGATCCGAGCTGCGAGATTGCCGCACGCGATATCCTGCAGGAAATCTGCCCGGACGTCGCCGTTACACTGTCGCATGATCTTGGGCGGATCGGTCTGCTTGAGCGCGAGAACGCGGCGCTTCTCAATGCGGTGCTGCACGACCTCGCCGTCGAAACGGTAGCCGCCTTCCGCAAGGCGACCGCCGAAAGCGGTATCGACGCTCCCTTGTTCCTCACCCAAAACGACG
>Ga0137409_10007833_pt1 | contig 10945 bp, 11 predicted proteins | sample CZODoug1_16funga_FD_122059 | JGI IMG/M metagenome (GOLD analysis project Ga0137409, IMG submission 122059) | Vadose zone soil fungal communities from Angelo Coast Range Reserve, California, USA - CZODoug1_16fungal (Hybrid Assembly) | ecosystem: Environmental > Terrestrial > Soil > Vadose zone... | reverse complement strand
AGCGGAAGCCCCGCCGTCTCCGCCACCCGAGGTCGATGCCGTCCAGGTCGTGACCAAATCTGTGCGCCAGTGGGACGCGCAGTTGCGCGGCACACTCTTCAATCTTGTCAGCATTGCCCGCGGAACGAAGGCTGGCCTGAACGCAAAGCACGAAACGATCACTCTTTGTAGCCCATTCGCCGGCGAAGAATTCCGTAACAGCTGTTTCGACCTGACCTGGACTAAATGACTTGCATCGTTTGCTTTGCCAGGTCGCATACTTAGTAGTGGACCGGCGACGCACATAAATGTCGATGCCGCCCTGTTCTTGACCTTCGGTTCCGTAGAGACGACAGAACTCCGCATCACCGTCCATTCCCGCGAGCCTAAGGCAGAGCCGCTCAAAATTTTGCCAGGTGAGCTTGCCAAACGGCAATTCTTGCTCGTGCGTATCCACCGGCGGCTCGATGTTGTCGGCGTCGGGTAATTCAAGCACCCAGGATGGGTTCTCTTCCATATCCAACGTTCGGGCATCGGCCATTGCTGACGTCCCTTTCGCCCAGCAATATTGAAAAACGAATCTGCGCCGGCCCCGCGCGACGATTCTCCAAGGATATTAGAGGTCATTCGTCGCGCAACAGCAGATCGGTCAACATCATGCTGGAGAGCTGAAGCCGCCATAGTCGATCGCGCTCGACCTTGATCTCCTCGTCGCTCGGCTCGCGGCCCAACTTCGCGCGCAGCTGAGAGCATTTTCAGGCGCCGCAAGCAAATTTTGCGCGATGTCCACAGGATAATTTGCGTTAGCGGTAGCAACCAACCAGGAGGCAAACTGTTGTCCGGTCAGCAGGCGCGACCGGGCTGGTGACCCAATCCCCCCATCCCCCATCGGTCCGGTCCCTGCTCAAGAATGTCGAGTTGCCAGCGTACATTCGCTCGCGAGAGGGCCGGGTTGTGACGGCCCTCTTTTTTGTCTGGGGCGGCCCCTCAGGCTTGGCGGCACACCGCATTCGCGGTCGCGCGCGCAACTCTGAATAAAGTCAGAACCGGCAACGGCCACAGCGCGACCCGAAGCCAATGTAAAGTCCAATAACGAGTGCGAGGACTCATTCGTCCCTCCTTGGAAATCTAGGACATTCCTTCATAGCCGACAATCGCCACAGTGGCGAGCGCGAGCTTGCCGCGCTGCTCGATCCTCATCATGTTCGTCAGCGAGCGTGAGATCAGCGATGAGCATCGAGCCGTAGGCGAGACGGATCAAGAACGTCTCTCCCATCAAAGTACTCGCTCGCAAAATCTTTGAAGGGCACTCTCGCAGCGGCAGCTTCGCCGGCAGCTCCAAGCGCCCTCCAGGGGCCTGTGGCGCCGCTCGGGAGCGGCCAGGAAGGACCCGCGACCAGATTTTCTGATATGGTTGCGCTGCCGGCGGAGGTGACCACCATGTCGATAGGGTCGGGGATTTTTCTGGCCGCGCTCGTCATCGCGGTTGTCCTTCTTTACGGCATCACGAAGGACCGTTGGGGCTGGCGCAAGATTGTCCGCAGGACGGCCGTCGTGCTGCTCGCGCTCATTGCTCTGGGCGGGCTGACCTTCTTCGCCAGCTATCTCTGGGATCGACTGCCGGCCTCGATCCAGACGGACTATGCCGGCCTGCGTCTCGGGATGGACCAGAACGAAGTGAGGTACATCAAGGGCCATCCACCCACGGTCTTCGGCGAAGAGGAGACGGAAGGGGACCAGAAGGGGTGGCGGAAAGTCGTCCAAACGAAAGACCTTCTTAAAGGCGAACGCGTCGAGGACTACGCGGAGTGGTCATACGATATTGCTGGCAGTCGCCTCGACGTGGAGTTTAACCCGGCGAAAACGGCAATTATCGTCATTTCGTGCTACTCTACCGACCGATTGAAACGGTGTCCTCCCGTTGTTGGATTGTACGATGGCGACGCCGAGCAAGAGGTCGTGCGGAAGCTAGGGAAGCCGGACAAGGCGCGCATCAGCGGCGTCACGAAGTCGCTGTACTATTCGAAGCTGGGCATGTTTTTCAACTTGGAGAGGGAGCAGGTCTATATGCTCGGAATCAATGACACCCGTTATCAGAAGGGCGGGTCATAGCTGCACTTGCCAGGGTGGAAAATGACCGAATTTGGCGCGACTGAGCCAACAGAGCGGGAGAAGTCGCTGGTCGATGAAGCTTTGTACTTACGAGGGCGCATCGTCTCGTCGTATGCACAGGTCGAATTTTTGTTGGCCGACATCTCAGTGAAGCTTGATTTGCGATTCCCATACCTAGTCGATGCTCGCATTAAAGCGGTGAGACGCATCGCCGAGCGAGATGGCTACCAAGTCTATAAAGAAGAACTAGATCGCGTGTGCGAAGAGCTATTGCAATACGATGAGATACGACATTTCATGACGCATGGCTTTCTAAGCCTGACTGTGGGTAGAGAGGACAGCCATCAATTTGAATTTCTGCGCTACCAACGCGACGGCGAAGGAAAGTTCGTTCTGCTGAGAGCCACGACCACGATTGAACGACTAAAACAAGCAGCTGACGATATCGGGGAATATGTCTCGCACGTCATCAGAGTCTTCGAGAGAATATATCGCGAGAAGAAATTAGAGCCAAAGCCGGAAGGGCTCGCATAGGAATGGCCGACAGCCCTGATCGGCCTTGGCCGCCAGAACAAGCGGCCGGAACCGCCGATTTTAGGCTTCTCTTTCTTTTGTGCTCGGTCGCGACATAGGCCCTATATCTCGCGGCTGGCCCTTGCCGGCGATTCACGATGTAATCCTGATGCTGCGGCTGGCGCCGGACAACACAGCTGCTCGCGCGGAGGCGCCCGTGGCACCCGTTCCAACTCTAGGCCAAATTCATCGACCACCCTGATGGGTGTGGGTGACCTGCGACCGCTATCCTCAACGTTGCCGGAACAGGACGCGCGCTACGAGCTGCTCAAGTGGCAGCCCGTGCGCCGTTCCACCAAAGACTTCACGAAGCGGGGCGGTCTCAACTTCGACGGCCAATATCTTCAGCTCTACGCGCGCGTGTTCACGCGCGATCTTTACCAGTTCAACCTACAGCACCATAGCCAACTTGGGCCGCACGGGGTGGCGTTCGTGCTGACTTTGTCAAGCGGAACGCACGACGGCTCGATCTACAACTCGATGGTCCAAGAGCTCGGTAGCTTCGTCGAAAGCGCGGTGGTCGACATCGAAGTGCCGAACGAATGAATTCCGCACGTCTCTGCGCGCACTCACGTTCCCGAAGGGCCAACTCTCACCAAATTTTCGAACCGCGTCTCTGATACTTGCGGTCTCTGTTTCCGGGAAACGGTTTTTTTGAGGCCAGAGACAAAGGTGCAAAATGTCCCCACCAACGACAGTTGCGCCGTTCTCAGAGACCAAGCGCGAGTACAGAATCCCGCCAATTCGGCGCCAATCACGACTATTCAGGAAATTCTCGGCAATTGGCCGACTGCGTGGTGGTCCCGAGAGGACTCGAACTGCGTGCCAGCCACGCAGTCATATCGAACTGGTCTCTGAAAAAGCGAGAACTGCTAAGCTCGTAGGACTCGAACCAGTCTCCGGTTCGACCACTTGAAAGCCGCCAAGCCCCCGCTGAGCAGCGTGACGCGCTTGGCATTGACCTACCGGCAAGGTCAGAAATTGGCGGAGCAATCTAAGACCACCATCTTTTTTTATGTGGCTTACTGGCGCACACTTGAACTTCCACCATAACGACCGCATAACGGGGCATGGCCAAAGCACGCGTTAACTTCAAGATGCAGCGGATTGCCGAGGACGATTGGCAGATTATCGCTCAGTATCCCGACGCCGACGATCGCGTTATCAAAGGGCTGAAGAGCAAGGCAGATGTTGATGATTGGCTGAATGGAACCCGACGTGTCGATTGGCTTCGGTCACAAGGTTACGCGAAGTAGCTCACTTGAACGCCAGCTTGCCGTCATGCAGCAGGCGCCAGGGTCATCTGCATTTCTATTGCTTCAGGCTTGGCCCGTCCCTCCGCTATGCGCTTTTGGTGTAATCTTAACAATCTAAACCCACTGGGTAAAATTTCAGGAGAAGCTATCGGTGATTCCCTGGTCTCTGCTCGATGTGGCACAGGTGCCCGGCGGAAGCGGTGAACTACGTCTCATGCAGCGTGGCACCGAATTCTCGATAAGGTTGGGCCACAACGAACTGATGAACAGCCGTCACAGCGGCTCCGAAGAGGCGCTCGGGACAATAGCTTGCGAGCGAATTAAAGCCCGCAATCGGCCTCAGATATTGATCGGCGGGTTGGGTATGGGCTTCACGCTTCGCGCCGCGCTTGCCGTGCTCGGACCAGAGGCCCGAATTGTCGTCGCCGAACTGGTCCCGGCCGTTTTGGCATGGGCCCGGGGTTCGATGGTGGAGGTCTTCGGTACAAGCCTGAAGGATCCGCGCGTAAGGATCCGCGAGTCAGATGTCGGCCACTTGATCCGGTCTAGCCGGTCAACATTCGACGCGATCTTGCTCGATGTCGATAACGGTCCCGAGGGACTGACCCGAAAAGGCAATGACGCCCTGTATAACATGGAGGGATTGCGCGCCGCTGGCACGGCGTTGTGTTCCGGTGGCATACTCGCGGTGTGGTCATCGGGACCAGACTTGGATTTCACTCGGCGACTTCGCAAGACTGGTTTTGACGTGGATGAGGTTAGGGTGCGCGCCAATGGATCGCGCCGCGGCGCGCGGCATGTTATTTGGATCGCGAGCCATGCCGATCATGGGCATCAGGCGATCCACGTTTGATGATTCGTCTGCCCACTTCCGCCGACAGAATGTACAAGTCGACGGACCAGCAGTATCAAGATGAACTCGCCGTGCCGCAGGATGCGTGCGACGGCGTTTGCGGAGCGAACTGCCGTATTGCGCTCCTCCGAAAGCTGCCTTATTTGACTTGGTCTGCGGAGAGAACGAGACACTCCGTTTCTGTTGCGAGTTCTGGTGACGTCGAATGGGCCGTTACAAAGACTACCACCGCGAGCCCAAGGGCGGCGGCGGTTATAACGACCATCAAAATTCTGACGACCGTACACCCGGAGTTCGGTCAAATTTTCCGCGTCCGAGCGCCCCGGCGGCGCGCCGCCCTGCCACTGCTTCGCAGGTCGTTGGCACTACCAGCGAAAGTATTGGTACCGTTAAGATGTACAAGGAGGACAAGGGATTCGGTTTTGTCGGTCAGGATAACGGGGGCAAGGATGTCTTCGTCCACGCGTCGGCACTGACACGTGCCGGGCTGAGCGGGCTGACTAAAGGTCAGCGTGTTCGGATGCAAGTCGGCCAGGGTCAAAAAGGCCTAGAGGCCCGCTCGATCGAACTCCTGGACTGAACGGCGGATATCAGTCGTCGCTCTTCCACAGCAACTCGTCCTCCGTCGCTCAGCCCTCTCCGGGGGCGCGCATCTTCCTCAGCACCGCCAACGTCGCGTCGGGCGGCGGGCTTGAGAGCTTGTCCATAGGGGACGCTAAATGGCCCCATGGGTACCGAGCCAGGGTGCTACCGTGACAGTACAGACGCGAAGTCCGGGCGCGCGCTGCAAAGGTTGCAGCCTTGATCAAAACGGCCGGAACTGCCACATCCACTCGCCATGAACATATCGATTTGCGCCCCAGAGGGCACCCCAACTCGGTCGCCCGTTGCGGCCGAGGTTGAGCGGCGACGCACCTTTGCGATTATTTCGCATCCCGACGCCGGCAAGACCACGCTGACGGAGAAGCTCCTATTTTTCGGCGGAGCCATCCAACTTGCAGGACAGGTCAAGGCCAAGCGCGCCCAGCGCACTACCCGTTCAGACTGGATGGCCATCGAACGTGAGCGCGGAATTTCGGTTGTTACGTCGGTGATGACCTTCGAACACGACGGTCGTGTTTTCAATCTGCTCGATACCCCCGGCCACGAGGACTTCTCGGAAGACACCTATCGCACGCTCACGGCGGTTGACTCGGCCGTGATGGTGATCGATGCAGCCAAGGGTATCGAACCAAGAACGCGAAAGCTCTTCGAGGTTTGCCGGCTGCGCGATATTCCGATCATTACCTTTATCAACAAGATGGATCGCGAGAGCCGCGACCCGCTCGACCTCATCGATGAGATCGAGAAGACGCTGGCGCTCGACGCTGCCCCGATCACTTGGCCGATCGGGCGCGGAGGCGATTTCATCGGCACAATCCACGTAGAAAGCAGCGGCGTCCGCCTCCTCGACGGCGATGCAGGTTCCGCCGGCAAATTGCACCAAATGGCGCTCGCCGAAATCGTCGCTCTCAGTCCTAAATTTGATCCCGCAACATTCACTGGAGAGCTCGATCTGGTGCGCCACGCCTGCAAGCGGTTTGATCCCCGGGCTTTTGGCGAAGGCCACATGACCCCGGTTTTCTTCGGTAGTGCCCTCAAGGATTTTGGCGTCGGTGACTTGCTCAAAGCACTCGCAGAAATAGCCCCGCCACCGCGAGCACGGGACGCCGACATGCGGGTCGTGGCTGCCGCCGAGCTCGGCATGGCGGCATTCGTTTTCAAGATACAAGCGAACCTGGATCCCAATCATCGTGACCGTATCGCTTTCGTACGCCTTTGCTCCGGTAAGCTCACACGCGGAATGAAAGTCAAACAGGTACGCACAGGCAAGATCATCACCCTGCGTGCGCCGCAATTCTTTTTCGCCCAGGACCGTGCACTCGCGGATGAAGCCTACGCCGGAGATGTGGTTGGAATTCCCAATCACGGAACGCTGCGAATTGGCGACACTCTGACCGAAGGAGAGGAACTCAACTTTGCAGGCGTGCCGAACTTCGCTCCGGAGATTCTACGCCGAGTTCGTCTACCCGACGCCATGAAGGCCAAGAAACTGAAGCAGGCACTGCTGCAACTGGCAGAGGAGGGAGTAGCTCAGGTTCTCCGGCCAATCGATGGATCCCCCGCGGTGGTCGGCGTCGTGGGTCCGTTGCAACTTGACGTTCTAAGGGCCAGGCTGGCCAACGAATACGAAGTAGAAATCAATTGGGACACAACGGGGTATCAGCTTGCGCGATGGATCGCGGCAGATGACCACAAGGTTCTTGACCTATTCGTGACAGCACACCGCTCAGCCATCGCCGAGGATTTCGATGGTGGGCTTGTCTTCCTGGCACGAAGCACCTTCGACCTCGACTACACTGGTAAACAGAATACTGCCATTGCTTTCGCAGACGTGAAGGATGTCCACCGACGCAATTGGTCTAAGACGTAATAGGCGCGCCACAGTTTCTTGATCCGTTGCCATGTACACGCACCTTTTGATTCTAACGCCGATGCTCGAAATGTGGTCGGAGTGCGTTGCCGATCCAAAAAAGCCGTCTGCTTCTCGAACATCCACGCGCGTCAGCTTAGCACGCCAATGCCCGGCTCGCAGAACGCGGCGATGGCGATCGGGCACGACGGCGTCGCATTCGAACCACGTCTCCGGCACGACGGGTCTTCGTTTCCGGGAAACGTGTTTTTGAGGAGCGGAGACAAAGGTCCAAAATGACGCCCTAGCGACTGTTGCGCCCTCTCGGAGACCAGACGCGAGTACGACAACCCCGCCAATCCGGGCCTATTCACGCGTCTTCAGGAAATCTCCGCAATTCGCGGACTGCCTGGTGGGCCCGGGAGGATTCGAACCTCCAACCAGACCGTTATGAGCGGCCGGACAAAAGGCGCTTGCGTTGATTTTCTGAAGATTTGACGAGCTCGATCGTGTTTGTTGCGTCTCGTTGCGATCGTCTCTGGTGCAAAACTGGTGCGGTGATCGCCGCTTGCCTGCGCGAAGCCCTCGATTGTCTGATTGGTTATGGGAACCTGTTACGCAAGCGGGCGGAAATGCACTTGGTTCGGCGACGCCCCTGGCGCCGGACGGTGGCGTAGAGAACGATAGATGGTAACGCGTTCTTCCAGGAATCTGGGTACCGGTTCGGGTAAATGACCCGCTGCCCGCCTGGTCAACGGCGCGACTTTGTCCGACTGCCAATGCTTCAACGCCCGGGCACAAGCGCCAAGGGCTATAAGCTGCTGCTCAAGAAGGACCTGATCCGAATTGATCCTGTGGGATTAATTCCTGAGGCACGCCCTCCGACGTCTTTAGTGTAGACGACGCGCGCTCTACTACCCTTGCTTGCACGTCAGCTTGCTGTCAGGATTTAATGCAAATATCGCTGTATCTCCCGTCTTGCCGGCGTCAGCAAGCGCCAAAGATTGTTGTGAACTATGCGTATTCTTTTGGTGGAAGACCACGACCGTCTGGCCCAAACAATCGTGAAAGGGCTCGACGAATTTGGCTTCCGCGTCGATGCCTTTGCGACCGCCGAGGACGGCATCAACGCCACTAGAAGCGCCGAATATGAAGCACTCATTCTTGATCTCGGACTACCTGACCGCGACGGTCTCGATCTCATCAGCGAGCTCAGGCAGTGCAATATCGAGTTGCCGATCCTTATTCTGACCGCACGCGATGGCGTCGACGATCGGGTTATCGGTCTCGACCGTGGCGCCGATGATTACCTTATGAAGCCCTTTGCAATGAAGGAATTGGCCGCGCGCCTGCGCGCGCTGCTGCGTCGTCCGGGACGAGTGCTTGGAACGACGCTCGAATCCGGCAATCTGCGTTTCAACACCGTGCTGCGGCAAGTGGTGGTTAACGGATGCGTCGCCCCGGTCTCGAGCCGCGAAATCGGCGCACTCGAGCTGCTTATGCGTCGCGCCGGCCAAGTCGTGTCGAAGCGGGCGCTCGAGGATACGCTTTACGGCCTGAGCGGCGATGTGAACCCCAATACAGTCGAAGTGCTAATCTCGCGCCTGCGCAAACGGCTCGACGAAATCGGCGCCGATTGCTCGATCCACACGCTGCGCGGCATCGGTTATCTGCTCAGGGAGTAGACCTCAATGCACTCCATTTCCTGGCGGATTTTCGTGCGGCTCGCAATCACAACGGTCCTTACCAGCATGTTTGCCTATGGATGGATCTACTGGCAGGCACAATCCACCGAGATCGCAGTGCGGCAGCGCGTCCTCCTCAATCGGGCAAAGCAGATCGCGAGTTTCCTAGGCCTGGACGAAAGCGGCGAACCCGTCCTCAAACTGCCAGAACCAATTGCCGACAGCTACAAGTCGACGACTGGCTCGCAACGTTATGCCATTCGCGATCAGGCCGGCAAAATTCTGTTCGGCTCCGGTCCCGCCACGGGCCCGCTCCCGTTGTTCAGCCAGCTCACGCAGGCGGCGTACGACTACGACCCAGACGGGCCCGGTCCGCTGCACATGTATGGAGCGGCCGTGAAAAGCAACCTCGGCGGACGGATCTTTCTTACCCAGGTCGAGGAAAACGTTCTTGATGCCCAATATCTGAGAGCGGCGGTGAACGAGGAGTTTCTCACTGATGGCGGCTGGCTGCAGGCGCCATTTCTATTAGCATGGCTTGCGGTCAGCATGCTTGCGGTACGGCGTGCGTTGGCGCCACTGAAACAGGTGTCCCGAGTCGCGGAAAAGATTGACTCGGCAACGGCCGATACCCGACTGCCGACGCGCAACGTGCCGACCGAGCTTGTTCCGCTGGTTAACGCGATCAATCTGGCGCTCGATCGGCTCGAACACGGTCTGATGCGTCAGCGGGAATTCAACGCCAATGCGGCACACCAATTGCGCACGCCACTTGCCGTATTATCGGCCAACATCCAGACCATGCAAGATAAGACCACGGCGGCCAAGCTCATTTACGATATTGAGCAGATGAGCCGGATCGTGAACCAGCTGTTGCTGGTCGCGAGACTAGAGACAACATCACACCTGTCCAACGAACCGGTTGATCTCCTGGCGGTTGCGACGGACGTTGCCACCAATCTTGCTCCGCTCGCGATCGCATCGGGGAAGCATCTTGAAATACTCAATGACGCCGGGCCGATTCTCGTTCAAGCCAATGCCGAAGCGCTCCGTGCTGCTCTGAGCAATCTGGTTGAAAACGCGCTCTGTCATACCCCGCCGGAGACCACTGTCAGCATTCGTTTGACGCAACAACCAACGGTCGAGGTGGTCGATTGCGGGCCCGGAGTACCAGCCGACAAGCGTGATCAGATCTTTGAACGGTTCTGGAAGGGCGATCGCAATGGCAAAGGCGCTGGTTTGGGATTGGCGATCGTCAAACACATTATGACGGCCCTGCAGGGCTCCGTTTCGATATCGGATAATCCAGGCGGCGGTGCGGCATTCACGTTGCGATTTCCTCCAACGCCGCAGCACAACTGAGCTCGCGACCGACGCGACTTCACTGCAGTACGGTCATCAGCTTGATGACTACAGGCAGCATCACCACGAGCAGCACGACCGGAAAGATAAAAAGGCCGAGCGGAAGGACCATCTTCACTGACAGCTTGTTGGCGGCCTCTTCGGCCCGCAACAGACGCCGATCCCGCATGTCCTCGCTGAATATGCGCAGCGCCTCGCCAATATCACTGCCGAGCTCCAGCGATTGCCGCAACATGGTGTTGAAGGAGGCGGCCTCGTCGAGACCAAGACGATCTGCAAAGGACCCCAGCGCCTCAATGGTACTGCGGCCGGCACGCATCTCCGCGCCCATCATTTCCAGGTTGTTGCCGAGCTCGCGGCTCTGTTTGAACACCTCGCCGCGGACTCGGTCGAAGGCAGCTTCCAAGCTCAGTCCAGCCGCAATGCAGATCCCCAGCAGGTCCAGTAAATCCGGAAAGATCTGCCGATAGTGAACCGCCAGCTGCCTTTGCCGGCGCGCCAGATACGCGTCCGGGCCCAGGATCGCGATCAGTGCCACGATCGACACAAGTACGACCTTGAGCATGGCCGGGGCATCCGGCCGAGCCAGTTCCACCGAGACATATGTGAGGATCGGCAACACCACGACAGCACCCAGCCGCGCCAGCACGTAGTAGTTGACCGCATAAGATCG
>Ga0137409_10002523_pt1 | contig 10946 bp, 15 predicted proteins | sample CZODoug1_16funga_FD_122059 | JGI IMG/M metagenome (GOLD analysis project Ga0137409, IMG submission 122059) | Vadose zone soil fungal communities from Angelo Coast Range Reserve, California, USA - CZODoug1_16fungal (Hybrid Assembly) | ecosystem: Environmental > Terrestrial > Soil > Vadose zone... | reverse complement strand
CGAACGATGTATTTCACGACAGCCTCCAGTGATACTTCAATTTAACCTTCGTCGATAGGATGCAACGGCTATGCACGCCGCCAAACAGGCGAAAATCAAGACCGGCCATGTCTCCGTGAGGACCTCCGAAGCGCCATACCCCTTCAGCAGTACGCCGCGGGCGCTGCGCACGAAGTGGGTCAGCGGCAGAGCGTTCCCGAGCGTGCGCGCCCACCCCGGCATGCCGTCGAACGGAAACATGAACCCGGACAAGAGCATCGACGGCAGGTAGAAAAACACCGCCGCCTGAATCGCCTGTATCTGGGTACGAGCCAACGCAGACAACGCAAAGCCTAGGGTCAGATGGGCGAGAGCGAACACGGCGCTCGCAAGTAGGAGAATGGTCACATTGCCGCGCGCCGGCAGGTCGAAGAGGATTCTCGCGAGAGTGATAACGACCGCAGCCTGCGCCACGCCGACCACCACGTACGGCGCGAGTTTGCCAACCATGGCGTCGAGCGCGGTCACCGGCGTCGCGAGCAGTCCCTCCCAGTTCCCCTCTTCGCGGTCCCTGACCAGCGTGAGCGCTCCGAGCATCAGCATCGTGATCATGACGACGACACCGCAGGCCGCGTACGTCGATCAGGTATTCCGGCCCGTTCGCGGCGCCGTCAGGCATGGACATAGTGGAACCCCCCGAACAAGTACTTGGTGGCTTCCGCTCCCAACACGCAAACGGAATCTCCCGCATGCAGGCGGGTGCGCAACTCCGCCAGCGCCAGCCAAATCGCCGCCGAGCCCGTGTTGCCGATGCGATCCGCATTGACGAATACGCGAGTCTGGCTGAGATCGATCTGATCGGCCAGAAGCGTTGCCATGTGTCCATTCGCCTGGTGCGGAATGAAGTAATCCACGTCGTTGCGGTCAATACCGAGCTGCCGCAGCGCCGCCAGACCGTCGGCAAACAGCCCGACACCGTGCTGCAAAACGTGGGCATAGTCATGCGCGAATTCCGGAACCGAACCCGGCGCCGGTGGCACATCGGAACCACCACTCGTCAATGAGAAACCCGGCTCCAAGTCGGAGCCCGAGTACCCATGGAAGACGCTCGACACGCGCGCGGCACAAGCGCCCGGCGGCCGTGCGAGCACGCACGCGGCCGCCCCGTCTCCCATTTGCAGGAGATTGATCAATTGTCCCGAGTCTTCTGACGCGCGGCGCGGATCGAAGAACACGGAGCCGGTCTCCGATCCGACGATCGCGACCGGTCCGCAGTCCGCGGTGTGCAGCAGCCCCATGGCGAATATGACTGCGTTCGCAAACCCGGTACACGCCTGACGCAGCTCCGCAAAGGGTCCGCGATAGCCGATCAGGTCGGCGACTTGGGCGATATTGGCGGGCAACAAGCGACCCGGTGTGGTCGTATGCGCAATGAGGTAGGTGAGATCGTTCGGCCTCACGCCGGACTCGCTCAAGGCGGCTCGTAGTGCGCGCGCCGCAAGCTCGGCGTTGGAGTCACCTGCACGCGGTGCTTCGTGTCGGCGTGTAAAGTCCCTAGAGATGTGGCGAGTGCGGATACCGAGCCGAGCCGCGAGAATCATTCCCTGCCGTCGGACGTCGACCTCGAAACGCGTTCGCAGCCGATCGAGCAGTTCAACGGTGGAGACGGGCGGACCCGGCAATGCGGTGCCCATTCCCAACAAGCTCACCGACCGGCCGTCTCGCCAGGACCGTCGCATCTCTTCAGCCATCATTAGCTCGCCAGGATAATCGAGGAGCTGCTTGCAGCCGCGCAAACAACCGGTCCGGGTCGACCGACAGCGAGTCTAAGGAGACGGCCCGCAATCGAAGTACGTTGATCAGTCGTTCACGGGTATCTATCGCAATCTCTCTCCCGCGGGCCGACTTGAGTAGCGGTGTCGCGCAGCGGCTAGCGATTGCGACGTGTCGCGCCTCGTCGCGGTGAATGCGCTCCAAGGTGGCGCTGACCACAGGGTCCGAGGCGAGTGGCCGTCCCCGACAGCGCAGCGCGCCGAGGATGTGACACATCGCGGAATCGATTGCAACGATGCGCGCGAAATGCACCAGAACGTTACGATCCGCGAGCCGCATAAAGAATCTGCGCATCTTGGCTTCGAGCGCATTGTCCACCGGCGTCGGTGGCAGAGATACTCGGAGTCCTGCTAGCAATATCTGATGCTCCCGCTCGTCGGCGGCAATTGCGGCCAAGGTTGAACGCAACGAACGCTCGTGGCAGGTGCCGGCCAAATGGTCGAATGTCAGCGCCGCTGATTCCTCGCCGCAGGCGAGTACTTGCAGCAGCTCTGCGAGCGCTGCGGCGCTTGCCGCATCAAGCTCGACGGCTTCGGAGCGAATCTCGGGAGCGCGCGCACTGAATGACTGAAAGCACGTTGTACTCAAGAGTGGCCCGCCTTAGTGCTGACATCGCCGGTTTAGCGCAAGGCGACCGTCGCGCTTCCCGCAATCGGTCCTTGTTGAGCTCGCTGCAGCAAGACGGCCACGTGCGTCGCGTCAGCCGGGAACGAATCCAGCGGCGCTCGAAACACGCTCTCTTGTCCGTGCCAGATGCCGAGCGAGCGGAATTGCCTGACGATATTGAATTCCCTGAGCGTCCTTCCCGAGTTCTCTCCGCGCCCGACCGCAGTGACTGCCTCCGGCAGGTAAGCGGCGAGGTTCACATCGTACCCCGCGCGATCCTGGCGCTCAGGTACCGTCACCGTGAGCTCTCCACGGACAACTTCGACGCTGATCGGGATAGTATTGAGGGGCTCGGTGATGGCTCCCAGGATGCGGCGCTTATCGGCTCCCGCAAAGCTACCGCGTCCATCGACCACCACTTGAGGCGTAAATGCGGAGGATAGCCCGAGGATTTCGACGTACCGGCGCTGACGCTGTACCGCATTCGGTTCGGCAAAATGATCACGCCATGCGATGCTGTCCCAGTAATCGACGTGGAAAGCGAGGGCTACTACGTTCGGGGTCTGCGACAGCTCCCCCAACAATGCGTCTGCCGGCGGGCACGAGCTGCAGGCCTGCGACGTAAAGAGTTCGACCACCGCAGCCCTGGGCGAGACGCTCGCTTGCGCCCGCAGCTTCCCGGCCCACCCGGCGTCGACACCAACACATATCAAGGCCAGGACGGCCACGCGTTTCGCAAAGCTTGTCATGATGTGATACCTCATGGGATAGCTGGCTCTTGGAGTTCTTTCCGGCGTTTACCAACGCAGCAGTCGCGGCCCGAGCGATGCGCCGATAGCCGTCGGGATCAGCATTCCCAGCAGATACCACACGCCGATAAAGGGTGCGGCGAGCTCCGGACAATGCAGGGAATAAACAAGTGCACCGATCGATCCCGCGGCGAATCCCGCCCCCGCCCCGGCAGAGCACAGTCGCGTCGGGGCAAGGCCCTTCAGGACCCAAAAGAAGCACAGGAACAGCGGGGCGGCGACGAATGCAATCAGGAAAGGGCAGACGGCGAACGTGGTACCAAGCAGCAGGGGCACGCGGCTCTGCGGGGGCGCCGAAAGCAGCCTCGTCGCGGCGAGCGTCCACATAATCAATACGACCGCGGCAATGGCCGCCGGCAGAAGACCCAGCCGAGAACCGGGACGCGCCAATCGTCCAATCACGAGGACCGCGAGCACACTCAAGCTCGCGCAGAAAACCTCACGAACCCAAAAGGCGCTCTCACTCACCTCCCGAGGGAGCGCCGGGTTCAAGTGCAAGACGCCGCGGGCCAGACAGAGCGCACCAAAGGCCCCGGTTGTGATGCCAATGAGATAGCGTCTCTTCGTCAGTCTCGGGTCGATGGGCTCCAAGCTCGCCGCGAGCATTGCAGTCAAATCTTCAGTCCTCACGCGACGCTCCGTAGCTTCGCCGCGAGCGCCTTAAGTCCGCGATGAATGCCGATTTTTACCGCTGATTCCGACATGCCGATGCGCCTCGCGGTGTCCGCTACTGACCCGCCCTCGATCTTTACGTATTGGATTGGGAGGCGCTGCCGATCCGGTAATTGATGCAAGAGCTTGGCGATGTCATAGCGTGCCTCGGAGGCCTCGAAGGCCGTCGGCGCAAATAGCTCCTCGCGGTCGTCCAGGGAATCGTTGCGCGAATCGGTCCGAGAGCTGCGTCGTAGCAAATCGATGAATTTGTAGCGGGCGATGGCGTGTACCCACGCGGTCAGCGGCTGCTTGGCGTCGTACGTATGACGTTGATTGTGGATCGCCAAAAGTAGCTCTTGCACGAGATCTTCGATCTCCTCTGGTAAGCGCCTTAGGCGCTTTCTCAAAAACGATCGCAAGTGAGCGGTAAGCTCCCCCAGGAATAGCCGGTAGGATGCCGCATCGCCGGCGAGGCTCTGTACCATGAGGCTCCTGAGGCGCTCCTCTTGCAATCGCGTATAAGTCCTTAAGGTATTTCGTCGTAGGTGACGGACTGGTTACAGCCGCAAGCGAATTTTTCCGAGGCTAGCGAGTACTAGCATCACTGAGCGGGCGCGCCCAAACTCGGGCTTTGATCAGACGGCCCGCATAGGTTCCGGGATTGCCTAGTCGCCGCGGCGAGGCGCAAAACCGGTTGTACGTTCCAACCGTCACTAGCCGCCGTGTCACCGATCGCAAAGACGTTCGGTGGGCCGTTCACCGAGAGATCCGCGCCCACTTTGACTCGCCCGGTGCTGTCAAATTCTGCCGCCAGCCACCGCCATAGCCGAGGTAGCCGCACCCGCCGCCCAAAGCACAGTCTTCTGGAAATACGCGTTGCGCCAACCAAGACTCCCTCTCCGTCGCGTCTCCTGCATACCTATGCCCTCCTCAGTGAATGGTTGTTGCGACTGGGGAAGGGGCCATAGACTTAAGACCGGACGCGGCTCAACATTATTTCGGCTGACAGGCGTATCGATTCGCGGTCCTCCTCGTGATTGTGCATAGTGCCAAAGCGCGTATCGTGCGCTCACGTGAGAAGAGTCGGCATGACCATTCCGCTGCTCGTCTTCGACGTTAATGAAACCCTATTATTGGATATCGATGCGTTAGCGCCGCACTTCGAGCGCAGGTTCGGTGATCTTGGCGCTCTTCGAGAACGGTTTGCCCAAGTGATTCCTTGACCCTCGGCGAGACAACCCATCGATGATTGCCAGCGCGCTCTTGATCGGCGCCGGAATTCGACTCGCGACGATGGCGTCCAACACTTGGTCGCAAGTCGTCTATTCAGGAAAGCCAGGATGACGAGGCCGCAGTCCGGCACAACATTCTCTTGCTTTGGAATAAACGTTCCACATCGCCGGTCTAGTGATTCAGGGGGAAAGTGCTGCTCCGCCCAGATCTTCATTCATCATCCAAAGAAAACTTCAACGCCGAAGGTTCTGGCGCTATCCGGCAGTCTGCGTGCGGCCTCGATTAATTCCGCGCTGCTGCATGGAGCAGCGCGGCTGGCGCCGCCTGACAAATGTCGCGGCGTTTCTGCATTCGGTCGCAAGCGCTGACGCGCTGCTAATTGCGAGCCCTGAGTATGCGCATGGAGTCACCGGAACCATCAAGAACGCGCTCGATTGGCTCGTCGGATTCGAACCATTCGCGTCCAAAGCCGTGGCGGTGCTGAATGCATCTCCCCACGCGCACCATGCCGACTCGGCGTTGCGAGAGACGCTCAAGACTATGGCGCCGGTCATTGTGGAGCTCGCATCCGTTAGCATTCCATTGCTCGGCGCCAGTCAGGAATGATAGCAACGCCATCCGTTGCCAGCGCTATTTGTGATTCGGGAACGGCGGCAAGGTTCGATCGCCAATGCGCGGCGGGCTCAGGCGCAGAGCCTTGCTTTTTGCGTGCGTATCCATCCGTGCGCGCCGCTCACGCGGAACGCGGAAATCGTCGACGTCGGCTAATGATAATTCAAGGGCTCCCGGCCAACTCCTTCCATGAGACTCACCTCATCCGCGCGTCCATCGATGTACAAATTCAGATTTTTCATGCCATCGGCTGCCGCGGAGGGCGACAGAATCCCGTGATACCCCTGCAATCGCGCCAAGTCCGCGATTACCCGGCAGGCGTCAATATCTGGGACTCGATCACCCGTAATAGTCTCGAGCGAAATGCCCATGCGCTTTCTGGTGCTTGGCTTGGTCAGATCCAACACGCGCTTCGCCACGACGTGAATCGAGACTAAATCTCGCGGATGATCTTCTTCGGCACTGATGCCGGAAACTTTGACGAGCTCTTTGTGGTATTCCGCAATCGCCCCGGCGCGCGTGAGCGACGCGTACAAGCATCCGTACTCACCTGACCGGTTCCACCGTCCCGAGGCCAGTAAAATGTACCCAATGTGCAGTGGGTGGGCGCCGCGGGGGACATGACGCCAAACTACGCCGTCAAACTCTGTGCCAGCCGACTTTCGACGGTGAGAGGCGCGTTTCGGTCGCCTCAAACATAGGCCCCAGAAATATGCGTGGCCAGTACGCCGATGACGCTATCGATGTTTCCTTCCAGCAAACTCGCCGCCGGAGTCTTGCCGCCCAAGCCAGGGGCCGGACGATATAACCATCGCTTGCCGATTTCCGGCGTGCGAAATGCATTATTCAGCAGCCATTTCAGCTGGCTCAATTTTTCAACTTGTTTGCGCTGTTCCGGACCCGGAACGCTCTCCCGTCTTCGCCAGCGGTGAACGGTTTTGCGGTCCACTCCCAGCGTTTGGCTTATCTCCGGCTCCGAGAATTCGAGTTCCTTTGCCGCCCAGCCGATGGCAGCTCCCGTAAAATCAAGTTCTAGCTCCGCTCGTTTCATGATGGCACCTCAGTGGGACAGTATATGCCCCAGGGTTTGCCCTTGCAAATGTCACATCTTTTAAAGTCGTCAGCTACCAAATTATCTAGACTGAAGCGCTGGCGCACAAACGGTTGAGCGACGCCTCGATCCTTATGAATCATTTGCGCGGCACTTCCTCGGTGAGTGACATTTGCGCCGTGCGAGTGCACTGCCATCTCAACCTTCTCGGATGTCATCGCCGCCGGGAATGAGCACGATCTTCCGGTTGCTATCATGCATGACGGCAGGTGATCGGGCACGCGCAAACGTCTGCGACGACTCCGTGCGGGATTTCGTGGACGTCGGTCGGGTATTGTGTTGCGCAATTCGTGTCACTATGCGCATGATTACCCCCGGGGATTAGTACATGATCACTGTTCATCATCTTGGTGTTTCTCAGTCGGATCGGATCGTTTGGTTAATGGAGGAGCTGCACCTTCCTTATCGACTGAAATGGCACAACCGCACTGAATCGGGCTTGGCGCCAAATGAATATCTGGCGCTTCATCCAGCTGCGACGGCGCCGGTGATTGAAGATGAGGGCACGGTACTGACTGAATCCGCTGTGATTGCCGAGTACATCTGTCATCGCTATGCCGCCGGTAAACTCACCGTGCGTCCGGATCAGTCCAACTACGCGGAATACCTCTACTGGATGCACTTCAATAACAATGTCCTCGGCCTGTTCTTCGCGAAAATCGCACTGGGAGCGGGGGGGCAGGGTAGCGGCGTCGATCGGATACAGAGTGTGATTGGCAGTGCTGATCAAGAAGCGCGCGAGATCTGCGACCCAGGCTTTGTGCTCCTCGGAGTCGTGGATGTTGTCATTCCAACGAAAATTCCGGGGGTAGTCTGCGGCTCATTCGGCCAGCTTCGCGGGCGGAAAGAGCAATTTGTAGCTGCGCAGATCCTCTTGAAAGGCGTTGCAGCGCGCGAGCGATTCGCGCAATTGCGCTCGCGGCAACGAATAATCGAAGGCTGCGGACCAGCGCTGCACACGGCTCAAGGCACTTATGAGCGGTTCGGCAATGCGGTTGTGGCTCAGCGCCTTCAATGGCAGCAGATAGTCTTCCCGGTAGACCGTGGGAATAATGATTCGGCTCAAAGCGCGCGCGCTCAACATGCAATTCATGGCGAGCCGCGCCGTGCGGCCGTTGCCGTCGCTGAACGGGTGCACTTCGGCTACCACAAACATGGTCATGACGGCCTGGGCGAGCGGATGGGGCAGGGCGCGTATCCGTTCGAATCCTTCCCGCAAGCTCCCGACGACAAGTTCCGGTACGACGAAGTAAGTGCTGCCGGCCTGATTGGCTTTTTCTTTCCATTCCCCGGGTTTCCTGTCCGCCCGCTTTTGCATGACGAGCGCGTTGACGTTCTGCAGCCACACAAGAAATTCATCGGCGTTTTGCGGCGGACGGTCCCGCCAGGGGGCGGTCGTCGCTGCTTGGAAGGTACCTAAGATGTCATGCGAGTCTTCATTACGGTTCTCGATGATCTTCCCCTCAAAGATGATGGATTCCGCCTCCTCGACCTCGAACGTCGTCCCTTCGATGTAGTTGGAGAAGTACGCCTCAAAGAACGCGAAATCCTCGCGCGCGACGCCCGCGGTCGCGGGATCCTCGATGTTTTCCAACGCGGCTTGATTGAGCGCAGTGAACAGCGCATCGAAGATTTCCAGCCGATGAGGATCGTAGGGACGGCCCGCAGCCCGCGCTAAGGCCTGCTTGGCGGTCAAGATTTTCGATTCGTGCGTACCGAGCAGCGCGCCGATGAGGTTGTTCAGGCGCTTGAATTGCGCGTCGTAACCCAGAGATGGGGCGATTTCGCGCGCGTGATCGCGCAATTGGTTTAGGCGTTTGGGGCCGCCGACCATCAGAATGCGGTCGAGCGCCGCCTCGAGGGTCGGTTGCGGCAGCACGCGATCACTCCAACCGCGCCCGCGGGTAAGATTTTCCAAGAATCGCCGCGGATCACTCGCCAGATACAGCTCGCCGAAGCGCGAATCCGGCGCAGGAGGTTCAAGTCGCGGGCCGGGCCCCGGTACGATGTGTATCGTCAATCCCGGCAATCGCACGTCGCGTCGGGTCTTGCCGCGGGTGATGGAGAGGCTGCCCTCAAAGGGCCGGCTGTCGAATGCCGAACGATGCGAGATCACACCGCCCGGCAGCAGATGTCCGACGATCGCCTGCCAGTGCCGCAAGACGATGGATTCTGGCGGGCTGTCTACGTTGGACGTGTAGATGCTCGGGTACAATCGCTTGAGTACGCCCCCGCCCGCCAGCCGGCGCGCGCGCCGGGCGGCCGCCGGATCAGTCTCGGCGACCAGGACGAGTTCGGGCATCGTGTCCGCCATGGAGATCATTCGGGTGCTTGGCAGGGCCTAAATGTCCGTATTATGCCCTATTCTAGGCATTATTGTCCGTAAAATACCGAATAGTTGACCCGACGCTCTAACCCGCTCCCAGGCGCCAACACCCTCCCTGGCGGGCATCGCCCGCGTGGTCGCCCCGGGGACACCTCGTCGATCGTGGGCTTCCCCCTTGCTGCTAACGGCGGCGGTGGGGGGGTGATGATGACCATGGTGGTCATGACCATCGCCGGGGCCTTCCGGAACGCTCGCTTCAGGTCGCCGCCGAGACCCACATTTGCTCAGACTGGCCGAATGGTTCGAGGGCAGGCCGGGGAAAGTCGGCTTCGTTGAAAGTGACAATGACGCTTGCGCCGCAGCGGATTGCGGCGGCAAGCACATGAAGGTCGTCGGGGTCCGGAAGGGTCATGCTCTCGATGAAGTATTCGTAGCCCGTGACAATCGAGTCCGGGACGGCGTCGTTCATCATCTGAATTGTGCGATCCAGATGCTCGGGGCTTAAATCAGGCCGATTCTTGTAGAGGACGCATGCGTTGTATACGGCCGTGAAAGGCGAATGCCTCACTCATATCCCAACTTGAGTTCTTGTGCCTGCCGCGCGAGTCCTTCCATCGCGCGCTCGCTCGCCCGGTCGCGCTCCGCTTTGAACCTCATCAGATCGTCGTACCGAATCCGGCGGTGCTTGCCGGTCTTGTGATAACGCAGTGCCTTGGATTCGAGCAGCTTGATGAGATGAGGCCGAGACACGTTGAGCAGGTCCGCTCCTTCCTGGGTTGTCAGTTCCGCATGGATTGGAACTACGCGGACGGCATTACCCTCCGCGAGCTCCGCCAAAATGTCCACCAGCAATCGAAGCGCCGAGGTAGGCAGTTCGATCTGGTGAGTAACGTTTTTCTCGTCCACGATATGAATGCGCTGCGTTTCAAAGTTCGTGGCCAAGTAGGCGGCTAGCTCGCGTTGTCCCTGTACGGCGGCGCGAACTTCGTTCTCCTCCGGGAGCGCGAGATCGCCTGCTGTGCGGGCCATGGAAGGGCTCCAATCAAGGGATGGCAATCTTATTCGAAATAATCGAAAATCGCAATAAACGAAACATCAGAAAACTTGCATTGACGGTTTGCACTATATACGATGCATATATAGGTAATTTGGTCATTTGGCATCATATACAATGCAATCCACTCTCACAACGATCGGCGCCACCATCGCCTTGGCGCGTCGTGCTGCCAAGCACCCACAGGCAGAACTCGCCCGTTCACTCGGCATGAGCCGCGCGACGATCTCGGGCATCGAGAACGGCACGGTGCAGGAGATCGGCGTGCGCAAGCTGATAGCTCTGTGTGCATCGGTTGGGCTTGAGCTGACGGTCCGTCAGAAGGGTCGGCGGCCCACCTTGCAGGAGTTGAGGGCGGAGCAACGTGCCAGCACGAACCGCACTTGATGTGCTGGCCTCCGGTCGCTTGGCCGGCGTGCTCGATCGTAGCGACCTCACGGCGGATACATTCCTATTCACCTATGCCACAGATTGCCGTGCCGAGGATGCGGTGTCTCTTACGATGCCGGTCATCCGTGATGCGTACGATTCGATGGGCACAGTCCATCCGATTTTCGAGATGAATCTTCCGGAAGGCGCGCTGCTTGAGAAGCTGCGCGCTCGTTTCGCCAAGACGGTGCCCGACTTTGACAGTCTCGCTCTCCTCGCAGTCGTTGGTCGTTCGCAAATTGGCCGGTTGCGCTACGCACTCACTGGACAGACTCCCGACGAAGTGCCAGCAAAGAATCT
>Ga0137409_10007832_pt1 | contig 10947 bp, 13 predicted proteins | sample CZODoug1_16funga_FD_122059 | JGI IMG/M metagenome (GOLD analysis project Ga0137409, IMG submission 122059) | Vadose zone soil fungal communities from Angelo Coast Range Reserve, California, USA - CZODoug1_16fungal (Hybrid Assembly) | ecosystem: Environmental > Terrestrial > Soil > Vadose zone... | reverse complement strand
CGTGGCATACCAGCGCATCTTGAGGGTGGAGATGATGCTCGCGTAGGTGGACGGCCGGCCGATCCCCAGGCGCTCCAGCTCCTTCACCAGGCTGGCCTCGCTGAAGCGTGGCGGCGGCTCGGTGAAGTGCTGCGACGGCACGATCGCGTGCACCGCCACCTTGTCGCCCTTCTCGAGCGATGGCACCGGCGCCAGATCGTCCAGACTCTTCCCTTCCTCCTCTTCCCGCACCTCGCGATAGAGCTTGTGATAGCCGTCGAACTTGACGACCGAGCCCGTGGCGCGGAACAGATACTGGTCAATGAGGAAGTCGATAAAATTGTCGCGGCTTCCGGAGGCGCTCATGCTTTGCGAGGAAAAAGGGGGACTGCCCCTGGTTCGGTCATCGATCGGATCCGATCGGCGCTTCGTAGAGACCCACCACTTCGCCTTTGGCCAGCACATGGCCGGCCATTGCCTGCATCACTTCGTTTCGGCTGGCGCCAGGGCCAAGATTGAGCGGCGAATCAAGACAGAACACCTCAAAATGATAGTGATGCGGGCCGTCGTCTTTACGTGGTCGAAGAGTTGGTAACCCGCGGTGATCAGCCCTGCTGGGCGCGGACCATCGCCTTGGAAGCGGTGCGCGGCGGCCGAGCTCTCGCCCTCCGGGCGTCCCGAGTACAGCGTGTAGGCGGCGCGAAAGTTGCCCCAGTAACGTTCGCCGGTAAGCGAGAAGACGTTTGCCGCGGACAAACTGTATTCATTGTGTCGCAGGCTGAGCCCGAGGCCCCATCCGTACGGGAGGGATTTCAGCAGTTGCCCGCCGACCGAATATTTGGCGAGCACGTTATAGGACGGGCTCGCGCTGCCCTCGATCACCCCGGTCCACGACGAAGCAAGCGGGTAGTAAAACCCGCCGTACGCCTCGGTGTCGTCGAGTCCGAAGCGGCGCGTTTCGCGCAACCCGCCGTACAACTTGTGGCGTTCCCCGAAAGTGACGGCACCTTCGACGTAAACGCTGTCCCAATCCGACTGGCCGTTGGTGAGGTTCTCGTGCGTCGCGCCAAACTCGATCTCGACCGGCCGGCGCGTGGCGTCCGCCGGCGCGCGTGCTGGCTGCGTCGTCACATCGTAGCCCGGTACCTGCGCCAGTAGCGGTGGAGCAACCACGCCGCACGCGACCGCCAAAGCGGCGCGGATGACGACACGCAGGATCATGCGCATCAGGAAGCGCTCTTCACGAGCCGTTTGATCCGGGCGCGCAACTCGTCCGGCTTGAATGGCTTCAGGATGTAATCACTGGCACCCGCGTCCAGCGCCCTGACGATGTCTTTTTCCTGCGACTTGGAGGTGAGCATCAGCACGGGAACGTTTTTCCACGCCGGCCTGGACCGTATTAACTTGAGCAACTGGAATCCATCGACATGGGGAAGCATGACATCGAGCGTTACCACCGAGGGCGGCTCGAGCGTATCGATCAACTGCTGGGCGATGCGGCCGTCGCGCGCAAGTTGCACCGCGTAGCCTTCGCGTTCGAGAATGAATCGCAGCAAAAAAGCGATTTGATCGTCGTCCTCGATGACTAGCGCGTGTTGGCCCCGGTTGGCGGCTTCCATCTTCCAGCGTCGCCCCGTATGATGTGCGGCAGGTAGTAGCTAACTTATTGATAGTGTATCAGAATCGCTTGGGGTTCAAGGTGCGCGAGCTGGGCCCGCGGCAATCGTATCTAGAATGTCGGGCATCGGCGCGAAGCCCCCGGTAAATTGGATCGAGCGGCCATGGCGAACAGGGACTCTTTAATCATCCAGGAACACGATGTGTACCTGCTCTCCGACAAGGGAGACGAGGAACTGCGCGGGTCCGAGACGTCCCTTTCACCTGCTGAGATAGAACTGCTGGTGCGTGTCGACGGGAATCTGACCGTCGGCGAAATTGCCGCGAGCTGCCGGCTGCTCAAGCCAGGTAGCGCCGCCGACGCATTCCGCTCCCTTCTCGGCAGGAATCTGGTCAGGCTCCGCCCCAAGGGAAAAGTCACGTCCCGCGAGTTTGGTACCGGCCTGGCCATATTGTTCGACGACACGCCATCGATCCAGCCAACGCGCAAGGCACTGACCCAGGCCAGAGCGGAAGCAACGGCCGGCGCCTCGACGCTGCAAAAGCAGGGCTATTACGTCCGCATCGCCCGCCGCGACGCGGACAAGCCGAAATTGCCCCATGGCAAAACGCTTTCCGTGGTCGTCGTCGAGGACGAGCCGCTCCTTGCCAAGTTCCTGAAGCAGTACCTCTCATTCGAAGGCTACAGCGCGCGCATCGCGGCCAACCGGGAAGAAATCATTGGCGAGTTCCGCCGTCCGCCGCTGCCGGACCTGGTACTCCTCGACGTCATGCTGCCGGACGCCGACGGCTTCGAGATCCTGCTCAAAATGCGCCAGCACCCGGTGCTGAGAACGGTGCCGGTGATCATGCTCACCGCGAAAGCGACGCGGGATGCCGTGCTCAAGGGACTCGCCGGCGGCGCCGACGGCTACATCACCAAGCCGTTCGAACCCGACGCGCTGATCAAGGCCATCAAGGCAGTCATGGGATTGCCGAAGAACCCGCCCAAAAAGAATGGGGCCTGAGCTGAACCGAGAGCTGACATCCTCATGAGCGCGGAAGCGTTCAGGCGCCAGCTTGAGGCGCTGAGTGCCGAGTACCGCGGCAGTCTGCCGGGGAAGCTCATTGAGATCGATAGCCTGTGGCGTGATCTTGCCGGGGGCATGGCCAAACCCGACCGCATGGACGATCTGCAGCGCGAGTTGCATTCGATAGCCGGATCCGCCAGGACGTTCGGAATTGCGGGCGTCAGCGAGGCAGCCGCGGCCGCCGAATCGTTCCTGGAATCGTTCAGCAAACGGCACAAGCTGCCCGACACCGCGCAGCAGGCCAGGTTCGCGCGCCTGCTCGACGACCTGAAGCGCGCCGCCCGATGAAGCCGGCCCTGCAGACTGTCCTGCTGGTGGAGGATGAACCGGACATCAGGACGATCGTGAAGGCAGCGCTCGAGATGGTCGGCGGGCTTAAAGTCCGCGCCTGCGAGTCGGGCGCTGAGGCGCTGGCCGCAGTCGCGGAGTCAAGGCCTCAGCTGGTGCTGCTCGATGTGATGATGCCGGACATGGACGGGCCGGGCGTGCTGAGCCGGTTGCGCGGAAATCCGGACACCGCGGCCATCCCCGTCGTTTTTCTGACCGCGAAAGCGACCCCGTCCGAGATTCAACGGTTGCGCGCGCTCGGCGCAGCGGACGTGCTGACCAAACCCTTCGATCCGATGACCCTGCACGAGAAAGTCAAGGCCGTGTGGGCCACTCTGGCATGACGCGGGAGCGCACGGTGACCTCCAGCATCGATTCGATCGCTGATTACGCGCACACATTGCGCTATTCCGATCTGTCCGCCGATGCGGTGCGTCATTGCAAGCGCTGTCTGGTCGACACCATCGGGGTCGCGCTGGGCGCGTTCGACGTGGAGCCGAGCCGCATCGCCCGTCTGCTCGCTCAACGCACGAGCGTCGCATCGGGCGCGCGCATCATCGGCACCACGCATCGCACGCTCCCGGAACTGGCTGCCTTCGCCAACGGCGTTATGGCGCGTTATTTCGACGGCAACGACGTCTACCCCGGCGGCGGCGGCCATCCGAGCGACATGATGGCCGCCATACTTGCTGTAGCTGAGCTGAAGAATGCCGACGGCAAGGCGATCGTCACCGCGATCGTGCTGGCCTACGAGATCTACTACGCCCTCTGGCAGGCGACCCACATGCGCCTGAAGGGCATGGACAACACTTATTACACCGCAGTGGGCGGCGCCGTCGGCGCGGCCAAGGTGCTCGGCCTGGATCGCGCGCGCATCGCCGAGGCCGTCGCGATCTCCGCCGCGGCCAACGTCGCGGTTGACGCCACGCGCTACGGGCGGTTATCCATGTGGAAGGGCGGCGCCGGCCCCGACGCCGCGCGCAACGGCGTGTTTGCCGCCCTGCTCGCCGAGGCCGGCATGACCGGGCCGGAGAAGGTGTTCGAGGGCCGGCACGGGCTGGAAAACCTGGTAGGCAAATTCGAGCTGGCGCCGTTCGCCCGGGACGGACGTCCTTTCCGGATCACCGAGGTCACCATCAAGTATTTTCTGTCCGAGGGCCATTCGCAGTCGCCGATCACGGCGGCGCTGCAGCTCGCGCGGGAAGTCTCCGCGCAGGACATCGAAGCCGTAACGATCCACACCTATAAGTTCGCGCGCGAGATCATCGGCAGCGGCGCGGAGAAATGGCGCCCGGTCACGCGCGAGGACGCCGATCACAGCATGCCCTATATCGTCGCTGCCGTGCTGATCGACAAGGGTTTCAGCGACGACATTTTTTTGCTCGAGCGGCTGCGCGACCCGAAGATCCTCGATTTGATCGACCGGATCGAGGTCAGGGAGGATCCCGCGCTGACGCAGGCGGCGGAAGACAAGCTGCCGTGCCGCATGGAACTCAGGACCCGGAACGGCGAGCGTAAGGTGGTGGCAGTCGACTACCCGCGCGGCCACTACCTGAACATGATGAGCGACGACGAAGTGAACAACAAGTTTCGCGGGCTCGCGCAGCGTACCCTCTCCAAAGAACACGTCGAGCGGGCGCTCGACGCTTTGTGGAAGCTCGACACCGCCGCCGGCCTCGACGCGATATTCGAAGCGGTGAGGACCGGAAAATAATCCCGTGGGGTCCGGCCCCGCTGCGGCTTACTCGAGCTCGACGGTCTTGAAATCCGCCGGCAGGACGATCTCCAGCACCTCGCAGTCGTCCGAGTAACCGAGCACCGCGTGCTCGATGCGCGGCGGCTGGATCCAGCAGGACCCCGCCTTCATCACGATCGCGCCCTGCCCCTCGAGCTCGGTCTTGATCCAGCCTTTGAGCACGTAGACCATCTGGAAATCGACGTCGTGGTAGTGGCGCTTCGAGACCTCTTCCGCGCGGAACGGGGGCAGCAGCCGGATGACGTGCGCCTGCACCAGGCCGTGCGTGGCCGCGCTCAACCCGAGATCGCGGTACTTCGCATAGGCCCGCAGCCCATTGACCTGGAAATCCTCGTCCTTGTAATGGCTGACGGCGAACCGCTGCGGCGGCCGCGCCTTCGACCCGGCCTTGGGTCTGGTCTTGGGCGCGGCGCGCTTCGCCGGACGCCGCCCGGCTTTTGCTTTGGCCATGAATCGCTCCCTCGTTGTGCTGCGTTGTACTGGGAAACGAGTTTGCTCCACGGCTGCCACGCTCGCAAGCGTGCCGTAAAATGGACAGGATTAACAAGATTTACAAGATTCAACAATCACAACAACAGATTTCCAATTTGACGTTCGTTCTAATCTTGTTAATCATGTCAATCCTGTCTATTTTTTGATTTTTACCAGCATTTCATGGGCATCCTGTCCCTCGGCCCCTCCACGCTGTTCAACGCCTCGCCGATCGAGACCCTCAACGCCGCCGCCGCGGGCGGGTTCGACGCAGTCGGGATCAGGGTCACCGGCCGCAAGCACGGCGATGGCAGCGTCGCGGTCAGCGGCGACGCATCCCTTATCCGCAACCTGCGGCGGCGGCGTGACGACACCGGGGTCGCGATCACGCACGTCACCGCCTACTGGGTCACGCCGGACCTCACGCTCGCGGAATTTCTGCCGGTGATCGACACCGCAGTGGAACTCGGAGCCGGCATGATCGTCGTCAACTGCGGCTATGCCGACGAAGCGCGCTTCGTGGCGTTCATGGCCGCCTATTGCGAAGCCGCCGCGAAAGCCCGCCTGAAGCTCATGCTGGAATTCATGCCGTTCAGCGGCGCAAAGACGCTCGAGCAGGGGGTGCGCATGATCGGGGAGACGGGGCAGCCCGACCTGGGCCTGATGGTGGACCCGCTGCACCTCGCACGAACCGGCGGCGTGCCGACGGACCTGAACAAGGTGGATCCCTGCCTGATCTATATGGTGCAGTTGTGCGACGCGCCCCTGGAAAAACGGGCCGACCTCGAGCTGCGCGCGGAAGCGCTCACCGACCGGCTGTACCCCGGCGAGGGCGGGCTGCCCCTGCACGAGTTCCTGGATGCAGTCCCGCCGGAAGTGCAGATCGACGTCGAGGCGCCGCACCAGAGACACGCCCGGCTCGCGCCCGACGAGCAGGGCCGGATGACCGGGGAGGCGTGCCGCCGGTTCCTCGCGACCCGTATCACCCGGAGAGTTCCATGACCGCAGAGCGCATGCCTCCGATCGCACCGGAAAAGATGACGGAGACCCAGAAGAAAACCGTGGCCGATATCGCATCGGGCCCGCGCGGCGAGCTGCCCAGGCCCTTCGTCGCGTTCCTGCGCAGCCCCGGCTTGATGGCGCCGGTGCAGAAAGTGGGCGAATACCTGCGCTACGACTGCGTGCTTGACCGCCGCATCATGGAATTCGCGACGCTCATCGCCGCGCGCTTCTGGACGCAACAGTATGAGTGGCACGCGCATCACGAGCTTGCGATGAAGGCCGGATTGAAACCGGAGATTGCGCAGGCGCTGGCCGAGGGGCGGCGGCCGGCCGGTATGGCCGCGGACGAGGAAGCGGTCTATGACTTGCTCATGGAAACGCTTCACAACAAAAGCGTGAGCGACGCGACTTACGCGCGCGCTGTTGCAACGTTCGGCGAGCCCGGCGTGGTGGATCTCGTCGGTCTCGCCGGATACTACCTGTTGCTGGCGATGGTAATGAACATGGCCCGTACCGCGCTGCCGGCAGGGACGAAGCCGCCGCTTATGCCGTTTCCCTATTGACCGGATCCGGCTTGCAAGGCAGCCGCGTCCTCGAGAATCATATCCGCCCCCTTCTCCGCGATCATGACGATCGTGGCGTTGGGATTGCCGCCGACGATGGATGGCATGATGGAAGCGTCGACGACGCGCAGCCGTCCCACGCCGCGCACGCGCAGCCGTGGATCCACCACGGCCAGCTCGTCGACGCCCATCTTGCAGGTGCCCACGGAATGATGGTTCGTCGTGCCCTGCCGGCGGCAGAAATCGATCAGTTCCTCGTCCGTCGCGCACGCGGGCCCCGGCGACATCTCCTCCGCGACGTAGAGCGCGATGGCCGGCATGGACATGACCCTGCGTATCACCTTCAGTGACACCAGCGACGCGCGGCGGTCGCGCTCCGACTGAAAATAATTGAAGCGTATCTCGGGCTGGGCCGCGCTGTCGGCGCTGCGGATGCGCACGGTGCCGCGGTTTCCCGGGTGTAGCAGCATGATCGAGACGAGGAAACTCGAGAACGGGTGCAGGCCCATGCGCTCCCTGGAACGGCCGGTAATCGACCGCCCCCACAGACGCAACTGCACCTTGACGTCGGGCGCCGGCAGCGACGGGTCAGTGCGGAGGCAGCCCCCGACCAGGGTGGCGTTGGTCGCCATCATCCCTTTGCGGAACAGCAGGTACTGCATGCCCATCGCCAGCCGCCGCAAGGGGTTGTTGACGTAGTCGTTGACGGTGACGGGGCGCGAGCAGCGGTAGCTGATCGACACCTGGAAATGATCCTGCAGGTTGGCGCCGACGCCCGCCGCGTCCGCGATGACGGGGATACCATGCTTCGCGAGCAATTCCGCCGGGCCCACGCCGGATACCTGCAGCAACTGCGGCGAATTGAACGATCCGCCGCACAGGACGACCTCCCGCCGCGCCGCCAGGCGCCGCAGCGCGCCGCCGCGAAGAAACTCCACCCCCGCCGCCCGCCCGTCGCGGAACAGGATGCGTTTGGCAAGCGCGTGGGTCAGGACCTTCAGGTTGGGGCGCCGCAGCGCGGGCCGCAGGAAGTCGATGGACGTGCTGCCGCGGCGACCGTTGCGGATCGTCACCTGGTTGTAGCCGAATCCGTCCTGCGACGCGCCGTTGAAATCGGCATTCCGGGGATAACCCGCCTGCACCCCGGCCTCGACGAACGCGTCGGTCAGCTCGTGCCGGGCCATGTCCGAGACCCGCATCGGACCACCCACCGCGTGATACGCGTCGGCGCCGCGCTCGTTGTCCTCGGACTTCCTGTAGTACGGCAGCACGTCGTCGTGGCCCCAGCCGACGTTGCCGAGTCGCCGCCAGCTTTCGAAATCCTCGCGCTGGCCGCGCACGTAGACCATCGCGTTGATGGTGCCGGTGCCGCCGAGGACCTTGCCGCGCGGCAGGTAGCTACGCCCGCCCGCCAGCTCCGGCTCGGGCTCGCTTTCGTAGCGCCAGTTGTATTTCGGGTCGTCCCACAGGCGGCCGAACCCGAGCGGCGTGTGCACCCAGAAACCCTCGTCCTTGCCGCCGGCCTCGATCAGCGCGACGCGATGCGCGCCGGACTCGCTCAGTCGCGCGGCGACGACACAGCCCGCGGTGCCGGCACCCACGACGACGTAGTCGAATTCACCCAGCGATTCCATCTTTCCCCCGTACGGTCCGGACTCTCTCGTCACGATGCGGCCACCCGCATCACCTGGCGCATCCGGGCGGAGCCCAGCAGCGTCCAATCCCGGCACGCGGCCAGCGCGTCTGCTTCGACCGCGGCGAGCTGCGCCTCGGTCGCCGCCTCGATCATCAGCAGCGCATCGGCCAGGCGATCCGGCCCGCGCAGGCCGGCGCGCGTAGTTCCCTGCATATTACGCACCGCGCCTTCCTGCAACTCCGGCACCACGCTGAACAGGCGCACCCGCACGACACCCGGCCGGCGCGCGAGATCCACAACCAGTGCCGGCCCGGCATTGTGGAGGCGGTGCGCGGTCGCCGCCGCCGGCGCTTTCAACGCGACAAATCGCACCCACGCGCCTTCCGTCACGCCCGCGGCCCGGATCTTGACCGCGACTGCGTCCATATCTGCGTCCGGGCGGCCGACGATCCGGATGACGTTGCGAAACAACGCGATGTAGTGCTGGCTGTGCGGATCGGGCGTCCGGCGCATCGCGAGGTAAGCCTCGTTGCGGAATACTTCCGGTCCCGCCACTTCGTAGAGCGTGGCGTACTGCGGCCCGCCCTCGACCGCGGCGAAACGGCGCGCCTGGATGAAACCGGGGATGCCGAACACCCGGTCGGGGATATGCTCCCGGTTGTACCATTCGTTGAAGCCCGCCTCGTGCTCGGCCGGGATATCGGTCCACAGCAGAAAAGTGACGGGCTGGGTCATCGCCGCGCTCTCAGTCCTTGATGTTCTTGATCACGCGCGACCACCGCGCGAAATCGGTCTTGACCAGCCGCGCCAGTTCTTCGGGCGTGCCGCCCTCGACGGTATTACCCTGCTGCTCGAGGTTGTTCCGGACCGCGGGCGAGTGGATCGCCTTCACCATGTCCTCGTTAAGCTTCTGGACGAGTTCTTTCGGCGTTTGCGCCGGGGCGAAGGCCGCGAACCATACCTTGGTGTCGAAGCCGGGCAGTCCGCTTTCGATCAGCGTCGGCACCTCGGGATAGAGATCGAGTCGCTTCGGTGCCGTGACCGCGATCGGCCTCAGCCTGCCCGCGACCACGTGCGGGCGCAGCGGCGCGGTCGAGTTGAACAACAACTGCGTCTCGCCGCTCAGGATGCCGATCACCGCGGGTCCGCCGCCCTTGTAGCCAATATGGACCATGCGCGTGCCGGTTTCCTGGAGGAACAACTCGGTGGCGAGATAGGGCACCGTGCCGGCGTTCGGCTCGATCCTGGCCTCGTGCGCTACGGCGTCCTGCCCGGTTCGCGCGGCCGGTTGCTGTTGGCCAACCACATCTCGTGGATCGATGTATTCGCGCTGCTGGGCACGCTGCCGTCGCGTTTTGTCGCCAAGTCGGAGATCGGCAGGTGGCCGCTGATCGGCTCGCTCGTCACGCTGGTAGGAACGCTTTACATCGAACGCGGCCGGCGCCACGCGGTCGCGGCGATGAACCACCGCGTGCGGGATCGTATTGCCGCCGGCGAGACCATCGTCGTCTTTGCCGAAGGGACCACTACCGACGGCTTTTCGCTGCTGCCGTTCCACTCGAACCTGATCGCTCCCGCGCTTGATGTCGACTGCGCGATCTGGCCCGTCGCTATGCGCTACACCGATCGGGGGGTGCAGACCGCGGCGGCTTGTTTTGTCGGCGACATGGGACTGATCACGTCGCTGTGGAACATCCTTGTCGCGCGTGATCTGGTTATCGAAGTGGCCTGCCTCGCGGCTCTTTCCGTGCCGCCCGACTCGACGCGCCACCACATCGCGCACCTCGCGCGCAGTGCTATCGCCGCGCATCTTGGCTTTTCCGCGGATGTCGCGGATCATCCGCGTTCGAGCAAAAGTGCGGCGGTCAGCGCGCGGGAGCGGCCGATTGCGGACACTGCACCTGCTGAATCGTCCGAGACGGCCAACGCATCGCGGTGAGTTGACCGCCCCACACGCAGCCTGTGTCGAGGCACACCGCGTCGGGCCGATCCAGAAATCCCAGTGTCGACCAGTGCCCGAATACGACCGGCACTCCACCTCGCGATGGATGGGTGGCGCGTGTTGGATGATCGAACCAGGGCACGAATCCGGCTGGAGCCGCAGCGGTTCCGTCCTTTACGTGAAAGTCCATCGTTCCGTCCGCGCTGACAAAACGCAAGCGCGTCAGCGCATTGATCACACAACGCAACCGATCGGCGCCGGCGAGCTTGTCGTCCCAGCGCGCGGGCGAATTGCCGTACATCTGCGCGAGGAACGTCCGGTGATCGGGACCGCGCAGGCAGGTTTCGACCTCCGCGGCAAGCGCGAGCGTTTGCGCGACGGTCCACTGCGGCAACACACCGGCATGGACGAACAACGCGCCCGCTTCCGCGTGTGCGAGCGGGCGCGCGCGCAACCAGGCGAGCAGCAACTCACGATCGGGAGCCTCGAGGATTTCCTGCAGCGTGTCGTCACGGTGCAAAGGGCGAATGCCGGCGGCGACCGCAAGCAGGTGCAGGTCGTGATTGCCGAGCAGCACGACCGCG
>Ga0137409_10007831_pt1 | contig 10948 bp, 7 predicted proteins | sample CZODoug1_16funga_FD_122059 | JGI IMG/M metagenome (GOLD analysis project Ga0137409, IMG submission 122059) | Vadose zone soil fungal communities from Angelo Coast Range Reserve, California, USA - CZODoug1_16fungal (Hybrid Assembly) | ecosystem: Environmental > Terrestrial > Soil > Vadose zone... | reverse complement strand
CGCGAGTTCGGGATTGACCACGGCTCGGATGCGACCCGTTTGCGGATCCATAACGATGACGGCGCCGCGACGATCGCCAAGCGCAAGCGTTGCGGCGCGTTGCAAACGCTGATCGATGTTGTCTGCATTGATCGACTCCGCTGAAGAGGCGAATAGACCGGAATGCCGCATAGCCCTAAGGGCAATCGACCCACCAAGAAGTAGCGAGCCGATCGTGATTACGGTAAGGACCAGCGGGTGTCTGAAAGCTACGTGTTGCTGGGAGCGCAGGCATCCTGCGTGCACGCCTGTTACGGTACGGGCAAGTGATCCTGAGAAGATGCCGGCATCGCCAGAACCGGCAGGCAAGATGCCTGCGCTCCCAGCATTAGCGCTCCCAGCATTACGTCGTGCCTGCATTAGACCGCCTCACTTGCCTGGTCAGACCTCCGGTTCGAAGTTTGCGCGAGGGCTCGCACAGTTATTACCCAACCAAACAGCGTCAGGGCAAACACGACGACGAGTCGCGCGACCAGCAACGAAAGCTCCAGCCAGGCGTGCCTGGTCTGAGTGGTTTTGAAAAGCAGAAAATAAGGAGCGATTCCGAAAACAAGAAACCCGGCGACATAAATGAGGACGGACTGCGGAGCAAAAGCTCGCGCGAGGTGGCTGCCGATTTTTCTGATTGCCGAACCCAGACCTTCATGCACAGTGGCGAGCCACAGGTGAATTGCCGCCAGCGGCAGCACGAGGCCGAAAGCCAGGTAGCGAACGGTTGAGAGTAGCGCAAATTTCCATTGGATGGGTCGGGCCGCGCGCTGCGTGTTTGCCGTCTCCGCCAGTCGATGAGGAAGATCGCCGGTTGGACTCTGAAGACCCGCGCCAATGTGGTTTTGCGCCTTCGTCAAAAGGTATGCGATGAGAACGGCCAACGCTATCAGCGGCAAACTGATCAGGATCAACTTCCAGAAACTGCGGAGCGATCTCTTTAGCAGGAAACCGGCAGCGACTTCATCCGTTTGACCGGCAACCATACTTTGCAGCACGAAGAACAGCAGTGGCGCAACAATCGCCAGCGCGAAAGTCAGGACCACTTGCGCCACATTGGCCTCTCTTACTGCCACGAAGAAGTACAGAGTGGCCAACAGCGCCGCGTAGACAATCGCGAGCAGCAACATCGCCCGCCAGTTTGTAAATAGTTTGCGAGCGGCGGTGATGAGTGAATGAAATGTTTCAGTCAGCATGTTGTGTGATCCTTATCAGGCTATTAACCGCCAAGACGCCAAGGTCGCCAAGAAATCATCCTGCTATTACTGGGACCGCGGGCGTCTCGGCCGCCTCAAGCAACGCGTTCACTCAAGGAACGGTTGAACGAAAACCCAAGCAGCTTGGCATTCAACGATAGCGGGCGAGACGCCCGCGGTCCCAGTAGTTCACTTCCGCTCCAGAAACGCCAGCCTCGCGCTTGCCGTGTTCGACTGGGTCGATGGGCTGTACATCAACTCGGCGCGCGCCGGCGCCACGCGAAACTGTCCCGGCACCTGAACTCGCATCGCGTAACGTAGCGTTGCGTCACCATCAAAATAGTCCAGGAAAAATACCGTCCGGTTATCGCGAAACTCGCGCGAGCTGTACCAGTCAGACCAATCCTGTCCGGAGGTGTAATCGAGATTCAGGTTGCCGACGTTCTCAATCTGTTCGGCGCCGGCCGGAATCGGATCTTCGATCATCAGGTGACGCGCTTTCGTGCCATTTAGTTTCAGCCTGACGACCAGCATGTCGCCCGAATGAATCTCGCCGCTCAACGGCTCAGTCTTCCATTTCAGTTTGTAGCCATCCTCGACAATTTTGAGGCGGAGATACTCGCGCGTGACATTCAGTTCCGCCGAGCCGCGGGCCGCAACGTCTTCTTCGCCGGTGTAGTAGTCGAGCGACGACGAAAAATAGACCATGCCTTTGCCGCGCTTGACGACGCGTATTTCATTCGTGCCGGCCACGTCCGCAGCCTTGCGGTTGACCGAGAGTGTTTGCGAAGCGACGGCCGACGACACGTGCTGAGTCAGCACGTTTTCGCCGTTGAGGTAAACTTCCAGATCGTAATCGGGCGAGAGTTCGCGGCTCACTTTGAGGTAATCAATCAGTCCGAAAATCGCAAACGCCGTGTCCTTGGTCGACTCCCAGTAATAACCATGGTCGCGCTTCGAGACCAGCCAGCGCGCCACGCGCGGCAACACTGCGCTGTCAGGCTTGACGCGCGCGAGCGCCTTCAGCGACAAGGCCGTGGCTTCCGTGTCGTTTGATTCGGAAAAGTCGAGCATCGCTTTGCGGTGTGATTCCCAGTGGGCAAATAAATCATCCGACTTCACCGTGCGCTCGATCTCAGCAGCTACCTCACGCGCTCGCTTGTCGTCCTTGCGATCTTTTAGAGCTAATGCCAACAGCGCGCGTCCATACGGTTGCAGGTTGCCGCGCTCGCTAAAGATTTTTTCCAGGTAGTGACTGTCGCTGCCGCCGCTTTCCTCGAGCGCGTAGACCATGAAGGCGCGGGTCTCGAGGTCGATTTGCGTTCCGGCGTCAGTCGTGCCCGAATCGAGCATCTGTTTCAACTTCTCGCGTCCACTACCGATGCGATTGTCGTCAGGTTGAAAGCCATTGCGTTTCGCCAGTGTCAGTCCACTGACCACGTAGGCGGTCATGAAAGGATCGCTCTGATCAGCCTTCCACCAGCCCCACCCGCCGTCGTTGTGCTGGAAGGCGTAAAGCCGATCCATTCCCTTTTGCACTTTCTTCGGCAGATCGTTTGAATTTCGTATTGACGACGACTTCACATCCTTCAACGCCTGCGAAACGATCACGTTGGGAAGAAAACTCGACATCGTTTGCTCGGTGCAACCGTAAGGATACGACGTCAGGTAATCGAGCGCGCCAAACAATGTGCCGGCGACTGAAGGCGCGACGTCAATTCGTAAACTACGCGCGCGCGCGTCGGCGGTCTGCGGCAGATTCAGCGAAAAGGTTTTCTCGGCATTTTCGTCGGCGAAGGCGGCTGATTCGTTTTTCACTTGATGAAGGCCGCGCGGCACAACCGTCAGAGGCAACTCCACGGCGTCAGATTCTGTATCGGTCAAAGCTTTCGCCAGCAATTTGATCTCGCCAACGTTTGGCGCGGAGATTTGCCAGTCGATGCGATGCTCGCCCTGCTTGCCGATCGTCACTGTCGTCTTTCTGGAGTTTTGCAATTGCGCACCGTCAACTTCCAGCGAGATCTGTGTTGACTTGTCGGCGTTCAGATAGTTGTGAACGATGCCGGAGAGCGTGACCGTGTCGCCTTGCGTGACGAAGCGCGGCGTTTCGAGCCGCATGATCACGTCTTTGCGGGCAACCACTTTGTATTTCGTCGCGCCCACTTTCGTGTCCGCTGTCACACCACGCGCGGTGGCGCGCCAGGTGGTGAGGTTGTCAGGCAGATTAACTTTAACAGTGGCGCGGCCATCGGCGCCGGTCACCACGTCGGGTTGCCAGAAGGCAGTGTCTTTGAAGTTTTTCCTGATCGTAGGTTGCACCAGCTCGCCTTCATTCTTGAAGTCGGCAAGCTGATAGGCCGACTTGTTCTTCGCCAGCTCCATCGGCTTGTCGCCCGCAAAACCGGTGAAGCTGTAGTTGATTGAGAGATGCGTCTCGACGCTGTTGTAGCGCATGCCGTAAAACTCGCTCTTGATGTTGCCGGCATAGTCCGGCGCGACGCTGTAGATCGCTTCGTCGACTACGCCGAGACTAACCTCGGCGCCGGACACAGGCGCGCCGTCGGCATTGCGGGCGAGGATCGTGTACGACGCCGTCTCGCGCGGCTTGTACTCTTTTTTGTTCGAGATGATTTCGAGGTTCAGCATCTTGTCGCGTGCGGGCACGACGAGTCGCTGGTCGCTCGTATACATGTCGCCGCCTTTTACGTACGACACATTGAGAAACACGTTGGGCGCATAACTCGCCTGGATCGGAATGTCGAGCACTATCGATCGACCGGGCGAGCTGACGTGCTGGACCGACATCACTGTCGAGAGCTCGGTGCTGACGAAAAGATGTGCATTATCGGTTGGCAGAATCGCCAGAACGTGTGCAGTTTCGCCGGCTTTGTACGACTTCTTGTCCGCGACGAGTTTGATCGAACGGTAGTCTTCGCTGTAGTAAGAAGATTCGGACCAGGGATACTGGCGATCGGTAACCCAGAGGTAACCGCCGATCGAAGCGATGGGCCGGCCGTTTTCCCAAATCACTGTCTTGATCGAAATGTTGCCGTCCTCAGTAGTGGTGTAGTCGTAGCTTGCCTGGCCCTGGGAGTCGGTTTGCGCGTCCGCGACGGCTACCTGACGTTCGTGCATTTCATATTCAGGATAGGAATACTCATCATCGTCAGGCTTCTTATCCTTTTTGGTCCAGGTGCGCTCAACAAACTGGAGTTGCACCTTCGCGGAAACCGGGCGTCCTTCATAGTCGGTGGTCGTAACGCGGATTTTGGCGACGTCGCCTTTGTTGTAGACGTAACGATCCGGATCGGCATTCGCCACGACCGTGCCGCGAGTAGCGACAAAGCTTGCCGCGCCGTCGATGGTGCGCCGGGCGGAATCCGTCACCTGCGCTTCCAGGCGATAACTGTAGTCGTAGGTGTCGTTCTCTTCCGTTTGCGGAACCTGAAACTCGACATTCAAGTGGCCGCGCGCGTCGAGCGTGCCCTCGCTCTCCTGGACCATGTCGTCGCCGCCACGATAAAACTGCGAGTACTCGTCTCCGCTGTCTGACTCGTCAGTTGTTTCATCAGAGTCATCTTCGCCATAGCCCCAGGCGTAATAGCGCGAGCGATAGATGTAGTACTTAACCTCGGCATTCGCGACCGGCGAGCCGAAGAAATAGCGCGCGTCTACTGAGAAATTTGTTTTCTGGCCGGCCTGCACAAACTTGCCTGGCGCGGAAACGGTCACCTTGTATTCCGGCTTTTTGTATTCCGCGACTTCGAAGTTTCCTCCCGCTGAGCCGCCGCCGACTTCCGCCGCGATGCGATAACTGCCCAACGGCGCCGTTTCCGCAATCTCGAGCTCGCCGTTGAAGGTGCCGCGAGGAGACAGCGGCAAATCTTTGGTGAAGATGTTGGCGCTGTTTGGATCTTCGATAGTGACGCTTACGGTGTCGTCGGTGATTGCTTTGTATGCTCCCTTTTCATCGACGGCGCGAACGATTCCTTTGAAACTGACTTTATGAGTTGGCCGATAGACGGGCCGATCGGTGTAAATGTAGCCCTTGATGTTTGCAGAGTCTCCGTCTCCTTCTTCGCCCTCATAGCCACCGAAATAAAATGAACCGAGATCGGAGATGGCGAAGTTGTTGCTCTGTTTGGCGAGAATCAGCAGCGACTCGGAATCAGTTTCCTCCGTCGCTGCAGGCTCAGCTTCAGCCTCACCGTCTGCCGCCGGTTTTTTCTTTTCGATCTTTGTTCGCAGAATGCCCTGACTGTCAGTGACCCCGCTGGCAACTGTCTTCTTCGCTTTTATGATTTCCACTTGTGAACCGGGCCGGGGCTCGCCGGTCTTGCGGTCCACGGTGTAGACAAGCAGCTCGCCGTCGCGAGTGGTTTTGTCGATCATGGTCAGGTCAGTGACCACCACGACCGTGTAAGCGCGCAAATCGTTTTCGACCGCTTCGATCAGATAGACGCCCGGGCTGCGTTTGCCCAAGGGAATCATGCGCTGGTCGTAGGCGTTTTCCAGCGGCGGCAATGGCTCGCGCCAACTGCTGACGAGCATTTCCGGATTCAGCAATGGCACGCGCGCATAGTCGGAAACATTCAGCGGCGTGCGAACAGTCTCCGCCTCGTTGCGAAACTTTTGATTGAAGGCCTGGCGTGAATCGCGCTGGAGCTGTCCGCGCACAAACGACTTGAGGCCGGCGTAAGCCCAACGCTTAAAACCACGCACCTTTTCTAAAAACGATTTGCGATGCGGCAGCGAGCTGGTGACTTCCTGCTCTTCATGCTCGCCCATCTGGTGGGGATTCTTGAGCTGCGTGAAAAACTTGCGCGGGTCCTTCACCTGGTAAACGCGGAAGTCCAGGTGATCGACGCCCTGGTAGTCGACCCAGAGACGCGCGTTGTCGCTGGTGCCATAGGTGCGATGCGTGGAGAGCGAGAAGAAAGGTTTGCCGGACGGGCTCCTTTCCTTTTCCAGGTAGGCAGGCGCGGGCTCGGCTTCTGGTTTCAGTTTTGCTCGCGACCGCAGCGTGGCAATCGTCAGCGCCCCGGCAATCGCCACCAGATAAATCAAAGAACTGGTTAGCACGCGATAAGAACGAGAGTTCATTTCAAACACGGTCGCAGCCTCCTTCGGGCTTGTCCGAAACCACCTGCGTGAGCGGGTGGCTGTCAGAACCACCTGCGTAAGCGGGTGGCAGTCGAAAAATTAGTCGAGAATCTTTAGTCTATAGAACCCCAGAAAATTGGCATTACTTTCAACCGGCCGCCAGCGTTTGTTGGGATGATGATCGAGAACCGAAAGCTCAACCTTCTTCACCGTTCCTTCATCGGTTGGCGAAGCGCCAGTGTGATAGACCACCCAGTCGTTTGCCTGGCCGCCGTCCACGTTGGCGCGGCCCAGAAAAACCATTACGTGGTAGGGAAACTTCTGCACCCAGGGCTGGTAGAAAAAAAGCAAGTCGCCGGCTTCGGCGTAACGGCGATCGCGGCTGATGAACTTGGCATTGAAACTTTTGAGAGTGCGCGCGTCAGCAAATTCCGAGAAGGTGCCATCCGACAACTCGCCATCTTTATATGAACCGAAACTCGTCCGAAAAAGTTTTTCGCCGAGCGGGCCTTGCTCGAGATTGTAGTGGGCTACGTCAGGCGCGATGGCCGTGTATCCCGCCCCCATTTTTTGAAACCACGTTCGGTCGTGACGGCGCAGCGCCTCGCGCCAGGCAAAGCGCACCAGCCCGGCACAGTCTCTTTGCTCCGTCTTCCATTGCTCGCTCAAGTGGTAAAACTGATTCTCGGCGATTAGCGTGAACCACGTGCGAAAGTTCTCGCGGTCGTTGAAGCTTTGCAGCTCGGCCGCGTCAGGAATGCCGTCGTTGTCGGAATCCAACGAGATGGAATGCGTTGGGCTGTTTGCCGAGGCGTGATTGTTCAGCGAAGGAAGGCTTTTCGTGTGCCGGAGTTCCGCGGAGTAAGTTTTGCGGTTGCGAGCCAGCGAGAAGTAAGAAACCAGGAGAACGAAGACGAAGCAAATCAATAAAGCTAAACTGAATTGTCGCCGTTTTATGAACGCGAGCATGGGGGAATTATTGGTCCTGGTTGATAAGCCTACGAGGCGGCGCTAAACAGTGTGCGGCCATGTTAACACGTCCACCCGCGCCGTTGGGTACGGATCGCGTTGCTGTGGAAACCCACAGTGATTCTAGATGCCGGTTTCCAGTAGGACAGACATTCCTGTCGGTCCGCCTAACAGCAAAAAAGTTCAGAGTACAAACTTTAGTTTGCCATTGCGACCAAACACAAGCTAAAGCTTGAACTCTGAACTTCAGCCGAGATTCCGACGGAAAGAGACAGCCAAGAATGCCTGTCTTACAGTTGACGAAAACCGGGAAAAAGAGTGTTGCAAAAACTGACAGGCGCGGGTAGATTGTTGCCAGCCAATCACAACCTCAGTTAGGGTTGCGGCGCGGGTTGGGTGTATCGCTGCCTTGATAAATTTTGTTGGAGGTAAAGAAGTGCCGACTGGAACATGTCCCGAGTGTGAGGCTGATGTCCATGTAGATACGGACACAGATAAAGGCGAAAGCGTTTCCTGTGAGGAATGTGGTGTTGAGCTTGAGGTAGTCGGACTTGATCCGGTTGAGCTGGACATCGTTGAAGACGACGACCTGGACGACGACGAAGACGAAGACGAATTCTGAATAGCCAGGAGGCAGTCGGCGGTTGAAATTTGACCAGCGGTCTGCCTCCTGTTTCTGCCTCCTGCCTACTGCTCCTGCCGTCGGCCTCCTGCTCCTGCCGCCTGGCTCTGAAAACCCGGCCGACTTTGCCGCAGACTCAAACCGCTCGGTCCTTCTACTCTAATGTTGTGAAACTGACCATCGCGCCGCTTCTGTTCTGGTGGATAGAATGCCAGCACATACGCCGAAGTAACCTCCTGCGCCAGCGCGCGAAATAAGGGTTCGTAATTATTAGCCTCAGCGTAGGCACTTCTGCCACCGGTCAAATCAGCCAATCCACTAACGTCCAGAGGTGTAGGTAAGGGGGTTTGCGATGCGGTCGGCAACATGCGCGAGTAAGAAGGCAGGGTAACCACGTATATGCTGGCGTCGGCCGCATTCGCGCGCTCGATTACTGTGCGCGCTGAAACTGTATCGCCAACCGGAAAGCCATCAGTCACCACCAGCACCGCGCGTTTCAGCAAACGCCGCTCGCGTGTGCGCGGCGCGTGACGCACCAGCAGGCGAATGGCATCGTCGACGGCGTCGTAAGTGTGGGTTGAAAGTCCATTTGGCTCGCGCGCGATTCGCTCCAGCGCGCGCTCCAGCTTGTCTGCTTCTGAAGTAAACTTCTGAAGCACTTTCACGTTCATGCCGAAAGCCATGACCGCATACAGCGCCGGATGATCTGAGAGTTGGGCCGAGAAGGCGTTCAATGCTCCGCGCAAACGTTCCATCTCCTCCGCCGTCATGCTGCCTGAAATGTCCAACGCAAATACCACCGCCAATGGGCGCGGCTCGCCGCTGCGTCGCTCTACCTGGAAGAATGCGAGCGGCTGCTCGACGCCATCTACGTACAGCTTGAAATCTTCCTGCCTGAGATTTCGCACGGGGCGACCCTCAAAGTCGTTTGCGAAGACATCCAGGGAAACCAGATCCGTGTCTACCTTCACGACTTCCTCGGGTTGTTGCTCATCTCGAGGAAACACCTGACGCGGACGCTGGGCTTTGGGATCAGACTGCTGCGCGAGGCTTGGCGATAAATTTGCCGCGCCAAAAAGAATGACGAGAGACACCAGAACGATCAAGTTGGACGAATGGCGAGACTGGTTCATTTAGAGAATTATGACGGACGGAAAAGACTTCCGTTGAATTATACGAGTCTGATTTCGCCGCGCCAAGCTGCTCGCGAATACTGGGACCTGCCAATATCGGGACCGCGGGCGTCTCGCCCGCATCAAGCGGTGCGTTCACTCAACATTGGTAAACGCGGCAACCCCAACAAAGTGGCATTCCCCGAAGGCGGGCGAGACGCCCGCGGTCCCAGTGGTCCCATGGTCCCAGTATGAGCGGCAGGCAACAGGCAAGGAGCTTGCGAGCATCAACTGATAACGTTTCGGTTCTCCCGCCCTCGGGCGCGGCAGTGTTATCATCCAGGAAATGAAGAAACATATTAAGTTGGCTGTCGCGATCCTTGCGCTGGCGTTGCCGGCGGCAGGCGCGTTTGCGCAGGACCGGGCAACCGGCGGCATTAAAGGTAAGGTCAAGGTTGAGACCGGCGCGCCGAGCGGAGTTTCAGTCATTGTCAGGCAGGGTGAAAGAGAAGTTACCCGTGGTGTAACTGACAAGAACGGTGAGTTTGCAATCACGCATTTGGCGCCCGGCCGTTACGGCGTGACTCTGCGCAAACCAGGGCTCAGCGTCGGGACGATTGAGGACATCGAAGTCAAGGCCGGAAAAACCCGCTCGCTTGGCGACCGCCTGGTACTCTCCATCGACGAAGGCTCAATCGCTTTTATTCGCGGGAGCGTTTTTAACCAGAACGACCGCAGCGTTCCCAACGTTCGCATCGAGCTGGCCAAGATCGAGGCTGACGGCACCGCCAGAAAAATTGACGGCCGCATAACTAACGAGATCGGCGCTTTCGTTTTCCGTCTCTCACCTGATGCAGCCAAGTATCGCGTCACGGCAAAACCAAATGGCGGCGACCCGGTGAGCAAAGACGTCGAGATCGATGGCGCCGCCATCTATCGTGTAGCGCTTTCGATCAAGCCGGCAGGAAATCAGTAAATCGTAAATAGTGAATCATGAATCGTAAATCGTAAATCGTAAATCGTAAATAGATAAAGCCAGCTCAACCCACTTGCGGAGCATTTCAGTCTGCACCTTGTCAGCTATTTACGATTCACGATTCACGATTTACTATTTATCAAGGCCATGGAAGAGCGTGAAGAATTCCTTACTGCTCGCCAGCTTGCCAAGGTATTGCAAGTGAGCGAGTCAACCGTGCGGCGGCTTGCGCGCAAGCGGCGCATCCCCTCAGTTCGTGTCACTCCGCATATCATTCGTTTTCACTTGGACGCCGTGCGCGAGGCGCTGGACGTGCCGCGACACCGGATTCGCCACGGCGAATTCACCGAACAAGTAGACGATGCACAGTTGTCGTTTGACGATCTGACGGCGTTGAGCTGAGAAGAACAGTGAAAGGTGAAGGGTGAAGAGTGAAAAGCAAAGAATTAAGAATTTTGTTCCTTTTTACCCAGCAGTGAATTTTCTTATCTGTTCACCCTTCACTCTTCACTTTTCACTTTTCACCTCTCACCTTTCACCTTTTACTATTTACCTCGTAAGTTGAATTCCACCCACTTGCCGTCCTGTTTCACATAAATGCGCGGCTGGCGAATCGGAAACTTGCGGGCGAAGGTGGGGTTTGATTTCAGAAACCGTTGAATGGTCGCGCTGTCGCCGGTGTCGAGGGTGCGGTCGTGTCCGGCGATCCCCTCGAGCGACGAGAGCCAGACGGCGATGCCCTCCGCACCGGAGACGATCGCGCGACGGATCTGATCGGTCGCCACTTCGTCGCGATCGGCGGCGGAGGGGCGGGCAGGAGGGGGTGCGCCGCGCGCGTCGAGCGCTCGCTCGATCGCTCCTTCGATGAAGAGGCAGAGTCTGCCGCGGACAGCGGGCCGCGGGGGCTCGAGCTCGACCCAAAGCAGGCTCACTGCACGCGCCT
>Ga0137409_10007830_pt1 | contig 10949 bp, 9 predicted proteins | sample CZODoug1_16funga_FD_122059 | JGI IMG/M metagenome (GOLD analysis project Ga0137409, IMG submission 122059) | Vadose zone soil fungal communities from Angelo Coast Range Reserve, California, USA - CZODoug1_16fungal (Hybrid Assembly) | ecosystem: Environmental > Terrestrial > Soil > Vadose zone... | reverse complement strand
GACTTTTTCAACCAGAGAAACAAAGTGTGGGCGCCGCGGGAGCTGTATTTCCAGGCGAACCAGGCGAACCCTGGCGTCGCCACGGTGAGCAACGCGGACAGCCGGTTCACGAACTGGAACGTGAACGCGATCCACACGTACACGGCGACGAGCTTCAAGACCACGACGTCCGCCGGCGTGCAATGGGAGGACCGTCAGCTCAACCGTGCGCGGGTGGAGGCGGACGGGCTGCTGCCGGGCCAGCAGAACATCAACCAGGGCTCCGTACTGACGCCTTTCGAAGAGCTCACCCACGAGCGGACCGTCGGTCTTTACGGGCAGGAGGAGTGGCTAGGCCTGCGCGATCGGCTGCTGCTGTCCGTCGGCGCGCGCGCCGAGCGCTCCAGCGCCAACGGCGACGTGAACAAGTTCTATTTCTTCCCGAAGGCGGCGGGCTCGTACCGTTTCCCCGGCTTGCTCGGCGAGGGGAGTGATGTCAAGCTGCGCGTGGCCTACGGCGAGACCGGCAACCAGCCGTTGTTCGGCCAGAAATTCACGACGCTGCAGGGCGGCCAGGTGATCGGCGGCCACGTCGGCACCGTCGTCGGCAACGTGGCCGGGGCCCCGGACATTCGCCCGGAGCGCACGCGCGAGATCGAGGCCGGCGTGGACGCGAGCCTGCTTCAGGGCCGGGCCAGCGTGGAGGTGACCCTGTTCCAGCGCCGCACCAGCGATCTGCTCGTGCCGGTCACTCCTCCGCCGTCGTCCGGATACGGTTTGCAATTCTTGAACGGCGGCAAGATCAAGAACGAAGGGATCGAGGTCGGCGCTGGAATTACCCCGGTACACCGCGAGCACTTCGATTGGTTGTTCCGGACGACGTTCACGAGCATCAGGAACCGGGTGCTCGAACTCAATCTCCCCGGCGGCGCTACGGGCTTCCGGCCCGCCAACGCGGGGTACGGTCTGTCGTACGGTGAGTTTTTCGTGCAGGTCGGACGGCCGATCACGCAAATCATCGGAGTGGACGATCTCGGCAACACCATCTCGCTCGGCCAGGCGAATCCAAAGTTCCGCTGGGCGGCCACGAATCAGTTCACCTATCACCGCCTGACGATGTCTTTCATGTTGGAATGGCAGTACGGCGGCGTGGCCCAAAACCAGACGCTGTCGCTGTACGACTGCAACGGCCTCGCCCCCGACTTCTCGTCGCCCCGAGGGCAGGCAGGATACGACGCCTGCAACAACACGGGCGATGCGCGCCCATTCGTGCAGTCCACGTCGTTCTTGAAGCTGCGCAACGCGAGCATTTCGCTCGATCTCCCCGAGCATTTGGCCAATGCGTTCGGGGCCAGGTCGGCGCGGGTCAGCGTGGAAGGCGTGAACCTCATTACCAAGACGGACTACACCGGGTACGACCCCGAGGTCTCGAACTACGGCTCCCAAGCCGTCACGCGCAACATCGACCTCGGGCCCTATCCGCCGTCGCGGCAGTTCTTCTTCACCATCCAGGCGGGGTTCTGACCATGCGCACGAGACACTTCGCGATCGCGGCCGGCCTCGTCGTTCTGGCGGGCTGTAACTTTGACATTCTCAACACGAACCAGCCGACGCTTGGAGACCTTCTGAGCAATCCGACACGTGACAAACTCACCGCTCAGGCGACTGGATTGATGTCGAGCGCCCGCACCGGTATGGAGAGCTTCATCTGGCGCCTCGGGTCTATGGGGCGGGAAGGCATCAATCTGTCGGGCAACAACCAACCCGATTACGCGGAGCCGTTCTTCGGCCCCGTGCAGGGAGGCGGCTCGTTCGGGGGCCTGCAGTGGCTCGACCGCTATCAGAGCATCCGCACTGCGAACATCTACCTGCAGGCGCTCGGCAACAACGTCAACCTGTCCGGCCCCGACCTCCTGAGCAACGCGGAGCGTGCGGCGTCGCGGGGTCTGGCGAATACTTACAAGGCGCTGGCGTTCCTGTACGTCGTCGAGACGCGCGCCCAGCTTGGCGCGCCGGTGGACGTGGACCGCACCGTCGATCAGGGTCCCGCGCCGTGGGTCACCGAGGACAGCGTCTACGGGTACATCCTCGGCTTGCTGAACTCGGCGGCGACCGATCTTACGGCGGCTGGCTCAACCGACTTCCCGTTTCCAATCCCGCCGGGGCTTGGGGCCTTCACTACGCCAGCCACGTTTATCAGCTTCAACCGCGCGCTCGCGGCCAAGGCCAACGTGCTGCGGGCCACCGCCCTGAACGGCTGCCACGGGACGCCGGCCACGTGCTACGCGGCGGCACTCACCGCCCTGGGTCAGTCGTTCCTGAGCACCACCCCGGCGGCCTTCCAGTCCGGCGCCCTGCTCGATTTCTCCACGAATGGGGGCGACCAAACCAACGGTCTCTCCGAACCGCTCAATGGTCCGACGTACTTCGCCCTGGCCTCGGACACCACGGATGCGCAGACGCAAGCAGGTGGCGCCAAGGACCAGCGCGTGCTCGACAAGATCGCCCCGAAGGAGGGCGATCCCCAGACGCTCGGGGGCATCTCGATTTCGGGCACGCTGAAGTTCACGATCTACTTCTCCAATGGCGCGGCGGACGCCGGTCGCCCGATTCCGATCATCAAGGACGAGGAGCTGCTGTTGCTGCGGGCCGAGGCAAGCTGGTTTACTGGGGCGAAGGCGCAGGCGATCGTAGACCTCGACAACGTGCGTCAGAACTCCGGCTTGCTCCCTTCGACGACGCTCACGGTCGCTTCGACCGACGCTGAGTTCATCGCGGGGCTCTTGTACGAGCGACGATTCTCGCTCTTGTGGGAGCAGGGCACGCGCTGGATCGACGCCCGGCGCTTCGGCTTGCTCGCCACCATTCCGGTGACGGTGGCCGGGGGGAACGTACCCGAGGTGATGCCGGTGCCGAAAGCCGAGTGCGACGCCCGCAACCTGCCTTCGACTACGATCGGAGACATCATCACCTGTACGCCGCTCAGTCCCTGAGTGGAGATGAGTAAAGAAAGAGAAATGGAGGGGCGCAGCCCGCTGCGCCCCTCCATTTCTTTTCTCTTCTAGCTTCTAGCTCTTAGACTTCCTTGTAGACGTAAGCCCCCACGACGGTCGAGAGGGGGATCGAGATCAGCGCCACGCACGTGCCGATCGTCATCAGGCGCTGCGGCATCATGCCCATGGGCGCTTCGCCGATCGCGTGCAGCAGGCCGACGAAGAACCACACCGCGAGCCCCGCGATCATCGCCGTCTTCACTCCCGCGCCGAACCGCGGCCGGATGGCCGCGTACACCCACACCAGGCCGATCCCGGACACGAAATCCAGCGCCACCCACAGGGGAATCGCGCTGTCCATCGCCGCCGGCGATTTGCCAAGCGCCGTCATCGCGGCGGCCATGTCTGCCTTGAGCCATACGCCGTAGGTGAGGAAATCGACGATGTTCAGCACCACGCCCGCCAGCAGCCCGCCCAGCACCACGCGACCCCAATTGATCTTGCCCATAGTGACCTCGGGGAGGGAGAAGAGCGACTAGCACGCCGCCCCGACAGTATGGGTCAATCCAACCCCCGTCAAGCAACTCTCCGTCTGTGCGTCTGCGCGCCTAGCCTTACGGCACAACCAGCACCGCCACCATCCCACCCATCCCGTCCGGGACCGTCGCTACACCGTTCGGCACCACCCAAGTCCCGTCCACCAGCAGATTGAAGTGATACAGCCCGCGTTTTAGGACGAGGTTGCCCTCCCACAGGCCGTCTCCAATCGAGCGCAGAGAGTGGGTCTGCCAACCGTTCCAGTCCCCGGCCATCGCGACCGAGCGCACGCCGGTGAAGCGGAACTGCACGACCAGGCTGTCGCCGCGACGCGGGGGAACGAGCGGCGGCCACTTCTTCCCCCCTCCGCCGGCGCGAGCCGGGCGCGTCGCGCCGAGCCGAACGCCGGCCGTGACAAAACCGCCGCGCGGGAACCCCTGGTATGGGTCCCGGAGATAGCTGCCGCCGCCCACCTCGACCGAGACGGCGGGCCCGACGAACCACTGCAGCACCGCGCTCCCCGCAGCCGTGGATTCGTACACGGAGGACACCCGACCATCGACGGACAAAGACAGCACCGCCGGCCCGCGCGCGATCCCGACACCCGCGCCCACATCGGTGAACCACGCGCCGAAGAAGCGAGTGGGCTCGACGGAGAGGTCCCAGGAAGTCCCGCCGGCTCTCCCGCCTGGCCGCCACCAGGCGCGCGCCCTCGTATGCAACGCCACGAACCGCGTCGGGTCGCTGGCGATCCAGCCCGTCGAGGGCCCGGCGCCGAGGCCGACGCCCCACGTGGGTGCGGACCAGAGCACCTCGCCCAGCCCGTGCGCCGCGGAGGTCCAGCCGCCGCTGCTCCAGCCCGTCCGCGTGAAGCTCCCTTCAGCGGCGAACCGCAACCGACCGGTGAGGCGCGGCGTCGTACCCCGGAGGTACAGCCGTCCCGTCCCTGCCCACACACCTGCCGGGAGCGATCCGACCGTGCCCGATGCCGCTACAAAGAACCCGGGTGACACGTACCGCACCGCGGGGGACAAGGAGGCCGAGCTGAAGCTCGACCCGCGCTCGGTGCGCACGGTGCCGACGCCGACTTCGAGCGACGGGGCCGTTTGCGCGGGAGCAGGCGCCACCCCGGCGCTCAGGGCCAGGAGCAGCGCGAGGCTGGCGGAAACACACATAGGGGCGCAGCGTGCTGCGCCCCTACTTGTGATTATGCGACCGCGTTCCACCGTTTCGCTATGGCTTGTGACGCCCAATGCGGCTGGCTGCGGCGGGAGGGGTGCCCTCGTCGTCATTGTTGTTCGGGCCGTCTGCGTCCTTCGCCCCTTCCTCTACGTCATGATTCGGGCCGTCTGGCTCGTCCACGCCTTCCTGATCGACTTGGCCATCGTCGACGTCATTGTTCTTGCCCTCATCGGCTTCGTTGTTCTGGCCAGCCGGTTCGTCCACCCTGACGTCGTGTTGCATGACCACTTCGCCCTGGAATTGCGTAGCCCGGGCGTGCGTCAGTGCCGGGTTGGACTTGGGGGTCGCGGGCGCCTGGCCGGCGAGCAGCGCCGGCAGCCCCAGCGATACCACGACACCCAGAAGTTTACGAAACATGTGCTGCCTCCAATCACGGGGGTCTACACTCGCCATAAAGACGGCTCCCGGTCCCCCGAGGTAACGCCCCCCTGGAAGTCCTGCCGGCGTAGTGCGTTACCAACATGGCGCTCCTCGACTCTTTAAGTTAACGACCGTTGCCCGTGACGCGGGTCACATCTACCATCTTGGGCATGAATCGGGGCGCGAGGTGGGGGTGCGGTCCAGGGACACGGTGACGGACGGCGAAATCGTGCGGGCGGTGCTCGCCGGCGACGTGGAGCTGTATGCGGTGCTGGTCGAGCGCTACCGCGAGCGGTTCGCGCGCTACGCGGCGCGGATGCTCGGCTCTCGCGACGCCGCCGAGGACGCGCTGCAGGATGCGCTGGTGCGGGCATTCGACCGCCTGGCGGACTGCCGGGAGCCCGACAAGTTTGCCGGGTGGTTGTTCCTGATCCTGCGGAACCGCTGCTTCGCCGAGCGGCGACGGCACCAGCGTGAGGGACGCTTGCCGGAAGACGCGGCCGAGGCGGTCGCGGCGCCGGAGCGCTCCGACGGCGCCATGGAGCGGCGCGAGCAAGCACGGGAGCTGGAGCTGGCTCTCGGGCAGCTGACACCGGAGCAGCGGGAAGCGTTCGTGCTGAAGCACGTAGCGGGAATGCCCTACGAAGAGATGGCGCAGCTCACCGGGGCCACGGTGGCCTCGCTGAAGATGCGGATGCACCGGGCGTATGACCGGTTGCGAGAACTGATGAAGGAGTACCGATGATGGAGACCTTTGACCTGCGGGTGAAGCAGCTCCTGGACGGCGACCTCTCGCTGGCCGACCTGCCGCCCGAGTTGCGTGCCGAAGGCGAGGAGGCGCTCCGCCTGATCGCGGCGGTCGATCGGACGCCGGTCAAGCTGACGCCCGCGTTCGACGCCCGAGTGATGGCCGCTGTCCGGCAGCAAGCCAAGTCGCCGGCGCGGCGCGTCTGGCGCTGGCTCGCCGCCCCACGTGAGGTGGAGCTTCGGCTGCGCGTACGTCCCTGGGCCGTCTGGGGGGGAGCCCTGGCGGCTGCTGCCGCGCTGGCACTGCTCCTGAGCCGCCCACCGGCGCCCGCTCCGTCCGCTTTCCGCAACGTGGCGTTCGTCCGTTTCGTGTTGTACGCGCCCGGCGCGAGCCGCGTCGCGGTCGCGGGCACTTTCAACCAGTGGGATCAGACCGCCGCACCGCTCGTCCCGGCCGGCACAAACGGTGTGTGGACCACCACCCTCGCCCTGCCCGTCGGCCAGCACCAGTATGCGTTCGTGGTGGACGGCCGGCGTTGGATCGCGGATCCGGCGGCCCCGGCTGTGGACGACGGATTCGGCCGCCGGAACAGCGTGGTCGCAGTTACCGCCCGGGGAGGCCGCATCTTGTGAAGGCGATCTGGCTCGCAATCGCGATTGCCGCCGGGGGACCGCCCCTGCACGGGCTCGTGGCGCAGGATGTCGCGGCGCGCCTCGACGGGCGCGTCCCGCCGAACGTGGCGCGCGCGGTACAGGGGATCGCGCAGGACGCGCAAGCGCGCGGCCTGCCGATCGAGCCGTTGATCCAAAAGGCCATCGAGGGGGGCGCGAAGGGTGTACCTGCCGACCGCGTGATCGCGGCGGTGCAGGTGCTCGCGGCGCGGCTCGACCAGGCTCGGAGCGCGCTGCGTGACGCCGGGATTCAACAGCCCACACCCGAGGCCCTCGAGAGCGGAGCCTACGGCCTCAGCGCGGGACTGAGCGCGGGTCAGGTACGCGACTTAGGGCGCGTCAGCCGGCCCCCCTATGACCCGGCACTCACGCTGCGCGTAGCCGCTACGCTCGCCGCGCTCGGTGTGCCACCGGAACGGGGGCTCCAGCTGATGGAGCACATGATCAAGTCCGGGCGAGGGCCGAACGATTTGCTCGACCTGCCGAGCGAGGTACAAGTGGGTATGGCGCGAGGCGCCACGGCCGCCGAGGCCGCCGAGGGGCTCGACGCCGCTCGAGGGGGCCACGAGGAGCAGGGCAAGCACGACCAGCACGGTGAGCATGGCGAGGAGGGCGGGGCCACCCGCAAGCCCTGAAGGCGTCTTCCCCGCCGGACCCCACTCCCCCACTTCCCGGGGGTAGCTAGATTCCATTCCCTATGCCCATCGCCCACAATCTCGGCTTCCCACACCTCGGGGCCGCGCGGGAGCTGAAGCGCGCCACCGAGGGCTACTGGGGCGGCAAGGTCTCCTTGCCGGACCTCCTCAAGACCGGCGCCGAGCTGCGCGCCCGCCACTGGCGGTTGCAGCAGGACGCTGGCATCGATCTCATCCCGTCGAACGACTTCTCGTACTACGACCGCATGCTCGACACCTGCGCGCTGGTGGGCGCCGTGCCGAAACGCTACGGCTGGGCCGGGGGGCCGGTGGACATCGACACGTACTTCGCGATGGCGCGCGGCGTACAGTCGGGCGGACGGGACGTGACGGCGATGGAAATGACCAAGTGGTTCGATACCAACTACCACTATCTCGTGCCCGAGTTCGAGCCGGGACAGACGTTCCGGCTGTCATCCTCCAAGCCGGTGGACGAGTTCCAGGAGGCGAAAGCGCTGGGCATCCACACCAAGCCCGTGCTGATCGGGCCGGTGACGTTCCTGCTGCTCGGGAAGGCGCGTACCGCGCGGTTCGACCGCCTCACGCTGCTCGACGCGCTGCTGCCGGTGTATGCGGAGGTGCTGTCGCGCCTCGCCGCCGCCGGCGCGACGTGGGTGCAGCTGGACGAGCCGTGCCTCGCGCTCGACCGCACGCCCGCCGAGCGTGCCGCGTTCGTGCGCGCCTATCAGTTCCTCGCGGAGCGGGTGCCGAAGCTGAAGATCCTGGTCGCCACCTACTTCGCGGGGCTCGACGATAATCTGTCGACAGCGCTCGAGCTGCCGGTCGCCGGGTTGCACCTCGACGTGGTCCGCGCCGGTGGCCGCTTCGACGCGCTGCTCCAGGCGTGGCCGTCCGGGGGCGGGCGTGAAGGAAAGGTGTTGTCGCTCGGCGTGATCGACGGGCGGAACATCTGGAAAGCGGATCTCCCGGCGGTACTGCGCCAGCTGGAGGACGCGCTCGAGCGCGCCGGTGCGGCCCAATTGTGGGTGGCGCCGTCGTGCTCGCTGCAGCACGTGCCGATCGACCTCGATGTGGAAACGCGGCTCGACAGCGAATTGAAAGGGTGGCTGGCCTTCGCGAAACAGAAGCTCGTCGAGGTGGCGACCCTGGCGCGGGCGCTGCGCGAAGGGCGGGACAGCGTGGCGGCCCAGCTCGACGCCAACACACGCGCGCTCGCCGGACGGCGCACCTCGCGCCGCATTCACAACCCCGCGGTGAAGCAGCGCGCCCGCGGGGTCACCGAGCACGACATGCGGCGCACCTCGCCGCATGCCGCGCGGCGCAAGAAGCAGCTGCGGCTGCCGCTGTTCCCGACCACCACCATCGGCTCATTCCCGCAGACGGCCGAGGTGCGGAACGCGCGCAAGAAGCTCCATGACGGCAAGATGACGGCGGCGGCGTACGACGCGTTCATCGCCGAGCAGATCACGCGCACGCTCAAGCTGCAGGAAGAGCTGGGACTGGACGTACTGGTGCACGGCGAGTTCGAGCGCAACGACATGGTGGAGTATTTCGGCGAGCAGCTCGAAGGGTTCGCGTTCACGGAGCACGGCTGGGTGCAGTCGTACGGCAGCCGCTACGTGAAGCCGCCGATCATCTATGGCGATGTCTCGCGCCCCAAGGCGATGACCGTGCGCTGGAGCACGTTCGCGCAGTCCAAGACCGCGCGCCCGATGAAGGGCATGCTGACGGGTCCCGTCACGATCCTGCAGTGGTCGTTCGTGCGCGATGACCAGCCGCGAGCGGAGACGGCGAAGCAGCTGGCGCTCGCGATCCGGGACGAAGTGACCGACCTGGCGGCGGCGGGGATTCGGGTGATACAGATCGACGAGCCGGCGCTGCGGGAGGGCCTGCCGCTGCGTCGGGCCGACTGGCCGGGCTACCTCGAGTGGGCGGTGAACGCATTCCGGCTGGCGACCGCAGGCGTGTCGGATGCGACCCAGATCCACACGCACATGTGCTACAGCGAGTTCAACGACGTGGTGCGCACGATCGCGCAGATGGACGCCGACGTGATCTCGATCGAGAACGCGCGCTCGGGTTCGGAATTGTTGCAGGCGTTCCAGAGCTACAAGTACCCGAACGAAATCGGTCCGGGCGTTTACGACATCCATTCGCCGCGCGTGCCGAGCACCGCGGAGATCGTGAAACTGCTGGAGGCGGCACGCGCAGTGCTGGCGGATCGCCAGATCTGGGTGAACCCCGACTGCGGCTTGAAGACGCGCGGCTGGGAAGAGACGCTGCCGGCCCTCAAGAACGTCGTCACGGCGGCGCAGGAGATGCGGTCGCGCACTGGCGCCTGACGTCAGTGTTACATTGAGACCATGGATCCCGAGATCAAGATCACCGCTGAGCCGATCGACACCGGCCGCTGCAAGTTTTTGGTGAGCGTGCCGGTGACGCCGGGCGGGGTGCGGCGGTTTACTTCGGTCGCGGAGGCCAAGGACTCACCCCTCGTGGCGCAGATCTTCGCGATTCCCGGCGCCCGCGTCTCCGAAGTGGTCGTCTCGGGCAATCTCGTGACCGTGGTGAAGAGCGATCAGGCGCCCTGGCCCATGGTGGGGAAGGAAGTGGGCAAGGCGATCCGCGCGGCGCTCGCCGGCGCCACGCCGCCGGTCGCGGTGAAGACGGCGCCCGCCAAGCCCGGTGACGACGACGCGCTGTACGACCGCGTCGCCCAGCTGTTCGAGGACGAAGTGAATCCCATGGTGGCGCGCCACGGCGGGCGCGTCGAGCTGATCGACGTGCAGGACGCCGTGGTGATGCTGCGGATGGGCGGCGGCTGCCAGGGTTGTGGCATGGCGGACGTGACGCTGCGCCAGGGCATCGAGGCCATGCTGAACCGCCACATCCCCGAGGTGAAGGGGATCGTGGACATCACCGATCACGGCTCGGGCGCGAACCCCTACTTCGCGGCCGCGAAGAAGTAGCCTGGCTCGCCTTCTTCTTCTTCTCCCCACCGCCACCTACCGCGCCACTGCATTCGTCGAGGCCGCCCGCGCGATCGGCGCGGAGCTCACTGTTGCCTCCGAGCAGCCCAGCACGTTCCAAGGCGCCGAGCCAGCGAATCTCGTCACACTCGACTTGTCCAGCCCCGACCGCGCCGCCGATCAAGCGCGGGCCTTCGCTACGAAGCATCCGCTCGACGGCGTCCTGGGTGTCGACGACGACACTGCGGTCGTCGCCGCGGCGATTGCGACTCGGCTGCTTCTCCGCGGCAACCCGGCCCGCGCCGCACTCGCGGCGCGCGACAAACACTTGCAACGCGTCACGCTCGCCCAGGCGAGCGTGCAGGTACCGGGGTTCTCAGTGCACACGCTCGCGGAGCCGGCGACGGATGTCGCGGCGGCAGTGCGTTATCCCTGTGTGATCAAGCCGGTGCGACTTTCCGCCAGCCGCGGCGTGATCCGGGCGGACGACCCACGCGCGTTCGTGGCCGCCCGGGCCCGCCTGGCGGCGATTCTGGCGCAGCCCGACATCGCCGGCTGCGGCGAGTGGGCCGAGCAGTATCTCGTCGAAGACTTCATCGGGGGACCTGAGGTGGCGCTCGAAGGCTTGGTCATCGCCGGGCGGCTGCACGTGCTTGCGATCTTCGACAAGCCCGATCCGTTGGACGGTCCGTTTTTCGAAGAGACGATCTACATCACGCCGTCGCGCCTGCCGGACGCAGCACAGGTGGCGATCGCCGAGTGCGCGCAAGCGGCGGTGGCGGCACTCGACCTGC
>Ga0137409_10007828_pt1 | contig 10951 bp, 9 predicted proteins | sample CZODoug1_16funga_FD_122059 | JGI IMG/M metagenome (GOLD analysis project Ga0137409, IMG submission 122059) | Vadose zone soil fungal communities from Angelo Coast Range Reserve, California, USA - CZODoug1_16fungal (Hybrid Assembly) | ecosystem: Environmental > Terrestrial > Soil > Vadose zone... | reverse complement strand
GAATCGATCTTCCAGCCGGAGTGGACGCCCGACGGCGCGTTGATCTTCGTCTCCGACCGCAGCGGCTGGTGGAACCTGCATCGCTGGCGCGGCGGCGATGTCGAGCCGCTCGCGCCGATGGCGGCCGAGTTCGGCCAGCCGCAATGGGCGTTCGGCATGTCGACCTACGCCGTGCTGTCGGCCGAGCGCCTCGTGTGCAGCTATGTCGAGGGCGGCCTCGGCAAGCTAGCGGCGATCGATCTGCGCACGCGCGCGCTGGCACCGATCGACCTGCCCTACAGCGAGTTCGGCGCGCTGCGTGACCAACTGCGCAGCATGCGCGACGTACTGGTCGTTGCTGGCGACCGGCTCGACCTGCGCCTGGCGGGTGGCGGCGCCCACCCGTTCCAGCACTGGAGCGAACGGCAGATCTTCGACCGCCCGCGATTTCGCCATGTCGCCGGCCTTTACGGTTATCTCGCGAAGCAGTTCACGGTGTTCGGCCAGCACGTGCACATCGGATGCGCGGATGGCACTTCGGCGATGCGCCTGCTGCACAGCCTCGCACGCTATATCCCGCAGTTCATCGCGCTGGCGGCATGCAGTCCGTATTACCAGGGTGTGGATTCGTCCTTCGATTGCTCGCGCCTGAACACGGTATTTGCCTTTCCTCTCTCGGGCCGCGCACCCTTCGTGACCGACTGGGAGGGATTCGAGAACTACTTCGGCAAGATGCGCGCGCTCGGCGTCGTCGAGAGCATGAAGGACTTCTACTGGGACATCCGGCCGAAACCCGAATTCGGCACGATCGAAGTCCGGGTGTTCGACACGCCCCTGTCGGTGGATCGCGCGGCGGAATTCGCCGGCTACCTGCAGGCGATCTGCGCGTGGCTGCTCGATACGCAGGCGCGCCCGGCCACCGAGGACATCTACCTCACGTACAGCTACAACCGCTTCCAGGCGTGCCGCTTCGGACTGGAAGGGCAGGTGATCGATGCAGTCGGCGGAGCGATCGTGCCGCTGCACCAGGACGTGCTCGCGACCGTCGCGAAGGTGCGACCCTATGCGGAGAAGCTCAACGGCGGCCTGGCGCTGGATGCGATCGAATCGATCGTGCGTGTCTCGGGCAACCATGCGCGGCGGCAGCGCCAGACCTACCAGCGCTCGCGTTCACTAGCCGAAGTGGTGCTTGACAGCGCGAACTGCTGGGCCGGCCGCGACTAGGCTGCGAGTGTGTGCAACACTTCGTCGTGCAACGCGCCGCTGGTCGCGATCAGCGATGGCTGCTCGAGCGGATTGCCGCCGTGCCAGCTGGTCACGCGGCCACCTGCCCCTTCGATGACCGGCACGATCGCCGCAACGTCCCAGTAGGACAGGGTCGGGTCGAGCATCACGTCGGCGCCGCCCGTGGCGATCGCAAAGTAACCGAAACAATCTCCCCAGGTGCGGTAGAGCTTTGCCCGGCGGATCACTTGCTCGACCGCGGGTCCGCCCGCCTGCTCGCGCGTGCTCCAGTGGGTGGTCGCCAGCACAGTCGCATCGGCAAGACTAGAACACGCGCGCACCCGAACCCTGCGTTCAGTCCCGTCAGCCGAATACAAGCGGCACTCGCCGGCGTGGCCGATCAGCGCAAGCCCGGCCGCGGGATGCGCGATGCTGCCAAGCACCGGGCGAAAGCCCGCACCGTCGTCACGCTCGAGCGCGATCAACGTGCCGAAGAGAAAGCAGTTGGATATGAACGCACGCGTGCCGTCGACCGGATCGAGCACCCAGCGGTAACGTGGCACATCGCCGGCCGCGTCCCTGATCCCGAATTCCTCGCCGAGCACACCGTGGCATGGATACCGCGCCTCGATCAAACCGCGCATTGCCTGCTCGGCGCCACGATCGGCTTGCGTGACCGGGGTCGCATCGGCCTTCGTGATGACCGTGGTTGCCTCGAGAAAGTGGCGGTGGATGACGGTGAAGGCCGCGCCGATCAAGGCGTGCATGAATGGAACAAACTCGCGTGCTTCGGCGTCACTCAGCGCGGCGCTGTATTTCGCGGCCGTGGTCATGCGCGAGGTCAGGCCAGCGCAACGCTGGCGGCCAGCGTGAGGAAGTGCTCCAGCGGAGGTGTCGGGCGGCCAGCCACCTTGGCAAGGTCATCCCAGCGACGTAGTTTCACCGCGTCCGCTGCGTACGGTTGGGCGATGAAGGCATCGGCCTGCGCAGCGGAAAAAACGCCACCCTGAAGTTTCAGGCTGCGTACCGAATCGGCCGACAGCGCTTCAAAGTATGCAGGGCCACTGAGCCAACCGTCGCCGCGTGCGCAGAGGTAGCGCTTGGCTTCGACGTGCAGGCGGATCGGGGCAAGCACGCCGTCGGCAAACAGGCCGCGCAGGCGCGGAAGCGCGACGTATTCGTGCCGATCGTCGATGCCGCGCAAGGTGGGCGTTTCGCCCTGGTCGTTGACCATGTGTCCCAGGTCATGCAGCAGGGCGGCAGTGATCAGCGTGGCCGGCGCGCCTGCCTCTTCGGCCAGTGCCGCGCTTTGCAGCGCATGTTCCAGCTGCGTGACCGGCTCACCGGTGTACATCCGATTGCCGAACGCGCCGAAAAGCGCGTTGATTGCTTCGAGCGTAAGGAGCATGCCGTAGTTTCGGGCGCGCGCGCCAAGCGGTGTGATGGATCGTGCGTGGTCAGATCGTACGCGGCTCGTCCGCTGGAAAAGCCTGCGCCGGCGCCTCGACCACGCGCGTTTTTGCAAGTACGCCGGCCGACTCGAGGATCGGGTACGCCACCGAACAGAAAAGCGAATTCATGCGTTTGAAGTCCGCCAGCAGGTCGAGGTGCAACGAGCTGGTTTCGATCGACTGTGGCGTGTTGCCGGACAAACGCTGCAGGTGATTGTCGGCGTAACGCATTTCGAGTTCGCGGAAGGCGATCTTCTGCGCGATCAGGTGTTGCGCGCTCTTCAGGTCGCCATTCAGGAACACCGCGACCGCAAGCTTCAGGTTGGAAAGGAGCTGCCGATGCAGTTCCTCGATCTCGCTCATGCCGGCATCGGAGAACGAGAGGTTGTGCTGGATCTTCTTTTCGGCGACGTCGAGCATCACGCGCTCGATGATGTCGCCCGCGTGTTCCATGTTGATCGTGAACTGGATGATGTCGGCCCAGCGTTTCGACTCGCGCGCCTCGAGCGCCTCGCGGCTGACTTGGGTCAGGTACAGCTTGATGGCGGTGTAGAGGCGGTCGATCTCGTCGTCACGCTTGCGCAGTGCTTCGGCGAGCTGGAAGTCGTTGGTGCGCAGGACGGTGACCAGCCCGACCACCATCTCCTGCACGACGTCGGCAAGGCGGATCGATTCACGCGCGGCATTGGCGATCGCCAGCGCGGGTGTGGCAAGCGCGACCGGGTCGAGATGGCGCGGCTGGCCGGGCAGTTCGGCGGCGGGTTTCGCCGGCAGCCAGTTGTCCACCACGCGACCGAGCGGAGCGACAAAAGGCAGGAAGATCATCGCCAGCACGACGTTGAATGCGAGGTGAAAGTTGAGCACCAGGCGTTGCGGGTCGCTGCCCAGGTAGTGAATCCAGGGCAGGGCAAATGGCAGCACCGCCAGTGCTAGCGCGCAGCTGACGGCCTTGGCGAGAAGGTTGCCGGCGGGCACGCGGCGCGAAATCGGATCGGCGTTGAGCGTAGTGAGCACCGCGACCAGGCCGCCGCCGAGGTTGGCGCCGAGCACCAGTGCAAGCGCCACCGGCACCGCGATCACGTTGGCCGCGGCCAACGCTGCGGTAAAGAGCACGACCGCCAGGCTCGAATAACAGAGCACCGAAAAAAGGGCGCCGAGCAGTACGTCGAGCAACGCATCGCCGGACAACTGGCTGAACAGCACCTTGACACCGGTCGCCTGTGTCAACGGGGCAGTCGCCTGCACGATCAGTTGCAGCGCCAGGATCATCACGCCGAGGCCGAGGCCGACGCGGCCGATCTGGCCAGCGCGTTCGTTGCGGCGGGACAGGAAAACCACCACGCCAACAACGATCAGCAGCGGAGCCAGCCAGGCGAGCTTCAGCGAAAGCACCTGCGCCATCAAGGCGGTGCCGACGTCGGCGCCCAGCATGACGGCCAACGCAGCGGCGGTGGTGATCAGTCCCTGGCCGACGAAGGAGGATGTGAGCAGGGCGGTTGCGGTCGAGCTTTGCAGCAGCCCGGTGACGCCGATGCCGGCGAGGAAGGCGCCGCTGCGGGTGCCGACGCTGCGCCGGAGGATTTGCCGCAAACTCGAACCGAAGACGCGCAGAACGCCACTGCGCACGATGTGCGTGCCCCAGACCAGCAGGGCGATTGCGGCGAGCAGGTTGAGGAGCGTCTGCATTTCGGGTTCGAGGCGCAGCCTCCCTGGGCTTCTAGTCCACGCGCATCAGAAGGGAATCGAGTACGTCTTGACGTTGGTGAACGACTTCATCGCTTCCAGCACGCCTTCCTTGTAGCCCAATCCGGAATCCTTGATGCCGCCAAAAGGCGTCAATTCGAGCCGGTATCCGGGAACCTCGCGCACATTCACGGTGCCGACGTTCAGTTCCTTCACCAAGCGCGTGATGTAGTCCAGCCGATTGGTGCACACCGCCGAGGAAAGACCATACGCCGTCGCGTTGGCGATGGCGATCGCTGCATCGATGTCGGCGAACCGGATGACCGGCGACACCGGTCCGAACGTCTCTTCCTTCACTACCGGCATTTCCGGTGTCACGCGATCGAGCACGGTCGGCGAATACAGCGCACCCTGCCGGTGGTTGCCGAACAGAAGCTGTGCGCCGCGCGCCACGGCGTCTTCGACGCGGGCCTGCATCGAGCGCGCCGCCGCCTCGTCGATCACCGTGCCCATGTCCATCGATGGATCGAGCGGATCGCCATACTTCACGAGGCGGCTCTTCGCGACCAGCAGTTCGACGAAATGGTCCGCTACCGACTCGTGCACCAGCATGCGCTTGACCGCCGTGCAGCGCTGGCCCGAGTTCTTGTACGAGCCGCTCGCCGCAAGCGTTGCAGCTTCCTCGATGTCCGCGTCTTCCATCACGATCAGTGGATCATTACCGCCGAGTTCCAGCACCTGCCGCTTGTAGACAGCCTTGGCGGCAATCGCCTTGCCGATTGCCACGCCGCCGGTGAACGTGACCAGATCCACATCGGGATGGGTGAGCAATTCGTCGGCAATCTCGCGTGGATCACCGGTGACGACGGAAAACATCTGCGGCGGCAGCCCGGCTTCGTACAGGATGTCGGCCAGCACGAATGCGGCCAGCGGCGTTTTTTCACTTGGCTTGAGCACCACGCGGTTGTTGGTGGCGATCGCCGGTGCAACCTTGTGGATGACCTGGTTCAGCGGATGATTGAACGGTGTGATCGCCGCGATCACGCCCTGCAGAGGTTCACGCAGCGTGTAGACCTTGCGGCTTTTTCCATGCGGAGTCAGATCGCAGGAGAACACCTGGCCATCGTCGACCAGCGCCTGGTTCGCGGCGAAAAGCAGGACGTCGCTGGCGCGGCCGACCTCATAGTGGGTGTCCTTCAGCGACAGTCCCGACTCGAGCGTTATGCCACGCGCGATCTGGTCGCGTCGCTGTGCGACCAGCTCGCCGGCACGCATCAGGATGTGGTACCGATCGTGCCGTGTCAGGCGGCTCTTGAATGACCGCGCGGCTGCGAGCGCGCGCTGCACGTCTGCCACGGTGGCCATCGAAACGCGCGCGATCGGCTGGCCGGTGAAGGGAAATCGGACTTCGAAGGTGCGTTCGCTCCTGACCTTATCCCCGGCAATCCGCAGCGGCTCCTCGTGGACGGGAATGTGCGGGGCGTTCATTGGGCGTAGTTCAGCGCCAGGTCGAAGGCGTCGAAGTTGCGCAGGCGCCGGTTGCGGTCGAGGCCGCTCGTCCGGCGGTTGAGCACCAGCGGCACCCGCTGTTCGGAAACGCCGCCGTGCGAACGCAGCGGCAACTCGAGCTGGGAAAGATCGTGGCGCGCCACTGACGTGCCGAGCACCACGTCGCGCTCGCCGACGACAACGATGTCGCCGATCCGGTCCGCCGGAAGTTCGAATCGTGCCGCGGCAGCTGCCCGCGCCAGCACCAGCTCGATGCCGCGCAGCTTGCGCAACCGGTCGATCACGCCGTCGGCCTGGGCCGGATCGATGTAGACGGTTGCGAAAGAACCCAGCGCGCCGTGATGGACGACGTAGGGATCGGTGATCGGCAGGATCACCCGCGTCCTGCCCGCGCCGAGCCATTCGTCCAGCAGGTCCTGCAGGTAGATGACGTTCGGGCTCGCGTCAAGCTTGGTCTTTGCGTTCATGCCGTGATCCGCAGTCACCGCCACCACTGCACCGAGCTGATCCAGGCGCGCGAGATACCTATCCATCATTGCGAAGAACTGATTTGCTTCGGCATCCCCCGGCGCGTGCTTGTGCTGAACATAGTCGGTGGTGGACAGGTAGAGCACATCGGGCCTGGTCTTCTGCAGCAGGTTCACGCCCGCCGCAAAAACGAACTCCGACAGGGCCGCGGAATAAACCGACGGCAACGGCATGCCAACCATGGCCAGTACCCCACTGATACCGTGCTCTTCTTCGGTGACCTTGTCCGCGTGTTCCGACGAAAAGCAGACGCCGCGCATCCGGTGCCCGAGCAGCTTGCGCAGCTTGTCCTTTGCCGTGACCACCGCCACGCTTTGCCCGGCGTCGGCCAGTGCAGCGAGCAACGTCGGCGCCCGCAGCCACTTCGGGTCGTTCATCATGACCTCGGTACCGGTCTCCGCGTCATACAGATAGTTGCCGCAGATGCCGTGCACCGACGGTGGTGCGCCGGTCACGATGGAAAGATTGTTGGGATTGGTGAAGCTCGGCACGACGCAGTCGGCGACCAGCGCAGTGCCTTCGGCCAGCCACCGCTTCATCGTCGGCATCTTTGCCTGTGCCACCGCCTGCGCGATGTAATCCGGTTCGCAGCCGTCGACGCAGATGACGACGGTCGGGGTCTTCGGCAGCGCGTAGCGCCGCCCGTTCACGGTCACCATGATGTCTTATCCCTTGCGGCCGGCGCGCGCGCGCACCGGCGGAGCGGCGTCTGCTGCACGTCTGGACTGGCCCTTGAGCGCGCGTTCCTTCGACTCCATGACGTGCTCGAACATCGCGCGCCCGGCGGCCTCGGCATCCCCCGACGCGATCGCCTTCAACATCTGCCGGTGCTCGGCCGCCGAGTGCGGCAGTACTGCGCGCTCGGTCAGGTTGCGGCGCCGGAACAGGGCAAGCTCCTTGACCAGCTTGCGATAGATCGCAGCCATCTTGCGGTTGCCGACGAACTCGATCAGCGTGTCGTGAAATTGCAGGTTGAGCAGGTGGTATGCATCGGCATCGTCGCCGCGTGCGGCCTGGTCCATGCCATCGACGATGGCGCGCGCGCGCTTGAGCTGCTCGGGTGTTATCGAGGCGGCCAGGCGCCGCCCGGCGAGCTCGTCCATCACCGCGCGCAAGTCGTAGATCTCCATCGCTTCATCGACCGGAATATCGCGCACGAACACGCCGCGATTTTTTTCCTGCCGCACCAGGCCGGCTTCCTCGAGCATGCGGAACGCTTCGCGGATCGGGCCGCGCGAAACGCCAAGGCGCTCGGAGAGCCACGCCTCGGCAAGCTTGGCGCCCGGCGCAAGTTCGCCGTCGAGGATCAGCCGCTCGATCTCATGCTGCGCGGCAGTCGACAACGATGCCGAGCGCAGCAGTGCAATGGTCGGGTGGGGGATGACTTTGGAGGCCATCATCCGGCGATTGTAAGGTCGGGTCGGTAAACTGTCGACAATCTGCAAAAAACAATTGACACGGAAAGGCCTCTGCGTAGACTGATTTCGCGCCGCAATGCTGCTGCGGCGCGCGCACGGGCGGCAGCGCGCGAACCGCACCGCGGGCGGGTGGGTTGGCAGAGGTGTCACCGATCGGTCAATCGGCGTAGCTAGCCTGAACAGCCGAGGTCGAACCGGCGAGAAGAAATTACCGGCGAGAAAAGTTGCCGCGAAAAATGAGTCGACCACGGCACGCGAGATTTGCCCGTCAAGCAACATCTGAGGAGGGATCCATGGTTCACCGTACTACGGCGCTCGGCAAACTGCTGGCCGCTATCGGCCTGGCGGCCGTCGCGTTCGGCGCAGTCGCACAAGAAACCCAGCTGACCGTCTACACCGCGCTGGAAACCGATCAGCTCAAGGCGTACCAAAGCGCATTCGAAAAATCCAACCCGACCATCAAGATCACCTGGGTGCGCGATTCGACCGGTGTCATCACCGCGCGTTTGCTCGCCGAGAAGGCCAATCCCAAGGCCGACGTGGTGATGGGGCTGGCTGCGACCAGCCTCGCGATCTTCGCGGCGGAGGACATGTTGCTGCCGTACGCGCCCGCTGGGCTCAGCCGGATCGCTCCGCAATATCGCGACAGCAAGAATCCGCCGGCCTGGGTCGGCATGGACGTGTGGGGCGCGACCATCTGCTTCAACACGGTGGAGGCGGAAAAACTCAAGATCCCGAAGCCGGAAACGTGGAAGGATCTGACCAAACCGGTCTACAAGGGCCAGGTCGTGATGCCGCACCCGGCTTCGAGCGGCACCGGTTTTTTCGACGTCACCGCGTGGTTGCAGATGTGGGGTGAAGCCGAAGGCTGGAAGTTCATGGATGCCCTGCACGAGAACATCGCGCAGTACATGCACTCAGGTTCGCGGCCATGTGCTTCGGCGGCAAGTGGCGAATACGTGGTCGGTATCTCTTTCGAATACCGCGCCAACCGTGAGAAGGCGCAGGGCAAGCCGATCGAGCTGGTTTTCCCGAAAGAAGGGCTGGGCTGGGACCTGGAGGCTTCGGGCATCCACAAGGGAACCAAGAATCTGGCGGCCGCGCAGAAGCTGCTCGACTGGGCGGCGACCGACGAAGCGATGGGATTGTTCGGTGCCAACTTCGCGATCGTCGCGGTGCCGTCGCTTTCCAAGCCGCTGCCGAACGTCCCGGCCGACTATGCGAGCCGCCTCGCGAAGAATGATTTTGCGTGGGCAGCCAAGAATCGTGACCGCATCCTGGCCGAGTGGAGCAAACGCTACGAGTCGAAAGCGGCGCCCAAATAAGCAACGCGCGTGACTGACAAGCTGCCCGGCCAGGAGCAAGCGCTTCGGCTTGAAGGCATCCACAAGGCCTTTGGAGCGTTCGTCGCGCTCCAGGCGATCGACCTGACGATCGCTCTCGGCGAGCTCGTTTGTTTTGTCGGCCCGTCGGGGTGTGGCAAGACGACCCTTCTGCGCATCATCGCGGGTCTCGAGACGCAAACTGCCGGCCGGGTGATCCAGGGCGGCAGGGACATCTCGACCGCACCGCCCGCGGCGCGCGACTATGGGATCGTCTTCCAGTCGTACGCGCTTTTTCCGAACCTCACGATCCGCGACAACGTCGCTTATGGCCTGGTAAATCGCCGCAAGGCGCGCGTGCAGATCGAAGCCCGTGTGAAGGAACTGCTCACCCTGGTGGGCTTGCCCGATTCCGGCAACAAATACCCCAGCCAGCTTTCCGGCGGCCAGCAGCAACGTATCGCGCTGGCGCGTGCGCTGGCGACCGCTCCGAGCCTGCTGTTGCTTGACGAGCCACTTTCCGCGCTCGACGCGAAAGAGCGCGAGCGCTTGCGCGGCGAAATCCGCCAGCTGCAGCGCCGGGTCGGCGTGACCACCATCATGGTCACGCACGACCAGGAAGAGGCGCTGTCGATGTCCGATCGCGTGGTGGTGATGAACCAGGGCCACATCGAACAGGTCGGTACGCCGCTCGAGGTCTACGAGCGACCGACCACGCCGTTCGTGGCGGATTTCCTCGGCAAGGTCAATGTGTTGAAGGCGGTGTGCCTCGGCGCGGGACGCTACAAGGTCGGAAAGGTTGAGCTGACCACCAAGGCCAACGGCGTTGCCAGTGGTGAGCAGGTACGCCTTTACCTGCGGCCGGAGGATCGGGTCCTGGCCGACTCCGGCGCGGTCGAATCGCTGCCGAATGCGCTGCGCGGCCGCGTCGAGCACGTCGATTTCCTGGGCACGTACTGCCTGGCTGCGCTCGACGTCGATGGCTTCGAAGGGCAGCGCCTGCTGGTGTATTTCTCACTCAACCAGGCGCTTGAGCTTGGGGTGCGCGAAGGCGCATCGATTCCTTTCGCGCTACGCGGCGAGCGCGTGCGGGTGTTCGCCCACAGCGCATGAGCGGGCTCACATGAGCGCGTCGGTCGCGGAGTTCACGCCCCGCCCGACTTCGCTGGCGAGCGAAAGGCTGGTGGCGCGCGGCGGCCTGATCCTGCTTGCCCTTGCGTTATTTGCATTTCTCACGCTGCCATTGGCGAGCCTGTTGGCGCGTTCGGTCGAGGATCGCGGTGGTCGATTCGTCGGCCTCGCAAACTTCGGCGCCTACTTCGCGTCGCCGGCGTTTGCCAACTCGGTGCAGAACACGCTTCTGTTCGCGTTCCTGACCACCGTTATCACGGTGCCGCTGGCCTTCCTGTTTGCGTACGCCATCCAGCGCTCGCGCATTCCTTTCCCCCAATATTAGTTCTACCGACCGAGAGAAAAGCAGTATGAGATTGGATCCGATTCCCCAGAACGGCTTTCCCTCTGTCCAAACAAGGTTAGAGGATGCAGGTGATCCTTCCGTCACCATCCAAAAAATTCCAATATTTCAGTCGCTGTAACTGTATGAGTTGATCCTTCCTCGGGTGGCATATCGTCCGATCCTAATTGTTTACGACCGTGGCCGACCATCCTTTGCTTCCTTGTCAAGAGTTCCTGGATAGGATATGAGGAGCAGCATAGGTATAATGCTGCGGGCAATATGGAAAGAACATTGATCTTACGGCCAGGTGTGCCTAATGACGTTGACGTCCGGTCCACGATTCGCCTCTACTGTACCATTTCGACCGTAGGTTCAGTCACA
>Ga0137409_10007827_pt1 | contig 10951 bp, 12 predicted proteins | sample CZODoug1_16funga_FD_122059 | JGI IMG/M metagenome (GOLD analysis project Ga0137409, IMG submission 122059) | Vadose zone soil fungal communities from Angelo Coast Range Reserve, California, USA - CZODoug1_16fungal (Hybrid Assembly) | ecosystem: Environmental > Terrestrial > Soil > Vadose zone... | reverse complement strand
TGCTGCTGGACGAGCCGTTCAGCAACCTCGACGCCAAGCTCCGCGAGCAGATGCGCGTCGAGTTGAAGCGCCTGCAACGCCGCACCGGCATCACCTTCGTCTATGTCACCCACGACCAGGCCGAAGCGCTGGCGCTGTCCGACCATATCGCGGTGATTCACGGCGGCCGGTTGCAGCAATACGGCACGCCGCAGGAGGTCTATGCAAAGCCGGCCAACCGCGTGGTCGCCGACTTCATGGGCCTGGTCAATCTGCTCCCGGGGCGGGTGTTGCGCGCGTCGGGTGACGACAGCCTGGTCGCGGTGGGCGGAGCGCATCCGATCGCCGTCGCGCTCCCGCCGGACGCGCTCGTGGGGCAGGCGGTCCAGGTCGCAGTCCGGCCGGAGAGCCTTCGCCTGACCGGGCCGGCGTCGGGCGCCGGCGCGCCGGGCACGGTTCCGGGAAAGGTGGTGGAAGTGACCTTTCTCGGCAACATCATCGACTGCCACGTGACGCTCGACGACGGCACGCGCATCCGGGCCCAGGTCGATTCGGGCCGGACACTCGAGGTGGGCCAGACGGTCGGCGTCGAGTTCGACAGCCGGCAGAGCAGCGTGTTCAGCGCCTGAGCGAGGGTCGCATCCTCGCGTCGGCGTTGTGGCAGAATCCCGTAGTGCGAGCCGCAGGGCGTCGCGGGGCTGGGGCCCCGCCGCCCGAGGCGAGCTCGCGAAGAAACGAGGCGACCATGGCGGTCCAGACGGAGCGAACGGCCGAGGAGCTGGAGGCGTACTGCGCCCGACTGAGAGCCGCGGGACTCGACGCCCCGTGGTCCCGGCCCGGGCCGCTCATCCCGCCGAAGCCGACGGCGACCCAGCCGCGCCACTGGCGCTGGCGCGACATCGAGCCGTTGCTGCGCGAGAGCATCGAGTTTCTCAGCCCGCACCGCGGCGCCGAGCGCCGGGTGCTTCGCCTGCACAACCCGGGCGTGCCGGAGCGGACCGTCGCTCACAGTCTCGTCCTCGCCATCCAGTACCTGCTGCCCGGCGAGGTGGCGCCGGCGCACCGCCACTCGCCGACGGCGATCCGGTTCATGCTCCACGGCGAGGGCGCCTTCACGACGGTCGACGGCCAGAAGTGCGCGATGAAGCCCGGCGACCTCGTGCTCACCCCGGGCATGGCCTGGCACGACCACGGCAACGAGGGCGGGGCGCCCGTCTACTGGATGGACATCCTCGACTGGCAGATCGTCCGCTTCCTCGAGAACCTGACATTCGAGCCGTATCCCGACGACCAGCAGCCGGCGCTGCGAAGCCCGGGCCGCGACATCTATTTCCCGTGGACCGACGCCTACGCCGCGCTGCAGGGACGGGCGCAGCAGGAGCCCGATCCGTTCGACGACGTCCTGCTCGAGTACGTCGATCCGACCACCGGCTCTTCCCTGCGTCCGACCGTGGCCTGCTATCTCCAGATGCTGCGGCCGGGCGTGCGGACCCGCGCCCATCGCGAGACCAGCTGCGCGGTCTATCGCGTGGTGCAGGGACGGGGCACCACGACCGTCGACGACCAGACCTTCACGTGGGAGCCCGGGGATTTCTTCGTGATCCCGCCGCGCGCCCGGCACGCCCACGCGAACGCCGGAGCCGAGCCGGCCGTCCTCTTCACCGCGCAGGACGTGCCGATGCTCAAGCTGCTGCGCCTCTATCACATGGAGCCGGCCGACTGAATCGCTGAGCGAACGGGAGAGAGCTGGAGCAGGGGAGTCCAGGGGAGGACCGCCGATGGCACGCGCCGGGTACCGCATCTTCGACGCTGACACACACATCATCGAGGCCGCAGAACCTATCGAGGCCTATCTGTCGGCCGCCGACAAGGCCCGGCTGGCGGGGCTCGGAGCCCTCGTCGGACGCGCCCCGGGCAAGGGCGGAGTCTCCCGCTACCGCGTCGGCAAGCGGCCCGAGCTCAATCGTTTGCTCGGCTCGCGCGACAGCGTCCCGCCGGCCGATGCGATCGCCCGCGGCCTGAAGGACGGCGGCACCCCCTGGGACGTTCGCTGGCAGGGACCGCCCTTTCCCGACGATCGCGTGAACTTCGACTCGCACGCCCGCGTGAAGGACATGGACATCGAGGGCGTCGACGTGAACATGGTCCTGCCGTCGGGAGGGCTGGCGGCCTTCAGCGGGCTGGACGACGTCGGGGTCGAGATGATGATGTACCAGGCGTATCACCGCTTCCTCAAGGACTACTGCGCGCCCTATCCGGACCGGCTCACGAGCGTGCTCCACGTCTCGGCGCGCGACGTCCCCGGATCGGTCGCCGAGATCCGCCGCTGCGGCAAGGAGACCTGGCCGGTCGGCATCTTCCCGGTGTGCCCGCCCGGGATGACCCTCGACGATCCGGACTGGAATCCCATCTGGGCCGCGGCGCAGGAGCACGACCTGACCGTGGTGATCCACTCGTTCACCATGTCGGTGCCGTACCCGCCGGGCATGTGGGACAACTGGAACAACATGTTCCTGGTCCGCTCGGCCAGCCACGTGTGGAACGCTCAGCGCAACATGGCGGCGCTGATCGGCTCCGGCGTGCTGGACCGCTACCCCGATTTGCGGCTCACGTCCCTCGAGTGCGGGCACGGCTGGCTCGCGTTCTGGGCCTCGCGCCTCGACGAGCAGGCCGAGATGAGCCAGCACGCGCTGCCGCGGCTCAAGCAGAAGCCGAGCGAGTACATCCGCGGCCCGCAGTACTTCCAGTCGATCCAGCTCCACGAGGGCGAGCTGTCGCTGCGTCAGGCCATCGAGGCGATCGGCGAGGACACCCTGATGTTCGCGACCGACTACCCCCACTCCGAGAGCTGGTTCCCGAAGTCGGTCGACGCGGTGCTGAAGTGGACCACGATTCCCGAGGGCGCTCGCCGCAAGCTCCTCTGGGAGAACGCGCTGCGCTGCTACCGGCGCTACAGCGGCGCGAGGTCCGCTCGGGTCGACGCGGTGCCCGCCGCGGCGCGCTGACGGACGTGGCGAGACTCGCGCTCACCCTCGCGTGCGGCGACTACGACCGCACGCGCGCGATCCGCACGGGCGAGGTGCAGCCCGACGGGGTCGAGCTGAATGTCGTGACGCTCGCCCCGGAGGAGATGTTCTACCGCATGGCGCGGTTCCGCGAGTTCGATGTCTCGGAGCTCTCGCTCTCGACCTACACCGTGCTCCGGGGCCGCGGCGAGCCCCTCGTCGCGATTCCGGTCTTCCCGTCGTTCAGCTTCCGCCACTCGTCGATCTTCGTGGGGACTCACGCCGGCATCTCCGTGCCCAAGGATCTCGCCGGCAAGCGTGTGGGTGTGCCGAAGTACCACATGACCGCCGCGGTGTGGATCCGCGGCATGCTCGAGGACGAGTACGGCGTCGCGCCGAGGGACATGATCTGGTTCGAGGGCGGCGAGGGATCGAAGGTCAAGGAAGTCGACGTGACGCTGCCGCCCGATGTACGGCATCAATTGGTCCCTGACGGACGGACCCTCGGCGACATGGTGGCGGCGGGTGATCTCGACGCCTACGTGGGCGCCCGCCGGCCGGCGGCGTTCGGCGCGCGGGTGACCCGGCTCTTCCCCGATTTCCGCCAGGCCGAGCGGGCCTACTACGAGAAGACCGGGATCTTTCCGATCATGCACACGCTCGTCTTGCGGGAAGAGCTGGCCCGCGCCCATCCCTGGCTGCCGCGAAGCCTCTACGACGCGTTCGTCGAGGCCAAGCGTCTGGCCTACGAGCGTCTGAACTTCACCGCGGCGCTGCCGGTGAGCCTGCCGTGGCTCGTGGCCGAGGTCGAGGAGACGCGGGCGCTCATGGGCGGCGACCCGTTTCCCTACGGCGTCGCGAAGAACCGCAAGACGCTCGAGACGCTGGCAGGCTACACGTTCGGGCAGGGCCTGGCGCCCCGCCGGCTCACGATCCCGGAGATGTTCTGGGAGTCGACGCTGGCGATCTAGCCGGTTATTGTGAGCCGAAGCGGGTCGCCGACCGGGCCCGGGCCTTCGCGGCTTCGGCGTCGCGGTCGCGCGCCGGGGCGCTGGTCACGAGCGAGTCGAGCAGCTCGCGCGCGGCGTGCGCCACCTGGTCCACGGCGCGGGCGAAGGCGACCTCGTTGGTCCGCGAGGGGCGGGCGAAGCCGCTGAGCTTGCGGACGAATTGCAGGGACGACGCGCGAATCTCGTCGTCGGTGGCCGGCGGCGCGAAGTTATGTAGCGTCTTGATGCTGCGGCACATGCGACATTCTCCTGGCTTCGGTCAATGGTCGGCCGACGGGCCCGGACGGTGGGACATGACGTTGATGACGACGTCGTTGGGGTCGAACAGGAAGAACCGGCGCACCCCCCAGCTCTCGTCGGTCGGCGGGAAGAGGACGCGCGCGCCGCGCCGAACCGCCTCGTTGTAGACGGCGTCCACGTCAGCCACCTCGATCGTCACCTGAGGGAGCAGCCGGCGCGACCCGTCGCGCCGCATGAGGGTGATCTGCGCGGTCGGGTTGGCGGGCGACGCGAGCGTCACGACGGAGCCCAGGTCCATCGCGACCTCGAAGCCGAGCACATCGACGTAGAACGCCCGGCTCTCATCGAGCCGCTCGGAGCTGAGATCGGGCACGACGCGTCGGATGCTCATCGTGGCTCCTTGGTGCGGGTTAGCCCAGGGCGAGCGGCTGCGGCTCCCCGCCGCCGTGGCCGAGACTCACGACCGCGTCGTCCTTGATGACGCACGCCAGCTCGCGGCCGCCGGCCAGCGAGCGGATGTCAGCGAGCGGATCGCGCCTGAGCACGACGATGTCCGCCAGCTTGCCCGCCTCGAGTCGGAGCCGTCGATCAGCGTGCCGTGGCGGATGACCAGCGTGCGGTCGACCCCGGCGCTAGACATGGAGCACGACCTTGAGGGCGTTGCCGATCCGCTCCGTGTAGGTGCGGAAGGCGTCGTGAATCTGGTCGAGCCTGAAGTGGTGGCTGATGATCGGATCGGCCAGGATCTTGCCCTTGCTCATCAGCTCGAGCGAGCGACCGCAGTTCATCCCGCCCTCGCCGCGCGCCGCGTAGATGCGCACGTTGGAGCGCACGGCCAGGTTCATGTCGACCTCGACCGGCCCGTTGTACCAGGCCACGACGCCGATGCGCCCGCCGCGCTTCACGTTCTCGAGCGCCTCCTGCATCGACGTGGATCCGCCGGCGCACTCGAGCACGCAGTCGGCGCCGCGCCCGCCCGTGATCTCGCGAATCCGCTCGCGCAGGCTCTCCCGGCGGACGTCGATCGTGAAGTCCGCGCCGAGCTGGCGGCCGATGGCCAGCCGCGCCTCGCGGGTGCCGGTGAGAATGACGCGCGCGGCGCCGAGCGCCTTGCAAAGCTGCACGGCGATGAGGCCGATCGGGCCCGGGCCCTGGACCAGGACCGTCTCGCCCGCGACGTAGCCGCCCATGAGGTCGAGGGCCCACAGGGGCGAGGCCGCCGTGGTCACCATGCACGCCTGCTCGAAGGTCAGGTTCGCCGGCAGCCGGTAGAGGGTGTTGATGTGGTTGACCGCGTACTCGGCGAAGCCGCCGTCGCAGGTGAGACCCTTCGCGCGATGCCCCTTCCCGACGTCGCCGTAGTTCAGGCAGGAGGTGTACCAGCCCTTGATGCAGTTCTCGCAGCGGTCGCAGCCCTTGTGCACCTCGACCGCGACGCGGTCGCCCACCCGGAACTCGTCGACGCCGGGCCCGAGCGCGGCGATCGTGCCGGCGTACTCGTGGCCCATCACGAACTGCCCGGCCGGCTGCCCCTGCAGCGTGCGGTGCAGCACCTTCACGTCGGTGCCGCAGATCGACGCGACCTCGACCTTCAGCAGCACCTCGCCCGGGCCGGGCGCGGGGCGGGGCCAGGCCTCGACATGCATGTCGTCGGCGCCGTGCAGGACGACGGCTTTCATGGAGGCGGATGGCGGCATTGACTCCTCCCGCCCGCGGCGTACGGCGGCGGGCGCTAGCACGTTAGCATAGGAGCCAAGGGGGACACGCGATGACCGCCGAACCGAGCACCGTCGGACGCGAGCACTGGACCCACAAGGGCGACGTTCGCCTCTTTCTCTGGGAGAAGGCGGCGGGGACCGCGCCGGGGCCGCGCGGCACGGTGCTGTTCGTGCACGGCTCCTCGATGGCCTCGCAGCCGACGTTCGACCTTCACGTACCCGGCCGGCCGGACTCCTCCGCGATGGACTGCTTCGCGCGTCTCGGGTACGACACGTGGTGCGTGGACATGGAAGGCTACGGGCGCTCCGACAAGCGTCGCGACATCAACGCGGACATCGCCAACGGCGCCGACGACCTCGCCGCGGCCACGGACTACATCCGCCGCGCTCGCGGCGTCGAGTCGTTCCTGATGTACGGCATCTCGTCCGGCGCGCTGCGGGCCGCGCTCTTCGCCGAGCGCCACCCGAAGCGCGTCCGGCGCCTCGCCCTCGACGCGTTCGTGTGGACGGGGCGGGGGAGTCCCACCCTTGCCGATCGGCGCAAGCGCCTGCCCGAGTACCAGGAGAAGAACCGCCGCCCGATCGACCAGGCCTTCGTGCGGAGCATCTTCACCCGGGATCACCCCGGGACGGCCGACGACGAGACGATCGCGGCGTTCGCCGACGCGATCCTGGCCCTGGACGACTCGGTGCCGACCGGTACCTACGTGGACATGTGCAGGCACCTGCCGCTCGTCGACCCGGCGAAGATCACGGCGCCGACGATCGTCATGCGCGGCGAGTACGACGGTATCGCGAGCTTCGAGGACCTGGTCGAGTTCTTCACGCGATTGCCGAACCCGGACAAGCAGCTCGCCGTCATGCCCGGCATCGCCCACGCGAGCCTGCAGCAAAAGAACTACCGCATCCCGCTGCACATCCTGCACAGCTTCTTCAGCCAGCCCGACCCGGTCTACCGGGGGGCTGAGGGGAGGACCGATTGATTCGTACGCTGACGACCGCCTGCGTCGCGCTGCTCTCGTTCGTCGCCGCCGCGAGCGCCCAGCCGGCGCCGTTCACCCCGGATCCGGTCGACATGGCCGCCGCCAAGAAGGAGGGCGCGGTCACCTGGTACACGTCGACGCCGGTCGGCACCGCCCAGAAGATCGCGAACCTGTTCCAGGCCGAGACCGGGATCAAGGTGGAGCTGTTCCGCTCCGGCGGCTCCGCGGTGCTCCGCCGCTTCATGCAGGAGATCGACGCGCGGCGCGTGATCGCCGACGTCATGACGATCTCCGATCCGGCCGAGGTCCTGACGCTGATCAAGCGCGACCTCGTCGTGCCGTTCCGGCCCCGAAACTTCGACAAGATTCGCGACGAGGTGAAGGACCCCAAGGGGTACCACGTCGCCCAGCGCGTGAACCTGGTCGGTATCATCGCCCGCGCCGACAAGTCGCTGGCGATGCCGAAGAACTGGACCGATCTGACCGACGCCCGGTACAAGGGGCTGCTGGTGATGCCGGATCCGTCGTACACCGCGATCCAGCTCATGGTGATCGGCACGCTGTCGCGGAAGTACGGCTGGGAGTTCTACGAGAAGCTTCGCGCCAACGAGATCATGATCGTGCAGAGCCACCAGCAGGTCTCGGAGACGCTGACGCGCGGCGAGCGGCTCATCGCCGCGGAGGGCGCCGATCAGTTCGCGTGGCTCGACCGGAAGGCCGGCCACAAGATCCAGACCATCTGGCCGGCGGACGGCGCGTTCGCCATCGGCGCGCCGACCGTCGTCATCAAGGGCGCGCCCCATCCCAATGCGGCCAAGGCGCTGGCCGAGTTCATGATCAGCGACGCGGTCCAGAAGCTCCTGCCCGGCGAGGGGATCTACGCCGGCCGGTCCGACGTCGAGCCGCCGGCGGGCAATCCGCCGCTCGGCCAGATCAAGCTGATGCCGATCGACTACGAGCAGATCGAAAAGGACGCGAAGAGCCTCAAGACCCGGTTCAACGAGATCTACCAGTAGACCGGCCGAGGGGCGGCCCGCGCCGCCCCTCCGCCAGCCGGCTCAGCGGATCGCGGTCGGGGCGACGCTCGCGCCCGTGAACCCCTGCAGCTTGAGCGGCTGCATCACGAAGGCGAACTCGTACACGCGCTTGCTCGAGAGCTCGTCGAGCTTCAGGTTCTCCAGCAGATGGATGCCGTTGACCACGAGCATGATCTGGTGCACCGGCAGCGAGATCTCGGGATCGGGATTCGGCGACACCTCGACCGGCACCGTGTCCCCGCCGACCAGCATCGGGTCCTGCTTCGCCAGCCACTCCGCGGCCTTCACGCCGATGCCGGGGCTGCTCTTCATGTAACGGGCGTTGTCCTTGCCCCACAGCTTGCCCCAGCCGGTGTGGATGATCACCGCGTCGCCGGGCTGCAGCTTCTGGTTCTGCCGCTGGAGCGCCTGCTCCAGGTCAGCCACCGTGACCTCGTACGTATCGCCCAGCATGTCGACGCCCTTGAGCCCGGCGATGTCGATGAGGACGCCGCGGGTCATCAGCATACCCACCTTCTCGATGCCGACCTTGGTGAAGCCGGTGCGCGTGGCGATGTCGTCGAGCTTGTAGCAGTTGTAGACCTTGTCCTCGATGGTCTGGTGGGCGAAGCCGTCGAGCTGGGTGCCCACCTGGCCGATCTCGCTGGTGAGCAGCTCCTCGTTGCTGCCGCGCCGGTTGGACGGCTTGTTCATGAAGGTGCGCTTGGTGTGCACGTTGAACTGGCGCGTCGCGGAAATGGGCATCGACGAGTTGAGGACCTGGCCGAGCTCGATGACCTCGCCGGTGCGGATGAGCTGCGCGGCCTTGAGCACGGAGGCCGGCTTCATGTGATTGCCCGCTCCGCGCTCGTCGCCGGCGCCCCACTTCGAGGGACACCGCTGGCTCTCGGTGGGCGGCCGCCAGGACGGGCTCTGGGCAGCGGCGGTGGACAGGCCGAGCGCGACGGTCAGGGAGATGCCGATGACGATGGGTCGCATGGAGGCTCCTTTCACGCGATCTTGATGATCCCCGGCTCGACCTCTTTGAACCGGTCCTTGACCTGAGGATCGTGGCCGGCGACGACGAGCTTCGTCGAGCCCGCGAGCCGGTCGATCGTCTCGAAGGCCGTGAGCATCTCGGGCAGGCTCGTGATGATCTGGACCGGCTGCCGGGTCTCGACGTTGTGGTAGAAGTGCGAGGCGTCGGAGGTGAGCACGACCGTGCCGCGCCGGGTCTCGACGGTGACGATCTGGAGCCCCGCGGTGTGGCCGCCGACCTTGTGGACGCGAATGCCGGGCCACACCTCGTGGTCGCCCTCGACGATCCGGATCTTGTTCGCGTAGTTCAGGGTGACCAGCCGCGCCAGGGCGTCCACGTTGGCGGAGCCGCGGAAGGCCGGAGTGCTGCCGAACGGGCCGGTCCAGAACGCGACTTCCTCGCCCTGGATCCAGAACTCCGCGTTCGGGAACAGGCTGTGGCCGGCCCAGTGGTCGTAGTGCAGATGCGTGATGAGCGAGATCGGTACGTCAGCGGCTTTGACCCCCGCGCGCTCGACCATGGCCGCGGGGCTCACGTAGTTGCGGATGCCGCGCGCCCGCGCGTCGTCGTCGCGAAACCCGGTGTCCACCAGGAGCGGCTGAGGACCGCCGAGGATCAGCCAGACGAAATAGTCGAGGGTGAGCTTGTCGTGCGAGGACTCGCGATAGAAGAACTGGCATTTCGTCGTGTCTCGCTCTCCGTACTTGAGCGCAAAGACTTCGTACATGACTGGTCTCCCTCCCTGGCGCGCAACTGTACTATGATCGGCCGACGTCGAGGAGTCTGACATGACCAAGCGCGAGCGCGTCATGGCGGCGCTGCGAGGCGCGCCGGTGGATCGGGTGCCGGTGAGCCTGTGGCTCCACAACTTCGCCACGGAGAATTCGCCCGACACCCTCGCCGCCGAGACGCTCCGGCTGGCGCGCCGGTTCGACTGGGACTTCCTCAAGCCGCAGAGCCGCGCCCAGTGCTTCGCCGAGATGTGGGGGTTTCGCTACACGCCCTCGCGGGAACGGGCCGCGTCCTACACGGTGACCGAAACGCCGCTGACGACGGCGGCCGATCTCCGTCGCCTCGAGCCGGCCGACGCTAGGTTCGGCGCTCTCGGCGAGCAGCTCGAGGCGCTCGAGATGATCCGGAAGGCGGTGGGTCCCGACACCCCGATCATCTGGACGGTGTTCTCGCCGCTCATGATCTTGCCGTTTCTGCTGACGGGTGGCCGCGCGCAGGCCGTGGCGCTCGTGCGCTCGGACCCGACGGCGGTCGATCATGCCCTCGACGCGATGGCGGTGACGCTCGAGTCGTACGCGCGCGCGGCCGTGGAATCGGGCGCGGACGGCCTCTTCTACGCCACCAACATGGCCACGCGGGAATTGTCCACTGCCGCCGAGTGCCGCCGCTTCCAGCGGCCGTACGACCTGCGCATTCTCGGGCGGGTCGAGAGCGCGCCCTTCAACATGCTTCACGTGTGCGGCGCGAGCGTCCTCTTCGACGAGTTCGCCGACTATCCGGCGACGGCGCTGAGCTGGGCCACGATGCCCAGTAACCCGTCGCTGGCCAACGCCCACCGGCGCACCGGGCGGGCCGTCGTGGGCGGGCTTCCCGCCAAGCCCGAGATCGCGGGCCTGCCCCCGGCGGAAGTCGAGACTCGCGGCCGCCGGGCCATCGCGGAGATGGGCGGACGGTTTCTCCTGCTGGGCCCGGACTGCTCGATCAACCCCGACACGCCGGACGCCGTCATGGATGCCGCGACGACCGCGACCCGGTGAGGGGTGTCCCTTGCACGAGGTCCAGCACATCAGCGTCTACATCGCCCGCCGGCCGGCCGAGGTCTACGAGTTTGCCTCCGACCCGCGGAACCTGCCGCGGTGGGCCGGAGGGCTGGCGCGCTCCGAGGTCAGGAGGGACGGCGATGAGTGGGTCGCGGACGCCCCATTTGGCAAGGTCAGGGTGAGGTTCGC
>Ga0137409_10007826_pt1 | contig 10953 bp, 7 predicted proteins | sample CZODoug1_16funga_FD_122059 | JGI IMG/M metagenome (GOLD analysis project Ga0137409, IMG submission 122059) | Vadose zone soil fungal communities from Angelo Coast Range Reserve, California, USA - CZODoug1_16fungal (Hybrid Assembly) | ecosystem: Environmental > Terrestrial > Soil > Vadose zone... | reverse complement strand
TGCGGCGCCGGGAGGCTCGGCTCGAGCGCGGGCGGCGCCGGCGCCGCGTGGAGCGGGCGCACGGAGACAGCCGGCGGCTCGGTGACGGAGGCCGGGTTCACGCGGGACAGCCGGGCGCTCAGTCTCTCGCTCACGAGACGCTGGATGCGTGCAAGCCGGGCACCACGGCCCGCTGCCGCGGAAATCAGCGCCGGCATCGGACGCCCATAGCCGAGGCCGTTGAGCTGGACCTCGAAGTTTTTCACCACTCCAAGCTCGTGGAGTTCCTTCATGAACTGAGCGCGGGCTGCCGATTCCGCATCGCGCAGTTCATCCCGTATCTGGAATCGGTGGGCATCGAGGTCACACTCCGATCGTTGTTCGACGCCGATTTTTTTCGGCTGGTCTACAGACCGGGCCACTACCTTCGTAAGGCGCTGTCGTTTGCGGAACTGTCGATCAAGCGGCTCGACTCGCTGCGCGACGCCTCGAGCTTCGATGTCATCTTCATCTACCGGGAGATGTTTCCGATCGGTCCCGCCATCATCGAGCGGCTGCTCGGGAGCTGGGGGCGGCCTCCGGTCGTATTCGACTTCGACGACGCGATTTTCCTGCCGAGCGTCAGCGACGCGAATCGCGCGATCCGTGCGTTGAAGCAGCCGGGCAAGGTGGCAACGATCGTCAGGCACAGCGACCACGTCATTGCCGGAAATGACTACCTGGCGGCGTACGCGCGCAGGTTCACCGACGCCGTGACCGTGATTCCCACGTGCGTCGACACCACGAAGTTCGTGCCGTCGCCGGATGCGTTTTCAACCAACGGTTCGAACCGGTCGCGGGACCCGGTGGTCGGCTGGATCGGCAGCCCGACGACGGCATTTTATGTGCGCGGGCTGGCGAACGTCTTCCGGCAGGTCCGCGAGGAGCATCCGTTCGTTCTCCGCGTGAGCGGAGCCGGCGAATCGCTGGATGTGCCCGGCGTGCCGACCGAACAGCCGGCGTGGACTCTCGCGAGCGAAGTCGAGCTGTTCAACACCTGCGACGTCGGCGTCTACCCGCTCGCCGACGACGAATGGTCGCGCGGCAAGTGCGGGTTCAAGGCGATCGAGTTCATGGCGTGCGGCGTGCCGGTGGTGGCCTCCGCGGTCGGCGTCAACCGCGAGATCATCGAGGACGGTGTCAACGGCTTTCTCGCCTCCAGCGACGACGAGTGGGTCGCGAAGCTCGGACGGCTGGCATCCGATCCGGAGCTGCGGCGCCGGTTCGGGCAGGCGGGGCGGCGCACGATCGAGGAGCGGTATTCGCTCCGCGTCCACGCGCCGACGCTCGCCGGGATCCTGCGCCGCGTTGTCCAGCAGCGAGCCACGCCGTCGTGAGCGACCGATCGATCGCGGCGGCGCGCTCCGGCCCCGCATCGGTGTCCGTGGTGATTGCCGTGTACAACGCCGCCCGATCGCTCGAGCCGCTGCTCGATCGGCTCGCCCCGATCCTCGAGCGCGGCGGCGTGCCGTTCGAAGTGATCCTCGTCAACGACGGCAGCCGCGACGAAAGCTGGGCCCTGATCGAACGCTGTTCCGCGCAGCGGCCATGGGTGGTCGGGATCGATCTCTCGCGCAACTTCGGCCAGCACAATGCCCTGCTGTGCGGCATCCGCGCAGCGCGCCACGACGTCATCGTCACGATGGATGACGATCTGCAGAATCCGCCGGAGGAAATCCACAAGCTCCTGGCGCGCCTCGGCGAAGGCCTCGACGTCGTCTACGGATCGCCGGAGCAGGAGCAGCACGGCCTCTGGCGCGATCTGGCGTCGCAGACGACGAAGCTCGTGCTCGGCGGTGTCCTCGGCGCCTCGACCGCGCGGCAGGTGTGCGGATTCAGGGCGTTCAGGCACGAGCTGCGCGAGGCGTTCAGCGACTACAGCGGTCCCTCGGTCAACGTCGACGTGCTGCTCACCTGGGCGACGACCAGGTTTGGTGCCATCCGGGTCCGTCACGAGCCGCGCCAGTACGGCGCGTCGAACTACACGTTCGGGAAGCTCGCGTCGCACGCGCTCAACATGCTGACCGGCTTCAGCACGCTGCCCCTGCAGCTGGCGAGCGTGCTGGGCTTCGTGTTGACCGTGTTCGGAATGTTCCTCCTCGTGCTCGTCATGGCGCGGTATCTGATCCAGGGCGTGATCATTCCCGGTTTCACGTTCCTGGCCAGCGTGATCGTCATCTTCTCGGGCGCGCAATTGTTCACGCTCGGCGTGATCGGCGAGTACCTCGCGCGGATGCACTTCCGCATCATGCGGCAGCCGAGCTATGCGGTCCGGCGCGCGGTGGGCGCAGGCGAGCAGGCATGTCGGTGACCGCGACGAGCAGGTGGACCGCGGTGTGCGAGCGGCTCGACTGGGACTCCGCCTTCTTCGGCCATCGGATCGCGCGGTTTCGAAAGCCGCAGTGTCTGCGGGACGACGCAGCGGCGCTCCTCGCCGACTGTGCGGCGAACGGAATCGATTGCGCGTACATCCTCGCAGACGTGGCCGACACCGAGAGCATTGCGGTGCTTCAGGAGACGCGCGCGTACCTCGCCGACGTCCGCGTGACCTTCGGGACGCGAATCGAGAGCGCGGCGGCGCTGGCGCGCCCGCTGCAGAATGACGGCCCGGTCACGCCCATGGTGCGATCGGCGGCGGAGCTCGATATTCCCGCGCTGATGCGCATCGCGTCGGTCAGCCATCGCGACACGAGGTTCTACGCCGACCGCCACTTCGATCCGGGCCGCTGCAATCGCCTGTACGAAGTCTGGATCGAGAACAGCTGCCGCGGGTACGCCGATGCGGTGTTCGTGGCCAACGGCGAAGACGGCCAGCCGTCGGGCTACGTCACATGCCACAAGGACGAGTGGCCGCGCGGCCACATCGGCCTGTTCGCGGTGAGCGAACGGAGCCAGGGGCGCGGAACCGGGAAGGCGCTGCTCAAAGCGGCATCCACCTGGTTCGGCGCCAACGGCGTCAGCGATATGACCGTCGCGACGCAGCTGCGCAACGTGCGCGCGCTGCAATTCTACGCCAGCGCCGGGCTTCTCATTCGAAGCGTCGGGCTCTGGTTTCATCTGTGGCCGGGGGATCGCATCGGCGAGCGAGCGTGAGGGTTCACGGTTCAGATCGAACGGTGGCGCCCGCGGAGATCTGGTCTCCTCCCGGAGCGGCGCATTGGTCGCGTGTCGACGTGTACGTGACGGCCGCGCTGTGCGTGACCGCCTTCCTGTTCGCGAAATGGTACTTGCCGGCGTATCGTGCGGGTGGAGGCGTGCCGCAGTTCTACCAGGATCAGTTCGGGCCCGCCGTGATGCTCGCCTGCGGACGCGGGTTCGTGAACGTCGATTCGGGCAGCGTGCCGGCGTTCGACGACTTCCTGAAGCAGCGGGCCGCCGCACTCCGATGCGAGGATCTGCCCGCGGCGATCCAGCCCGTTCCGCTCAGCGGATTCCACGGCTCGAGCCGGTATCTGATGACGGCCGCCGCGCTTGTCTGGCGCATGACCGGCGTCGACTTCCATGCGCTCGACGTGCTGATCGCCGCATGCTTCACGGTGGCTGTCGCCGCCGCCTACGCGGCCGTTCGACTCGGCTGCGGTCGGACGGTCGCGCTGATCGTCGTTCTCCTGTGGACGTTCTCGTACCGGCATCTCGAGAACGTGCCGCACCTCAGGGACTATTCGAAGGCACCCTTCTTCATGCTCATGCTGGTGGCGATGGGCGTGGCGGCGGCCGAGCGGCGGCCGCGGCGGCTGATCGCCGTCGGCGCGCTGTTCGGCGCGGTTCAGGGGTTCGGGTTCGGCATGCGGACCGACGTCGCGCTGAACTTCGTGCCGTTTCTGCTGGTGCTGTTCGCGGCGGCCCCTTTGGAAGGCCTCGCGGCGCTGCGGCCCAGACTCGCGTGCGCCGCGGCGGCGCTCGGCGTGTTCGCCGTGGTCGCGCTCCCGATTCTGCAGACATACGCGCGCAGCAGCAGCCTGTGGCATGTCGTGCTCCTCGGCTTCACGTCGCCGTATGACGAGAACCTGAACATCGGCTTTCCGCGTCCGGCGTACGGCTTTCCGTACGCGCACAACGACAGCTACATCGAAGCGGTCGTGCGCGCGCACTGGAGCCGGTTGCATCCGGCGGATCCGCCGCTCAAGATGCTGACGCGCCCCTACGATCGCGCGTGCCAGGAGTACTTCGTCAGGCTGGCCGCCAACTTTCCCGGCGACATGATGACGCGCGGCCTGGCCTCGGTTGCGGGCATCGTGAACCTGCCGTTCTGGCTCCCCGACGGCGACGTGCCGGTCGGAATCTCGAATCCGGTGTTGAAGAGCGTCTGGCACTTCCGCGGTCAGGTAGCGCAGTCGATCTACGGCAGCGGGCTGGCGCTCGTCGCGACGGTACTGATCATCATCGGCATCCAGGCGCCGCTGTACGCGTGCGTGGCCTTTGTTCTCCTGTGGTTCTGGGGCGCGTTTCCGGCGATCGAATTCCAGGGGCGCCATATCTTCCAGTTCGAGCTTGTCGTGCTCGCGGCGATCGCCTGGGCCGGCACATTATTGTGGCGGTTCATGGCCACCGTCGTCGGCAACCCTTCGGGACGTGACGCGGTCGGAAGCGGCGGAGCCGGAACGAGGGTCCTCCGCGCGGTCGGAACCGTCGCCGTCCTCGTCGCGATCGTCGGAACGACCCTTGTCGGCGCGCGCGCCTATCAGATCCCGAACGCCCGGGCGTTCGTGACGTCGTACGATCGCGCACCCGCGGCGGCCATCGCCGCTGCCGCCATTCCGCTCCCGAACGACACGGTCCGCCTCGCCGTCGATCTCTTTCATCAGCCGACCGCGCGCGATCAGATCGACGAGGTCATGCTGAAGGCCGAATTCGATTTCGCGCAGTGCGGTCATCCTCCGGCGGTGAAGCCGGTGTTCCGCTATGACGTCTCGGAGCGGTGGTTCACAGCCTTTTCGCGCGAGACACCGCTCGAGGACCTCGGCCCGTCGCCGACGCGCGTCTTCCTTCCGGTCTACTCGGTCGTCCGCAACTGGATCCCCGTCGCACGCTTCGCCGGCGTGGAGGTGCCGTCGGCGTTCGCCCGGTGCGTTCGTCTCTCGCGCATGGACGACACGCGCGCGCTGCCGCTGCTGATTCCTGTGACGATGGCGCCGGACTGGCAGCGGAAGCTCTACCAGCGCGTCCGCCTCGGCTCGGGGCTCGGATACTGATGTCCGTGCTCGTCTCGATCATCCTGTGCGTCCGCAACGGCATGCCGCACCTTCGCGATGCGGTCGAGTCGGTGCAGGCGCTGACCTACCGGAACTTCGAGCTCGTCGTCCAGGATGGCGCGTCCGACGATGGGACGCTCGAATTCCTTCGGTCGGTAGAAGGACTCCCGGCCATCTCCATCATGTCCCAGCCGGACAGCGGAATCGGGCAAGGGTTCAACCGCGCCATTCAGCGCTGTCAAGGCGCGATCGTCGGGTCCGTTGACGCCGACAATCTGCTTCGCACAGACGCCCTCGATCGTGTGGTCCGGCGTTTCGCCGAGAATCCGGACGCGGCGGTCGTGTACGGCGCCTGCGACATGGTCGATGCGAACCGGCGTTTTCTGCATGCGTGGACGCCGCCCGAATTCGACCTGCTCGGGCTGATGGAAGGCGCTGTCGTGCCGCCGTTTGCGACGTCGTTCTTTGCGCGGGAGCGCTGCGGCGCGGATCTGTGCTTCGACGAGGACTTCCGGACCGTTGCCGACTTCGATCTGTGGCTTCGGCTGTCGCACCTGAGCATCGTTCGTGTGCTCGACGTCCTGGCAGACGTGCGCGTCGGCGAGCAAAGCTCCAGCTGGAATGCCGCCAACTACGACAAGCAGACGGGCTTCAAGCTGCGCGCGCTGAGAAAGCTGCTGAACGGGCCCGCGCGCGACCGTGTGGTGGAAGCGCTGTTCGAGCGGGCCGAGGCCGGTATTTACCTCTGGGCGGTCGATTCGATGGCCGTGATCGCCGGCGGACAGGAACGGATTGACCGCTACTTCGCGCAGGCGACGAGAGCCGATCTGCGGTCGGAACGCTTCCGCGATGTTCTGTCGAGGGCGCGTCCGCACCTGCCGGAGTCGGATCCAACGCTCGGCCTGCGGCTGCTGCAGTGTGGCATCGAGTACATCGACCGGTGCAGGCCCGAGACGGCGCTCGTCTACTTCGAGTTCCTGCGGGCCGCCGGCTTCGAACATCCCGACCTGGACGCCTGGCTGGAACGCGGCAAGAAGGACAAGTGGAACGCGCAGACGCAGACCGACGTCGCAGAGTACCTGCAGGGCGAAGTCAACCGCCGGGACCGGATCATTGACGAGAAGAACAGCTGGTGGTCGAACGAGGTCTGCATTCGAGATGCCATCATCGATGGGTTGCGTCGCGATCAGGAATGGATGCGGAGCGGATGGCGCCGCTTCATCATTCGCCGCCGGCCCGCGGCGGTCCGCGCGCCCCGTGAGTAGGCGCCGACGATGACCAGGATTCTTGGCGCTGTCTTGGTGACGGAGTGAGCGAGGTTGCGATCCAGGCGACGAACCTGACGAAGGTATACCGGCTGTACTCGCGGCCGGCGTACCGGTTCCTCGACATGTTCGGCCTCCTGAAGCCAAGGCCCGGCGCCTTTACCGAGCACACCGCGCTGGGCGGAATCAATCTCGAAATCCGCCGCGGTGAAAAGGTGGCCATCATCGGACGGAACGGCGCTGGGAAAAGCACGTTCCTGAAGCTCGTGACGAATGTCCTCCAGCCGACCGCCGGCTCGCTGCGCGTCGTCGGCGATGTCCACGCGCTGCTGCAGATCGGGACCGGGTTCCATCCGGACTTCACGGGGCGCGAGAACGTTCGGGCGTATCTGGCCCAACTCGGACTGTCCGGGGCAGAGGCGGCCCGGCGCTGCGAAGACGCGATCGCATTCGCGGAGCTCGAGGAGTACATCGATCAGCCGGTGAAGGTGTACTCGACCGGCATGGCCATGCGGCTGATGTTCGCGGCATCGACCGCGATTACGCCGGACCTGCTGGTGCTCGACGAAGTCCTCGGCGTCGGCGACGCGTACTTCGCGCAGAAGAGTTACGACCGCATGCGCGAGCTGTGCGACCGGAACGGCTCCACACTGCTGCTGGTGACGCATGACATCTACTCGGCCACCCGGATGTGCAATCGAGTGATCTGGCTGGAGCGGGGGGTGGTGGCCATGGACGGTCAGGCGGCGGCGGTCGTGAAGGCGTACGCCGAGTCGATCCGAGCACAGGAGGAGCACCGGCTTCGATTGAAGAATCAGGCGCAGCTGGCGGGGGGAACGTCCGACAAGCGGCTCGATCGCGCGGCGCCGCTGCTGTTGGAGATTCAGGCGTCTTCGAGCCGACTGCAGCCTTGTCCGGTGTATTTCAGTCGAATCACGCTCGTCGGCGGCGGACAGGTGGTGGCGGAGCTGCCGTTGGGCGATGCTGCGGTGGATCCGTCCCGGGGCTCACACCTCGTCGAAGAGGGCAGCAGCTGGGGCGAGGCGCTCGAGTGGCGGGGACGAGTCGCCCGTCCCATGCTGAACTATGGCTCCCCGTTTCACAAGGTCGCCGGCGCCTTCGCGCTGCCGAATGAACTGCTGTCGGACGGCTCCAGCTTGACGCTCCGTCTCGACTACTGGTCCGACGAGTCGTGTGATCTCCGCGTCCGCTGCTACCGCGGCGGCCTGGTCGAAGATCTCGGGACCTTGTCGACCGTGGCGGGCGGGTGGAGCACTCACTTGGCAAGCTATACGCCGTCCATCGCTGCACACGCCTCGGACGCGCTCATTCCGACAGAGGCGCCGTTTCTGCAGGGCAGCGGCGCCATCGTCATCAGCGGTTTCGCCATGATCGATGCCGCCGGCGGTGAGACCTACACGGTGCGGCACGGCGAGGAGATCACGTTTCGAATCCAGTATCAGATTCGGAAGCAAGGTCTGCGGGAAAAAGCGCAGGTCTTCATCGTCGTCTCGCGCAACAACATCGAACGCGTGTGCAAGTTCATGACCGACGAGCTGTGCTTCGATGAGCCGCGCGCGGCCGCAGGCGTCGTCGAGATGCGGCTGCCGAAGATGATGCTGGGCGCCGGACAGTACTCCGTCGCGGTCCAAATCTCGGCTGAGGGATACGTCGAACAAGAGTTCAAGAAGTTCTTCTCGGTCGACCCCGACGTCTACCATTGCATCATGTACGCCCTGGAGTTCACCGTGCTCGACGCCGGGTGGATTGGAAACGGAACCATCTTCGAGGGCGAAGGTGATTGGACGATGGAACCGGCGACCGCCGACTAGGAACACCACCACGTGGAAGACCTACCGCAGATCGCATCCGAGATAGGCCGTCAGTTCGCGCGGCTCTCCCGCTCGCTGGCGCGAACGGAGGGGCGCTACGAACCACCGTCGCGAGGCGTGCTTCAGCCGCCCTTCGGCAATCTCGAGATGTCGGATTGGGTTCGTGCCATGCATCTGTGGCGGGAACATGGCGCGGTGCTCATCCGGGATCAGCCGGCTCGCGGCTGTCCTGCCTGTGGGCTGAGGGATCATCGCTTCCTCTTCTACAGCTTCGATGCCTACCCGTACGTGGACTGTCTGGGTTGCGGGACGTGGTACGTGCCGCTGATCGTCGATGATCGGCTCTTCGAGCGCTACTACGACCTGTGCCCGGAGGCTCGCGAGATCATGGAGAGGCTCGCCGAGCAGCGCCTCGACGAGCCGAAGGCGGATGCGGACAGAACTCGATTGTCGGCCTATTTCTCGGAGCTCGAGCCGCTCCTGCCTCCCGAATCACGTGACGTGCTCGACGTCGGCTGCGGTGTCGGGCATTCGCTGGAAGTGGCCGCGTCGAGAGGCTGGCGCGCCTGCGGCGTGGACTCGAGCCCGAGCATCATCCGGGCGGGCCAAAAGCGGGGGTTGAAAATCTTTCATCCTGATGAACATCTGGACCGGAACGAGTTCGGCCTCATCTCGCTGTGGGAGACACTGGAGCACATCAACGATCCGTTCAAACTGCTGTCTGACCTCGTGCCGTTGTTGCGCGACGACGGGCTGGTCGCGATCACGGTTCCGAACGTGCTCGCGATCGAGGCTCGCATCATGCGTCAGGATCTGTCGTGGATCAACGGCGGCGCGTTCGGCACGGTGCACATCAATCTGTTCCAGAAGTCCAGCCTCGAGCGCCTCCTTGCACGCGTCGGGTTGGATATCGTCGGCGTGGATGGGGAATACGGCTTCAATTCCTACGAGCTCGCGTCGTACTTCCTTGGAGGTCACCGCGGAGCCTGGGATTACGCGCGTGGCGTCCGGGTCGAGCAGAATCTCCCGGAAGATACGCTCTGTTTCCTGAACTGGGTCGGCCCGGCCTGGATCGTCCTCGCTCGACAGCTGTTGCTCACTCCGATCATCAAAGTCATCGCGACGAAGTCGCGAGACGCGGACCTCCTGGCGAGAATCAGGAGCGGTTACTCGCGCGCAAGACGTGATGAGATGCTCGCCGAGCTCGATCGAATCTACCCACCCGGGCAGAACGACGAACAAAGCGGATCACGTGCGTAGCGCGGAACGACTTGGTCCGACGCCGTCGGTGGAGACGGTCACGATGGATGACGCGCGGCTGGAGCGAAATGTGCTCTTCCCGAGTCAAGTCGTGGCGGACGTTTCGAAGGGACGTTTAGTCTTCGTGCTCGCGCTCGCTGCTTATGTCGCAGTCGATGCCCGGCTTTTGCGCTGGATTCCCATCGGTCTGGACACCGGCAATTTCTGGCACATCTTTCATGCGTCCTATTCGGAGCTGTTTTTTCACAATGACATTGCACATTGGTTTCCGTACGGCGTTTACGGACAACCCAATGATTTCTACAATTTCCTGCAGCTGACGAGCACCGGCTATCTAATGATGGTTGTCGGCAAGTTGCTTCATGTCAGAAATGCACTCCTTCTTTATCAGCTATCCGTTATCGCTGATCACGTGTTGTTTCTATTCGGCATTTATCTGGTTTCGAGAAGTCTGTTCCGTCGCAAGAGTTCAGTTTTATTGTGCGTCGTCGGTTCCATCTCGATACTGCATGGCTTTCAGTTGCATTTTCTCCATGTGTTTCGCATCTTAAGTTGGTATCCATTAATTCTCTACTTTTGTGCTGTGTTTTTTCGAGAACACCGCAACGCATACCGTTCGGATCAGATGCGCCCTTAGCGTAACTGGCGTGCGGTCTTCGGATCGGTCCGGAATCCGTTCGTGCCACTGCACCAGCCCGTGAGAGACGCTTTCAATCGATCCATTGTCGTTCGCGATCCGCGGTCATTGGTCCAGATACCCGCAATCACGAGCCGCGTCCGTGGGCGATTGGTCAGCGCTTCGGCGCGAGCGGTAGCGGTCACGGCGTTTGTGTGGCATGTCACCGCTGTTTCGTACCTGCCCGTTCGCCATCAGCCGTTCGGCGACATGGACACCGAAGCGGCGGTACGAGCGATCAACGCGGGATACCCGTACCAGTTGCTGTATCCAGCCACCGAGAACAGCCCGCAGCGGCTTCAACGAATGAGCGAGGGCTCGGTCGATCAGGGCGTCGCAATACTGATGGCCGCTGGCGCCAATGCGCGCGAGTGGCTGAGCGGCGCGCGCATGACCGTGACCTCGTCGATGGGCTGGGACATTCTGATGCTGCTTTTCGTCGTCACCGCGGCGGCGATCGTCGCACCCGGCGTTCCGCTCCTCGTCGCGATGGCCGGCATGCTGGCGTTCCAAGCGCTGCTGACATGGGGGCCGATTGGCCTAGGGCCGCCTGTGCACTGGGGCGTGGCGTTCGCCGCCGTGATCGCGGCTGTGTATCTTGGAACGGTTCTGAAGCCATGGACCGGGTGGCGGTTCGTCACGTTGAGCCTGCTTGCAGCGCTGGCCGCCATTGCACAAATCCTGCGTCAGGAGGCCGGCGGCGTGGCTTA
>Ga0137409_10007825_pt1 | contig 10953 bp, 10 predicted proteins | sample CZODoug1_16funga_FD_122059 | JGI IMG/M metagenome (GOLD analysis project Ga0137409, IMG submission 122059) | Vadose zone soil fungal communities from Angelo Coast Range Reserve, California, USA - CZODoug1_16fungal (Hybrid Assembly) | ecosystem: Environmental > Terrestrial > Soil > Vadose zone... | reverse complement strand
GCGTTTTTCACTTTTGGCTGGTGATTTGGCGGCTGTCTCGGTGGCCATGATTGGAATACGAACAATACCCTATGGATTAGATGCCAGCAGTGTCCGTATGACTATATTGCGAAAACGGACCGGAAGGAGTAGTTATCTTCAATCGCCCGCGGTTCCCGCGCGTGGCACGATGGCCTTGGCGGGTCGATCGAGGTTCAAAACGCTGGAGATGAACTCGCTGACGGTGATTCCCAGATGGCCCCAGAGTCTCCGCTTCAGGCTGGTGTAATCCTGCGTGCCGCTGAACAGATCGCCCATCAATTGCCGGAACACCGGGCTGCGGCGCAGGAACTGAACCATGCGCGTCGTGACCGCACTGCCCAGGAAAGATCCGCGATAAAAACGCCGCACGATGCGCGCCGCGAATTCCAGTTCAGCGCAAAAAGTAGCCTTTACCCACGCCGGGTACTTCTCCGGGCAACCTTCGGCGAGCGAGCGGCCCAGCAATTCGCCGGAGCGAATGGCATAGAAAAGGCCTTCGCCGGTGAGGGGATCGACCCACGCCGCCGCATCTCCAACAAGCGCCCAGTTCTTTCCGATGACGTTTCTTTCGGAAAGCGTGCGCTCCTTCGGCGAGGGCAGGACGTGGCTATAAAACTTTGCGCCCTCCGTCTGTATACCGTGCTTCCCCACGAATGTTTGCAGATGGCTGCGCAGCTCCGTGCTGGTATGCGACGACATGCTCCCGCAAATGCCGACCGAGAGATGATCGCAGCGAGGAAACGACCAGATATAGCCCTCAAACTGCGGCAGGAACTTGATGATGATGGAGTCGCTGGTCTGCGGCACGAAGTAGCCCTGCGTCATCTCCAGTTCGTCGCGCTGCAACGCCCGTGTTTCCGGGAGCAGTTGATTGCGCGCACCGGCAGCGAGAACCAGAAAATCGGCTTCCTGCCAAACACCTTCCACGCAGTAGCGGGGCTTCGTCGTGGAGGTGTCCACACTCATCACGCGGGAACGCTGCACGTTGCAGCCCGCATCTCGCGCGCGATCCAGGAGCATGCCATTCAGCACCGTCCGCGAATAGATAACGATCGGATGGGGCATGTCGAGCGTGGCGCGATGCTCTTCGCTGCTGATCAGCTCCACGGAATTCACTAGTTTCTTGGGATAGGAATTATCGAGCAGGAAGGGGAAACACTGAATCGCTTTGTGAGTCAGGCCGCCGCCGCAGGGTTTTTCCCACGCCAGATGCTCGTCAAAAAGATTAACCTTGTGGCCCGCGCGCGCGAGTTGTTCACCACACATTGCGCCGGACGGTCCGCCGCCGACGATCGCTATCTGAGCCATGGTCGTGTCTCGCTGAGAGCTTTCAATTCCGTCCTTGGGCGCGGAACCCCCGTCTTAAGTTCCTTTGGTGACGAGTTCTAAGGTGATTGGCCATTAGGTGAGGGGAAAGATCACCAGGCAAAAACCTGCCTGGAGTATAGCACCGAATAGCGCCGTCGCCGCCGAGCCGGTCTCATTACGCAACAGGTCCATGGCACTTCGCTGTACCAAATTGAACACCGCCATATACGGCGACAGCAGACCCATCAGAATTTCTCCGTTGTGCAGAATCAAGACGCCGGCCATAAGCGCTCCCCACGCAATGAGCCTCAGCGACAGCGCAAGGGCCAGCCTGCGCCCCCTTTTCCCCGGCCGCACCGGACCGAGCAGCGTCTCTTCTGCAATCAGGTAGGGGAGAAGGACGATTAGCAAAAAAGGGAAGCGCATCCACTTCGCGCCGGTCAGCCACGCCTCGTAAATCGTCAAATCAAACCATGCTGTGGCGAGAAGTAGCAACACGATTCCGGCAAACCCCGCCGCGAGCAGTCGGCGAGGGGAACTCGAGAGTGCAGAACGCACGCAACTCCAATGCACCACAACCAGCAGCACCCCAAAGAGAAGCAAAAAGCTCGCAAGATAGTCGCCCTGAAAAAGTCGGATCGCCTTCAAAGGAATCCAGAATCGCGAGAGCAGCACGATCAGTAGCGAGGCCGCTGCAAATTCCAGAAAAAGTCGTGGCACCCCGATGACCGTGCCGGTCGTGGCGATTTCTTCGCTTCCGTTCTTCCCAGCCGCCTCCCTGAGGAACGGCCCCGCGATCAGCAGGAGGCCGATGAAGCCGCTGAGTCCGCCGATGAGCGGGCCGTGAGAGGGCCACGCCGCAGTGGGGGGTAAATGCAGAATTTGCGCAGACCATTCCTGCGAAGCTCGCACCACGGAACGATTGAAGAGAACGCTGACGTGCGAAGCGCCCGGAATCTCCAGGTATTTCACGGTCCCGTCGCTTCGCGAGGCAGCCAGGTCGGTAGCATTGCCGCGCATCGACTCCAGTTCCAGCGAGCCAATCATCACCAGCGAATGAGGCGGCAGCATCGGGGGATCGCTGAAAAACAGCTTCTCCGCCGTCACTCCATGTGCGGCTCGCATCGGCGCTGGCGAGATGGCGATCAAGCCCGCGATTGGAACACGGGAGGCAATCCGCTCGGCGATGGCGCCCCCCATCGAATGCCCGGCTAGAATCGTGCGGTCGGGATCGATCATCCCGCGCGTGAGCAGTTCGCGAAGAAGCGCCTCGCCGCACTGTTCCGCCCGCGCGGGAGAAAACGGCCCCGGCGTGCGTCCGTGTCCCGGTAAATCCGGAACGTAGACGCGAAGGCCCTGCCCGGCAAAACCCCGGGCGAGGTAAGACATAATTTTCTTGTTGGCGGAGATTCCGTGGAAAAGCAAAACCGATCCTTGCGAGCCGCCAACTTGCTTTTCCACGATCGTGGTTTCGAGCCGGCAGCCCCCCGCGTCGATCAGAAATGTCCGCTCACGATAAGGCGTAGGGAGTGCAAGCCAGAGTCCTGCGGCCGAGAGCAGAACTCCCGCAATGGCACGAACGATTTGGGGTGATTTCATCGTGAGTCGCCGGCCCGCGGGCGACGGACCTCCCGCGCGTGATAAACTATCTTTTTAACCGATATCGCTTTGGTTCTTTCCGGTCCGCATGGAGACCCTTTGAATTCGGCAGTCCTGACACTTGAGGAAGCGATTCTGCAGTTTGGCCGCAAGAAACGCAACGGCCGCCGCGTCGTCTTCACCAACGGTTGCTTTGACCTGCTTCATCCTGGGCACATTCGCAGCCTGGAACTGGCGCGCGCATTGGGAGATGCACTGATAGTCGGGCTGAACAGTGATGCGAGCGTACGTCAATTGAAGGGCGAAGGCCGCCCGGTTATCTCTGAGCGCGAGCGCGCGGAAATTCTCGCAGCTTTGGAATGTGTGGATGCCGTGGTGATCTTCGATGACCTGACGCCCCGCGAAGTGATCGCCGGGTTGCTCCCGGATGTCCTGGTGAAAGGTGGCGATTGGCCCGGCGACCAAATCGTGGGCCGCAAGGAAGTGGAAGCTGCGGGCGGGCGCGTCGTCTCCATTCCCGTCGTGCCCGGCTATTCGACAACCGCCATTCTGCAGAAAATACACCAAGGGGCGCGCGCCTCTCGCGCGGAATCCTGATCAACCACGCATGATACTTCCTGCCGTTCGCGAGAGATTGGAGGCCGTCCTTCGCCATGCGGCGATGGAGGGCGCGCTGGCCGCATTGCGCTCCGGCGCGAGCCACATCTCGATCACCGGCTTGCACGACGTCGCGAAGGCTCTCGTTGCGTCCTATTTGACGCGCGAATTACGTCGTCCGGCATTTTTTGTGACGGATTCCAATCGCCGTGCCGAAGCGCTCGCGGAAACGCTGCGATTTTTCAGCGGCATTTTCCCGGGAGCGGCGGGCGGCGTCGCCACGCTCCCGGCCTTCGACAGACTTCCCTGGGAATCGCAAAGCCCGCACGCGGACATTCTCGAACGGCGCGCTGCTACGCTCTTTCGCGTCGCGGATGGGCAGATTACCCTGGTGATCGTCCCCATCGCCGCGGCGCTTTGGCGCTATCAAGATCCGGCGGCGTATCTCTATCTCACCCGGACTCTGGCAAAAGACACCGAAATTCCCCACGAGGATTTGATTACCCATCTAGGTTCCGTGGGCTACACGCGAACCGAAATGGTGGAGCTGCCGGGACAATTCGCCGTGCGCGGAGGCATCATTGATGTCTTCTCCCCTGAAGCCGCTCGTCCTGTGCGCATTGAGCTGCTCGGCGATAGCGTGGAATCGGTACGCGAATTCGACGCGCGCACGCAGCGGTCGATTGCCCCGGTCGTGCGCACGACGCTTCTGCCTTTGACCGAATGGTCCGTGCCGGCGCCGGAAAAAGCGAATCTGAACGACGCCGCTTGGGAGACGCCCTCGTTTTTCGGGCCCACCGGAGAACCGGGGCCGAGCACGCTCTTTGAGCTGGCGGAAAGTTCGCTGCGTCCAATCGTGTTTCTCGATGAGCCGCAAACTCTGCGTGAAGCCGCGGCGAAGCATCTCGCCGCTGCGACGGAAAATTACGAGCGTCACGGGCGCGCCAACTCACCCGCCGCCTCTCACTACTTCTGGTCCGAAGAGGAATTTGCGGCCGCGCTGGAAAAAACCTCGCAAATTCACATCGAGCAGCTCGCGCTGGGAATCGGTTCCACCCCGCAGTTCGAGCTTTCCTCGCGGCCCAGCGCGCGTTTTCATGGGAATGTCGTGGCCTGCATGGGAGACGTGAAGTCCCAGCTCGCTTCCGGCGGAACGGTTTTCCTGACGGCCGCAAGCACCGGAGAGATCGAACGCTTTGCAGACATCTGTCGCGAGTATGAAGTGCCCTACGTGCTCGGCGAATCGGAAGATGCCGCCGCCGGCTTCACCGCCGAGGGCGCGCATGAATCCGCGGCGATGTTGTTGATCCGCGCGCCCTTCGCGGAAGGCGTCACGTTTCCTGACGCTCAGCTTACGCTTTTTGGCCACGCCGATCTTTTCGACGTCACACCCACCGTCGAGCGTCCCAGCCGCAAGATTCGCACTTCCGGTTTCTTCGGCGATTTTGCCGAGTTAAAGCCCGGAGACTATGTGGTACATGTCGATCACGGCATCGGGCAGTTCGAGGGACTTCGCCAGATCGAATCCGGCGGACACAGCGGCGAGTTCATGCTCCTGCGGTACGCCGACGACGCGCGCCTTTACGTTCCACTGGAACGCATGGACCTCGTTCAGAGCTATCGTGTTCTCGAGGGCACGCATCCCCCGCTCGACAAACTCGGCGGTACCGTCTGGAACTCGCGCAAGACGCGTGCCCGCAAATCCGTCGAAGACATGGCCGACCAGCTTCTCGCTCTTTACGCGCAGCGCAAGGCGACGGAGGGTTTTGCATTTTCACCGGACAGCAATTTCCAGCGCGAATTCGAGGATGCTTTCGAATTCGAGGAGACCACCGACCAGGTCACCGCCATCCGCGACATCAAGCGCGACATGGAACGCGCCGAGCCCATGGACCGCCTGCTTTGCGGCGACGTCGGCTACGGAAAAACAGAAGTCGCCATGCGCGCGGCGTTCAAAACCGTAATGGACAACAAGCAGGTCGCGATTCTAGCGCCGACCACCGTCCTCACCTTCCAGCATTTTGAAACGTTCAAGAAAAGATTCGCCGCCTTCCCCGCGCGCATCGAAATGCTCAGCCGCTTCCGCAGCGCCGCGGAGCAGAAAAAAATTCTCGCGGACTTGGAAGCGGGCAAGGTGGATGTGGTCATCGGCACGCACCGCTTGCTTTCGAAAGACGTAAAATTCTCCGACCTCGGTCTTCTCGTCGTCGATGAAGAGCAACGCTTCGGCGTCGCCCACAAAGAGCGCCTCAAGGAAATGCGCAAAAACGTGGACGCCCTCGCCCTCTCTGCCACGCCCATCCCACGCACCCTGCACATGTCCCTGGTTGGACTTCGCGACATGTCCGTCATCGAAACGCCTCCGCGCGACCGCTTGGCCATTCAAACCGTCGTCGCCCCCTTTCAGGAAGAGCTGGTGCAGAGCGCCATCGAAACCGAACTTGCTCGCGACGGCCAGGTTTTCTTCATTCACAACCGCGTCGAATCGATCTATTCGCTTGGAGCCATGGTGGCCAAGCTTGTCCCCAAGGCTCGCGTAGTGGTGGCCCACGGCCAGATGGCAGAAAAAGAACTCGAAAGCGTGATGTTGAAATTCATCCGCGATGAAGCGGACGTGCTGGTCGCGACGACCATCGTCGAGAACGGACTGGACATCCCCCGCGCCAACACCATTTTGATCAACCGCGCCGACCGCCTGGGGCTGGCGGAGCTTTACCAGTTGCGCGGCCGCGTCGGACGTTCCGCCCAGCGCGCCTACGCCTATCTCCTTGTCCCGCCGGACACTTCGCTCTCCGACATCGCGCGCAAACGCCTCGCGGCCATGAAGGAATTCAGTGAACTGGGCGCCGGATTCCGCATTGCCGCGCTCGATCTCGAGCTTCGTGGCGCCGGCAACATGCTCGGCCGCCAGCAGCACGGCCACATCGAAGCGATTGGCTTCGATATGTATTGCCAGATGTTGGAGCGCGCCGTTTCCAAGCTGAAGGGCGAAGAAGTCGCGCCGGACCTGCGCACCACACTCAGTCTGGGCTTTGACGTGCGCATCCCGCAGGACTACATCCCCAGCGAAAATCTCCGCCTGCGCACCTACAAACGCATCTCCTCGATCGCTTCCGAAGAAGACAAGCTGGATGTCCGCAAAGAACTCGAGGACCGCTTCGGCACACCGCCTTCCTCCGTGGAAAACCTTTTGGAGTACGCCGCCCTCAAATCCATGTGTGAGCGCTTGCGCATCTCCGCCGTAGAGCGCCAGGGTACCCGCATCGCGGTAAGGTTCCATCCCGAGACATTGCTGGACCCGGCCAAACTGGTCTCCGTGGTACGCTCTCGTACAGGCATCAAACTCGACCCCAGCGGCGTACTCTGGATGGAAGTCAAACGGGGAGAATCGATCCCTGCTGCTTTGAGAAACGTATTGCTCGGCCTTCAGGGGCAGGGCTAAACTTTAGAGGTGAGGGAATTGATGCGAAAACTTGCTGTAATCGCGGCGCTCTGCGCCGCCCTGCCGCTCGCGGCGCAGGACAAGCCGCAAGGTTCTCAGCCGAAACCAGCGGCGGGTCCCACTCTTGAGAAGCCGGGGATGGCCGCGCCCGACGCAAAATCGGAAAAGCCCGCGAAACCCGCCGCGCCCAAAACGGCTACTCCGGATAGCGGAAAAACCGTCGAGGAGATCATTGCGCGCGTCAACAATGAAATCATCACCCGCTCGGAGTACAACAAAGCGCGCCAAACCGCCGAAGAAGAAGCCAAGTCCGAATGCCAGAACCGCTGCACGCCAGAACAGTTGCAGATCGCTATCGAAGATCGCCAGAAAAACACCTTGCGCGACCTCGTCGACCAGTCTCTTCTCGTTCAGCGCGCCAAAGACATGGGCGTGAGCGTCGAGCCGGAGCTTATTAAAAAGCTCGATGCCATCCGCACCGAAAACAAGCTCGCCAGCATGGAGGAGCTTGAAAAGGCCGTTTCCGGGACGGGAATGAACTGGGAGGATTTCAAGAACAACATTCGCAGCACTCTGCTGACGCAACGTGTGATCAGCAGCGAGGTCGGCTCGCACATCACCATCAGCGATGAGGAAGTGACGAAGTATTACGAAGCGCACAAAACCGAATTCGTGCGCCCGGAGCAGGTGGCGCTGCGGGAGATCGTGGTTAACACCGAAGGGAAGAAGCCGGAAGATCTCCCCGACCTGAAGAAAAAGGCAGAGACCGCGCTCAAGCGCGTCCAGGACGGCGAGGACTTCGGCGAAATCGCCAAGCGGCTTTCCGATGGCAGCACCAAGAGCCAGGGCGGCTTTCTCGGCATTTACAAGCGTGGAGAACTTTCCAAGGAACTCGAGGACAAGGTCTTCAAGATGAAGCGCAAAGAGCTGACCGAAGTCATGGAAACCAAGCAGGGCTTTCTGATTCTGGAGGTCCTGGAGCACTACGACGAAGGCGAACAATCGCTCGCCAAAGTCAAAAATGAAATCATGGACAAGCTCTACGGCGGGCGCATGGAACCCGCGATGCGCGAGTATCTCAAGACCCTGCGCGAGCAGAGCTACGTGGTGATCAAGCCCGGTTTTCAGGACATCGCCGGCGGCGGAGGCTCCGAGATTCAGGAAGTGAGCGCCACGCCGGAAGTCAGCAAAGCCAAGAAAGGCCACAAGAAATTTCTTTTGTTTGGCAAGAAGTCAGGATCGGTATCGGGAACATGAAGACGCCGTTCGTCACCGATCTCAACTCCGAACAAAGCATCACTACGTTTTTCCTCGTTCGCGAAAAGGAGATTCGCAACACGCGCGAGGGCAAGCCTTATTTGCGCCTCGAGCTCGGTGACCGCAGCGGCACCATCGAAGCGCGCATGTGGGATCAATTCGACGTTGCGGTGAAGGACATCGGCCGCGACGATTTTGTCAAGGTGAACGCTCGCGTCGAAATCTACCGCAACCGGCCGCAGCTCGCTCTCCTGCAGCTTCGCCTCGCGAAACCGGAAGAGATTGACCTCGCCGATTTTCTCCCTCACACCAAGGAAAATGTCGAAAAGCTCTTCGCGCAGCTCCAGGAATTCGCCGCTTCCATCGCTAATCCCTGGCTGAACAAACTGGTCACCGGAATTATTTCGAATCCGACGATCGCCGCGAAGTACAAGCGCGCCCCCGCTGCCAAAGTCATGCACCATGCTTATCTGGGCGGCCTCATCGAGCACGTCCTGAGTCTGTGCGGCCTCGCGAAGCAAGCCGCCGCGCACTATCCCGAGCTCGACGTCGATCTGCTCCTCACTGCCGCGATTCTCCACGATGTCGGCAAGCTCGAAGAACTCTGCTACGAACGCGCCATCGGCTACACCGTCGAAGGCCAGCTCCTCGGCCACATCATGATGGAATTTGAAACCGTCTCCAAAGCCATGGACGCCATCGAAGGTTTTCCCGCCAGCTTGAAAACCGTCGTCCAACATCTTCTCATCAGCCATCACGGGCAATACGAGTTTGGCTCGCCCAAGCTCCCCATGATCCGCGAAGCCCTGGCGTTCCACTACATGGACGATCTCGATTCCAAGCTCGCCGCCGCCCGCGCCGCCCTCGCCGTCGACTCCGGCGAACCCGAATGGTCCGCCTACAGCGGCGCCCTCGGCCGCAAATTCCTCCGCCTCGACGAATTCCTTAAGCCGAAGCCCAGCTAAACCAGACACTCGCCCGCCTACGCTACCTAGGCCCGGTTCTCTCGATGTTTACGATCTGTCCGAGATGAATGATTCGATCCGTGCAAGGCAAGCGGGCACAAGTTGCAAGAGATTATGCAGACGGTTCGACTTCGTGCGGAAAACGATAATTGCAATCTTTCGGCCGGTTAGGTTTTGCTGGTATTCGATACCTTGATCCACAGTGAGGAAAACGTCAAATTTGGCCGCCTCTGCGGCTTTGAGAAGGTCGCCATTCTTAAGCCTGCCAATCCGGCGTAGCGGGCTGTTTGGCAATCGTGACCGCTCAGCGAATTGCGGAATCGCTCGTCGATGCATTCGTCGATCAGGATGTGCATTTAGGGACGCGCGAGAAGCAGGTGTTTTGCTTCTTCGAGAGCAGCGACAGCGGCTTCACGCGACACGGTGGGAAATCCCTGCAGAAAGTCTTCGAGTGTCTCTCCGTCTTCCAGATAGTCGAAGAGGGCTTGGATTGGCACACGCGTTCCACGAAAGACAGGACTTCCGCCAAGAATATCCGGGTTTTTGACGATAACTCCCATGGAAAGATTGTATCACGGCGGGTGCAGCACCTTAAGTGGCGAATGGGACGCCACCGCCTCATTGTCGGCGGCTGGTCAAAGCGAAGCAAAGAATTGCCCACCCTCGCACAAAACAAAATCGCAAAGGGTAGGCCACCCGGAGCCGTCTCAGCCTTTTAAGGATGCGCCACCCCCCGGCAATGCTTGCCAGTTGTCGCGGCCTTGCGCTACGCTTCAGCACTCAATCGCACCATGGCGCGCGCGACCAAACTTCTCGACCAAATTCTAAGAGGCGGCGCTGACGCAAATATCCCCTTTTCGGGCATGGTGCAGCTTCTGAAGCGGCTTGGCTTTCAGGAACGCATCAAAGGCAGCCACCACATATTTTTCCGCGATGGCGTCGCCGAAATTCTCAATCTGCAGCCTCATTCCGGAAAGTGCAAACCGTACCAGGTGAAACAGGTCCGGAATGTTATAATTAATTACCGCTTGGCGGGGGAATCCGATGCCTAGATACGAAATCATCATCTACTGGAGTCAGGCAGACGAAGCCTTTATCGCCGAAGTCCCCGAGCTTCCCGGCTGCGCCGCGGATGGAAAGACCTACAAGGAAGCTCTCGCCAACGTCGAAATCATCATTCAGGAATGGCTCGAAACCGCCAAAGAACTCGGCCGCGCCATCCCCGCCCCGCGCGGCCGCCTGGCCTTCGCCTAACACGCCTTTCTCTTCTCCAATTTCTCCGCAGAAACTCTTGTTCTTTAGGCGGCCGGAGCTTGGACGATCTGGAATCCCAGCTTGGCGGCTTTCCACTTGAGCTGTTTGATCTGTACTTGCCGGTGTTGAGCCTCATAGAACGCTGCTCCTTGATCGACATATTTCATCCCGTAGCGCAGCATGCGGTAGACCAAGCGGGCCAGCTTCGCGGCCATGGCCTTGATCGCGATAGGAGCCCCCAACCTGGTTCTCAATCGACGAAACTGCGCTCCCAGATAGGTCTTGCTTTGCCGCAAGGTGGTGGCCGCCATCTTCAAAGCAATACTGATCGGATTATTGGTGGGCAGCCGACCTTTGCCAATGACCTTGCCCCCGCTGATGCGATTGTCCGGACACAGCCGCAGCCAGGAAACAAAGTGATTCTCAGTCTTCCATTTGCTCATATCGTATCCGGCTTCGCTAATGACTGTCGTCGCAGTCATGACATCGATGCCGTCGATCCGGGTTACG
>Ga0137409_10007824_pt1 | contig 10954 bp, 11 predicted proteins | sample CZODoug1_16funga_FD_122059 | JGI IMG/M metagenome (GOLD analysis project Ga0137409, IMG submission 122059) | Vadose zone soil fungal communities from Angelo Coast Range Reserve, California, USA - CZODoug1_16fungal (Hybrid Assembly) | ecosystem: Environmental > Terrestrial > Soil > Vadose zone... | reverse complement strand
AGATTCACGAATCGGCCTATCGGTACCAGCGCGCGGTCGAACGCGGCGAGAAGGTGATCGTCGGCGTCAACGCTTATCAGATGAACACCAACGAACTCGGCGAGCCGAACATCCTGCAGATTGACGAATCAGTGGCGCGGCTGCAGGAAGAGCGCCTCGCGAAACTCCGCGCGAAACGTGACAACGCCGCCGCGCGGCGCGCCATCGATGAATTAAGGCGCGGAGCCGAAGACCCGGACGCCAACACTATGCCGCTCCTGATCGATTGCGCGCGCTCCGATTGCACGCTCGGCGAAATGTGCGACGCGCTTCGGCCGGTGTTCGGCGAATACCAGGAGCCGGACTTTTGATTGCGGATTGCGGATTGCGACAGGGCTAGCCACAGAGACACAGAGACACAGAGACGAAGAGAAAGAGAGATGGAGGGAAAGAGAGAAAAAGCGCCGCTCTATCCATGCGATCTATCCGTCACTTCCTCTATTATTCTCTGTGGCTCTGTGGCTAATCTCCGCAACACGAATTTCCCGAACTCAGAATCGAAAGGAAATCTTTATGAACAAAACTCACCGCATCCTGCGTGTGGCGCTCGCGCTTGCGCTCGCGCTGCCGGGCGCCGGGGCTTACGGGCAGGGCGGGCAGAAGCCGTCCTCTCCGAAAGGCGACTCGCCGGCGGCGAAGCCCACGCCATCAAAAACGATCAACGTCAATTTTAAAGACGTGAAATTGAAGAACGGCCTGCGCGTTTTGCTCGTCGAAGACCGCAGCGCGCCGGTCGTCTCGGTGGCCATCACCTTTGACGTCGGTTCGCGCAACGAGCGCAAGGGCCGCACGGGTTTCGCTCACCTCTTCGAGCACATGATGTTCACGGGCTCCGAAAACGTGGGCAGGAACGAATATTCACTGTGGATCGACACCAACGGCGGCTCGAACAACGCGACGACCAGCGAAGACCGCACGCTCTATTTCGCCACCGTGCCGTCGAACCAGCTCGACATGATCCTCTTCCTGGAATCAGACCGCGTCCGCGCGCTCGACGTGTCGCAGGAAGGCCTCGACGTCCAGCGCAACGCCGTTCAGGAAGAACGCCGGCTGCGAGTGGACAACGAGCCTTACGGCAAGACCGAAGAGAGATTCCAGGAGGTGATGTTCGACAACTTCGCCTACAAACACTCGGTCATCGGCTCGATGGAGGATTTGAACGCGGCCAGCCTGCAGGACGTGAAGGAGTTCTTCCGAATCTATTACGCGCCGAACAACGCCGCGCTCGCCATCGTCGGCGATTTCAAGACCGACGAGGCGCTCGCCAAAATCAAAAAGTATTTCGAGGCCATCCCCGCGCAGCCCGCGCCACCGAAAGTCGATGCCGCCGAACCCGAACAGACCGCCGAGCGCCGCTTCACGACGGGAGACCCGTATGCGCGGTTGACCCAGTTGCTGATCGGCTACAAGGGCATCGTCTCCAACACGCCGGACGCCTATGCATTGCAGGTTCTGAATTCGGCTCTGGCCGGCGGGCAAAGCTCCAGGCTCTATCAGAAACTGGTCAAGGAGAAGGAACTGGTCACGAACGTCGCCGCGTACCCCAGCCCGTTCCGCGGCGGCGGCTATTACGAGATCGAGGCGACGGTCGCGCCCGGCAAGAAGGTCGAAGACGTCGAGGCCGCAATCAACGAAGAGGTCGAGCGGTTGCAGCGCGAACCCATCGCCGATTGGGAGTTGGACAAGGCCAAGAACTCGGCGCGACGCGGTTCCATCCAGTCGCTCCAAAGCTCTCTCGGCACGGCGATCCGGTTGAGTGAATACGCGGTCTTTTACAACGACCCGAGCCTGATCAACACGCAATTCCAGAAATTCGCCGCCGTCACCAAAGACGACGTGCGGCGTATGGCGCAGAAATATCTGAAGCCTGCGAACCGCACGGTGGCTGTGACAACTCCGGCGAAACATGAATAGGGCCTATAGGGCCTATTTGAGGAAAACCATGAAACTGAAATCCGCAATTATGACACTCGCCCTGGCCGCGAGCGTCGCGTTAGCTCAACAGCCGCAGACGCTGAAAGGCGTGGTGATCAAGGGCAAGACGCCGATCAACAAGGAAGTTCTGAAATTCGAGATGCCGAAAGCCTATGAAACGGAGCTCGGCAACGGGCTGCGAGTGATCGCGCTCGAAAATCACAAGCTGCCGACTTTCGCGATGCAGATGGTCATCCTGAGCGGCGGCCTGAGCGATCCGGCCGATCAACCGGGCGCGGCTCAATACACCGCGACCATGCTGCGCGAAGGGACGAAGACGCGATCGAGCAGGCAGATCGCGGAGGCGGTCGAATCGCTGGGCGCGACTCTCAGCGCCAGCTCCGGCCTCTCGTCGCCGGTCAGCTCGATCACGGCTGGGGGATTGACCGAGAACTTCGATCAAATCATGGAGTTGTTCGCCGACGTGATCCTGAATCCGAGTTTCCCGGCGGACGACCTGAACAAACTGAAGACACGGGCCGCCGCGCAACTGCGCGCCCAACGCTCGCAGTCGGGATTCCTGGCCAACGAGATGTTTTTGAAGACCATCTACGGCGCGCACCCGGCCGGTCGCATCGCCCTGGCGCCCGCGCAAATCCAGGGCCTCACGCCGGAGACGCTCAAGCAGTTTCATGCGGCGCATTACAAACCGAACAACGCCATCTTCGCCATCGTCGGCGACGTCAACCCGGCCGAGATCGTGGCGAAATTGGAAAAGACTTTCGGGGTCCAAAGCGGCGGTACCCAAAGCGGCGTATGGACGCGCGGCGACGTCCCGCGGCCCGACCTGCCCAAAATCAATGAACCCGCCCCGTCGAAGATCTATCTGGTCGACCGCCCCGGGTCGGAACAGACCAACCTGATCCTCGGCAATCTGGCGATCGAACGCAATGACCCCGACTATTATGCCCTGGACGTGATGAACCAGATTCTGGGCGGCGGGGCCAGCGCGCGCCTCTTCCTGAATCTGCGCGAAGACAAGGGCTACACATACGGCGCGTACAGCGGATTCACGGCGGCCAAATACCGCGGCGTCTTCCGCGCGAACACCGAAGTGCAGACCAAAGTCACCAAAGGTTCGATGGACGAGCTGATCTACGAGTTCAAACGCATCCGCGACGAGAAGACGCCCGACGACGAATTCGACCGCGCCAAACGCACGATCGTCGGCGGCTTCGCGCTGCAGCTCGAATCGCCGCAATCGCTGCTCGCCAACATCATCACGCAAAAAATCTACAACCTGCCCGCCGATTACTGGGATACTTACCCGCAGAAGATCGCCGCGGTGACGGCGGACGACGTTCAGCGAGTCGCGCGAAAATACCTCGACCTCACGAAACTGCAGATCGTCGCCGTCGGCGACGCCAAACAAATCGCCGGCGTGATGAAGCAGTTCGGCGGCGTCGAGCTTTACGACACCGAAGGCAAGCCGCTACAATCGGCTTCCGCCGAAGCGAAGACGAATTGAATAATGGTGGTTAGTGGTTGGTGACTGGTGGTAGAGACGCAAGATTTTGCGTCTCTACCAGCCACCAGCCACCAGCCACCAACCACTAGCTATGTCTGAAACCAAAATCAGAGTCCTGTTAGCCAAGCCTGGTCTCGACGGGCACGACCGGGGCGTCAAAGTCATCGCCCGCGCGTTACGCGACGCGGGAATGGAAGTGATCTACACCGGATTGCGCCAAACCCCGGAACAGATCGTCAACGCCGCATTGCAGGAGGACGTCGACATCGTCGGGCTTTCGATCCTGTCGGGCGCGCATATGACTATCTTCCCTCGCGTGATCGAATTGATGCGTGAAAAAGGGATTGACGACGTGCTTCTGTTCGGCGGCGGCATCATTCCCGAAGACGACGTCCCGAAGCTCAAAGAGGCCGGCGTCGGCGCGGTCTTCCTGCCCGGAGCTTCGACCGAAGAGATCATCAAATACATTCGCGAGAGCGTGAAACCGCGCGACTAATGCGTATTGACGACAACAAATATCTGAACGAATGGTTGGAAGCCGCCGGCGGGCGCGAGCGAATCGTCAGGCTCTGGGATGATTTCAAGACCCTCCCCCATCCGCCGCTCGATTTTTCCACCGAAGCTTCAGCCGTTTTCAGCGCTCAAATCGAAGGCAACACAATTGACCTCGATTCCTTTATGAATTCCAAATTGGGACAGACCGGACTCCGCGCCATCAAACCGAAAGAACTGGCCGAGATCGAGTCGCTGATCGAGGCTTATCGACTCGCCCAATCACAGACTCTCGACGAAAGGAATCTGCTCGCGGCGCATGACAAACTTGCCGAGCCGATCTTGCCGGCGGCGACTCGTGGCCGCTACCGTACACAACTGATGTTCGTTTACAGCCGTGATGGAATCAAATACGCCGCCGTTGAGCCGGCATTTGTTCAGGAGAGGATGAAGGAAGCCTTCGTCGAGATCGATAAGTTGAAGCGCGCTGGCGTCGGGGTCGTCGAAGCGTTCTATCACGCGGCGTTGGCTCATCTGGTCCTCGCTCACATCCATCCGTTCGCCGACGGTAACGGACGCGCCGCGCGGCTGTTGGAGAAATGGCTACTGGCCGAATTGCTGGCCGACGCTGACGCCTGGCTGATCCCGTCCGAAGCGCATTACAAAGAGCGCCTGCCCGATTATTATCGCAACATCAAGCTCGGCCCGAACTACTATCTGCTCGACTACGACCGCTGCGTTCCGTTCCTGACGATGCTGCCGGCTGCGCTGGAAGGTTGAATCCAAACAGATGCTTTCCGCTCAAGACATAACCGAAGCCGAATCGCGCATCCGCCCACTTGTGCGAGAGACGCCGGTTGATCTTTCGCTTCATCTGAGCCGGCTGGGAGACGCCGACGTCTACCTCAAACTCGAACACCTGCAACACACCGGCTCGTTCAAACTCCGCGGCGCGACGAACAAGATTCTTTCGCTCGACGACGAGCAATTGCGCGGAGGCGTGATTGCGGCCTCGACGGGCAATCACGGGATGGGCGTCTGTTACGCGGCCCGCCATGCGGGGACGACGGCGACAATCTATTTGCCGCGCGACGTCTCGGAACAGAAACTGGCGACGATCAAACACCTCGGCGGAATCCCCGTACTGTCCGCCGGCGATTGCCTCGAAGCGGAATACGGCGCGCGCGAAGCCGCTCGTAAATCCGGTCAGGTCTTCATCTCGCCCTACAACGACCCGCAGATCATCGCCGGTCAGGGCACAATCGGTCTGGAGCTTGCGCGACAGTTAGGCCGGATTGACGCGGTCTTCGTCGCGGTCGGAGGGGGAGGATTGATCGCCGGAATCGCGGCGTATTTCAAATCGATCAGTCCACATACCCGCGTCATCGGCTGCTGGCCCGAGAATTCGCGCGCGCTCTACGAATGTTTGCGCGCGGGCAGGGTCATCGAAGTCCCCGAAGAGCCGACCATCTCGGAAAGTACGGCGGGCGGCGTCGAGGAAGGCTCTATCACTCTCCCGCTCTGCCAAAAATTGATTGACGATTACGCGCTGGTCTCCGAAGCGGAAATCCGCGAAGCTATGCGACTGATTTTGGATAAAGAGCGTTGGATCATCGAAGGCTCGGCGGGCGTAGCCGTCGCGGCTTATCTGAAAGAGCGCGAGAGATACGCCGGTCAAAACGTCGCGCTCATCCTCTGCGGGCGCAATATCTCCTCAAAAAAGCTCATAGGAATCCTGTAGGCGCTCAGACAGCCTCCGCTTTTTTAACAAAACTTTTCTCGACCTTAGGCTATCGACTTCAGTCTTAATCGGCGGTACCCCTAGAGCGTATTAACTTTTCAGAACTCCCGCCCGACGCGGCGGGTCAAGGAGGTTACTACTAATGAAGAGGTTCATGAAATGGTTCACGATGGCGGCGCTGGTAGCCGTCATAATTCCGGCGGTTGGATTGTCGCAGGGACGACGGAACGGCATCAACGAACGCCAGCGCAATCAGCAACAGCGGATTCGACAGGGCGTTCGCAGTGGCGAATTGACAGGGGTCGAGGCGGCGAGGCTTCAAAGGCGGGAGTCGCAAATCAGGCTTAATGAAGCCCGCGCGCGTCAATCCGGCGGCGAATTCACTCCGCAGGAGCGGGCCCGAATCCAGGGTCAATTGGATCGGTCGAGCCAGAACATCTATCAGCAGAAGCATGACGCCCAGGACCGCATCCCCAATAACAGCGTCAACGAACGCCAGCAGAATCAGCGAGATCGGATTCGACAGGGCGTTCAAAGCGGTGAGTTGACGGGAGTCGAGGCTGCGAGGCTGCGAAGGCAGGAGTCGCAAATCAGGCTTAATGAAGCCCGCGCGCGCCAGTCCGGCGGCGAATTCACTCCGCAGGAACGGGCGCGAATCCAAGGCCAGTTGGATCGGGAGAGCGGCCGCATTTACCGCCAGAAACACGACGCCCAGGATCGCAATCCTTAACAGGTGTCAGGTGTCAGGTGTCAGTTAGGATCGATCCCTAAAAACTGGAACCTGACACCTGCCCTTCATCACTTCGGCATTTCAGGCGAGATGCTGGTGCGCAATTCGTCGCGCAACTTTTCGATCTCGGTCAATTTGTTCTGAATGCGTTGGAAAAGCGCCGACTGCGCTTTGATTCCCTCTTCTATCAAGAACGCCGCGGCCTCGGCGCGGCTCCTGAAAACCCCGGCCGACACCAGCGTGTCCACCTTGTCCGAGGATTCATCGCTCAAACGAAGCAGCACCGTCGTGTCGCGGACGTTGACGGCGCGCTCGACCGCTTTGCTAAAAGTGTCGGGCAGGCGACTGAACATGTCGCGCAGCGTCGAAGTGATTTCGTCAATTGTCTCTCCGGCGCGGCTGCCGGCGCCCTGATTTCGGGTCTGCGATGTCAGCGGGCCCTCTGGTTGATTTTGATGTTCGCTCATAAATCCTCCTTTCCTTAATAGGCCCTATAGGTCCTATTTATCTATTGATCTTCTGATATATTCGCATCGATCTTATGGAACTCAAGCCCATAAGCCACCAGCGAGAACGGCAGGCGCACAATAGTCTCGTTGTAAGCCGCGACCACCTGTAAGTAATTTTTGCGCGCCGTGTTCGTCGCCTCGACCGACTTTTTAAACTCATCGATCAGGCGCAGGTATGCGTCATTCGCCTTCAAATCCGTGTACGTGTCGGCGAGCGTCGAAACCGGCTCAGTCTGCTGATTCAATTCGCGATAGGCGTTAAGGATGTCCTCGGTCCTGTTCTCTTTCGCCGCTTCCGCCAGCGCGTTGCGGGCGGCTTTCACTCCCGCCAGCGGCGCCGGATCGGCTTTCAAAATCGCCTTCGCGGTTTCCAGCGTCTTACTGGCGGCCTCGCCTTGTTTGTTGATCGCGGCTATAAACGCGCTCCAGCCCATGACGGTCGCTTGTTTGCGTTTGCCCAGTTCGTCTTTCGTGTAGGGGAAGAGTTTATCGACCGGGTAGAATTTGCGATTGTTTTCGAACTGCTCCCACGTCCATTTCTCGTCCACGTCGCCGGCGGCGGGCGGGGCGAAAATCAATCGGATCGACTTGCCGGCCTGGGCGGTGTCCGAAGGCGCGCGCTCCTTGACCGTGGCCTCAGCCTTGCCGTCGGGAAGCGTCGTAAGGTTGGTGACTTCGATCACCGTGTCGAGTTCGTTGGCGATCGCGGAGCTGGGCGATTCATTCACCGCGTTCAATCGCCGCGCGATGCTGAGATAGAGTTCATCCTTCTTCATCTGTTTGCCGCCGGAGCCGGTTTGAGCCAGCGCGGCGATCTGGCCGATCCAGCCGATCCAAATGGACAAGGCCGCCACGACCGGGAAGGAAAAGATTGAAGGCAGGTTCCGTTTACGCATTGTCGCTCCTTGGGGGTCCATCCTCGAAGCCACACGAAGCGCCACGAGAGTCGAACCGGATTTCGCGCTTCTTTATGTTTCTTCGTGGAAGATCCTTAATTTTACAAGTTCGATTCCTTGCGGCATCATTTATCCAGCGCCATTATTCGGGCGCGGATATTTTTCTAAAAAGGAGTCTAGGCTATTCCTCAAATCGAAGGCAAGACATTAGGGTTGAAAGCGAATCAATTGCGGCGACTGGAGAAGATGTATCAACGCCGCATCCCGCCGGGCCAGATCGTCACACCGGAATTCGCGCGCCAATTGACCGAAATCTCCCATGAAATCGGCCGCCAGGTGGGCGTGCTGGTTGACCGCAAAGGCCACGTCACCGACGTCGTCGTGGGCGACGCGACGAAGATCGTGTTGCCGGCGCAGGATCGCTCGCGCCTGGGCCATTCCCGCTTCAACGGGCTGCGATGCCTGCACACGCACATTCGCGGCGAAAAAGGCTTGACGCATGACGACCTGACCGACCTCGCTCTGCTGCGGCTCGACCTGATGGCCGCGATCGACGTCGATCCGGGCACAGGATTGCCAGGTGTGGTTCGCGCCGCGCACCTGCTGCCGGCGAAAGCGCAGAGGCTCAACGGAGACGGGAACGGCGAGGCGGAAGCTTTCCGATTCCTCGACCCGCAACTCCCCAGTCATCTCGACATAGATTTCATTGAGCTGATCACATCGCTCGAAGAGGAGATGGCGCGCAATCGGGGCGCGCGCCGGGCTTCGGACAACCGCGACCGCGCGATCCTGGTCGGCGTGACCACCGGAACCACGGCCGAAGCGCGCGATTCGATGGACGAATTGCGCGAACTGGCGATCTCAGGCGGATTGGTAACGCTCGACGAAATTATCCAACGCCGCCCGAATCTCGATCCGAAGACGCTCGCCGGTAAAGGCAAGCTCGACGACATCATCATCCGCAGCCTGCAACTCGGCGCGGATATGATTGTCTTCGACCGCGAACTTTCGCCCGCTCAGGTGCGCGCCATCAACAAGGCCACCGACCTGAAGATTCTCGACCGCTCGCAACTGATCCTGGACATCTTCGCTCAGCGCGCGCAAACCGCCGAAGGGCGCATTCAGGTCGAGCTGGCGCAGTTAAAATACCTGCTGCCGCGATTGTCAGGCAGCGGCGCGGAGATGTCCCGGCTGATGGGCGGCATCGGCGGTCGCGGCCCCGGCGAAACCAAGCTCGAAGTCGACCGCCGCCGCGTGCGCGAACGCATCGCGCTGCTCGAAGACAAATTGAAACACGTCCGCGAAAGCCGTCGCCAGCGCCGCGTCCAACGCGTCCGGCGCGGCATGCCCGTGGTTTCAATCGTCGGCTACACCAACGCCGGCAAAAGCACTCTGCTCAACGCGCTGACCAACAGCCAGGTCGTCGCCGAACAGCGGATGTTCGCCACGCTCGATCCGACCAGCCGCCGCCTGCGCCTTCCCCGCGACCAGGAGATCATCATCAATGACACCGTGGGCTTCATCCGCGACCTGCCGAAAGACCTGCTCGCCGCGTTCAAAGCCACACTGGAAGAGATGGAGGAATCCGACCTGCTGATTCATCTGGTTGACGCTTCCAGCCCGCAGCTCGAAAACCAGATCGCCTCGGTCAATCGGATTCTGGGCGAATTGCAGCTCGACGCCATCCCACGATTGCTGGTCTTCAACAAGATGGAGCTGGTCGAGCCGGAAGAATTGGAGAACCGGCGGCGCGTGTATAATGCGATTCCGATCTCGGCGATTGATCGTTCGACGTTGGGAACGCTGGTGAACGAAATCAGCCAGCGACTGGCCGATGACAAGGCGACAGAAGTCGAGTAAAGATGCAAGCCACTCCTTCAATCCGAATGGCCACGGCCGCCGACGCTGAAATGCTGACCGAGCTTGCCCGCCGCACTTTCTATGACGCTTTCGCGCCGATGAATTCGCCTGAGAATATGGAAGCCTACATGTCACAGACTTTCACGCCGCAAAAACTCTCGGCGCAGCTCGCCGACCCGCGCGTGATTTTTCTGGTCGCCGAGATCGGAGCTACGCCGGGCGCCTTCGCCAAACTCTGCGAAGGCGAGGTTCCGGATTGTGTCCGAGGTCCTGCGCCCGTCGAGATCGAGCGGTTCTATGTCGACCAACAATTTCACGGCAAGGGCGTCGCGCAAACGCTGATGCAGTCCTGTTTCGACCGCGCGAGACAATCGGGGCACGGAACGATCTACCTCGGCGTATGGGAAAAGAACCACCGCGCCATCGCTTTTTACCGCAAATGCGGCTTTGATGTCGTTGGCTCACACGTCTTCCAAATGGGCGATGAAGCGCAGAACGATTTGTTGATGGAAAAAAGATTGCAGGAGCCGTCGCAATGAGATCGCATTTTCTGCCAATCGTAATGATCATCTTCGGAGGCGTGCTCTATCATGTCGCGCAAAAATCCGTCCCGAGGCCGGTCAACCCGTTCGCCGCGATCATGTTCGCATACGCAATCGGTATCGCGCTCTGCGCGATCGGGCTCGCATTCGGCGGCGGCGGCGGCCTCCTCGATTCGGTCAAAAACTCGAACTGGGCGGTCGCGGCGCTCGGCGTGGGCGCATTGATCATCGAGGTCGGGTTCATGCTTGCCTACCGCGCGGGTTGGAACGTGAGCGTGGCCTCGGTGGTGACAAACATCAGCGTCGCGCTGATCCTCATCCCCATCGGCCTGTTCGTATTCAAAGAGCATCTGTCACTGCGGAGCGCGGCCGGCGTCGCCTGTTGCCTGCTCGGCCTTTATTTGATCTCGAAAAAATAGGCGTCCGGCAATGAATTCGCTTTGTAACCTAATCCCAGTCTTGAGTTGAACTCAGAATGAAGCCCAACCACGGGAACACGGGGAGCATGGGGATGAACCTGGTCGGAAGATATGCCGAACCTTTCTCCCATCAAGCCTTTTCCTCTTTCATCCCCGTGCTCCCCGTGTTCCCCGTGGTTCTTTTGCTCAACCCAAGACTGGGATTAACCTATATGTTGGGCACAGCAAGATCTGGATTGAGGAGACGAGTCAGTACCGCGAGCGGTAGCGAGCGGCCGCTGGCG
>Ga0137409_10007823_pt1 | contig 10955 bp, 9 predicted proteins | sample CZODoug1_16funga_FD_122059 | JGI IMG/M metagenome (GOLD analysis project Ga0137409, IMG submission 122059) | Vadose zone soil fungal communities from Angelo Coast Range Reserve, California, USA - CZODoug1_16fungal (Hybrid Assembly) | ecosystem: Environmental > Terrestrial > Soil > Vadose zone... | reverse complement strand
GCAGCTCGCCACTTCTAGATTACGGCGGACCGTCAGTTCCTTGAACACGCTCGGGATCTGGAATTTCCGACCCAAACCCGCACGGGCGATCTTGTGCTCTTCCCAATTGGTGATGTCGGTGTCGTGCAGGAACACGCGCCCCGAGGTCGACCTGGTCTTGCCCGTGATCAGGTCCATCAACGTGGTCTTACCGGCGCCGTTGGCTCCGAGCAGCACGCGCAATTCCCCCTCTTCGATGACCATCGAGACGCCGTTGACGGCCTTGAAGCCTTCGAAATCAACGCTCAGCCCGTCGATGGTCAGTGCCGCCTGCGCCATCGCCCTACTCCGCCAGTTGCGACGACGGGTCGCTGACGTGCAGCTCACGCGAAGCCGGCTTGCGTGTCACGATGCGGTCGACCAGATCATGCGCAAGGCCGCCAAGGCCGCGCGGCAGATAGAGCACGACCAGCACGAAGATCAGGCCGATCACGGCCTTCCAGGCCTCGGCGAAACCTTCGGTCTCGCTCACGGTCGCCGAGATCATGTTGATGAGAATGGCGCCGATGCAGGCGCCGAGGATCGAGGATCGCCCGCCGACCGCCGCCCACACCACCATGGTGATGGAGAAGGTCAGGTCCATGAAGGTCGGCGAGGCAAACTCCGACACGACCACATAGAGCATGCCGGCGAAGCCCGCGATGGCCGCCGACACGCAGAAAAAGAAGGTCTGATAGGCCGGCACGTCGAAGCCGAGATAGCGCGCGCGGTTCTGATCGTCGCGCACGGCCTGCAGGATGATGCCCGCGCGGGTGTCGACCAGCAAGCGCGCGCCCACCAGCACCAGGCTAAGCGAAACCGCGACGAGGTAGTAGGTCGGGACGATATAGGGATCGAATTCGAGATCCAGCACCTTGAACCAACCGAGGTCGGTGAGGCCGTTGAAGCCGTTGGTGACGGGTTGCGCGTCGATCACGACAAGCCGCACCAGGAGCACCAGCGCCAGTGTGATGATGGAGACGAACACGCCGGAGATGCGCTTGCGGAACACGATGGTGCCGAGCACGAACGCGATCGCAACCGGCAGGATCATGCCCATCAGAACGCCGAACCACTGGCTCTGGAACGGCAGCCACAGGAACGAGGCCTTGTTGATGCAGCAGAGTTCGGTCGGCGCGCCGGGCTCGGCGTTCCACAGCATGAAATCCGGCACCGGCTTGTCGGAGCCCTGCTGCAGGCTGGTCTGGCTGGCAAGCTTCAGCGACATTGCCAGCATGTAGGCGCCGGCGCCGAAGAACAGGCCCTGGCCGAGATTGAGGATGCCGGCATAGCCCCACGACAGCGCGATGGCGGCGCCGAGCATGCCGTAGACGAGATATTTGGCGACCCGGTTAAGCCAGAACGGTTCCATGATCAGTGGTGCGACCATGATCGCCGCCACGAACAGCGCGTACATGGCCCAATCGATTTGCCGCTTCGAGCTCATCGTCAGCGGCCTTTCAGGGCGAACAGGCCCTTCGGCTTGAGCACGATGATCGCGATGACGACGCCGAACACCACCGCGCGCGCCAGAATGTCGTTGGTCGCGGCCGCGACCAGTCCGTTGATCTCGCCCAGGATGCCGGCCGAGAACACAGAGCCGAGCAGGCTGCCGACGCCGCCCATCACCACGACCAGGAAGCCGTCGACCACCATCGACGTCCCCATGTCGGGAAACACCGTCTTGAAGCCGGACATCATCACGCCGGCGACACCCGCGAGCCCCGAGCCCAGCGCAAAGGTCAGCGCGTTGACCCGCGTCACGTCGATGCCGCAGGCCGCCGCCATCTTGGGATTGCGGATGATGGCGCGCACCTGCGTGCCCATCGTCGTGCGGTAGATGATGAACCAGGTCGCGAGCGCCAGCGCCGCGGTCACGAGAATGATGAAGGTCCGGTAGCGGTTGATGTCCGCGCCGCCGAGCGGGAACGTCCCCTGCAGGAAGGCAGGCACGCTGACATTCTGCAGCCCCGGCCCCAGTCCCTGGACATGGATGCCGAAGAACGACAGGCCGAACTCCAGCCGCACCGCCTGCTGGATCAGGATCGCGATGCCCCAGGTCGCGAGCAGCGTATCGAGCAGCCGGCCATAGAGCCGGCGCACCACCACCCGCTCGATCAAGAGGCCAAGCAGCGCGGTGACAATGAAGGCCAATGGGATAGCGACGAAGATGTTGGTGCCGAGCCAGATGCCCGACAGCACGGTCACATAGGCGCCGATCATCACCATCTCGCCATGCGCCATGTTGATCACGCCCATGGCGCCATAGGTGATGGCAAGCCCGAGCGCGACCAGCAGCAGGATCGATCCGAGGCTGAGACCGATGAAGAGAACCTCGAGCATGGCACCATCCTGTCATCCACCGCGCGACGGCCGCGCGGCGGATGAGGTTCGACTGCGATCAGGTCTTGTTGAGCTTGGACGTCTCAAGCCCCTTGCCGGTGCAGAACAGGTTGGTCGGCGTTTCGCCATAGGCGACGTAGGGCAGCGGAATCGTCGGCTCCTTGTAGGCATCGATGATCTTGCCCTGCCCGTCCGGGAGCCACTGCGCGATGCGCGGCGTGAGGTAGGTGTGCAGGTTTTCCGGATCGATCTTGACGTGCCCGTTGGGCGCGTCGAACTCCTGGCCCTTGACGGCTTCGCGGATCGCGACCGGGGTGATTTCGGCCGCCTTCTCCGCCGCCTGCTTCCACAGGAAGACCTGGAAGTAGGACGATTCCAGCGCGTGATGCGTCACCGCCTTCGGATCTTTGACGAACGCGCGGTAGCGCTCGACAAAGGCCTTGTTGATGTCGGTGTCGATCGCCTGGAAGTACGGGAACGAGGTGTAGCTGCCGACGGCATATTCCGCGCCCATCGCCGCGATCTCGATTTCCGATGTCACGGTGGCGCAGATCGGGAGCTTGTCGTGGGTCAGGCCCTGGTTCTTGTACTCGCGATAGAACGCGACGACGGAATCGCCGACCACGTTCGAGAGCACGACGTCGCAGCCCGAACCCTTGATCTTGTTGACCATCGAGCCCCATTCGGAGTGGCCGAGCTCGAGATATTCATCGGCGATCCATTCGCCGCCGTTCTTCTCGATCAGGATCTTCGAGACTTTCGCCATCTCGCGCGGATAGATGTAGTTCGAGCCGACGATGAAGAACTTCTTCTTGCCGAGCGTCTTGATGATCCAGGGAATGAAGTTCGAAAGCTGCTGGTTCGGAACGGCGCCGGTGTAGACGACGTTCTTGGAGCATTCGAAGCCTTCGTAATAGGTCGGATAGAAATAGAGATTGTTGCGTTTTTCGAAGACCGGCAGCACCGCCTTGCGGCTCGCCGATGTGTAGGAGCCGAACACGGTCGGCACCTTGTCCTGAATGACGAGCTTCGATGCCTTTTCGTTGTAGGTCTTCGGATCGGACGCGCCGTCCTCGGCGATCGCCGCGACCTTCATGCCCTTGACGCCGCCGGCCGCGTTGATCTCGCTGATCGCCATCATGGTGGCGTCATGCAGCGACTTCTCGATGATCGAGAGGCCACCGGTCAGCGAGAAGAGAACGCCGACCTTGATCTCGCCCGCCGCGCGCGCGCCCGTGCTGAAAACCCAAGGCGAGGTAATCAGCGAACCGCCCGCGAGCAATCCATTCCTCAGAAACCTGCGTCTGTCGACCGCCATCACTCAGCTCCCCTTTGTGTCAAGGCACGCATATCCGTTCGCGCCGAAGCACGCTGTTCCGTACCGAAAAATCGTCCAGATCAGATCGATCGCCGAAAACGCTACTGCGTCGGCGGCGGTTTTCGATCCGCAAAACAAAAAAGCCCGACCGATCCTCGCGGATCTTTCGGGCTACCTAGCCAGTGCCGGACCAGCAACATCGATGGTCTGGCGGATATCACGCAACATAACGCGACATCAAAAAATTAATCACCTTTCGGACGGTATTGCAACAGCTCATTTGCGTGGATGATCGCGGTCGCCATGTCATCCATCGACAGGCGCTTCGACATCGCCTGCCGGCGAATGCTTTCGTATGCTTCCGCCTCATTCAACCCCTGGCCGTCCATCAGGATCACCTTCGCCTTCTGAATGCGCTGAATGCCGGCGAGCTTGCGCTCGAGCTTGCGCATGCGCTTGTCGGTATCGCGGCGCTCCAGCCAGAGACTGCGCGCGATGGTCAGATTGGTGAGCAGGCCGAACGGGCGAATCGGCCGTTCGATCACCGCCACCGCGCCGGCTTCGAGCACGAGCTGCAGCGTCGACGGGTCTTCATAGGAGACCACCGCGATGAGGGTCGGCCGATGCGCATTGTCCGACTTCAACAGCCGCTGGATGTCCACGCGCACGTCGTGCTCGATCGCAAGCAGCACGACGTCGGCGCCCTCCGCCCAGCAATCCGGCACCGGCCACTGGGTTTCGACCATGCAGCCGATGCGCCGCAGATGTTCGACGAGCTTGGTGCGCTCGGTGTCGGGCGGATGCACCACATGGACACGCAAACCCCGCAAGTCACGAAGAATTTGGATCGCCACTTCCAGTTTCTCCGCCGCGGACCCTATGGATGGAGTTGCAGATCGTCGACCGACCAATCGTCCAGGCTCTGCACGACGCAATAGGGATCCGGCTTGACCCGCACCCCCGGATTCCAGACGGTCTGGAAACGGCCGTTCCGGTCGAGCCGCGCGATCCGCGGCCAGAGGTAGGTGTGATTGTTCTCCGGATCGATCCGCACCCGCCCCTGCGGCGCGTCGAACTCGGCGTCGCGCAGATTGGTGAGCACCTGTTCAGGGTCGTCCGAGCCACATTTGGCGACCGCCCGCATCGCCAGATGAAGCTGGAAATAGGCGGCTTCCGCGCAGGCCGTGACCGGCGCATCGATGCCGTATTTTTCCTTGAAGCTCGTGACGAAACGCCGCGCCGCCGGCGAGGACAGCGTCTCGAAGAACGGCGCCGCGGTGATGTGCCCCTCGGCCGCCTCAGCCCCCATCTCCGCGACCTCCGCCTCGCTGGTCGTCAAGCTCGCGATCGGCATCCGGGCCGGATCGAATCCGGCGGCACGATAGGCGCGATAGAGCGTCGCGGTGCCGGCGCCGACCACGGTGGAAAAGATCACGTCCGGCGAGGTCTTCTTGATGCGGCTGATGACCTTGTCGAAATCCTTGTTGTCGGCGTGAAGCGGCACATAGATCTCGTCGAGCACCTTGCCCTTTCCCTGCGCCACGAAATCGCCCATCACGCGGTTCGATTCATAGGGATAGACGTAGTTCGATCCGACGAACAGGAAGCGGTTGCCAAACGCCGACAGCAGGAATTTCGCCAGTTGCAGCGAATTCTGATTGGGCGCGGCACCCGTATAGATGCAGTGGCGCGAATATTCGAAGCCTTCGTAGAGCGTCGGATAGAACAACAGGCCCCGATGCGCTTCGACCACCGGCAACACGGCCTTGCGCGTGCTGGACATATAGCAGCCGAACAAGAGCCGGATGCGGTCGACCTGGAACAGCCGCTCGGCGAAAGTGCGGAATTTCTTCGGGTCGGAGACCGGGTCGTACATCACCGGCTCGATCGGCCGGCCGAGCACGCCGCCGCCAGCATTGATCTCCTCGATCGCGAGAAGCGTGGCGTTGAGCTGGGTGCGCTCGATCGTCGACGTCACCCCGGTCTGCGAAAACAACACGCCAACGCGCCAGCTTCCGGTATTATCTTCCAACAATGCCATAATCAGCCAAATCGCTCCGCTCCATCGGCTGATATCACCAGCCGATTCCCGGGACGTTATTACCGAATGGATGCGATTGGAAACATGCTTGTTGAGCGAATGTGCTCTGCGCGGCCGCAAGCTCGCGCGCGGCGGCGGCCGGCGCCGGCGCGCGGTTCCAACAATTTGAGGACAGGACACCCGCGTCGAATGAAGCCAGGCTCGCTCGACTCGCGGGAACGCCATCGCTACACCGCTTTCGTCAGCGCCCCGTCGATAATGAGATTGGTGCCGGAGATGCGGCTCGCCAAGGGGCTTGCCAGGAACACCACGCCGGCCGCGACTTCCTCCGGGGTGCCCATGCGCCCGGTCGGGTTCAACCCCATCGCCATCTTGAACAGATCGGGATTGCCCTTTTCGATGTTCTGCCAGATGCCGCCTTCGAAATAGGTGTTGCCGGGCGAGACCGCGTTGACGCGAATGCCCTTGGCGATGAGCTGGGTGCTCAGCCCCTTGGCGTAATGAATCAGCGCACCTTTGAAGGCGCCGTAGGAGCCCGCGGCAAAATCGACCTCGAAGCCGGAGACGCTGGAGATCATGATGATCGAGGCCGATTTCGATTTTTCGAGATAAGGCATCGCACCGGCAATCGAATTGACGGTGTGCATCATGTCGGTGCGGAACGATTTCTCCCAGGTCTCGGGCGTATCGCCGACCGCGAGCGCGCTGACATTGCAGACGATGCAGTCGATGCCGCCGAGTTCGGAGGCCGCGCCCTCGACCCAACCTTTCAGCGCAGCGGGATCTGCGACGTCGATGCCCTGGCCCCAGGCCTTGACGCCTTTCGCCGCCAGTCCCTTGACGACCTTGGCGACCTCGTCGCCATCGCGGGCACAGATCGCGACATTGGCGCCCTCAGCCGCGAAGAGTTCGGCGATCGCAAGGCCGATGCCCTTGCTGCCGCCGGTGACCAGTACGCTCTTTCCCTTCAGTCCGAGATCCATTGCCGCCTCCCCTAAAGCTAGAGCATGATCCGGAAAAGTGGATACCAGTTTTCCGAAAAAGATCATGCTCAAAAAAATAGTGAGCTGGAGCGCGATGAACTCGTCGCGCTCTAGCGCGGCCTGCCGTGGCCCGGCAGGCCGCTTGATGCACTACATCTTGGTCCAGTCGTCCGCGCTTTCGAACGCCGCGGCGGCGCGATAGATGGTCGGCTCGTCGAAATATTTTCCGATCAGCATCAGACCGATCGGCAGGCCGTCGCTCATGCCGCAAGGCAGACTCATCGCCGGATGGCCGCTGGCGTTGAACGGCGCGGTGTTCGGCACCATTTCGAAGGCACGCTGGATATAGAGCTCGCGCGGCGCATCCGGCGGCGGGATCGGCGTCGCCTTCATCGGCAAGGTCGGCATCAGCAGCAGATCGTAGTTCGAAAGCGCCGCGTCGTAGGCCGCGCGAAGCTTGCGGTTCAGGTTCTGCGCCTTGGCGTAGAAATGCCCGCGATAATGCTTGGTGAAGTACTGGCCGAGCAGCATCGTGATCTTGAGGCTGTCGGAGAGCTCGTCGGCCCGGTGCTTCCAGCCCGAATGCGCATCGAGCAGCGTGGTGTTGTAGAGACCGCGCCAGTTGGTCCCCATGCCGTTGCCCTTCATCATGAACTCGGTAGCGCCTTCGGCCGCGATCGGCAGCCAGATCGCGGGCGCCACCAGATGCATCGGCACCGAGATCTCATCGACGGTCGCGCCGAGCTTCCTGAAGAGGTCGGCGCCCGCCTTGACCTTGGCGTCGACATCGGCCTCGGAGCTCGGATGGCCAAAGCCTTCCCTGACCACGCCGATGCGCAGTCCCTTGACGCCGCCGCCGAGCGCCTCGGTATAGCTCGACACCGTCAGCGCTCCCTGCCGCGGATCGAGCCCGTCGGCGCCCGCGAGCACTTCCAACAGCAGCGCGTTGTCGCGCACGTTGCGGGTCATCGGTCCGGTGTGATCGATGGTAAGTTCGATCGGCATCACGCCGGTGTAAGGCACGAGACCGTAGGTCGCCTTCATGCCGTAGATGCCGCTGAACGACGCAGGAATCCGGATCGAGCCGCCCTGGTCGCCGCCGATCGCCATGTCGGCCTCGCCGGTCGCCACGACGACGGCGCTGCCCGACGACGAGCCGCCAGCCGAATAGCCCATCTTGTGCGGGTTATGGACGGGGCCGGCCGCGCAGGTGTGGCTGCCGCCGGAGAAGCAGAAATATTCGCAATGCACCTTGCCGATGACGGTGCCGCCGGCATCGAGCATGCGGGTGACGATCGTCGCATCCGTGTCGGGCGTGTAACCCTCGAGCGTCGAGGCGCCGTTCATCATCGGCACGCCGGCGAGGCAGATGTTGTCCTTCAGCGCAATCTTCTTGCCGGCGAGCTTGCCGCTGGGCGCGCCCTTGATCTCGGTCTTGACGTACCAGGCGTTGTACTTGTTCTCCTCGCCTTCGGGGCGATAGCCGGGCGTACGCGGATATTTCACCGCCGGCACATAGTCCGCCATCGCATCGACGGCGTCGTAGGCCGAGTAATTGGCCTGCATCAGTGCGTCGTAGGATTTCAGCTCCGCATCGCTCATGTGCATGCCGAGATCCTCGGCGACGCCGCGCAACTGGTCGAGAGTGGGTCGTCTGACTGCCATGGCCTGGTCTCCCTTTGCTCGCCGCCCGTGGATCGGGCTTAGGTGGTAATGCCGATGAATTCTCCGACAAGGCTCGCATCGTGCAGATCGTCCGGCTGCACCTCGCGGGTGATGGCGCCCTTCTGGATGATGAGAATGCGCTGCGAGAGCGCGGCGATGAAATCGAGATTCTGCTCGACCAGGATCATGGTGAGCCCGCTCTTGTCGCGCAGCCGCTGCAAGGTCTCGACGATCTCGTCGATGATCGAGGGCTGGATGCCCTCGGTCGGCTCGTCGAGCAGCACGAGCCGCGGCTTGCCGCACAGGCAGCGCGCAATCGCCAGAAGCTGCTGCTCGCCGCCGGACAGCGCGCCGCCGGCCCGGTCGAGCAGGCGCTTCCAGGAGAACTCGAAGTCGCGCGCGGTGACGGGCTTCCCGTCGCTCCAGCGCCCGTCGGGGCGGAGGTGGAAGAAGTCGCCGGTGTAAGACTGCGCCGGAGAGAGATTGAGACGGGCTGTAAATGAGCATCGCTAGCCCGGCACCAGCACGCTCTTCGCTGACTTCCAACCTGCCGTCGTGGCCAGCGCTTCGTTGGCCTGATCGAGCGTGAAGCGGTGCGAGACCATCTCCGCAAAGGGAAACTGCTGTTGCGTGGCGCGCAGGAATTCGAGTGCAGCCTTGAGATGGCGCGGTTCGCTCGACCACGAACCAATGACTTGAAGCTGCTTGCGCGTGACGACGTGCGGGTTCCACGACACCGGCCCGGCATCGCAGTAGTGGCCGAGGACAAGATACTTCCCGCCGTCGCGGCACATCTCCATCCCTTCCCCGATGGCAGAAGGCGACCCCACGCACTCCAGCACCGCATCCGCGCCGTAACCGCCGGTGAGTTTGCGAATCGCCGCAATGCGATCCGCCGGGGTCTTCACTTCGTCGATGTCGATGACGTGATCCGCGCCGAACCGCTTGGCCATTTCCAATCGATGCTTTGGCGCCCCCAGGACAATGACCTGCCCTGCCCCGCTGCTCTTCGCCACCGCCAGCGCTGCGATGCCGACGGGCCCGGCGCCTTGCACCACCACGTTGTCGCGCCACTCGAGGCCGGTGCGTTCCACACCCTGAATGGCAGTGTTCAACGCGCAGCCGGCACCGATGACGGCTTCCGTCGGAAGGTCGTCCGGAATCTTGAAAATGTTCACGCGGGGCCGCAGGTAATGGAACTCCGCGTAGCCACCGAGGAAATGCGGCGCTTCGTCGCAGCAGTAGCCGATGCCGTAGGCGCGGCGATGCGGACAGCGCGTCGGCTGACGTTTCTCCAGGCAGTAATAGCACTGGCCGCACGAAGTCGAAGAGGTCCACGTCACCCGGTCGCCCACCTTCAGCGGCGCCCCGTTCCAATCCTTTTCCAAGCCGTCACCAAGTTGTTCGATGTGACCGACTGTTTCGTGCCCGAGAATGAGCGGCAGCGTGATGGGAAGTTCACCTTTCCACAGATGCACGTCCGTTCCGCAAATGCCGGCCATCTCCGTCCGCACCAATGCCGCCCCCGGTTCCGGCTTGGTGGGCAAAGAGTATTCGCGCAACTGCAACGGCGCTTTGAATTGTTCGAGCACGGAAGCTCTGGCGGTTTTCATGTGAGCGAGTGTAAGAAGGCGGAGGTCGGAGGCAATCCAGTAATCAGTGAAGCAGTGTTCGGTGTTGGGCGCCGCCGCTGATTCACTGAACCATCCGCTCCGCGCGTGACATCACATCCTCCCGCCCGTAAAACACGGCGGCCATGCTCGCGGCGTTCCTGACCACGGTGCTGTTTTCGATTTCGGCGGTCTGCGGAAATCGGACGGCCAAATTGCTGGGCGGCACCGAAGCGAATTTCTGGCGCCTCTGTTTCGCGTCGGCTCTTCTCGCAATTTACAGCCATGCATTCGGCGGTGGACTGTCTGGAAACGCCTTCCCCATTTTTCTCATCAGCGGGTGCATCGGGTTCGGCATTGGCGACATGGCACTCTTTCAAGCGCTGCCACGACTCGGCTCGCGCCTGTCCGTGATGCTCACGCTCTGCCTTTCCTCGCCGCTGGCCGCGCTCATGGAATGGCTGTGGCTGAGAACGGAATTGTCGCTTGCTGAGATAATATGCGGCCTGATGATCCTGGCCGGTGTCGCGCTCGCACTCGCGCCGGGAAAACATTCACCGTTGCCAAGAGGCCAGCTTGGCTCAGGCATCGCTTTCGGTTTGGTGGCGTCGCTCTGCCAGGCGCTCGGCGCAGTGTTGAGCCGAAAGGCATTTTCCGTCACGCGGCTCGCAGGAGAAAACATCGACGGCATCACGGCGGCCTACCAACGAATTCTCGGCGGTGTGGCGGTCGGCGCGATTCTACTCCTGCTGGTGAAACGCGAATCTGTTTTCGGCACCCTGCTCGGCGGAGAGAATCCTTTGGCCTCAGAGACTCCCAGCCGCTTTGACCGCTGGCGCCAGGCCTGGCCGTGGGTGCTGGCGAATGGCCTCGCCGGGCCGGCCTTGGGCGTGAGCTGCTATCAGTGGGCCCTGAAGAACACGCCAACTGGTGTGGTGTTGCCCATTGTTGCCATCACGCCGCTCGTGATCATCCCG
>Ga0137409_10007822_pt1 | contig 10956 bp, 10 predicted proteins | sample CZODoug1_16funga_FD_122059 | JGI IMG/M metagenome (GOLD analysis project Ga0137409, IMG submission 122059) | Vadose zone soil fungal communities from Angelo Coast Range Reserve, California, USA - CZODoug1_16fungal (Hybrid Assembly) | ecosystem: Environmental > Terrestrial > Soil > Vadose zone... | reverse complement strand
TTTGAAGCCAGCGGTCGTTTCTTCGTGAGGCGTGAGGCGTGAGGCGTGAGGCGAGTGGACTTCGTTTTACGTTTCACGGTTAGCGTTTCACGATTTACGCCGGTTTGCAGCGCCCGCCGGCGCGCAGCCCATCCTGCACGATTCACTTGAGGCACCCGCCCAATCACCAAGGCATCCGCCGGCACATCCTTCGTGACCGTGGTGCCGGCTGCGATGATGGCTCCAGCCCCCACTCTCACCGGTGCGATCAACTGCGTATCGCTGCCGAGAAAGACCCCATCCCCGATCACCGTCTGATACTTCCGCACACCATCGTAGTTACAGGTGATGGTGCCGGCGCCAATGTTGACCCCTTTCCCAATCTTTGTGTCTCCCAGGTAACTCAGATGGTTCGCCTTCGATCCTTCGCCCAGATCGGTTTTTTTCATCTCGACAAAGTTCCCGACCTTGGCCTTCCTCCGCACCACCACACCGGGACGCAGATGGACGAACGGGCCCAGGTGCGAGTCGTCCTCAATGTGAGAATCGGCAAATACACAGTGATCGAGAATCTCGACGCCATTGCCAACAGTGCAATCCGTCAGTCGGGTATAGGAACGCAGCACACAATCTTCCCCGATGGCCGTTGTCCCTTCGAGTGTCACGTTGGGATACAGTACCGTGTCTCTCCCGATCGTAACTGTGGCGTCAATCCAAGTTGAGGCCGGATCGATCATCGTCACCCCGGCATCCAGCCAGCGGTCCCGAATCTGCTGCCGCACCACCTGTTCGGCCTCAGCAAGCTGTCGGCGCGTATTCACGCCAAGTCCTTCGTCGGGATTGTCGAGCACCACAGCGGCCACACGATGCCCCTGCTCCGCCGCGAGATGGATGATGTCCGTCAAATAATATTCCCCTTGGGCGTTGCTGGGATCGAGTTTTTCCAAGGCCCTGAAGAGAAACTCCCCGTCGACCACATAGGTGCCCACGTTGATTTCACGAATCGCTTGCGCCTCTGCATTGGCGTCACAATCCTCGACGATGCGAGAGACGCCCCGCTCGGCTGAGTGCGCACGCACGACCCGTCCGTATCCGCTTGCGTCTGCGAGCACCGCGGTAAGAATGGTCACGGTCGCGCGTTCCGCTTCATGAACGCGAAGGAGTTCGCGCACGGTCCTTTCCTGAAGCAGCGGCGTATCGCCGTTCAGAATGAGATACCTGGATGGAGCGCCCCGCTTGCCCACCGCAAACACCGGGCGGCTCTGCAAGACCGCATGGCCTGTGCCCAATTGCTCACGTTGCTCAACAATCGCCACGGGAGAGCCGCCGCGCTTTCCTGACGTCGCGCGGTCGATTACCTGGCGAACCAGATCAGCCTGATGCCCCACCACGACAGCCACACGATCCCCGGCGACGCGCAATCCGAGCCCCACCGAATAGAGCACCATCGCCTGGCCGGCCACCGGATGCAGTACCTTCCCTTGCTTTGAGCGCATGCGCTTCCCAAGCCCGGCAGCCATCACGACCACCGCAAGGCCGGCAATCTTCCCCTGATGGTTTGGGCTGACCGGCTTCTTCACCGTCGAGACTTCAGTGGCTCGTGAGCGACTCATCCGATCGGCACCCCCCTTTCAGGCTGTTTGACCGTACCCCACTTCGTCGCGGCAGTCACGGCCGATGCCAGGGATGTGGACGGTGAGCAGAGCCCGCCTGAGACGATGAGCTTCATCGCCTCTTCTACGCTCATGTCGACGGATGTGACTTCATGTTCCGGCACCAACAGGAAATAGCCGGACGTCGGATTCGGTGATGTCGGCACATACACGTGAATCAGCGGCTCCTGCGCGAGATCTTGCATCTCCCCTTTGGTCACGCCCGTCACGAAGGCAATACAATAGTGACCATTCTTGGGAAATTGGATCAGCACGACGCGGTTGTATGACGTATGCTCCGAGAATGACAAAATATCCATCATGGATTTTAACGTCGAGTAGATCCCTCGCACGAGCGGCACACGATTCAACCAGTCCTCCCACCACTTCACGATTCGCCGGCCCATAAAATTGGTGGCAAACAGCCCGGCCGCAAAGACCAAGACGATCAACGCAAGAATCCCCAGCCCCGGCACATAATGACTCGGCACCAACCGAACCAGGAGATCCCCGAGAATCCCATCGACAGCCACGAAAAGAGCCTTCAAAATGAGGACGGTTCCCCAGATGGGGATAATCACGAGCAAGCCCGTCAGAAAGTAGCGTTTTAGCAAGGTTTTCAGCATAAATATCAGCGGACGGAAGTAGACGGTTATCATACAGAGAATTACGAGGGCCTCGCAAGCCTTTTCTTGCTATTTTCAACAACTTGGAATACCATCCCGCCCGTTTTCTTCACCGGCATAGGGACAGAGCGATGGGGACGAAGAAGCAACAGACTCGTGGCCTGTTTATTACTCTGGAGGGGGTCGAAGGCAGTGGGAAAAGCACGCAGATTTGCCACCTCGCGGAGGTGCTGACTCGGACAGGGTACCGCGTACTCCAAACCAGAGAACCGGGTGGCACTGCTACAGCCGAAGCGATCCGCCACATCCTCCTCACGGCGTCGTCACACGAACCAGTCACGCCTCAGGCCGAAGCCCTGCTGATCCTCGCTGCGAGATGTCAGCACGTCACGCATCTCATCATGCCGGCACTGAAGCGCGGCACCGTGGTGTTATGCGACCGGTTTTCCGATTCCACGTTTGCCTATCAAGGATTCGGCCGCGGCCTTGATCTTCCGTGGTTGAGGGCGGCCAACGAGGTCGCGACCGGCGGGCTCACTCCGGATCTCACCGTCGTACTCGACCTCCCAATTTCAGTGGGCTTGGCCAGGCGGCGAGTCGATCGTGGACAACAGAATCGGCTGGACCGTGAGACGGAACGTTTTCATCGAAAGGTGCGCCGGGGATTTCTGGCACTCGCCGCCGAAGCGCCTGACCGCATGACGATCGTAAATGCGAATCGGCCCGCGCAAGAAGTCCGGGACGAGCTCACTGAGATCGTGGTAGGCTGGATCGCTCGACCGCGTCGCCCTCCACACCGCCGGAGCTAGCATGCCCTTTCGCGACTGTATCGGCCATCAACAATCCATCGCCCTCCTGCAGGCCGCCGTCACCAATGAGCGCATGGCTCACGCCTATCTGTTCCATGGCGAGGAGGCGATTGGAAAGCGATTGACGGCCATTCGCCTCGCGCAAGCGCTCAACTGCGAACAGCCTCCCGAAGCGGACGGTCTCGACAGTTGTGGTGCCTGCCGGTCCTGCCAGCAGATCGAAGCCCGCACGCATCCGGACTTTTTCGTCATCGAGCCGGACCCGGAACAGGCCACCCGGCAAATCAAGATTGAGCAAGTCCGCGAGATCGAGCACCAGATCATGTACCGTCCGCTCATCGGTGAGCGAAAAGTCTGTCTGATCAACGACGCCGACCGCATGACGATCGGCGCAGCCAACGCGCTTTTAAAAACGCTGGAAGAACCACCCGCACATAGTCTCTTCCTCGTCATCACAAGTCGCCCCGCTGCCCTCCCGGCGACCATCCGGTCACGCTGTCAGGCCCTTCGCTTTACGACACCGGCTCGAACACAGGTGGAAGCTGCGCTCATCCTAAAACGCGAAATCCCTCCCGCAGACGCGCGGTTCCTTGCCATCATCAGCGAAGGCCGTATCGGGGAAGCCCTCATCGCCGATGTGAAAGACACCCGCGCGCGACAACAGGAACTCGTCGACTTGGTCCGTCCCCAATCCTTGCATTCGATCGGGTTCATCCTGTCCTCGGCGGAAGCGATTGCGAAGGCCGACCGCGCACAGGACATGCTCGCCTGGCTGGCTCGCTGGATCCACGACCTCGTCTTGATTCAGGTCGGAGGAGATCGTGACCAGATACTCTACCTTGACGATCTCACAACACTGGAAGCCTACGCGCAACAGGCCAATACCGATTCGCTGTTGGACCTGCTCCGTGAGATAGAATTGACCGAGCAGCGCGCCACCCGGCACCTCAATCTCCACATGGCGCTGGAAATAATCTTGCTCCGCCTACGCGACACGCTCGCACTCTCGCCAGCTGGAGCCCCTGCCTAGCATCCTCGCCGCCAACCTGATATCTTTTCGTTCGGCCATGAGCGCACCAAATAGCTTCTACATCACGACGCCGATCTATTACGTGAACGATGTGCCGCATATCGGACACGCCTATACCACCGTGGCTGCCGACGTCCTTGCTCGCTACTGGCGCCTGCGAGGACGCGACGTCTTCTTTCTCACCGGGCTCGATGAACATGGACAAAAAGTTCAGCAGGCCGCGACCAAGGCAGGCATCGACCCACAAGCGCATTGCGACAAGCTGGCTCCCCAGTTCCAGGCACTATGGAAACGGCTAAACATTTCCAACGACGCCTTTATCAGAACAACGGACGGCGGGCACAAATCAGTAGTTCAACGATATCTTCAACAGCTCTATGACAACCAACAGATTTACAAGGCTGACTACACTGGATGGTACTGCACATTTGACGAGCGATTCTGGACGGAAAGAGACGTCGAGAACGGCCTCTGCCCTGAATGCAAACGCCCTGTCGAGAAGCTCAGCGAACACAATTATTTTTTCAAGATGGGGCAGTATCAGGATCGTTTGATCGAACACATTAAGCAGCATCCAAACTTCATCCGCCCTGAGTCTCGCCGCAATGAAGTCCTGGGATTCTTGACCACTCAGAAGCTCGGTGATCTCTCGATCTCCCGACCCAAATCAAGACTCTCCTGGGGCATCGAGTTACCGTTTGACAAAGACTACGTCACCTATGTCTGGTTCGACGCACTCGTGAATTACATTTCCGCCTTGGAGTACCTGGGCCCGGAACCATTGGTTGATCGCTTCTGGCCAGCGAATGTCCATCTCGTCGGCAAGGACATTCTTACGACGCACGCCGTCTAGTGGTCTACGATGTTAATGGCTTTGACCCTGCCGCTGCCGGACATGATCTTTGCCCATGGCTGGTGGACTGTCGATGGAGAGAAGATGTCGAAGAGCCGCGGCAACGTCGTGGACCCGAACAAGATGGTCGACGAGTTCGGGGCCGACGCTTTTCGATACTTCCTACTCCGTGAAGTACCATTCGGCCAAGATGGAGATTTTTCCCAAGATGCGATGGTAACCCGGGTTAACAGCGATCTGGCCAATGGGATCGGCAATCTCCTGAGTCGAACACTCACGATGATTGAAAAGTACTGCGACGGCAAGACACCCAAGAGAAACCAGCACCTGGACGAAGTTGGGAACGAGCTTGAGAACCAGGTCCGCGAAGTATTCAACGCTATCCATGACGAGTTGCACGGTTTGCAATTCCATCGTGCGCTGGGTTTGATCTGGAGCACCATTCATTTCACAGACGAGTACATTGAGGGCAGGAAGCCTTGGGGACTTGCAAAGGACCCTGCCAATAGGGCCCTCCTTGAAGGAGTGCTATATAACGTCGCTGAAACTTTGAGGCATATCGGAGTCCTTCTTTATCCATTTATGCCCCAGACCGCTAAATCGATAACCGAACAGCTGGGCCTTTCTATTGATTTCACAACCCCTCTGCTATCGCAAGAACTCTCTTGGGGAAAGATGACCCCTGGAAGCAAAATTCACAAAGGTCCGCCATTATTTCCCCGCATCGAGCCCAAACCACAAGGAGCCAAAACCGTGAGTGACGCAACGACTCCTCCGCAACCAACGACAGCGATACCAGCGCCAACCACTGCTGCGCCACAGACACCAGCTCCTGCAGCTCCAGCATCTGTAGCGTCACCTCAGATCACTATCGACGAGTTCCAGAAAATCCAGCTGAAGACCGCGAAGATCCTTACCGCCGAACGTGTCCCAAAGTCGGAGAAGTTGCTCAAGTTGCAAGTCAGTCTTGGAGAGGGGACGGAACCACGACAGATCGTCGCCGGCATCGGCAAGAAATACACACCGGAAGACTTGATCGGCAAAACGATCATTGTTGTCGCCAACCTCAAGCCCGCGAAGCTCATGGGTATCGAGTCGCAAGGCATGGTCCTGGCCGCAGGGGACAGCGAAGTCAGCGGCCTTGCCACCATCTTCGAAGAAGTTGACCCCGGGACCAAAGTGAAATGAGCCTGGCGGTTGCCACAGCCCGTCTACTGCTTCTCTGTTGTACTGTACTGACGCCCCTCCCCTGCCTCGCGATCCCGGCCGAAGATAAACCCCCTTCCGATCTCCGTCTGAACGAACCACAACCGACGACCATTTTAGTCCGCGTCGTAGGCCATGGCGCGATGGTCCTCGGTCGAGAGGTCGGGAGCGCCCGCGTCACGATCACCGACGTGGCCACCAAACAAATCCTTGCCACCGGAATTCAGCAGGGCGAAGCCGGCGACCAAAATCAAATCATGCGGACGCCGCGTCTCATGGAGGAGCCGCACTACAGCTCCAGGCCGGCCGCCGCGTTTACCGCGACATTCGACTTGCTCCATCCCACGCTGGTTGAAGTGACCGCCGAAGGCCCACTCGCCTACCCCGCGTCGTCCCAGCGCGCCTCGACGACGGTGTGGCTCGTTCCCGGGCAGGACACGACCAACGACGGGATTGTCCTTCATCTCTACGGGTACATCGTCCAGATCGAACATCCACAATCAGGCGATCCGTTGATCGCTAAAGACGATGTGATCCTGCGTGCATCAGTCCGAACATTGTCCGGAGCGCTGGTTCGTCCGCACGGGGACTGGGATTCCCGGAAGATCCACATCTACGGTGAGCTGATGATTGGAGAGCGGGTTCTCGAACGACTCCAGTTGTTTTACAACAACGACCGAGCCAGCTTCGAAGCACCGTTCTTCGTTCCCCTCCCGAAAGATGCACCGGACGGAATTACCCTCCGCGTCGTGGCAGCCGACCCCTCCAGCGGAAACTTTGGTGTGGGGAAAGCGAAATATCCCGTGCTCAGCGAACGGTTGCCCTCCAAAAAACCATGATGATCGGTCAGGGGAAAAAGGCGATGAACCTATTGGCAATGGTCTCCGTCACTATCCTCTGCTGGGGTCCCTTCTCAGGCCCCGCATCAGCACAAGACCAGCATCAACAGTTGCGGCCGAACGACATCACACAGTATCTGGAACAACTCGACAGTCAGGAACGGGATCGGAGCCAGAAGCCCGCCGAGGTGGTTGAGGCACTCACTCTGAAACCGGGCCTGATCGTGGCCGATCTCGGATCAGGGTCCGGCTACTTCACTCGGCGATTCATCGAGGCGGTGACAGAGGCAGGCAAAGTCTATGCGGTCGATGTGGAACCGGAGATGTTGAAGTATGCGGAAGAGAGCATTATCCACATGCATCGGCCCTATACGGCTGAATTCATCTTGGCGCGGCCTGACAACCCGAAACTTCCCTATGAGTCAATCGATCTCCTCTTCGTCTGCAACACCTATCACCACCTGGATGAACGTACGAAATACTTCTCCGACACCAAGTCGTCGCTGAAGCCCGGAGGCCGCGTCGCCATCATCGACTTCTATCACGACGAACGCTCGGGTGAACTCGGTTTTCCGAAACACCATCTGGTCCCTCGGGAGACCGTGATTGCTGAACTGACTGAAGCCGGCTACCGGCTCGTTCGAGAACACACCTTCCTGTCGCGCCAGTACTTCCTGGAGTTCGCACCGATCGCACCTTAGCAGAATGCTGAAAAAGGCCCCCAGCTTCGTTCTCAGTTCGCAAGAATCCTCAACGTACCCCGGAGGGTACGCCTCCGGTTCTTGCTTCGCCTGCGGCCTCGCTGGATGACCTTTTTGAGCATCCTGCTGGAAACTCTCCCGTTGTGCCTCGCGCACGGACCATCGAAACTCTAGTCTATCCAAATAGACTCTCTGCATCCTGCTAAGGCAGGCTCAGCGTTTGGCCCTCAGTTCAAACCCTCTGCAGCTGCAGTCATCAGTATAGGGCTCACACCCCATCTACCCTGAAGACTTGCCGTGATACGAGAGCCGTGCGACACTATAAGCAATGTCTACCTTCGCTTCCTACGAACATCTCCGCTCTCGGCTGTCTCTCGCCCTGGCACTGAACGCGGCGATCATTGTTGCCGAGTTCATCGGCGGATGGATCCTCAATAGCATCGGTCTCATGAGCGATGCGGGCCATAACCTCGTCGACCAGGGCGCGCTCTTTCTTGCCCTCTATGCCCATCTACTCACGTCCAAGCCTGCCACAGAAACCAGAACATTTGGGTATCACCGAGCCGGCATCATTGCGGCTTTCTTGAATTCGTTCGTCCTGTTAATCACAGCCCTCGGCATCACACTCGTGGGACTCAAACGGCTGCTGCAGCCCATACCAGTGGACGGCGGCTGGATCATGGCGATCGCTGCCCTGAGTTTCGTAGCCAATCTGAGTATCGCGCTCCTGTTGCAGCACGGAGCCAAGGATGATCTCAATATCCGCAGCGCCTTTTGGCACATGCTGGGTGATGCCTGGGCGTCACTAGGTGTCGTGATCAGCGGCGGGATCATACTATTTACCGGATGGACCATTCTCGATCCGCTCATCAGCTTGCTGGTCGTCGTGGCAATTGCAAAAGGGGCTTGGCCGCTGTTTAAGGAGTCGCTGGAGGTCTTACTGGAATCGACCCCGCCGAAAATCAGCGCCTCACACGTGGCTGCGACCATCGAGGCGATCCCCGGCGTGAAAAACGTCCACGACCTCCATATCTGGGCGGTCGAACCTCGGTTGATTATGCTGACCTGTCATATACTCGTCGATGGAGATGATTCGGCGCTGACCAATGATCTTCTGCATGCTATCCGCGCCCAGGTCAGCGCAGATTTCGGCATCAAGCACATGACGATTCAGATGGAAACCACCTGTTGCCACCCAGACGAGATTCACTGCGATCTCACTACATTGGCAAAGCAGCACCGGGATGAGGGGCTCTTACATGTGCAACACTGAGCTATGCGGAGTGGCGCGTGACATGCGCGAGAAGCGAGACTCGCGTGACATGTGAGACGGACGACGGTTCGATGTCCGAAGTTCGAGGTATTCGGAACTTCGAACCCAGAACTTCGAACTTCGTGTCGCGCCTGTCGCGCTTTTCCCGCCAGTCTCGCCCGTCTCGCTTGAGTCAGGATCGACGATTCAGGTTAAGACAATGACCGAAACCCCCATCCCCTTTTATATCCTCTGTGGCTCCCTCGGCGCGGGAAAAACCACGCTCCTAATGCGGCTGCTTGAACATTGGAAGAGCCAGGGCAAGCGGGTCGGCGTGTTGATGAACGAAGCCGGGGAGGTGAGCATCGATGGCCCCCGCGCGGGCTCCATCGCGGAACAAGTGATGAACCTCGCCGGCGGCTGCGTCTGTTGCGATACCAAGGAAGATCTCTCCTGGGGAATCGCCCAACTGGTGCGAGACTTTAAATCAGATGTGATCATCCTGGAATGCTCAGGCATGGCTGATCCAGCCGAAGTCATTGATGGCGTCACCGATCTCTACACCGCGCGGTTTACGCACTTAGAAAAAGTCATCGCCTTACTGCATCCTATCCCGACAGACAAGGAGAGTATGGGTGGCTTCGTCACCAGGCAGGCGATTCGCTGCGCCGACGAGTTGATTCTCAACAAGAAAGATCTCTATATCGCCGGCCATTGGGAGCGATTCAAAGCGACGACTGTCGACCAGAATCCCTACGCGCGGGTCTGGGAAACCAGCCATGCCCGGGTCGATCCCTCATCGCTGCTCGAACCAATGACCCGCATGTCGCCGGCACCAACGGTGAATGTAGAATTCGGAGTACCACGATCATCCACGACGGGCAAGCGGGCATCATATCATCCAATCGCCACGACGGTTCGGCTGCCCGGCCCGTTGAACTTTGCACAATTCCTGCGCTGGATGAAGACCCTGCCCCCTGAACTTGAACGGGCGAAAGGCTTTTTCCGATTCGCCAAGGGACCGGAACTTCAAGAATTTCAATATGCCCCGCCAGGCAACGCGACCATTACGCCGATCACGTTGCTCGATGAACCGAGCCACGCGATCGTGTTGATTGGACGAGGCTACGACCAGGAGCGCTGCCAAGCAGAACTATTACGCTGTCTTGAAAGCTACGAGAGCACAGGGGGCTAGGCAGCAGGGCTGGCCATTGAAGCGCGAACACGCGAGTAGCGCAAGAGCAACCAGGCGGCAACGGCTCCGAACAATCCGCCGATCACCCAGCCTCCCAGCACGTCCGTGACGTAGTGGGCCCCGATATACACGCGCGACAGACCGATCAGTCCGACCAAAGGCCAACTCACCCAGCCCGAACGAGGATAGAGGACCTGCAAGAACGCAGCGGCGACCGCGGTATTGATCGCGTGGTTTGAGGGGAAGCTGAACACTTTTCCGCAAGCGGCTTCCACTTGCTGAATATCTATTAGCGACGAACAGGGGCGAGGCCGCGCGATCAGATCCTTCAGGCGCGCGCCAAGAAAATCGGCAATCCCAATCGTCGCAGCCAGGACTGGCGCCCCCAGCAGGGCCTCCCGTCTGGACAACCACAGCCAATAGCCGGCAAGCACTATGCCCGGAACCCACAACAGACTTGATGTGGAGAGATTGAGCGCCAGTCCGTCTAACCAGGCCGACTGCCCGGCGAACCCATTGATAGCGCGAAAGAGAGATTCGTCCCAACTCATGTGGATGACGATAAAGTGTCACCTGTCATTCGTCAACCGTCAAACAGTGAAAAATGGTCTGTCTGGTCTATCTTGTCTATCTAGTCCGTCCGGTCTATCTGGTTTGTTTGGTCTGTCTGGATGGCCCGTACAGTCAGCGATATGCCATACGCCGTCGGCTCTTGTTATCAGCGCGTGCGGAAGTGGATGCGCACGGTGAGTTCCCCATCGATCGGCTCATCGCCTCTCAACTGGGGCTCGAAGGTCCATTTATTCAACGCAGC
>Ga0137409_10007821_pt1 | contig 10956 bp, 10 predicted proteins | sample CZODoug1_16funga_FD_122059 | JGI IMG/M metagenome (GOLD analysis project Ga0137409, IMG submission 122059) | Vadose zone soil fungal communities from Angelo Coast Range Reserve, California, USA - CZODoug1_16fungal (Hybrid Assembly) | ecosystem: Environmental > Terrestrial > Soil > Vadose zone... | reverse complement strand
CGCTTAATGCCTGTTGACCAGCACCGAACTCGCGGAGCCGCCGCGACGAGGCCCGCATTCGAAAGGCCGGGCTGGATCCAGTTTGGCGTCCGCACCACCTCGAAATGCGGCGCGTCGTCCAGCGACCAACTGACCGGTATTTCGATCAGCGGCGTCGCCCGGCCAAATTTGGCGGCTCGTACATGGTGATGACATCGCCGACCCGGGCCCGGTAGGGTGAATAGTCGTTGGCCATGCCGTTGCTCGCATAGCGAAATCCGTTTTCCAGCAGCAGGTCGATGGTGTTCTCGCTCGCATCCCACACCGGCGACCGGTATCCCCGAGGATATTTCCCGGTGAGGCGTTTCGGCGTTTCGTTGGCGCGCAGCAATTCGTCGCGCTCCTGATCGCGAGACATCCCCAGCGGCGACTGATGGGTCCAGCCGTGGTTGCCGATCTCGTGACCGGCGCGATGTATCTCCAGCGCGGCGTCGGGGAAGGTCTCGGCGGTATGGCCGGGAACGAACCAGGTGCTTTTGATGTTGTAGCGTTTGAGCAGCGCGACCAGGCGCGGCATGCCGACCCGCGGGCCGTATTCCCCGCGCGAAATCCACGAAGGAGACGTCTGGCCGCGCGCGATGAATCCCGAAATCGCGTCGAAATCGAAGGTGAGGCAGACGATGTGGCGCTTTTTCATGCTGCGTGAATCGTGGGTCGTGGGTCGTGGGTCGTGAATGGACTTGTTTTAGTTTTGCTTTCGTCCAATCACCATTCACTATTCACCATTCACGCCTTTCCGATATCATTCAGCATGATTATATCGTCTGCCCTGCCCTTCCCCCAAAGTTCCTAATGGCCGAGCACCAAGTGCAAAACTGGCATGTGCGCAAGCCGCTGGCGCGATCGCGCGGCGGCGTGGTGGCGAGCCAGAACCGCATTGCCGCGCAAGCTGGCGCGCAAGTGCTCGCGGCAGGCGGTAACGCGGTGGACGCGGCCGTGGCGACCGGCTTCGCGCTTGCTGCGGTCGAGCCGTGGAACAGCGGGCTCGGCGGCGTCGGCTTCATGCTCGTGTATTCCGCGAAGCAGCGCCGCGTATCCGTCGTGGATTTCGGTCCGGTCTCTCCCGGCGGGCTCGATCCTTCCGCCTACCCCTTGACGGGCGGCGGTATCACCACGCGTGATCTCTTCACCTGGCCGGCGGTCAAGGACGACCGCAATGTACATGGCCCGCTCTCTATCGCCGTACCGGGGCACCCCGACGGGCTCGGGCTGGCACTCGAGCAGTTCGGCACGATGAAGCTGGCGGAGGTCATGAAACCCGCCATCGGGCTTGCCGAGCAAGGCATCGCCGTGGACTGGTTCCTAGTGCTCAAGGTCGCGACTATGGCCAAAGAGCTCGCGCGCTACCCGGTTACGCGCGATATCTGGTTGCCCGGTGGATTCCCGCCAGTGACCGCCGCGGGCGCGTCACTGGAACGGCTGAAGCTCAAGGGCCTGGCCGGCACGCTCAAGCGGCTCGCCAGCGCGGGCCGCCGCGATTTCTACGAAGGCGAGATCGCCGCTGCTATCGTCAAGGACGTCAAGGCGATGGGCGGCGTTCTCGGCGCCGACGACTTGCGCAGCTACCGCGCGCGCATAGTCGAACCGCTGGTGGCCGCCTACCGCAAGACGCAGTTTGCGCTTGCGCCGGGACTGACCGCCGGCCCCAGCATGCTGCGCGCGCTGAACGGGCTGCGCGGCGCGCGCTTCCGCAGCAATGGGCCGCACGCCGATGCGTTCGTCGCCTACGCCGAGGTCTTGCGCCAGGCGTATGCCGAGCGGCTCGAAACCATGGGTGAAACCGCGGACCGGCGCTCTCCTTCCACCACCACGCATCTCAACGTGGTGGACCGCCACGGCAACATGGTGGCGCTGACCCAGACGCTGCTCTCGGTATTCGGCTCGAAGGTGGTGCTGCCCGCGACCGGCATCCTGATGAACAACGGCATCATGTGGTTCGACCCGCGCCCGGGCACGCCCAACAGCCTCGGCCCCGGCAAGCGCCCGCTCACCAACATGTGCCCGGTGATCGCGCTGCGCAACGGCAAGCCCTGGTTCGCAATCGGCGCCTCCGGCGGCCGCAAGATCTTTCCCGCCGTACTGCAAATCTCGTCGTTCCTGGTCGACCACGGCCTCGATCTGGACGAGGCATTCCACCACCCGCGCATCGACGCAAGCGAAGCGGAATACGTGGCGTTCGACCCGCGGATGCCCGCTGCCGTGCGCAAAGCGCTTGCAGCGAAATTTCCCACCCGCGCAAACGAGTTGGTGGTCTACCCCACCAACTACGCCTGCCCGAGCGCAGTATTGCGCGACCCGAAGAGTCGCGAGAACTTCGGCGCGACGGACGTGATGTCGCCGTGGTCGGGTGCCGTGGCGCAGGATGAGGGATGAGGGCGGAGGGATGAGGGAAAAAATCATTGCTGTTTGTGTTGCGATAGCCTTGGTACTTATCACCACGCACTCGGTGGCACAGAATTACCCGACGAAACCGATCCGGCTGATCGTGCCGTTTGCGCCGGGCGGGCCGACCGACATCATGTCGCGGGCGATCAGCGAGCGAATCACCTCCCGCCTTGGGCAACAACTCGTCATCGACAACCGCGCAGGTGCGGGCGGCAATATCGGCACCGAGATTGCGGCGCATTCCGCCCCCGACGGCTACACCATGGCTCTCGGCCACATCGGGACGCACGCGATCAACGTCAGCCTTTATTCCCGAACCGGCTACGACCCGGTAAAGGACTTCGTACCCATTACGATGATCGCCACGCTGCCGCTCGGGCTGTGGGTCAATGCGTCGGTGCCCGCCAATTCGGTCAAGGAGCTGGTCACGCTGGCGAAAGCAAAGCCCGGCAGCCTCAACTTCGGCTCCGCCGGCAGCGGCGGCCCGACCCACATGGCGGGCGAAATGCTGAAGGCCATGGCACATATCGACATCGTGCATGTGCCGTACAAGGGCAATGCCGCTTCGCTCACCGACCTCGTCGCTGGACGGGTGCAGATGATGTTCAGCAACCTGCTCACCGCGGGACCGCACGCGCGGGCGGGTAAACTGCGCGGTCTCGCCATCACGAGCGCCAGGCGTTCGCCGCAGGCGCCGGACCTGCCAACGGTCGCCGAATCCGGTGTACCGGGCTACGACATCACCCCCTGGTACGGCGTACTGTTCCCCGCCGGCACGCCGCGCACCATCGTCGTCAGGCTCAACCAGGAAATCGGCGGCATCCTCACAACGCCTGAAGTGATGGAGCGCTTTCGCGCGCAGGGCGTGGATCTCGTGACCAGCACGCCGGAAGCGTTTGCGGCGCTGATCAAGTCCGAAATCCCCAAGTGGCGGAAAGTCGTCAAGGATTCCGGCGCTACGGCTGGATAGTGCGTGACTCGTGAATCGACTCCCACCGCCCCGCCCGCAACGCGGGCACCCCTCCTCAGGCAGGAGGGGATATCACAAACGGTCCCCTCCTTGGTCAAGGAGGGGTGGCGTGAAGCGCCGGGGTGGTTTGCCCAATTAACCTGTCAGGATCTATAAAGATCGACCCACGAATCACGACTCACGAATCACGCACTTGATAAGGATTGCGAAGTGATTAACGCAGCAATCGTTGGATTGGGCCGCTGGGGACAGAATCTCGTCAACAGCGTGCAGGGCAAGAGCGACCTGATCCGCTTCGTTGCCGGCGCTACACGCACCGTCGCCAAGGCGGAGGCCTACGCAAAGGAGAAAGGGTTCCCGCTTCACGACTCGTACGAAAAAGCGCTCGCCGATCCCAAGGTGGATGCGGTGGTGCTGGCGACGCCGCATACCCAACACGCGCAGCAGGTGATCGCGGCGGCCAAAGCCGGCAAGCACGTATTTACCGAGAAGCCGCTCGCGCTAACGGGCGCGAGCGCGAAAGCAGCCGTGAAAGCCTGCGCCAAGGCCGGCGTCACGCTCGCGGTGGGTTACAACTGGCGCTTCCAGCCAGCGCTCCAGGAAATCCGGAAAATGCTGGAGGATGGCCGCCTCGGGAAGCTCCTGCACGTGGAAGGCAACTTCTGCGGCCCCAGCGTGTACCGCTTCAAGCGCGGCCACTGGCGGCAGGAACGCGAGGAAGGGCCCGCCGGCGGCATGACCGGCCGCGGGGTGCACACGCTGGACGCCTATCTTTACCTGGCAGGCCGCGTCGCAACCGTGCATGCCCAGAGCTTCCGCCTCGCGCACGACTACGGGCTTGACGACACCACGTCCATGCTGCTGCGCTTCAGGAACGGCGCTACCGGCTATCTCGGCACCGTGATCGCCACTGCGGAAACCTGGCGCATGCAGGTATTCGGTTCGAAGGGCTGGGTCGAGGTGGGCGACGTCGAGCACCTCACCACCTGGCAGATGCGCGTGTGCTACGTGGACCCGCAAAACCTGCAGGCGCACCACAAGCCGCAACTGCGCACCTTCCAGCAGGTGAGTACCGAGCGCGCCGAACTGGAGAATTTTGCGTTCGCGATTGCGGACAAGCGCCCGCTGGCCGTACCCGGCGGCGACGAGGAGCACGGCGCCGCGGTGCTGGAAGCCGTATTCAAGTCGGCGAAGGCGGGGAAAACCGTCCGCCTTCGCTGACCGCCCGCACTAAACCCGGTCCATCCGGATCAGTTGAGGTCGCCGTCCTTCCAGTACTTGGTGCCGGCGACCGTGGCACCGACGATCGCACCATTCTCCGAGAGCTGGATAATCTCAATGCCCGGGTGCACCGACGTGCCCGCCGTATCGGCGGCGCCGGTCTTGCCCGCCTTCGCTACGCCACCCGCCTGGCCGCCCAGCTCCCAGCCTTTGTCGACGAAGGTCTGCAGGGTTTTAGCGTCCTTGAAGATGAACACCGCCTTGTATTTGACTGCGCCGATGCCGAGCCCGGCTTGCGCCTGGCCCATTTCCATAAAGGTGTCCTTCTTCGTCGCATTGTCATGGATCACGCCTTTCCCGCCGGCGCCGCCCACGAACACAATGGTGAGCCCGAAATTGCTGAACACCCCGTAACCGGCCGCCTTCTCGATCTTGCCCTTCGCGTCCGGGCTCGCCTGGTAGAGTTGGGCCAGCGTATCGGACGCCATTTTCTGAACTTCTGCGCGCTTCGCTTGCTTGTTGTCCTTGCCCTGCGCACCTGCGTATCCGTACGGTAATGCAATCGCGGCGGCGAGTATGCCGCCCACCAGCAGTCGAGCAATCATGTGGCCTCCTTAGGTATTTTGCGGCTCAGGGCCGCGTAATCATTCTGGTACAGGACCGCGCTCCGCCTGCGTAACGGACCCGTTGCACAGCAGCGTCGGTGTAAATAAGGACCGGCAAGATCACCGATCCAGGCCGTTAGAAGCGATTCACCTTGAAAGGTTCAAGGTCTATCGGCGCATGTCGCCCCGACACGACAGCGGCGATAAGCTTGCCGGTCGGCGCGCCGCCGCACAGCCCAAGGTGGCCGTGCCCAAACGCGTAGTAGACGTTCTTCTGCTTCATCGAAGGTCCGATGACCGGCAGCGAGTCAGGCATGGACGGGCGCCGCCCCATCCAGCGCGTGCTGTCGGTGCCGCGCGTATTGGGGAACATGCGCTTCATGTGAGTCTCCAGCACTTCCGCTCGCTGGTAATTGGGCTCGGCGTAGATGCCCGAGAACTCCGCCTGTCCCGCCACGCGCACGCCGATCTCCATTGGCGTCACGAACACTTTCGCATCCGAAACGTGAACCGGCAGCGGCAGTTCCAGTCTGGGATCTGAATAGGTAACGTGATAGCCGCGCTCGGCCTCGATCGGCACCGGCTCGCCGAGCTTCGCCGACAGCTCGCCCGAGTGCACGCCGCCGCAGATAATCAGCGTTTCCACCGGCATCCTGCCCGCATCCGTCACCAGTGCCCGCACGCCGCCCTCCTGGGTCTCGATGTCGAGCACCTTACCCTTGAGAATAGTGCCACCGTCCTTCTGAAACCGCGCGGCCAGCGCTTTCACGAGCCGCTCCGGGTTGGCCACATAGCCCTGGTCGAGCACATGCACGCCGCGCACGTAACCCGGCGCGAGCTGCGGCACCAGCTTCCGTATGCCCGCGGCGTCCAGGACTTCCGTCTTCACGCCGCGGTCGGCGCGCAGCTTCCAGGCGAGCGCATCGCCCCGGTAGCTTTGCTCGCTGTCGTAGGCGACGAGGTAGCCGCTGCGCCGAACCAGGTCGGGCACGCCCGCCCACTCGACGAGTTCCTCGTAGACCGGCACGGTGCCCTTGATCAGCGAATAGAGCGCTTTCGAAGCGTGTTCCGCCTGGCGCGCGTTCGCGTTGCTGATGAAGCGCAGCAGCCAGGGCATTGCCTTCAGCAAGTGCGGCCAGCGCACCACCAGCGGCCCGAGCGGATCGGTGAGATAGCCCGGCACCTTCCACAGGATGCCCGGCATGGGTTGCGGCACGCAGCCGGCGTCGTTGAGCATGCCCGCGTTGCCGAACGAGCAGTACTCGCCGGGCGGGTGCATCGTCACGACCGTGACGTCATGGCCGTCGCGGCGCAGGTAGCACGCCGTTGCCATGCCGACGATGCCGGCGCCGATGACCGTGACTTTCTTCTTCATAAGATATTGGTCTTGCGAAGCCTCAGGCAAGTTCCACCCAATGGCGTGACGAGTGACGAGTGACGAGTGACAAATTATAACTGCGCGCGCACCCAGATCAACACGTCACGTTACTCGGCTCCGTGCTCTGACGACAGCAAGCGACAATTTCGGACTCAAGTGGCCCCACTTTAATACCCGGGCGTAGGAATGGCCACAGGGGCTGATAATTTTGCCTTAAACGATCTCAACTCGAAGCGTATACATACTTTAAAATCCAACGAAGAAAACGCTAATCGGCAAACTCACAATCATTTTTGCTGCAGCAATTTTACTTCGGTGGACTTACTCCAATCAGCTTCCCGTAGTAGGCAAGTGACTCGCCCGTTCCGTACACTTTGCACACGACTGATTGACCCTGGGGGCACCCTTCCTTGGATGTTTGCAATACCTTCATAACCAGATGAGCTTTGTACGATACTAAGTTCGTAAAATTTACGTAGGCTCTATCAGTGACCTCAGTAGACGACAGCGTCACTTGAAAAAAGTCTTTCCCTTCGCGTTGAGAGATTTCGGCCGCCCGGTACATCGCGGCGTTCATGACGAACGTGCGATCCCTGTTTGCGTTTCCCTGAAAGGTGACTTCCCACGCGTTCCCGCCGAGTGACTTCTCCGTATGCCCCCCCATCCAGCTCGCACTTTGATAAGGCGTGGAACAGGCCGCGCTGAGCAAGATGGTTGCCATCACTATCGCTTTTCTCCAAATTTCATTGGAGTGCGTGAATAGTCTGGCAAAAGACGCCGAATGAGCAAGTCGCTTATTCATGCCTTTCTCCTAGCCGGTTAACTTATCACCGTAGCATGAATCCACAGGAAGGCCCCGCAGTGAGGCGCCGCCTCTTATGCCCAAGTTGCGGGAGGTGCCTGCGGAGTTATACAGGCCATACAAGGCCTTGAGGGACAGGCCTCTAGGGACAACGAAACAGGGGAAACCCGAATAAAGGGTATGAGGTTTGGGGCGAGCCCGTCACCCATCACTCGTCACGTCGTTGGAAGGAAATGGTGGGTGGTACAGGGATCGAACCTGTGGCCCCTGCCGTGTGAAGGCAGTGCTCTACCGCTGAGCTAACCACCCACAGCGAGGCCGCATTTTAGCAAAGGAAAGCCTGCCGGTCACCGTTCACTGGTCACTGGTCACTGGTCACGCCTCATGGGCAAGCTGCCGCCGGTGCCGGCTTGCGCGGCGGATTGCCATCAGTGAGCGTCTCAAGAAACGCGACCATGTAGCTGATCTGCAGGGGCGTGAGCTTCAATGGCTTGAGCAGCGTGTCGGTCGGCACCGCGTCCGCGACCAGCGGGTCGAAATATACGTGGGCGACGTGGAGCAGCGTCGGATCGATGGTCGAGTAATGACGCACGACGTCAGGCAGCGTGGCGAGGTGGCCGTTGTGCATGTATGGCGCCGTGAGCGCGACGTTGCGCAGCGTCGGCACCTTGAACTGCTCGAAAGTCTGCGGCTGCAGCGCGACGTAGCGCGTCGAGGTTCCCGGTGCGCGCGCAGCATCGTCGTTGTACTTTCCAAGCAGGTTGAAGCGGCTCGCGCGCAGTTTCTTGATGCCTTCGTAGCGCCCCCAGTCCACGCCGCCTGTCTTTTTGAACACCGGGATGCCGACCTCGTGAAACTCGCCGTTCGTGAAATTCGGCCCGAAATGGCACAGGCTGCAGTTGCCCTGGCCGACGAAGATGCGCAGGCCCCGCTGCGCGTCCATCGGGTAGCGCGTAGCGGCCTCGCGGTCGCCTTTTGCGAGCGCGTCGCGGAACGCGTCGAACGGCGTGCGCCCGCTGACGAGCGTTTCCTGGAACGCCGCGAGCGCCTTGCCCACGTCCACCAGGACGGCTTCGTCATCATCGGATGGCCGCGCGCCGAACGCTTTCTCGTAACGGCAGGCCAGCTCTGCGTCCTGGCGCACCAACCGGGCCACGTGCCGCTCGTTCGCCCCCATTTCGCGAGGGTCGAGCAGCGGGCGGGTGCTCTGCGACCAGAGGTTGTCGTTGGAGCCGTCCCAGCCGAACCAGCGCTGCGTGCGCGCGTTGAGGAGAGTCGGCGTATTGCGGTCGACTTCCGCAAGCCCGGCAGCAACCTTGCGTCCGTCAGTCCAGTTCTTCTCTGGATCATGGCAAGTCGCGCACGAAACCGTGTTGCTCGTTGACAGGCGCGGCTCGAAAAACAGCCGCTCACCGAGCGCAATCGCGTCGGGCCTGCCGGAGACGCGGTTGCTCGGGTCGGTCGCGGGCGGCGGAGGCCAGGGACCGTGCTGAAGAATCATGCGCAGCTCGGCTTCGCTGAAATCCAGGACAAAGCCGGTGGGACTTTGCGCCACGCCCCACGGCGCGAGGAGCGCCAGCGCCGCGCCGGCAATTAAAACAAGGCGTGAATGGTGAGTAGTGAATGGTAATCTGACCAAGCTCATGCAGGCTTCGCCTCGCCTCAAGACCGCTTCAGTCCATTCACCATTCACTATTCACGCACTATTGCAGCACGACGCTGTGCGTCATCCTGTCGGTCTTCCCTCCCCCGCGCACCTCGAAGATGAAGTCCCATTTGCCGGACATGTGAAACATGAGTCCCTCGGCAAGATAGCGCCCGCCTTCCGCCGGCTTGGTCGCCGCGCGATAGTTCATTCCGTGGTTATGCTCGGGCATGAACCCGTCCACGTGCACGCCGTCCGGCGCCGGCTGGCCGTTCCTGGGACAGATCATCAGCTCGACCGAGAAATGCTGGCCGACGGCGAGCTTGGCCGGCTGGGTCCGGTACGACAGGACGTAACGCTCCGATTCTACTTTCCTGGCGCCGTCCAATCCGGGACAGTCTTGCGCCGCCGCCGGCACAACAGCAAGCGATAGCACTAATGCGATGGCTCTCAACATGACGCTTAACTCCGTTCGCCAGAACCCATCTACCTATTTGACTCTCAGGGCAGCCGCCATCGGGCCGAAGACAGCATCGCCGTTGCGATAGGCGATTTTCTCCGCAATGTCCCGCGGCAGCTCGGAGAGCCACATCCGCGCCAGCCGCGCGTGTTCCTCGATGAAATACCAGCGCTGCGGCGATGGTGTGTCCGTGCCGAGCATGAAACGGTCGGGCAGTTCGTTGAACAACGGGCGCCATTCGGGGTTGAGCTTGCCCTCCGGCGCGTGGTCCTGCCGCCACGCGAGATCGCACCAAAGGTTCTTGTGCTTGAGCAGCATCTCGCGCAGCTTTTCCTCGAATCTGCCGGGAACGAACAAGTCCTGCAGGCGGATCGCGCGGCGCGCGACCTTGTCTTCGTAGGCCGGTCCGATGCCGCGACCGGTCGTGCCGATTTTTTCCGCGCCTTTTGCTACCTCGCGGGCCTGATCGATCGCCACGTGGTAGGCGAGAATTAGCGGGCAAGCGTCGCTGATCCTGAGACGGGAGCGCACGTTGACGCCGACCGATTCCAGCTCGGCGATCTCCTGCAGCAGCGCGGTCGGCGACAACACCACGCCGTTGCCGATGTAGCAGCTCACGCCATCGCGCAGGATCCCGGACGGAATCAGCCGCAGGATCTGCTTGCGTCCGGCGATGACGAGCGTGTGCCCCGCGTTGTGCCCTCCCTGGAAGCGAACCACACCTTGCGCATGATCCGTCAGCCAGTCGACCACCTTGCCTTTGCCTTCGTCACCCCATTGGGTACCGATGACTACAACATTGCTTGCCATCAAGACCTCTGCTCGTGCGGCGTTTGCTTCGGATTCGATTGGCGTACGTCGAGCGGCTCCAGTTTCCAGGTGCCACCCTTCGCAACCAGTTGCTGCGAGCAATTGAGTTCCGCGCGGTTCGCGTCGTGACCCGGCAGGTCCGACACGACGATCGCTCCGCCGGCGCGCAATCTTGCAACTTCAGCCTGCAGGGCGGCGTCGGCAGGCTGGCAGGGTGCCAGCACGCGCAGCGGCGCCTCCGATTGGCTTGCCATTTCGGCGAGTTCGCGCAGATCCATCGTGAATCCGGTTGCCGGACGAGCGCGCCCGAACGCGCGGCCCACTTCATCATAGCGTCCGCCGCGGGCGATGGCCTCCGGTCGGTTGCCGGCATACGCCGCGAACACCACGCCGCTGTGATAGTGATAGCCGCGCAGTTCGGCAAGATCGAAGCACAGCTCCTTGACGTCGCCGTTCAGTTGCCGGCCGATCTGCGAGAGCGCGTCGAGGCAGATCGCAAGCTCCGGATAGTCCGGCAGTCGTGCGCGGGCTTCGACCAGCACGTCCGGACCGCCATAGAATTCGGGCAGCAACAACAAGGCCGCGCGCGTCGTCGCATCGAGCCCGGCCGACAATTCGCGCAACGCCGGGACATCCTTGGC
>Ga0137409_10007819_pt1 | contig 10957 bp, 9 predicted proteins | sample CZODoug1_16funga_FD_122059 | JGI IMG/M metagenome (GOLD analysis project Ga0137409, IMG submission 122059) | Vadose zone soil fungal communities from Angelo Coast Range Reserve, California, USA - CZODoug1_16fungal (Hybrid Assembly) | ecosystem: Environmental > Terrestrial > Soil > Vadose zone... | reverse complement strand
GCCCGCATGCGTCGATCCACTGCCGATATCGTCCGTGAGTACGGCCCCTTTCCGGGCAACGAGCGGGTGGGCGGCGTTACCTACGACGGCCAGCATGTCTGGTTTGCGGCTGGAGACAAGCTGACCTCGTTCGATCCTGCGAGCGGGAAGTCGCTGCGCTCGATCGATGTCGCCGCGCATGCAGGAACCGCCTTCGACGGCCAGCACCTGTTTCAGCTCGCCGAGGATCGCATCCAGAAGATTGATCCGACGACCGGCAGGGTGCTCACTACGATTCCGGCGCCCGGCGGCGGCGGTGACTCGGGGCTCACTTGGGCCGAAGGCACGCTTTGGGTGGGGCAGTATCGGAATCGGAAGATTTATCAAGTCGATGCCGAAACAGGAGCGATTCTTCGCACCATCGAGTCCAACCGCTTCGTCACCGGGGTCACCTGGGTCGACGGAGAACTGTGGCACGGTACCTGGGAAGGTGATGAGAGCGATTTGCGGCGAATCGATCCTGCAACGGGCGAAGTGCTCGAGAAGCTCGACATGCCGCCCGGCGTGCATGTCTCGGGACTCGAGTCCGACGGCGGCGATCATTTCTTCTGCGGGGGCGGCAACACCGGCAAGGTGAGATCGGTCCGCCGGCCCAAGCGAGGCGCGGCGGCGGACGACCGCTGAGCCGCCCGCTCGACGGTGCGGCGGAAAATCAGTTCTTCTGCTTCGGCTTCAGTTCCAGCGAGCACACGGTCCACTTTGCCTCCTCTCCCTCTGCCTGCACCTCGTAGCTGCCGCCGTTGACCAGATCCACGTTCGTGAAACGACACTCAATAATCTTCTGGCGCCTTAACTCTTGGCAGCGAGCCGTTTTATGCACATGGTGAACATGCGCTGCAAGTCTCTTAAATAAAATTTGACGCGGAAGCGGCTGCCATTATACTGAAGTATATGCTTCAGTATCCGATTGATGATCTTTTCCATGCCCTGGCCGCGCCGGGCCGCCGGGCCATGGTGGACCGCTTGGCCAGGGGCACAGCCACGCTCAGCGAGCTGGCGGAGCCCATGGACATGACCTTGACCGCCGTGACCCAGCACCTGCGCATCCTGGAGACCAGCGGCTTGGTGCATTCTTATAAACAGGGGCGTACGCGACATTGCCGCCTGCGTTTTGGGGCCATGGACCAGGTGACGAAATGGATCGAGAGACGCAAGGCCCTGTTGGAGAGCCGTCTGCACCGCCTGGGCGAGCTGCTTGAAGAGGATGAGGCGGCAGAGATGAAGAGGCGCCGATGAAAGCTAAGCATGCCCTGATCCACGACACCTTCACGCTGGAGCGCCGCTATCCGTCCGCGCCAGCCAAGGTCTACCGTTATTTCTCCGAGCCGGAGTACCGCAAGCGCTGGTTCGGTTCCACCGAAGACTGGAGCCAGCGTTCCCACAGCCTCGACTTCCGCGTGGGAGGCCAGGAGCTGGAGCAAGGCGCGCCTCCGGGCGGCCCCCTCATCACCTACGACAGCCGCATCCTGGATATCGTGCCGGGCGAGCGCATCATCAATAGCTACGTCCTGGCCGCCGCCGGCGAGCGCTTCTCGGTCTCGCTCTCCACGGTGGAGTTCCTGCCCGACGGGAAAGGGACCTTTATGCGCGTGACCGAGCACGGCGCGTACTTTGACGGCAACCCTGAGGGCCCCCAGATGCGGGTCCATGGCATCGGCGAGCAGTTGGACCTGCTGGGCCGGGTGCTGCAAAAAGACCAAGATTGAACTTCTCCTTCAAGGATCCAGCATGCCTAAGCTCGTCGCGCGTTGTATCACCATCTCGTTGGACGGATTCTCCGCCGCCAAGGGCCAAGCGCTCGATGCGCCCTTTGGTAAGGACGGCATGCGCCTGATGGAGTGGGCCTTTGCCACCAAGTACTTCGCCAAGATGACCGGTCAAGAGGGCGGTGCCGAGGGCCTCGACAACGATTTCCTCGTCCATTCTGACGACAACATCGGCACCGCCATCATGGGCCGCAACATGTTCGGCCCGCAGCGCGGCCCCTGGCCCAACGAGGACTGGAAAGGCTGGTGGGGCCCGAACCCGCCCTATCACCACCCTGTCTTCGTGCTCAGCCATCACAAGCACTCGAGCTTCGAGATGGAAGGAGGCACCAGCTTCAGTTTCGTCAACGATGGCATCGAGTCCGCTCTAAAGCAGGCCTTTGCGGCGGCCAAGGGCAAGGACGTTCGCATCGGAGGGGGCGCTTCCACCGTCAGCCAGTATCTGAAGGCTGGCCTAGTGGATGAGCTGCATTTCGTACTGGTGCCGATGTTGCTGGGCAGCGGCGAAAGGATCTTTGAGGGATTGGATGGGCTCTCAGATAGCTACGAGGTAGCCGAGTACATCCCCTCGAAGACCGTCGCTCACGTGCGCATCGTCAAGAAGGCTAAGTGATGGGAGCCGGGACGATCTCGGAGATGAAGAACCTCGAATGCATCACCCTCTTTGTCGAAGACCTCGCGGCTTCGAAGAAGTTCTACTTGGAGATCTTCGATCTGAAGATCGTGTATGAAGACCCGGTCTCGGCGGTCTTCAAGCTTGAGAACGTGATGATCAATCTGCTGAAGATCTCGGAGGCGCCGGGCCTGATCGTGCCGGCCAAGGTCGCCGACAGCAGCGCGGGGCAGCGGCTCATGTTCACAGTACGGGTGCCGAACGTAGACGAGGTCTGCGGCAAGCTCAAGACCCTGGGCGTTCAGCTCTTGAGTGGCCCCCAGGACAGGCCCTGGGGACGCCGTACCACTGCCTTTGCGGATCCCGCAGGCCATGTCTGGGAGCTTGCGCACGAGATCTGAAGCTCAGCGGCCATGTCGCACCTGTAGGCGATTGCCATCCAGCGCAAGGCGGCGTGAGCATACGCACGCCGGGCGGGATCATTGCAATGAACTACACCGGATCGACTCCTACCGGAACCAACGTTTCGCTGCGGGCTCAAAGTGACATGCGCGCTGCGGCTCATTGCTATAGAAATGACAATTGCGATTTTTATAGCAATGAAGGACAATGCCACCGTGAAAACCTTTGACGATCTCGAGATTCATCGCCCAGAGCTGGCACGCGGCTATCTGCAATTGCTCAATGCGCAGCCGCACAGGCCCATCGCGCTATTCGCGCCGCGCCGTGTCGGTAAAACTTTCTTTCTCGAGAATGACCTTTCACCGGCGGCGCATGCGGCAGGGTTCATCACCGTATATGCCGATCTCTGGTTGCACAAGACCGCACCGCTGGATGCAATCAATCATGCTCTTGAAGAGGCACTGGATGAGTTGACGGTGCCGACCACTACCGTAGGCAAGATCGCAAAAACTCCGGTCAGAAAGGTTGGTGGCTTAGGAGCCAGCCTCGAGTTCGGCGATGAGCCGAAGCCGCGCCAGCTACCGTCTCAACCGGAACTTCGCTTGGATTCGCTCGTCGGGCGATTGGCAACCGCCGCGGGCAGACGCGTACTGCTGATGCTCGACGAGATTCAAGCCTTGAGCGCTCTTCCGAATGGCGATTCGATCGTCGCGACGCTGCGCGCGGTCTTGCAGAAGCGAAAGAAGCAAGTGTCCGCTGTGTTCACCGGATCGTCTCAGGAGGAGCTGGCGACGCTAGTGGCCGCCGCAGGCGGGCCGATGTATCAGTTCGCGCAGTTGCTGGACTTCCCTGTCTTGGACGACGAATACCTGCGATTGCTCGCGAATCATTTCGCGCGGGTCCACCGGGGCAAGCATCTCGACGTCGCCGATTTGGGGCGAGTATTCGAGAAGATAGGATATAAGCCAGCATTGCTCAAGGATCTGGTCAAGTCAATGTCGGCCGAAGGAGTGACGAACGTCGACTTCGCGCTGCGGCGTATGATGAAGGACGACCGGCAAGTCGCGGGTTGGCGGGGATTGCTCGCCGGACTCCAGCCGCTCGACCGGGAAGTGCTGCTGCAAGTGGTGCAAGGAAACGCGCCACTGGGACAGGACACTTTGAGGGCGCTGCGCAACATCGCAAGCCTGAAGCCGACGATCGCGAGGGTGCGCAAGGCGCTGGATAACCTCAAACGCGCAGGGATATTGGCCAAGCCGGGCGGCAGCTACATCATCGAAGATCGTCTGTTCGCGGAATATTTGGCAACGATCGCGGATTCCGACATGCCTGATCCAAACCCGAAATCAGGAGGCCATCGCGTCGTTGTCGAATATCGCCAAAAGTCGCGGGAGAAGAAATGAGGCGGCGAGTGCTTGGGACATTCAATTGGGAGCTATACGTCCTTCGTACCGCCGGCTGTAGCACACGCACTCAATGGTGGACCTCAAACAGATACCAGTTATCACCAACCGGCCGATAGGCCGTCGTGGCATCCGCGACGTCGGAGGGGCCAGTTCTCAAGATCCTTTACAAGCGGATTAGGGTAGGCGTGTGGGGGTGGCCCCTATCGTCGGCGTTTGATCTCGGGTAGGACCTCGTCGATCACGGTGTTTTCCGCGGCGGCTTTGCCGAGTGCAGCATTGAGGCGCTGCAGGAGGTCGGACACGCTTTCCGTTTCTCCGCACACCAGAGCAACTCGAACCTTCTTGCCCACAGCGGCCAGGGCCGCACGACGGATTCGCGGGATTTCACCGATCGTGAGCTGACCGCGGGTCGTATCGAAGAACGCTTGGATATGTTCGAAGCGCTCGTCCGCCGTAGTAGCCGAGGGGATTTTCGATGGCGTCTTGTTCATTGCAGGTTTAGGCCGCCAGCGCGCGCGTGACTTGCGCGGGCTGCTGCAGTTGACTGTCTCAAACGTAGGACGAAAGGACCTGGACTTCCAGCATCGCTCCGTCGATCAGATGAAACGCCCGTAATCATTATAGATATCAGGGTTGTCAACTTGCCCTGGGTAAGGATGCGGGAACCCATCGGCGAGCAAAAATTGCTCGATCGTGATTCCTTTAACGACGGCAGATTGAAACTCCCCGCTCCCAATGGCGAGCAACTTGCGTTTCGGAAGCGACTTTGCAAACCAAACGAAGTCCAACGGACCTGATCGGCCTGATTTCACTTCGTATAGGTTTCCGCGGGCATCGACGAAATCGATTTCATGCTCCTTTGATGCCCAATACCAGATAGCTTCCGGATCCTCGGCGCCGGCAATACACTGCCGCCGGAAGAGCTCCTGAGCGACGAGCCATTCGATCCACTTTGCCTTCTCCTGGGGCGGCAGTGCGTCGAATTCGCTGATCTGCGTCATTCTGTTCGGGGTAAACGCGAGCGCGACGCATAAATTGACGAAATGAAACTTCGCGGGCCTGCGCTGGAGCGGCACACCTTTGTCGGCATCCCATTGATACGAGGGGACGACTGCAAGCAGATCCGACAGCTGTTCGACGTACTCTGCGGCAAGAGTATTGTTAGCGAGACCGGACTCGCGCGCGAGCTTGAGATACCCCGTTCGTGAGCCAGCCTGGGCGAAGAGCGTTCGCATCAACGCAAGCAGGAACTGTCGCGACCGTCCGCTTCTGACGATCTCGCCGATGATCCAGTCACGAATGATCTCGAAGAAGTACTCCGGTACTCGCTCTCGCTGCCGAATCTCCATCGCCGCAATCGGCGACCCGCCGCTCAGCAGGTAGGCTTTCCACGTATCATCGCCCAGCTCCTCGTTAAACTGGGCGTGGAAGTCCTTGTACGACACCCCCGTGAATAAGTACTCGGTCCGCGCGAGCTTGCCTTTTCTCCCGGGAAGCCGTTCGGAACCGCGACGGATATCAGCCGCTTTCGAACCGGTAGTGACAACGAGCACATTGCGAAGTTGGCCGCGGTCGGCAATACGCTTCAGCGCCCGCTCCCAATTTGATACAGCCGATATCTCATCGATAAACAACCGCTGCACGGCGGCTTTGGGGCGGAACAGCGAGACCACCTCCAGCACCCGAGTCTCCAGCTCATCCGTATCAGTAATATCATCACCGTTCAGGAAGTATGCCGAGCCTGCACCATGCACCTCTAGGGTTCGCTTGATTTCAAGCTCGAGCCATGTACTTTTTCCGAATTGGCGTGGCCCCCGAATTAGGATGATTCCAGCTTCCGTCGGCAACTCGTCGAGTCCGAAGCCGAAACGAAAAATGCATGGCTGATCGCGATACTCCGTGATCTTCGGCCACAGATCATCGCGGTCTATTTCACCCTTTGAAAACAGTATGTTACGATTATTAACGTCCATAACGTTAATAATATTAACTTTCAGAACGTTAATGTCAAGGAGCGCCTGCAAGTGTCACGTTGCATAAGGCTGAGGGTGCCCGTTCGCCAGCAAGATCTCGCGAGCAACACCAACCCCGAGTCGAAATCGCGACGTACTTTGGCTTTCGATAGGTGACGATAGTTAGCGATAGATGGCGATAGTCACTCCCACTCAATTGTCTCCTGCGCTTCCAAGCGCTTGAAAACCATAAACTTCACTGCTCGCAGATTCGATTTTACCGTCACATTGACCGTCACTCTATTTTGCTTGGTGCCGATAGATGGCGATAGACGCCGAAAGCAATTGCGTCAACTCGACGTATCTCATCGGATAGCGCAATTAATTAGACAATACAGATATCGTCGAGGCTTATTTCAAGTCACGGGAGCTAAAAAAGCGCATCCGCAAGCAAGCATCTTGAAAGGTGGTCGTGTGGTTTTCGATATCAAAGCCAACGATTTTCGGTTGATTGCGTTGGTTCAGTACGTGGATGGTGTTTTGATGATCCGATTTTTTGGATCGCATGAGGAATATGACGGCATTGATGCGGAGACAGTGTGATGAAAACGACCTTGATTGTGATTCAAAATGAAACGGACCATGCTGACGCTAAAAGGCTTATCGAGAAGCTGATGGGATCGAGCGATTCTCAGGACCGGGCACGGATGGTAGCCCAGGCTGGCTTGGTCGAGGCTTACGAGCGCACGGAGTGGCCGCGTATGGCGCCGACACTTCCAGTTCTTCTGGCCTACTTAATGGATCAGCATAGCCTCTCGCGCGCCGATCTCGTGCCGTTACTTGGTACAGCCAGCCGCGTGAGCGAGGTCTTGGGCGGAAAACGGGACTTGAGCATGACAATGGTGCGCCGACTCCGCGAGCGCTTTCACATCTCAGCAGATTTGCTGGTTTCGCGACGCCGGGCTCGCCACAGAATAGCCGCCTAGTCTTGCTTCTCAGACCTTCGAGCATTGGCAAATTCATAGGTGAGTTCCAAGCACGTCGGAAATAGCCTCCAGCGCCGCCGGCCAGGCGATGCGCTCCTGCTCCAGGCGAACCCGATCGCCCCATCGATTGGCACGCAGCCCCTCGTAGACGCCCAGTTCCGCCACGCTAAGTCCTTCGGGGCCTTCGACGCGGCAGGGTGTCGGCTCTTGCACCCATAGCTTGCGATGCGCCAGCAACGTGTCCTCATCCATGAGGACAGACACCGTATTCGGGAACCTTCGTCTGGCGCGTGCAAGGATGGCGAAGCCGTGCGTGTCAAGGTCTCCCCAATACAGATGCCGCGAGGCGCTACGCAACCAGCCTATGGCGTTGAGTTGATCAACGGCGAGGCCCAAGCCCATGAAGGCGACGGCGCCGTCGATGTCCGGCAGTGCGATTCCCGTGTTCAGATTTTCCACAACAAGGCTGATACTTGGCTCGAGCTGTAGTTTGGCCAACTCCGCGATGGGGACCTCCATGTCGCAAAGCCCGCCAACCCTCGCGCGGAGGCGCGGGCATAGGACACGCATCCGAAGCCGTGCCGGATCCGCGCGCAGACCGCAAAGCGCGTGGAAACCGACGTCCTCAACGTCATCAAGGAGCTGGCGCATTAGGTCCCGCACGATGCCGCGGCGTGGCCAGACCCACTTGGTATCCACGTCCGCCACCGGCAGCTGACGCAGATACAGGTTCGAGTTCGGGTAATCCACCAACCACTGCAGCAGCGTGGTAAGCCGAATGAAGTCGGCATCGCTATAACCAATGAACACGTCGTCGCAGTTTCGTGCCACCGCCCGTGAACCAGCCAGTCGCGGAAACTGCGTGCACCAGGCTGCGTAGCGCTCACCTGCGCGGCTCCAGCTCTTGTCGTGGCCCAGAATTTGCGCCATTTCCTCGGGACTGGCCAAGACTAGCCGGGATGGTAGCTCCTGGTCACCGGATGACCAGCGCCGGGGCGTCCATTCAACTGTGCCGCCTGGGGCATTCCACTGTCGCCAGCTGCCGACCCACTCGCGTGTGCCGGGCAGGTCCCTGAGAACATCTTTCTCGGTAAGGCTTTGGAGGCTGAAGGTCTGTGGCCAGCCGGGCGCATCCGGTACTCCGACTAGCCAATTCGCATGGTGGGAAACCCACTTCTTGGCCACGGCCGCGCGCGCCTGCGCAGGCGAGATGCGCTTGGATTCGCTCACGTTTCCTGTTCGTCTGCTTCGGCGGCGAGTTCTTCGGCAAGCACGTTTTGCGCTTCGGCCGGGAGGTCCAGTCTGCCGGTTTCGTCAATGTAAGTGATTGCCAGCACCTCGGAGAACTTGCGGTCGCGGATGCTCACGAAAGACCCGCCTCCGATAAAGGGCTCCAGCGCCATCACGTTCTTCACCGGGGTTGCAGCAATCACCTGGAAGCCGAAGTTCTTGAAGATGTTCATCACCATGGCGGTAAAGTCGTTGTCAGCGCGGTCGAATGCTTCGTCCATGACGACCGTGGAGTAGCTGGGCCACACGCCGTCTTCACCGGCGAGCTGGTAACGCAGCGCCGCAGCGAGACATGTGGTGGTGAGCTTCTGGCGCTGGCCGCCGGATTTGCCGGCCCCGCTGTCATATGCCTCCACCTCAATGCCGGTGTCGTCAAACTCGGTGGCGGAAAACTCCACGTGCTGGCGCACGTCCAGCACCAGGTTGCGCCACTTGACGTCGTCTGGCTGCTGACTGCCAAGGCGCTGCACTACGGCGTTAAGCTCGGCGAAGCGCCGCTCCATCTCCTGGTCGTCATCTTCCTTGAAGCTGTGGCTTAGCGCCGACTTCAGTTGTTGGCGGAATTCCGTAACTTGGATGGGCGGCTTGTCGCGGTAGTCGATGACCAAGTAGGTGTTGTCGTTGAAGGCGCACCGGCGCAGGCTGACATTGACCTGATCCAGACGTTCCTGGATGGAACGGCGTTCCTGGTCTAGGCGCGTGTGCAGTACAGCAAGGTTTTGGTCGCTCTGCTCACGTAGCAGCTCCTTGAAGCGCGAGACGAACTCGTGCAGGCCGTCCGTCTCCAGCCGTTCGAGCTTGGCCATGAAATCGGGCGCTGCCTCAAGCCTTGAATCCAGCCCCTGGGCCTCCGCCGGCCAAGCACTGCAGAACACCTGCAGGAGTTTTTCGATGCGCGCCTTGATGTTACCCGAGCGCTCGGTTGCGTTGCGCTCCTCTTCACCAATGGCCCTGAACACCGAGCCGGCGGCCTGGTCCAGGTTGTCCGCGGAAATCTTACGTCCGGTAGCAGCGAACCTCTTTTCCAGCCCCTGCTCCTGCGTCGGGGTCAGGCGCACAGCGAGCGCGTCCTCGGGAATTTCTCCCAGCCGGCGCTGCGCCTTGCTGAGCTCCGTGCTGACTTCATTGGCTTCCCCCTGCGCGGCCTGGCGCGCCTCGGTCGCCTTCGTCCACTTGCCCTTCTGCTTGTCGATAAGCCCGTCGATCTCGCTCAGCTCAGGACGGTCCTGCAGTTCCTGGGCGATGCGCGTCTTCAGACCCCTCACCTCGTCCAGAAGCGCGACGACATTGGTATTCTCCCACGTCATGTTCGCCAGACTCTGGCAGTCAATCACCTGGTCGCGCTTGCGCGCGGCCGCGGTGCGTGCCTTCTCGATCGCCCTGTTGGCAGCCTCGATGGTCGGCGCCAACTCCCTAGCTTCGGCGCTATAAGCCTCAATCTTTTCCTTGTTCGAAAAGCCCATCACCCAGTTCTTGCGGTCGTCCACGCGCCGCCGGTCGTCCTTCTCGTGGCGGGTGCGATTGTGTTTGACTTGGCCGTTGACGGTCACTCCGCGTTCCACTGTGCGCAGGTCGTCCGCTGAAGTCACGCACAGATAGTCGAAGCGGCTGCGCAACTCCTCCTGCAGCCACTCGCGGTGCTGGGGGGCGACGTCTAGCTTACGCACCAGCGAGTTGGGAGCAAAGTTCAGGGCAGATTTCGCCGCGCGGGGAATCATGCGCAAGTAGACGAATCGGTGCCCCAGGTGGGTCTCATCCACATAAGCGGCAACCTGGCGGTAATACTCCTCGTCCACCAGCATCGACGTGGCGAACCCGCCGAGGACCCGCTCCAGAGCGCCAGTCCATTTGCCTTCGGCGGGCTTCACTTGTAACAGTTCACCTGCAAAGGGCAGGCTCTCCTCCGAGATGCGTAGCGAGCGACACATCTGCTCGCGGATTTCCAGCAGACTGGAGGGCATGTTGGACTTGCGAGTCTCCATCGCCCGAATTTCTGCTACCAAGGCGGTGAACCGCTCCTCCGTCGAACGCTTGGTTTCCTTGTACTTGTCTAGCTCCGACTCGTGCCGGCGAGTCATCGACTCGCGCTGGTCGACCACTTGGCGCGCCTTGGTCTGCACTTCGGCGAAGGATTGAGGGCTCGCGGGCGCCGCCCATTCCAGCGCCGCGCAGGCGGCCTTCATACGTTCGTGGTTGGTGCTCACCTCTGGCAGCCGTACCCGCTCGACGCGGTCCAGTTGCTCGTTGAGGGTTGCGAGCACGTCTCCACCGGCGCCGGCGCGTTTGGCCAGCAGGCTGTCGTAGGCACTCTCTTCCTGACCCTCCCGGGTCTTGAGGCACTCGATGCTTTGGACGATGCCGCTGGCCCGGGTGTGCAGCTCCTCGATCTGCGCGTCCAACAGCCGTTTGCGCCATTGCTCCTGGAAACAATCGACGCCCAAGCGCTCCTCGGCCAACGAGGACAGCATCGCGCGGGTCTGATCGTATTCCGCCAGTGCTTCGC
>Ga0137409_10007817_pt1 | contig 10959 bp, 11 predicted proteins | sample CZODoug1_16funga_FD_122059 | JGI IMG/M metagenome (GOLD analysis project Ga0137409, IMG submission 122059) | Vadose zone soil fungal communities from Angelo Coast Range Reserve, California, USA - CZODoug1_16fungal (Hybrid Assembly) | ecosystem: Environmental > Terrestrial > Soil > Vadose zone... | reverse complement strand
GGAGGGGACCACAGCATCACCTTCCCGGTGGTGCGCGCCTACGACCTGCCGCTGACCGTCATCCACTTCGACGCCCACCTCGACACCTGGGACGCGGCCCCCGGGAACCTGGACCACTCGTCGTGGGTGAACCGGGTCGCGGCCCTGAAGACGGTCAAGAACATCATCCAGGTCGGCATGCGAGGCATCACCAACGATCCTGAGGCGACGGGGAACGCCCACAAGGCGCACACGACGATCATCACCTCGGAGCAGATCCATCGTCAGGGCGCCGCCTGGGCGCTCTCCCGGATTCCGCAGGGGGGCAACGTCTACATCACCCTGGATGTGGACGTGATGGACCCGACCCTCGCGCCGGGGACCGGGACGCTGGAGCCCGGGGGTCTGAGCTTCTCCGAGATAGACGAACTTCTGATGGGGGTTGCCGGCAAGGGGACCCTGGTCGGGTTCGACGTCGTTGAGGTGAACCCGTACCGCGACCCGAGCGGTCGCACCGCCCAGACCGCGGTCCGGCTGACGATCGATCTACTGGGGGCGGCGTTTCACTGACGAGCCGGCCGCTCGGCGAAGCCGGTCAGTCCTGGCTCTGCCAGGCGGTGGTGCCGGGCTGGCACGTCCCTCCCACGCAGGATTCCGTGGGACCGCAGCGATACTGGCAGGCGCCGGCGACACAATCCTCGCACGCGTCCGGATTGCACTTGTTCTGGCAGGTGCCGGCCACGCAGCGCTGGCAGGGGCCGCAGTTGTCCCGGCACCCCTGCGCGGTGCAGGTCTGGCAGATCGGGTCGCAGAACGGCTGGCAGGAGCCGGACTGGCAGCTCAGGCACGCTCCGCGATCGCAGGCGTCGAAGCACTCTCCGCTGATGCAGGTCTCGCACGTGGCGCAGAACGTGATGCAGGCTCCGCCCGGGCCGCAGGTCTGGCACTGGGTCGCGTCGCAGGTGCTCTGGCAGACGCCGCTCACGCAGGTCTCGCACCGTCCGGGGTCGCAGGCCGCGCAGGTTCCGTTGACGCAGGTCTGGCAGGACCCACAGGTGGTCTGGCACACGCCGTTGACGCAGGTGTCGCACGGCCCGCACCGGCTGCGGCACGCCCCGCCGATGCAGTCCTGACAGATCCCGGCGTCGCAGTCGGTCGTCCCGTTGTCGACGATCCCGTCGCAGTCGTCGTCGCGGCCATTGCAGACCTCGGGAGGCTCGCCCGCCGTGGCGCTGTGGACCCTGTAAAAGGCGGTCCCCGGGGGGGCCGGGTCGATCCAGACCTCGACGTCGGTCGTGGCGAGAAGGTGGTCGGGACTGCACACCGAGGGCGCAACCGGGGATCGATAGATCTCGAACGGTGAGGAGCCGCCGGTCCACTGAAGCGTCACGTCCAGCGGGGCAGGCCCATGCCGCAGGGTCAGCGCGATTTCCGGCGGGGGAGTCTGCGCCGGGGAGGAAACGAGCAGGACGGAGAGAATCAGGAGAGCCAGCCCGGCCAGTCTCCTTTTAGGGATCGCGCTCAACGGACCTCTCACCCTGGGAGGAGGTAGCGGCCGGCGCCGAGCCGGCGGCCCCCGTCTTCCGCGACGGGAGCCGCCGGCGAGGCGAAAAACCGAACGTTACGGCAACGGTGCGGCCGTTACCGCTTCGACATTAGAACACCAGGATCGGACTGGCCTCCTGCTGGCCCTTGCTGTCCCGGTACATGAGGAGCAATCCAGACTGGGACGGCGAAGCAACATCACCACCCGGTATGGCGTTGATCGTGAGGGTGCTGCTGCCGCCGGCCGGCACGCCGGTGGCCGGGATGCCCGACCCGACGAAGCGCGGCGTGTCCAGCGTGGCCGTCATCCCTTCGATCGAATCGGTCAGGGCGCCCGTGAAGTAGTTGTCGAACGCGAAGACCGAGAAGTCGAACTGGGTCGACGGCGTCATGCCCATCGCCGCAAGAGGCGCCGTCAGGATGGCGTTCGCCGAGTCGAGGTCCGCGTCGGTGAAGAAGAAGATCGACGCGGTGCCCGTGGCCAGGTTGAACACAGCGTCGACATTCTGGCCCGTGGACCCGAAGGCGCCGTTCTCGAGGTTGAACACCACGTAATCGAACACCCCGTCGCGGTTCTTGTCGATGTAGATGTCGTACTCCGCCGGGTAGTTCGGGTGCGGCCGCGCGCCGAAGGTGTTGACGGCGAACTGGACGCCGAAGTTGCCGCCGCCGATCCCCACCAGGCGCGTGCCGACGGCCCTCAGGTCGACGACCGCGAAGTTGTCCCCCGGATTGGGCAGGAACTTCTTGGGAATCTTGCCGCTCGTCCCCATGAGGGAGAACACGTCCGTCCGGCCGCCGATCGTGCCGGCGTTGCTGAGGCTCAGCGTGCCGGCGCCGCCGGACAGCGTGACGCTGGTGGACGCCGGGCTCACGTCGGCTGCGCGGTGAGGAAGGACGTGCCAGGCGACGTGGATGTTGTCGGTCGCATCGGCGATGCCGATGTAGCCGTCGAACTCCACCCCCTGCAGCCTGAACCCGTCACCGCCCCTGAGGCCGCCGTTGAGGGTCCAGACCGGCAGCTTGGTGGGATCGATCTTCAGCCTGACCCGGAACGTCGCGCTGCTGTTGCCCGCGACGACGATGCTGCCGGGGGCGGTCAGGGTCACGGCGCCGCTGGCCGCATCGTCGGCGTAGCGGAAGCTGGGCGTGATCGAGTAGGTGCGCGCGGTGGCGCCGTAGTTGCGCACCCGCACCGTCTTGTTGAGCGTCGTCGGCGACGCCACGGCGTTGTAGCCGAACGACAGGCTGCCCGTGTTGTCGTCGTCGTCCCAGGCGGCCGTCGTGCTGTGGAGGGCCCGGTCGACGCGCACCTCGCCGCCGCCGATCCGGCTGATCGGCGCCAGCACGCCCGGCGCAAGGGCCGGGTTGGTCGTGATGTTCGTCTCGGCCGTGTTCATCAGGAGCGACTTGATCTCGGAAGGCGTGCGCGACGGATAGGCGTTCAGGAGGAGCGCCGCCGAGCCCGCGATCATGGGTGTGGCGCCCGAGGTACCGCCGAAGGCTTCCTGTCCGGTCCCCGAGCCGGCGACCGCGGACACCGAGGCTCCCGGCGCGCCGATGTCCGGCTTGACCGCCTGGTAGCTGATGCTCGGACCGCGCGCCGACGAGGACACCATGCTCCCGACGAGGGGAACGGTGAAGGCGGGGGAGACGGTGACGACGACCGGGTCCGCAAGGTGAGGTTTGATCAGGTCCGACGTGCTCTTGGTGATCACGAGGGTCGGCACGAACATGTCGCCTCCCCCGAACGAGAAGGAAATCGCATCGCCCGCTGCGACGAGACCGATCAGAACACCGACCGCTCCAGCGTGGGCGGCCCGGTCGACCTTGAGGCTGACGGCGCACACGCCGCGGTCGATGAGGGCGACCTTGCCGGAGGGATCGGCCAGGTACGGATCGCCCGGGCAGCCGCGGCCGACGAACGCGACTTCTTTGCTCGTGAAGCCGGCGCCGATCGGGGCCCAGTCGACCGTGGACGCGTTGGCATAGGTCCCGGCGATCGAGGCGGGCGAATTGATGACGAGCGGGTAGACTGTCGCGCTCGGCACCTGCGTCTGCGCCGCGCTGATGACTTCGGGCGTCGAGGCGGGCGACGAGGTGATGTAGGGGCGGTCGGCGTTGTTGCCGGCCGCGGCCACCACGACGACGCCGAGGTTGGACGCGTTGGCGCTGGCCGCGGACAGGTCATCTTCCTTCTGGCCGTACGCCGCACCGAGCGACATGTTGACGACGTCCACAGCGTCGGAGATGTCGCCGTCGCCGTTGGGGTCGAGGGCGAAGTCCATCCCCTCGAGCAGCGCGACGCCGCTGCAGGAGTTCGACACGGAGCTGCAGATCTTCACGGCGTAGAGGCTGGCGCCGGGAGCGACCCCCTTGTGCGAGCCGCCGTCGTTGCCGGCGATGATGTCGGACACGTGCGTACCGTGGCTCCCGGCGCACGGCGCGGGAATCGCCGCCGGTCCGCAGTCGATCGGATCGGGGTCCGGCAGGAGGCAGGTTCGCGGGTTGCCGCTGGCATCGACGCCGCAGATCGCGGCGTTCGGCCTGGGCCACAGCTCCCCGACGAAATCGAACCCGCCCACGACTTTGGCCGTCGGGAACAGCCCGTCGGTCGTGGTGTTCCTCGCATCGGACGTGGTCGTGCCGTAGGCCGCCGTGTAGGCCGCCGCCGTCCCCGCACCGCCCAGGAAGGCATGGGTGTAATCGATCCCGGAATCCAGGACCGCCACCCTGATTCCCGTGCCGTTGAAGCCGGCCGCCTGCACCGCAGACGCCCCGATGTAAGGAACGGTGTCGCTCAGATCAAGCTGATAATCGATGACCGGACGGATTCCCTCGACGCCCGGGAGAGCGGCGATGTCCGGGATCCGCGACGCGTCGACCCTCACGATGACCGCGTTGAGCGCCTTGCCCACGCGACCCAGCTCGCGCCCGCCGAGGCCGCGGACCTGCCCCATCAGCCCGTCCTGCTTCTGGGCGAGCCCCTTCAGATAGGCCCGCTGCTGGCCGGGATTGAGGGCGCCGCCCTGCTGCTTGGCGTTGCGACCATGCGCAACCGCCAGCGGGGCGTCGATCAGCCGGACCACGACGTCGACCTCCCCCTTGGCGCGGACGAGCGCGGGGTCAATGGAGGCAGGATGCCCGCCTCCGGGGACCATCAAGGCCGAGGCGTCGGCTGCCGGAGCCGCGCCGCCCGCCGCGGCCGTGGCCGCGACCCACCCTATTCCGCAGAGCAGGGCGGCGAGGAAGAGTAGAGAGGACCCCACACGTACGATTTTTCTCATCGGATGTCCCTCCGAACGCGAATTGACCCGGGCGAAATTGCCCCTGGGTAGAACCAAGACGAGGTGGCTGACAGTTTTGTCCGAGCGTTCCTAAGGTTCCCCGAATTCACTGTTTCGTCAAGTGGAAATCTCTCCGTTATGACACTTTTTTGTTCGATTCCTTGCTTGCTTTGGGAGAAAGGATGGATCAATTCTAGGGGCTCATTAATCACAGAGATTCGGAACCGGTCAGGAACATGCGGGTGACGACTTGAACGATCAGATCGAGCGCGACAGCACGTTCAACTGATCCCAGGCGCGACGGACCTCGGTCTCAGTGGTGCGGATATTCCCGACCGCGAGGCGGATGACGTAACGACCTCCCAGGCTCGTGTGCGACAGGAACACATCGCCCGTGTCGTTCAGCGCCTGAAGCAGACGCTCGTTGTACGAGTTCAGGGGCGCGCCCTCGGGCACGTCCCGGGGGACAGCGCGGAAGCACACGACGCCGAACGAGACCGGTGCTATCCGCTCGAAGCCGGCGTCGGCGTCGACCCACGAGGCGAACAGGCGCGCCAGCCTCACGTGCTCGCGCAGGCGCGCGCGAATTCCTTCCAAGCCGAACGAGCGCATCACGATCCACAACTTGAGGGCGCGGAACCGCCGGCCGAGCTGGAACCCCGTGTCCATGAGATTGCGCACGTCCGAAGTCTCCGAAGTCTTGAGATACTCGGGCGTCAGGGCGAAGGCGGCGCGCAGCAGATCCATCCTGCGGCAGTAGAAGGCGCTCAGGTCGAACGGCGTGAACATCCACTTGTGAGGGTTCACGACGAAGGAGTCGGCGCGATCCATGCCGTCGATGGCGGCGCGGAACTCCGGGAGGATCGCCGCCGTGCCGGCGTAGGCGGCGTCCACGTGCAGCCAGAGACGCTCGCGGGCGCAGACGTCCGCGACGGCCGGGACGGGATCGACGCTGGCGACCGAGGTCGTCCCCACGGTGGCGACGACCGCCAGAGGCAGGCGTCCGGCCCGCCGGTCGTCCGCCACGGCCGCGGCGAGGAGATCGGCCCGCATCCGGAACTCCGCGTCGGCCGGTATCCGGCGCAGGTTCTCGTGCCCGAGCCCGAGGACGATCACCGCCTTGTCGACGGAGGAGTGCGCGTGCTCGGAGCAGTACACCCGGAAAGCGGCGCGGCCGCGCCCGGTCAGGCCGCTCGTCCGGACCTCGGGCGCCAGGGCGTGGCGCGCCGTCGCGAGCGCGTGCAGGACCGCCGTCGAGGCCGTGTCGTAGATGACCCCCTCGAAGACCTCCGGCAGGCAGAGCGCCCGCCGCAGCCAGGACAACGCGACCTCTTCGAGCTCGGTCGCGGCCGGCGACGTGCGCCACAGCATCGCCTGCTGGCTCACCGCCGTCGACAGGAAGTCGGCCAAAGCACCCGGCATCGAGAAGCCGCACGGGAAATAGGCGAAGTATCCCGGATGGTTCCACTGCGTGAGCCCGGGCACGAGGACCCGCTCGAAGTCGTCGAGGATGCGCTCGAACGGCTCGGCCTCCTCTGGAGCGTCGGCCGGCAGCGCGCTCCTTATCGCCCCGGGCTTCACCTTCGACAGCACCGGATTCTCGAGCGACCATTGGAGGTATTCGGCCAGCCAGTCCACCAGGCGGTGGCCGTCGCTGCGGAACTCGTCGGGCGGCAGGTCTCCCAGTGAGGCCGGCTTCATGCACGCGTCCCGTCGGGCACAGGATGCTCCCGGATCGCCAGGACGGGAACCAGACCGTCGGCGGAGCCGAGGTCCAGGAGCATCCCTTCGGAGATGTCCACGCGCTCGAGCTCGGATGCCTTGATCGCGGGCTTCACGGGAGAAGGCATCATCGGCCGCGGCGTACCGCACCTGCGATGTCCCGCGTCGAGGCGCGGCGCAGCCTCCGCGTCGCGCGCTGCTCGCTGCGGTGACCGCGGCGGTCCTCGCGCGCGAAGCGCCTCTTCTTCGCGGCCGATCCGAAGACCTGGCTCCATGTGCCGTTCTTGAAGATGATCTGATAGCCGCCGGCGAGGATCTGAAACGGCCTCCGGATCTTCTTCAGCCGATCGAACTGCACCGACCCCGCCTTGTGGAAGTCCTCGAAGTACGAGGGGTACACGAAATCGCTCATCGGGATACCGTTGACACGGAAGCTCAGCGCTTCGACCGGGTCGGCGCTCTCGTAGGCGTAGATCGTCCTCGGGTCGGGTCCCGTCGTCATCATATTGATTGCCGGGTCGACCAGCATCTCCACCAGCTCGTGGGACTCCGACACGCTCACCAGGTCGTGGTTCTCGATCGTCGTCTTGACGAACACCTTGGACTGGGGCAGCCCGTCGGGTGTCAGGTCGTGGTAGGCGAGGGCCCCCGGCTGATCCGCGTCGTCGAGGAAGACCATCGCCCAGGCGCCCTTGACGAACCCTTTCGACCTGACGAGCCTTGCGGGGGTACCCCAGACGGGTGCTATGTGCCTGTCGACGAACACCTGCATCGCGGCGATCAAGGCGCCTAAATCGACGCCGAGCGGGGTCGTCGCCTTGTTGAAGCAGGCGATCGTGGGAACGCCCCCCTGGTTGAACGCGCCGAACGTGGGCTTTCTGCTCATCCGACCCGATCTCCTTAGTTTACCGAGGTTGCAGCCAAGTATACCGATCCGGACTCAATCCTGACTGATCAGGTGAATACCGGATGAAGTTTACGGGTTCTTCCCGATTGTGGGCATGAGTAGTCACGCGTAGGCTGCCGGTCTTTCGGCCCCGTGCGGGCAGGGAGGTTCGATGCGGAAAAACGGACGGCCCAAGCCCGAGAGCGGCACGGCCGGAGACCTTCGTCCGGTCGCGCCCGATTCTCCGATCCTCACCTACCGCCTGGCGGACATTCCCGATATCTTCAGTCTCTACCTGGATGCCGTCGAGGTCGCGTTGCGCAACTCGCTGGAATCCGCAAGCGTGTCCGCCGCCGGCGGGCGCCGCAGCGTCAGATCCGGATAGCCGGCGACCTGGCATCCCGTCTGAAGAGGGCTCGGCCTTCGGCCCCCGTTCAGGCCGCGCTGTCCGTGTTGTGGAGCAGCACGATTCGCCACCCCGCGGACGTCGCGGTCGTGACTAGGGTGAACAGGCCGGCGCGCCCCGTTGCGTCCATCCGCCAGCGGACCAGCGCTACGGCCGCGTGCGCCCCCAGAGCCTTCGCTGCGACCTCGGAAATCGCGACCTGCTGGGGACCTGACGGGCCGGAGATTCTCGACGCCACCCCCCGTCGAATCGCCGCGTGCCCTTCCCAGTGGGCGCCGGTCCCGGTGACATAGAGGGCATCTTCGGCGAACAGGCGGAGAAAGCCGTCCACGTCTCGATGATTCCAGGCGGCCACCAGCTCATCCAGGACCCTTCGTGTCGAATTCTCGATCTCCTGCATCGACACCCCGTTTCCCGCAGGTCGCCGTTCGCGTCGCGCAGGGTCGACCGCGGGGTTCGACCATCGGATTGACAGGGCGTCCGGAAGGGCGTAGCGTCCGGACATCCAACGCGCTTGGCCCTTGCACGCGGCCGCCCATCGTCGTGGGCGATCGGCTGCTGGACCAGGTGCCCGAGTCTCTGCTGCGGCTTTTATCATGTGCACTCGGCGCACGATCCGTCAAGATTCCCGGTTCTCGAGACACCCGCCGCTTCGCAGAGTGCCCCCTGACTGCCCAGGCCGTGTAGGTGTCTTCCGATTCGAAGCGGGCGATCCAGAAGAACATCGAAACGCAGCTCGGCTTCCTGCTTATCGAGAACAAGGTGCGGGACGGGGAGCGCGTGCTGGTGGACTACGACCGGAACAGCCGGAAGCTGGTGTTCAACCCGAAGCCGGGCCCGGTCGGGGTTGAAGTCGAAGCCACACGAGCGTAGCGTGAGCGGATGGCCGTCAAGTTTCGCGACTACTACGAGGCGCTGGGCGTCTCCCGGGCCGCGGCGCCGGATGAGATCAAGAAGGCGTACCGGAAGCTCGCGCGCAAGTTCCACCCGGACCTCAATCCGAAGAACAAGTCCGCCGAGGAGCGCTTCAAGGAGATCAACGAGGCTTACGAGGTCTTATCCGACAAGGAGAAGCGGCGACGCTACGACGCCCTCGGCCAGAACTGGAAATCGGGGATGGATTTCACGCCCCCGTCCGGCGGGGAGGGCTTCCGCGGGCAGACCGGCGACCTGGGGGACCTCGGCGACATGTTCGCGGCCGCCGGCCGCTCCGGATCGTTCAGCGACTTCTTCGAGACGCTCTTCGGCGGGCGCAGGCCGGGCGGCGCCGGCTCCACGGTCTCCGCGCGCGGCAGCGACCACGAGTCGGAGGTCTCCGTCAGCCTCGACGAGGCGCATCGCGGCACGAGCCGGTCGGTCCGCCTTCCCCTGGAGCGGGGCGGCACGGAAAACTTCACGGTCAACATTCCGAAGGGCGTCCAGGACGGGTCGGTCATCCGGGTACCGGGGAAGGGGGGGGCCGGGTTCGGGAAAGGCGCGCGCGGCGACCTCTACCTGCGCGTGCACGTCGAGCCCCACGAGCGGTTCCGGCTGCGGGACGGCGGCGACATCGAAGTCGAGCTTCCGGTCGCGCCCTGGGAGGCGGTCCTCGGGGCCAAGGTCAAGGTGCCGACCCTGGACGGCCCGGTCGAGATGCGCGTCCCACCCGCCAGCCAGGGGGGGCAGGTCCTGCGCCTGAAGGGCAAGGGGCTGGCGCGCCCCGGCGGCGCCCGGGGCGATCAGTTCGTGCGGCTCAAGATCGTCGTGCCGCAGAAGCCGAGCGAGAAGGAGATCGAGCTGCTGAAGAAACTGGCCGCGGAATCAGGGTTCGACGCGCGAGGGGATCGAATCGAGGTGAGCCATGGCTCATAAGACGCGGGAGTCGATTGTCTGGCGCACGGAGCACGCCTTTCTGAGCCTGGAGGACCTGGCGAGCGCCTCGGACCTCCACCCGGGGCTGGTGGAGCAGTTCGTCGAATACGGCCTCCTCGAGCCATCGGCCGGCGCCGGTCCAGGCTCGCTGTTCCCGGCGTCGGCGGTGGAGCGCCTGCGGCGGATCGTTCGCCTCAAGTGCGACCTGGGGGTGAACCTGGCCGGCATCGCCGTGATCCTCGAGATGCGCGAGCGTCTCGTCGGCCTTCAGGAAGACCTGGCGCGCCTGCAGGGGCGCGCGGATGAGGACGAGTAACCGATGATTCCGATCAGCGACACCGTCCCGAGGCGGAACCCCCCGATCGCCACCTGGATGCTGATCCTCGCCAACGGCCTCGTCTTCCTCTTCGAGCTGATGCTGCCGCAGCCGGTGCTGGAGCAGTTCTTCCACCTGTTCGGCATCGTGCCGGCCCGGTTCACGCACCCCGACTGGGCCGTCTGGGCCGGCTTCCCGATCGACGACTACTGGCCGTTCCTGACCAGCATGTTCCTGCACGGGGGATGGCTGCACGTCATCGGCAACATGTGGACGCTCTGGATCTTCGGGGACAACGTCGAAGATCGGATGGGGCCGGTGCGCTTCGTGATCTTCTACTTGCTGTGCGGATTCGCGGCCGGCTTCGTCCACCTCCTGACGAACCCCGAGTCCACGCTTCCCACGGTCGGCGCCTCCGGCGCCATCGCGGGCGTCATGGGAGCCTACTTCCTCCTCTTCCCCTCGTCCCGCGTGGTCGTCTTCCTGCCCGTCCTGTTCTATCCGTTGTTCTTCGAGCTGCCCGCGGTGACCTATCTCGGCTTCTGGGCGCTCAGCCAGTTCTTCGCCGGCACACTGTCGCTGGCGGCCGGGGGCGACGTGGGGGGCGTGGCCTTCTGGGCGCACGTGGGGGGCTTCGTGGCGGGGATCGTCCTGCAGTTCCTGTTCATCCGGCGCGGGCGCGCCTGGCGTCGTCTCTCGCGTGACGAGTACGACATCGAGGGCGCGTGGCTGCCGTACCGTTCCTGGAGGGAATCCTGATGGCGCCCGGCGACGTCCTGTGGATGTTCTTCGTCCTGTCCGCGTTGCAGCCGGTCCTCAAGCAGCGTTTCCTCGAGGCGTCGCGGCAGCGCCTCATCGCCCGCATCGAACGGCGGCGGAACTCCCGGGTCATCCTGCTGGTGCACCGGCAGGAGACCATGAGCCTCCTGGGGTTCCCCGTCTTCCGCTACATCGACGTGGAGGACTC
>Ga0137409_10007815_pt1 | contig 10961 bp, 13 predicted proteins | sample CZODoug1_16funga_FD_122059 | JGI IMG/M metagenome (GOLD analysis project Ga0137409, IMG submission 122059) | Vadose zone soil fungal communities from Angelo Coast Range Reserve, California, USA - CZODoug1_16fungal (Hybrid Assembly) | ecosystem: Environmental > Terrestrial > Soil > Vadose zone... | reverse complement strand
GAAATACAAATCGGGGGGAAGTTTCAGAAAGTCGGGAACCGAACGGTAGCGTATTTCAGGCACAGGCGACTGTTGAGCAAAAAGCGAAGCGGCCACAAGAAACAAAATAAGAATGGAACATCTCATTGACGCCTCCGAAAAATCAAAGCTTGCGCATCACAATATAACTTACAACCTCCGACTGCCCAACAGGGCGACAATGGTTCGGCGAGCGAGTAGTGAAAGACTAACGGGACCAATCTGGAGGCGCTACCTCCGGTTTGCCCGTCATCCGCCAGCAATTGCAGGGGGCAAGTCTCAATGAGGAATGCGAAGTCGCGGTGCAGAGTTGAGGAAGTCAAGGATTCTAATTGCTCCCTGAACATACTCCAGGGAGCGGACGCTTCAATCGAGGTCCTCAAGGCGAAGTGAATCGCCTTTCCAGGCAGCTTCAAACTCTTTCCTGACCCACTCGGCGTCGGTCGACTTCTTCTGTGTCTTCAAGCTTTCCATAAGGCCGAACAGCGAGCGGCCATTTCGCCGATGGCTCTTCAAGTCTTCGCGAAACGCGGCTTCAGCCTCGGCTGGCTGGCCGGCGCGAAGCAGTGCGGCGCCTAAAGATTCCCGTATCGGGTAATACCACGGAGGGGGTTCATCGTAGGTCAATCCATCCTGTGCCTGGACGGCTCTTCTCCAGAGCGGAACGGCATGGATCGGGTCCGTCGCCAACCTGGCCTCCAGTACAATCGCCGCCACCTTCAGCACATTTTCTGCGCTGTTGTTCCCATTCACGTAGAGAGCACTCGGGGGTACGAGCTTTCGCGCGGCCTCAAATAGCGCTCTCTCCCGGTTCGCATCCTGCACCTCACCCTTCGCGGCGAAGGCCGTGCCGCGGGCGAAATGCCAAAGCGCATTGGCGGTGAGCCATGTCGAATCCGGTGCCGCCGTTGCCAGGATCTCATCCCAGCGCTGCATACGAAGTTGAATCACCAGGGGCATGGCCGCAAAGCACTCCTCCATCTGCATCTCCTTTACTCTTGGGCCGGCGAACGCGGCAAGACGATCTGCGGCCGCCTTTGCCTCTTCATATCGTCCCTGAGCCGCGCGCCCCACTGCAATGAAATGAAGGTTGTGAGTGTAGAACATGAGCGGGTAGACCCCCAGCGTACCGGCGCGCTCCATGTAATCCTCATCGGCTCTTACGGCATGCTCGTTCGTTACCGCTAAATCCTCGTATTCTCCAGTTTGGAAAAAGATGTGTGCCGGCATGTGCAGCAAGTGGCCGGCTGCGGGTACTAGAGTCATCAGCCGCTGGGCACTCGGAAGGGCTCGTTCGAGTTGTTGAGAGCCTTCCACCGCGTGAACGTAGTAATGATTGGCGCCCGGATGCTGTGGGTCGCGGCTAAGAACTCGTTCGAGTACGCTTACTACTTCCTCCGTTCCTTCCTGCGGGCTTCCGTCTGACTTCCACAGCTGCCATGGCCGGCGCAGCATGAGGCTCTCGGCGTATAAGGACCTGCGCGTCCAAATCGTCAGGATATTGCGTGACGAGGAGGTTCATTGCGTCCTTGTAGTCCGACAAGAGCTGCTTGCGATTTGGGTTAGGATCACGCGAATACCGCTTGGCAAGTGCTTCGATATAGCGTCGCTCGTTTTGCGGCGCGTGCGCGCTCATCGCCAAGGCTCTCTGCACCGCTTCGTAGGCGGCTCTCTCTCGCTCCAAATCGACGTCCAGCAAAATATCAGAACCAGGAGTCACGGCGGTAAGAGCATATCTGGGGCCCAAGGCCCAGGCGACACCCCAATAGGGCATGGCTGCCTCGGGGTCCAACTCGATGGCACGACGGAAAAAACGCACAGCTTCGTCATGATTGAATCCGAAATTAAGGACGAGTCCCTGGTCGAAGAATTTCTGAGCCTCCGAGCTTTCTGTGGAAATTGGATGGTGATGATTACCCGTGCCGGCAAGAAGAGCCACGGGCCGAGCTGGAGGAGGCTGTTGCGACTCCTGAGCAATCAACTGAAGGGAGGCGCAGAACAGAAGGGTTAAAACCCCAATAGCCGATTTCATAGAAGTCTCTCCAGCGTTGTGTTCTAGCCGACGAAGCTGACCGCAGGGCAAATGCAGACACATGTTAAGCCAGAAGCGTGTGGCCAGCCATGTGGAGGACACCGGTCGCCAAAAGCTTTTCCGGAAATTCCCTTAGTTCCAGTTTGTCGGCAACCCAGAAGCAATCGGAACTGTGACCTTCCATGCTGGCTACGCTACGAGCCGAATCAGTTCCATTCTGAAGGGTAGGGCCAAACAATTCGGATGGTTGCAGACCCCCGCAACCATCCGAGGCTCTGCGTTCAATGCAGGCTTGCCCTTGCTGGAGCCCCCCAAGGGCGAGGACAGTGCTGAAGCGACGGCGAACGCGGCGAAAAAACGTGCTTCATGGAGGCTCTCCAGAACGGCTCTTGCTGCTGCGTTGTTCAGACGCCGTTTCCCCCGTGAAATGGGCCAATCGTGGTCAGTCGTTCAGCCGAAGCTTCAACTGAAACGACGCAACTCTCGAATCAGGTGGATGAGGCCGTCGGTCCTTTGTTTCGCCCCCAGCCCGTGCCGCCCGGATCGGACGGCGATGGAAGCCAAGGCGCTGGGGAAGGTGGAGCAGAGGAGCAAGGCCGGTTCACTTCGCTTCTTTCGCCTTTTTGACTCGCTCGGCATCCAACCCCAGAAACTTGTCCTTTTCCCCTTGCGTGAACAATGTAGTCGCGAAAGCGAGTGTAAATCACGCCGTTATACTCCTCTGCGAGCATGCCGTACGCCATCGCCTGGTACAAATCTATTTCAGTCATGTCCGGGCGACTTGACCCCTGGCATAGGGTTAGGGTCGTACTTCTGGTCAGTAGTTCGCCAATCGTCATGGTTGCAGCACTTTTCACAAAGTCGGAAGTGACGAATTGCCAGGACTTGAAATCTGCCTTGCACTCGGCGTCCGTCGGTGATTGCGCGTAACAGGGGGCGGATAGGATACGGCAACCAGTAGCAGCTTCCTCATACCGTCCTCTTTCCTACGAGCCCGAAAAGCGATGGGGGCAGAATGTTAGCGCGGCGAAACGACCCAATGTTTGGCCGGCTGCATCGCTTCACGCTCTTGCAAAGACGCCAGGACTGGGCACCCGCCGCAAACATTGAGCATCATAATCATTCCATAACTTCAGATTCCCCTACGATGGTGTCAATTCCAGGTCTGTCCGCACCGTGCTGCACATGCGTCGTTGGCCGAAAGTGTTGACGACGATGCACCGTGCTCTTCCCAAAAGGCCAACTCAACGCGATAGAGTCGGGGCACGGTAAGCCTTGGCTTGGGTTTGCGGATCGCTTACCGTTTGAGGTACAGTTTGCAAAAGTGTCCCGAAGAACCGCAACTTCGATTGTTCTCCTGACGGTATTGATCGCCGGGACGACTCCGACCGGGGTTTGCGCACTCATCTGCGAACGCCACACACAAGCGGAAAGTCAGCGCCACTGCGGGCAGCCTTCCGACAGCATGGCAGGAATGGCTCACGATCACTTCGCCATGCATCATCCAGGGGTTGAGGCCATGAGTGCGCTGTTGCTGTCGCAATCGTGCCAGACCAACTGCGTCACGGCGGAACGCCTCAACGTTTGGAGAAAGATTGTTCCTCAGGTGACGGTGGTCCGGCGCGGTGCCGGCGTCCTAAGTACCACGGCCGCGTTTCTGGTCCCCCATTTCAATGCCGCGTGGGGTTTGGACACCGGCCAATCCGCTCCTCTCTGTGCACATTCTGCATCTTTCTCCATCCTTCGCATTTGAGATTCCCCCTCTCCATCTAGCAACGGTACAGCCACAGCAGCGACTTCACGTCGACTGCTTACCGTGGATCTCTCTTCGATCCAATGTGCGTCAACTCTCAGAGAGGAAGAACCATGAAGAACAGACGTGATTTCCTGAGAAATACCTTGGGTGTGGGCGCCACTCTAGCGGCCGCACCTCGACTGTTTCCAGCACCGCAGGCGAACGGAGCGGGCATGGACATGGACCACATGAGCCACGGTGGCCCACGCAGCCGGATCGTTTCGGTGGAAACGCCGGATATTCCGCACCTTCCCTGGACAACGGCAAACGGGGCGAAGGAGTTTCACTTGATCGCCGAGCCAGTGAAACAGGAATTGGTCCCCGGCAAGATCGTAAACCTGTGGGGCTATAACGGCAGCGCTCCTGGGCCTACGATGCAAGTGAACCAGGGTGATCGGGTAAGGATCATCGTGGATAACCATCTTCCCGAAGCGACCTCGATGCACTGGCACGGATTTGAGATCCCCGTCGACATGGACGGGGCGCCAGGGAGTAGCCAAGACCCGATTCCGCCCGGCGGTCGTTTCGTTTATGAGTTCACACTGCATCAGGAGGGGACCTTCTTCTACCACTCCCACATGGCCATGCAAGAGATGATGGGGATGATCGGAGCCTTCATCATGCATCCCGAGAAAGCCTACGATCCACCGGTCGACAAGGATTTCGCGATCATCTTGCAAGAGTTCGCGATCCTTCCTAACAATCCCATACCGAACTCCATGAATATGGAGTTCAACTGGCTGACCTTCAACGGCAAGGCTGGTCCGGCCACCACGCCGCTGATTGTTCGGCTGAAGGATCGCGTCCGGCTCCGCTTCATCAACCTGGGAATGGACCACCATCCGATTCATCTGCACGGGCACACCTTTGTCGTGACCGGCACTGAGGGGGGACGGCAGCCCAAGACCACTTGGGGTCCCAAGAACACGGTTCTGGTGGGAGTTGCCGAGGCCGCCGATGTCGAGTTCGTCGCCAACAATCCCGGCGACTGGATGATCCACTGCCACCTGCCTCACCACATGATGAACCAAATGTCGTCGGTAGTAGGCCCGATGACCCGGGGGAGCAACGGCATGCCTGCGGGCTTGGGCATGGAAGAGGGTATGGGCATTTTGCGCGAGGGGCACGCTACTTCCGAGGACAAAGGCCCGAGTTTGGGTCGTGGCATGGGCGTAGGTTCCACTCGCGATCAGACATTGGGCAATGGACCACTCAGCGCGCCGCAGGCGAAGCAATCCATGGACAACATGCCCGGCATGCAGCACGAAGGAATGCAGATGGGTGCGCCGGAAGTGGCGAAAGACGCCAATTCGGTTCCCGGATTTCCGCAGGACGCGTTCATGGAAGGGCCGGCGATGGCGATGGACAAGATGGTGGAGAAGCCGGAGAACTACGGGCTTCGTCCGGGCTGGAGCGGATTTATGCAAGGGATGATGACCTTCCTGCGAGTGCTTCGGCCGGAAATGTACGACAAGGTGATGGCTTTGCGCGAGCAACAGAAAGGCAAGCCGGAGCCAATGCCCGGCATGGAGCATCCGCACCACGGATAACAGGCATGAAGGAGGAGAACGCAATGATTAGACAAATTTCTCGGGCGTCACTGGCCGTGGTTTTCGGGACTTTGTTGGCAGCGCCAACGTTTGGGTTCAGTCAAGACCAGTCGATGCCAAACATGCCGATGCCAAATGCACCGGTGGCGAGTTCGCCGCAGGAAAAAGGAAGCGTCCAAACCGGGCTCACCTTGGGTGAGTTGGAGCAGATGGCTCTGAGTAGCAATCCCACTCTGGCCCAGGCTGCGGCTGAGATTCGTGCCGCTGCCGGACGAAAACTACAAAGTGGACTCTATCCCAATCCCACGGTTGGGTATCAGGGTGAACAAATCCGGGGCGGAACCCAGGGTGGAGGGGAACAGGGCTTCTTCGTAAGCCAGGACATCGTCCTCGGCGGGAAGCTCGGACTGAACCGCCGCGTGTTTGAACAGGAAAAAAAACAAGCGGAAGCGGAGGGAGAGGAGCAACGGCTGCGGGTCATCAATAGCGTGCGCCTGTTTTATTACCAGGCTCTGGCCGCACAAGAGATGGTGGATCTGCGGCGCAAGCTGAGCCAACTGGCGGAAGACGCGGTGCACACTTCGCAGCAGCTTGGCAACGTGGGACAGGCAGACCAACCCGACGTGCTGCAAGCCGAAGTCGAAGGCGAGCAGGCGGAACTGGCGGTGGTGGCGGCGGAGCAGAAGCAACTGCGGGTTTGGCGCTCGCTGGCGGCAACAGTCGGGAAACCGGTGATGCCGTTGACACACCTTGCTGGCAATCTCGCAGACCTGCCCGAAGACAATCCCGACCAATGGTTGCAGGCGCTTCTGCAGGACAGTCCAGCCGTCAAGATCGCGGAGTTGGGGGTGCTCCGAGCGGAGGCGTCTCTGGCTCGGGCGAAGCGTGAACCGATCCCCGATTTGCAACTTCGGGGCGGGCTTCAGCAAAACCGCGAACTGGATGCGATCGCAAACCGGCCGATCGGTTTGCAGGGGTTCGCCGAGGTCGGCGTGCAAATTCCCATCTTCAACCGCAACCAGGGGAACGTGCAGGCTTCCCGCGCCGACATCGAACGCGCCCAGCGGGAAGTGCAACGCATCCAGCTGGTACTGCGCGAACGTGCGGCGGCACTGGTGCAGAACTACCTGACCTCGCGCGCGATGGTGGAGAAATACCGGAGCCGCATGATCCCGCGCGCGCAGAAAGCCTACGACCTTTATGTGAAGAGTTATGGGGGGATGGCGGTGGCATACCCGCAGGTGCTGATCTCGCAGAGGACTTTGTTCCAGCTCCAGACCGACTACATCGTGGCCCTGGAAACCCTCTGGGGCAATTCGATCGCGTTGAAAGGTTTTCTTTTGACTGATGGTCTAGAGGCGCCCAGCCGTCCGGGGGAAATGGACCAGCCGGTGCGCGAACTCAACGTGCCCTCGTCCACGCCTTCCATGCAGCCGCAATGAGAGAGGAGGAGTGATGCGAAGAAAGCGATTTGTGTGGCTGCTGGTGCTTGCAGCCGTGATGCTGGTGGTTGCGGGGGCGGTAGCTGCGGTACGTCGCGGTTTCAGTGCCCGTGACCAACCTTCGGCGTTGGAGAGATACGTTGCTCGCACCGCGCGGAAGCTGGCGGTACCGTCGAAGGCGAGGATTGAGAAAAACCCTTTCCTGCCGTCGCCCGAGTTGATGGCGGAAGCGAGAGCCCACTTCGCCGACCACTGTGCTATTTGCCACGCCAATAACGGCAACGGGAACACCGAGATCGGACAGAACCTGTATCCGAAGGCTCCGGACATGCGGTTGCCGCAGACGCAGAGCCTGACCGATGGGGAGCTGTATTACACCATTCACAACGGCATCCGGCTCACGGGGATGCCGGCTTGGGGCACGGAGGAGAAGGACGAAGACAGCTGGAAGCTGGTCTTGTTCATTCGGCATCTTCCGCAGCTCACCCCCGAGGAGGAACGCGAGATGAAAGCTCTCAATCCAAAGGGTCCAGCAGAGAAGCAGGAGGAACTGGACGAGGAGCAATTCCTAAACGAAGCGCAACCCGGTCATCCGTCACCTAAACCACCAATTCATCACAATCCCTGAGGAGGAACCAATGAAACGTACCATCGCAGTCGTTACTCTGTTGTTCGCGCTTACTCTGATGGCTCTTGCCCATGGAAAAGAAAAGCATGTCATGGGCACAGTCACAAGCATTTCTGATAGCTCTGTTACGGTTGAAACCACGGCCAAGAAATCCGTAACGGTACAGGTGAGTGACAAGACCAAGTTTGAAAAGAGCGGTGCAGCGGCGACCCTTAAAGACTTGAAGGTTGGCGACAAGGTTGCAATCCATGCAGATGTCTCAGGCGACAAACTCGTCGCGAACGAAGTCCACTTTGGAGCTAAGGGAAAACAGTCCATGGAGGGAATGAAAGGAATGGAGGACCACAAGTGACCTCCGGCGTCTCCGAGGCCGACTGCGGCGGTATGCTCCACGCGCCAGCAACCCTCCCCCAAGTGAGGCGGCGCGTATTGGATGACAACGTGCCAGTCGGTCCCGACACGGCTAGCAGAACAAACTGCTCAAAACGGTTTGTTCTGCGCCCGTGTTTGCAGAGCTTGCCCAGGATCTAGCGATGAAGGCTTTGTCCAATTCTTACGTCCCCGCTCTGGGATATCACTGGCTGACACGGTTCTACGACCCGATTGTCCGGCTCACAACTCGTGAGAGCACGTTCAAGGAGGCCCTCTTACGGCAAGCGGGGCTTGAAGCCGGTCACCGAGTGCTCGATCTAGGCTGCGGAACCGGCACCCTCGCGACTATGGTTAAGCGTAGCCATCCAAGTGCCGAGGTGTTCGGGTTGGATGCCGACCCGGAAACTTTGAAACTTGCGCGAGCAAAAATGGCAAGAGCTGGTTTGGAGATGCAACTCGATCAGGGCTTCGCGTCCGCACTGCCGTATGCACCGGCGTCCTTCGATCGAGCCCTCTCCAGCCTGTTTTTCCATCACCTATCCGACCAGTCGAAGGATCGAGCAATGCTGGAAGTTCGCCGGGTTTTGCGTCCCGGCGGAGAATTTCATATCGCGGACTGGGGAAAACCAACCAGCCCTGCGATGAGGCTTGCATTTGTCGCGATACAGATGCTCGATGGCTTTGCCACAACCCGCGGCAGCCTCATGGGTGTGCTTCCGGAACTCCTTGCGCTCGCTGGGTTCGAAAGGGTGGAACTTACCCGTAATTATTCAACGCTTTTTGGAACGCTGTCGCTTTATCGTGCGCGTAAGCCTCGGACAGGCGAAGAGAAGAACCGTCCATTGTGAGAACTGCGGAGTGAGATAAGGAGGTCAACCATGCTGCAACGCTACAAAGAAGTTTTCTATGGCCTGTTGTTTGGTCTGGGCGCGTCTGTGATCGACGTGTTCATGCATGCGTCCATGGAGCAGCAGGGATTCTGGATGGAGTTGATTCACCCGCAGCCGATTATGGTGGCCTATCGTGTATTCTTCATCGCCTTTGGACTGGCTCTAGGTTGGTTGCTTTGGCGAAAGAACAAAGTGGAGCGCGACTTTCGCAGCTTGGCAGAAACGGTTGAGCAATTTCGCCGCGGAATTAGCGCCCCAGCCGTTCTTATTCATACCAAACTCCAGCTATTGCTGACTCGAGGCGATTTCCATCTTCCACCCGAAGCGCAAGAGATGATCCGGTTCGCCTACGAAAAATCGCGGGAGATCGGCGCATTGGCCGAGCAAAAGTTGCCGCCGATAAAGGGAGCCTAAGTATTTGCGGTGCGTCTTGCCGCTGAAAACGGGGAGGGAGCTGTGCGGAGATTCTTGAAGCTGCCGCTGTTACTGGTCGCCCTTGCGACTACCGTCTTTGCGGCCAGTCCTGATGAGGCCGGGGTCAAGAGCGTCATTCAGCAATTCCACCAGGCGCTGGAGCGCCATGATGTCGCAGCCATCGAAGCAGTCGTTTCGCCCGATGTCGTGGTCTTGAAGAATGGAGATCGCAACCAAGGATGGGCAGATTTTCGGGACAATCACTTGATTCCGGAGTTCAAGGAGCCGGCCGCGCCTTCCAAGTGGGAATTTGTGAAGGTCGTCATCGGTGCCGAGATGGCGTGGGGATATACCAAACAAACGATCGACGCGACCGGGAAAGACGGCAAGCACGTCGGTTACTTGGTCTGGTCTGCTTACGTCCTTCAGAAAGCCGGATCTACGTGGAAGGTGGTTTTGTTGGACTGGAGCGTAAGGCGGCTTGGTCCGACTGACTAACGGCATCGCAGCGGCAGTCGCCCTCTAGCGATTTCGCAAAGTCAAATCGGGATCGTCTAGTACCAATATCTGAACGCAGGCGGAGCGGCGTTTCGGTTTATTCGTTTCGGAGTTCACAAATGGACCACATGACACACGACGCCCATGGACAAATGGCGGACCCACATGCCGGTCACAAGATGTCAGCAGTCCACGCCAGTCACGACCGTCACGCCGGACACTCCGTCGCGATGTTTCGTGACAAGTTTTGGTTGAGCTTCGCTCTCACCATCCCGGTGGTCTTCTGGTCGAACGACGTTCAACACTGGTTTGGGTACAGAGCGCCTTCATTCCCCGGCTCAAACCTAATCGCTCCAATCCTCGGAACGGTGGTCTTTGTTTACGGTGGTCTCGTTTTCATTCGTGGGGCATGGAGCGAGTTGGCGGACCACAAGCCCGGCATGATGACCCTCATCAGCCTGGCGATCACAGTTGCCTTTGGTACGTCGCTCGCCGCGACCTTCGGTCTCTTTGAGATCGATGTGTGGTGGGAACTCTCATCTCTCATCACAATCATGCTCCTGGGCCACTGGCTGGAAATGCGGGCTATTTCCCAGGCTCGTGGCGCACTCAATGTGTTAGCTGCGCTCCTCCCAGACACTGCCGAACGGGTAAGTGGTGCGGAAATTCAAACCGTTCGGCTTTCTGAGTTGCACGTGGGCGACATAGTTCTTGTCCGGCCCGGAACCCGCGTTCCGGCGGATGGCATAGTCGTCGAGGGCGTTGCCGATGTTGACGAGTCGATGATTACCGGCGAGTCCCGACCCGTCTCCAAGGGGCCAGGTGCGACCGTGGTCGCGGGAACGATCGTCAGTGGCGGAAGCCTTCGGGTCCGAGTTACGGCAGTCGGGGAGCAGACCGCTCTATCCGGCATTATGCGGCTGGTTGCTGTGGCGCAGGCTTCTGGGTCTCGCGCGCAGGCCCTCGCCGACCGGGCAGCGGCAATCCTTTTTTACGTAGCCGTCGCGTCTGGCGCGCTGACGTTCCTCTACTGGTGGTTTTCGGGAGACAAAGAACACGCCTTAATCAGAACCGCAACCGTCCTCATCATTGCCTGCCCGCACGCGTTGGGACTGGCGATTCCACTCGTGATTGCAATCTCGACATCGCTCGGGGCTCAGAACGGTCTCCTGATAAAGGACAGACTCGCACTCGAAAGGGCCCGGAATTTGGACATAGTGATTTTCGACAAAACGGGAACGCTCACACGCGGGTCCCCGGCAGTGTCGGGAGTCGTGGCTGTGCCTGGTACCAACGAGAGTGATTTGCTTGCCCACGCAGCG
>Ga0137409_10007814_pt1 | contig 10961 bp, 10 predicted proteins | sample CZODoug1_16funga_FD_122059 | JGI IMG/M metagenome (GOLD analysis project Ga0137409, IMG submission 122059) | Vadose zone soil fungal communities from Angelo Coast Range Reserve, California, USA - CZODoug1_16fungal (Hybrid Assembly) | ecosystem: Environmental > Terrestrial > Soil > Vadose zone... | reverse complement strand
TCCTTCGGATCCGTCGCCTCCCACAGCCGGTGCTCGTGTTTCTCGAGCGGCAGGTTCGGCACGACCACCGCACGACCACCTCGGTCCCGAAGCCGGAAGCTGAACTCGATGTCGGCGATCCGGTAGAACTGGAACCTCGGGTCGAAGCCCTCCAGGGCTTGCGCGTCCGAACGCCGGAACGCCATGCAGTAGCCCTCGATCGCGTCCACCTCCGGCCCTGTGCTCGCCGCGAACTCTTTCGGTGTTCCCTGGCCGCGCAGTCCGTAAGGCCCGGCCACCACCACCGATGGGTCAGCGAGCGTCTCGACGAGCGGTGTCACGGCGTCCCCAGTGAGATCCACGCCCGAGTCAAAGAGGATCACGACCTCGCCGGCCGCGGCCTCGATTCCGGCGTTGACCGCGGCCGCGAATCCCATCGGAGGGTCGAGCCTGACCGACCGGAAACGCTCAGCCGCGCGGCTCTCCAGCCAGGCGGCGATCCGTTCGTCGCCCGAGTTGTCGACGATCACGGCTTCGAAATCCGCCTTGCAGTGGGTGAAGACCGAGAGCAGCCAGCGTTCGGCGTCGGGCTTCCAGCCATGGACCACGGTGAGCAGGGTCACGGCGCGCGATGTCGGAGGAGGCGCGGTGCTCGGGGGCGCCTTCAGCGCCTGGAGCTCGCTCCCCTCAGCGCTGTCGACCACCTCCCACCCGCCTGCGCGCAGCCGCTCGCGGATGGCATCGGCACCCTCGAAGTCCTTATCTCGTCTGAGCTGGACGCGCTCGGCGAGCAGGCCCTCTGCCTCAACTCTATCCAAGGTGCGGCCGGCGAGTTCGCCCTATTCGGGCCCTCGCATGATGCTGCCAATCACGGCCCGGCCGAAAAAGGCTTCCCGTGAGCAGGAGCACGAAAGGACACGATCTATCAGGCGCTCGCAGACCGGGCAGATGCCGTTCGGCGTGCCGGCCGGTTCGCTTGGCCAGAGGTAGCGGGCCGGAACGGGCTCCATCGGTGCAGGGTCCACCTCGGTGGTGAATGCGCCCACGCTTCGAGCATAGCGCGCTGTTCAGTAAACGCCTGATTAGCGCTTTTTGGCCTTGACCGCGGCGGTCAGCGCGGGGACGATCTTCAGGGCGTCGCCGACCACACCGAGGTCGGCCATCTTCATGATCGGCGCCTCGGCGTCCTTGTTGATCGCGATGATCACCTTCGAAGCCTTCATCCCGACGGTGTGCTGCATCGCGCCCGAGATTCCGACCGCGATGTAGACGCCCGGGCGCACCGACTTCCCAGTCTGCCCCACCTGCATCGAGTACGGGACCCAACCCGCGTCGACCACCGCGCGGCTCGCACCAACGGCGCCGCCCAATGCGCTCGCCAGGTCCTCCAGCAGCGGGAAGTTGTCGGGACCGCCCATGCCGCGGCCGCCGCTGATGACGACCCTTGCGTCCTCGAGCTTCACCTTCTCCGAAGCCTCCACCACGCGCTCGGTGACGTGGGCGCGCTTGGAGCCGGCGTCGATGGTGACCTTGAGGTCTTTGACCTCGGCGGTTCCTCCGACCTCTTTCGCCTCGAAGGATTTCGGCCGGACCAACACAATGGCCGGCTTCTTGTTCGCCTTCATCGACGCGAGCTTCGCGCCTCCGAAGTAGGGGACCTTGGCCACGAATCCGCCGTCCTTCGCTGCGATATCGCCCGCGTTGGAGATGAGACCGACCTCGAGCCGAGCCGCGAGCCGGCCGGCCACGTCGCGCGAGTCGGGGGTGAATCCGAAGAGGATCAGGTCAGGAGCCTGCTCCTGGTGCAGCGAGGCCAGCGCGTCCGTCGCCGGCTCGGCGATGAAATCGTCGAACGCGGCGTCCTCGTTGACGTGGACGACCTTGGCCCCATGCTTGCCGAGGGTCGCAGCCGCCGCCCTGGCGCCGGCGCCCAACGCGATCGCCTCCACGTCACCCAGCTCGCGCGCCTTCGCCATCAGCTCGAGTGCTGTCGGCGTCAGGCTGCCCTGGTGCAGCTCCGCGTAGACCCACACCTTCCCCATCGCTAGACCACCTTGGCCTCGACCAGCACCTGGATGATGCGATCCACCGCGGTGCCGTCGTCCTGGATCACCGATCCGGCCTTGCGCGTCTCCGCGTCGGTAAGTCCCTCGATCGTCTCAGCCGGTTGGCCTTTTTCGATGCCGAGGTCGCCGAGTCCGACCGGCTTGATCTCCTTCGAGCGCGCGGCCATGATGCCTTTCAGCGAGGCGTAGCGAGGCTCCGCGATGCCCGCGGTGACGCTGATCAGAGCGGGCGTCGAAACCTCGACCAGCTGGTACCCGTCGGCGGTCTGACGGTGGACCTTGAGGGTGGATCCGTCGACCTCGACCTTCTTCGCGAAGGTCACCTGAGGTATGCCGAGGAGCTCGGCCAGCATCGGCGGCACCATACCGGTGCTTCCGTCGTACGACTCCGTCCCGCAGATGACCAGGTCGGGCGCCTCGGGCTTGATCGCCGCGGCTAGCGCACGTGCGGTGAGCAAGGCGTCGGCGCCGGCCAGCTGAGGATCGGTGATCAGGACGCCGCGGTCGGCGCCCATGGACAGGCCCTTGCGGATTGCGTCCTTCGCCCGCTCGGGACCCATCGAGACCAGGATCACCTCGCCGCCGTGCGCTTCCTTGAGCTGCAGCCCTTCCTCGACGCCGCACTCGTCTCCGGGATCGAGGACCGCTTCCTTCTCACGAGAAAGGGTGTTGTCGGCCTCCAGGCCGAGATTGGAATTCGGATCTGGGACTTGTTTGACGGTGACGACGATTTTCAAAGCGCTCGTCAATTATCGCTGCGCCGAAAATTCGGCATGAAACTGCTCCAGGTCCTCCGGAGTGTTGAGGCTCCGGAAGAGATCTGGGTCCAGGCCCTCGAGCCACGTGACGTCCAGGCCTGCGATTGCATCGGCTGTCTTGAGCCGGCGCGCGTTGAGCGCCTCGGTGATGGCCGGCAGCGCGGATCGCCGGTACGCGCCACAAACAGGCTCGGGCCGTCCATCGATCCGCGGGATCGCAGCGTCGGAGCGACGGGCGGCGGCGATCGCCATCTGCGCCACGTCCTGGGTGACATAAGGCATGTCGCAGGCCACCGCGAACACGACGTCGTTGCGCGCCGCCAGCAGCCCGGCTTCGAGGCCGGCCAGCGGGCCGGCGGAGCGCTTCCGGTCGAACACGATCCGGTATGGAAGCGGCTCCTGGAGCTGCTCGGGCTCAGCAAGGGAAACCATCACTTCGGAGAACGCGGGAGCGAGGCGGTTCACCACGTAGCGCAGGAGGATCGTGTCCCCCACCTCGAGCCAGGCCTTGGGGCGGCCCATGCGACGGCTGCCGCCACCAGCGAGCACCAGCAGCGAGGCTTGCATAAGCTAATCATCCCCTCGAATGAAAGCGATTGACTTCCACGTCCACCTGCCCACCCCAGAGTGGCTGGATGTGTCGATGCGCGGATACGTCGAGGCGGCGGAGAAGTACTTCCGCTCGAAGGTGGCCCGAAAGTCGCTCGACGAGCTGGCGCGCGACTACGAAGCCCTCGACATCCTGGCGGTGCTGCTCGCCTGGGACGCCGAGACCGCAACGGGCCGGCCGAGGGTGCCCAACGAGCTGGTCGCGCAAGCGTGCTCAGACCATCCGAAGGCCTTCACCGGGTTCGGCAGCGTCGATCCACTCAAGGGCGACCGGGCGGTGGAAGAATTGCAGCGCATCGCCGAACTCGGCCTCAAGGGCGTCAAGCTGCATCCATCGCTCCAGGCTTTCGCGCCTGACGACGAGCGGCACTGGCCGCTGTACGAACGGTGTGAGGAGCTCGGCCTCGTGCTGCTTTTCCACACCGGGACGAGCGGGATTGGCGCCGGCCAGCCTGGCGGCCAGGGCATCCGGCTCGACTACGCGCGACCAATTCGCCTCGATGCGGTCGCCGCCTCATTCCCCGACCTCAAGATCATCGCCGCGCACTTCGGTTATCCATGGCACCTCGAGCTGATGGCGATGGCGCTGCACAAGACGAACATCTACATCGACATCTCCGGCTGGGCGCCGCGCTACATCCCGACCGAGGTGATGCGCGACATGAAGGGACGGCTGCAGGACCAGATCATCTTCGGCAGCGACTATCCCTTCATCGATCCGAAGCGCTGCCTCGAGGAGCTGAGCGGCATGGACCTATCCGCTGAGGTGCTCGAGAAAGTTCTCTTGGGCAACGGCAAGCGTCTGCTCGGACTGCCGTAACCCGGGTTCGTTGCCCGCAACGGACTGTCAGATGCGGGTTTGGAACCGAAAGCAAATCCGCACAGGACTGTCGGATGCGGGTTTGAACTTATGGGAGGGTAAGTAGGCTGTAAACAAATACTTGACAAACCTCGGGTAGCGTCTATGGTGCTGCCCATGGCAACCGCAACCATGGCCGGCAGCACCGATACACGTAGAAAGTCGTTGCTCGCCGAATCGGACGTCCTTCTTGACGATGTCGAGCTGTTGCGCCTGCAGGACAGGACCGAAGCGCCGCCACAGCTGCGCGATGCGATCCGCTCGCTTCAGCTGCGGCTTGGAAGGCGCAATCCTCCGCTGCCGCCCGCGACGCTTCATGCCGCACACGACCTCGTGTTTGCCGTCCAGCAGCGATTGATGGCCGCCAACCCGAATCTCCCCGGCCCTAACCGGCATGTTGGCCGGCCCACCGGCCAGCCACTGATGACCGCGGTCCGCGATGACCGCGTCTGGAAGGTGCTCACGCTTCCTCCTCCACCCAACGGCTCGGAAGAGCTCCGAGTGGACCTCGCCGACTGGCTCGACCTCATCGACTGCACCGTCGAACGGGCGTGGGATCGCTGGTGCTACGCGCAGCAGCACGCGGTCCGGGCGGCGCGCGAGCATTTCAAGGCGCATGTCGCCATCGCGGTGGCGCGGGCGGCATGGCGCAATTACTGGGAGCTTCTGGAGGAGGCCGAGCGGATCAGGGAGCGCTTGCGCGCCCGGCGCGGCGCAGGAAGGAGTGCAGCTCCTCGTACCTGATCGGAGATGCCGACGCTCGAATCCTGGCCGCGAAGAGCTCGAGGAAGCGCCTCAAGCCATCGTCGTCGAGCTGGGTCGCAGCCTCGATGACGCCCGCGGCTGCCTCTCGGTGGCCGGGCTCGAGCACGCGACTGAGTGTGTCGGCGAAGTCCTCTGGCAGCCCAGCCATGGATTCGAGTCTAGGAGGGCGCAACTAGAATCGGACCGTGCAGCCGGTGGTGATCGGGGACGTGATCTGGGAACCAAGCCCCGAGGTGATTGCAAAGAGCCGGCTGAAGCGCTTCATGGACCAGCACGGCATCGAGACCTTCGCCGAGCTCTTGAAGCGCGCCGACGAGGACATCGAGTGGTTCTGGGATGCGGCAATCAAGGACATCGACATCGCCTTCTACCGCCACTACGACAAGGTCGTAGACCTCTCCGAGGGCACGCCCTGGGCGAAGTGGTGGATCGGCGGGCGCATGAACATCGTGCAGAGCTGCCTCGACCGCCATCGCGACCGCGAGTCCTCGGACAAGCTAGCGATCATCTGGGAGGGTGAGCCCGGCGACGTACGCAAGCTCACTTACGCCGAGCTCGACCGGCAGGTCTGCAAGCTCGCGGGCGCGCTGCGAAGGCTCGGCGTTCGGCCGGGCGACCGCGTCGGCATCTTCATGCCCATGTGCCCGGAGGTCGCGGTCTCCGTGCTCGCTGTCGCAAAGATCGGCGCGGTGATCATCCCCCTGTTCTCGGGCTACGGCGCGGAAGCGATCGCCTCGCGTCTCCGCGACGGAGAGGCGAAGGTGCTCATCTGCGCCGACGGCTTTTACCGGCGCGGCCAGGTCGTGCCGATGAAGGAGATGGCCGACAAGGCGCTCGTGTCCTGCCCGACCGTGACCCGCGTGATCATGCATCGCCGCGTCGTGCGCGAGGTTCCCTGGACGCACGGTCGCGACAACGTGTGGGAGGTGCTGCTCGAAGACGAGCCCGAACACGCGCCGACCCATGAGCTCGACCCCGAAGACCCCCTGATGATCATCTACACGTCAGGCACGACTGGCAAGCCGAAAGGCACGCTCCACGTTCACGGCGGGTTCCCGGTCAAGACCGCCCAGGACATGGCGCACGGCTTTGACATCGGCGAGGACGACACCGTCTTCTGGTACACCGACATCGGCTGGATGATGGGTCCCTGGCTCATCTTCGGGTCGCTGATCCTCGGCGCGACGATGGTCCTCTACGAAGGCACGCCCGACTATCCGGCAGCCGACCGTCTGTGGCGGATGGTCGCCGACCACGGCGTGACGGTGCTCGGCGTGTCCCCCACACTCGTCCGCGGCCTCATGACCCACGGCGATGAGGTTCCGGCGCACTACGACCTCTCCAGCCTCCGCATCCTCGGCGGCACCGGCGAGCCGTGGAACCCCGATCCCTTTCAGTGGTTCTTCAAGAACATCGGCGGAGGCCGGATTCCGGTGATCAACTACACCGGCGGCACGGAGATCTCGGGAGGCATCCTCTGCGGCAACGTGATCACACACTTGCGGCCCTGCTCGTTCGCCGGCCCACTGCCCGGCATTGCCGCTGACGTGGTCGATCCCGAGGGCAACTCCGTTCGGGGTGAAGTCGGCGAGCTCGTCATTCGCAACCCCTGGCCCGGCATGACCCGCGGCTTCTGGGGTGACCGGCAGCGCTACATCGACACGTACTGGAGCCGCTTCGAAGGGGTGTGGGTCCACGGGGACTGGGCATACGTCGACCCGGAGGACGACCTCTGGTACGTCCTCGGCCGCTCCGACGACACGATCAAGGTCGCGGGCAAGCGGCTGGGACCCGCGGAGGTGGAGTCCGTGCTGGTCGGGCATCCGTCCGTGGCGGAGTCGGCGGCGATCGGTGTTCCCGACGAGCTGAAAGGCGAGGCTCTGGTTTGCTTCGTCATCCTCCGCCCGAACCGGCAAGCAAGCGACCAGCTGGCGGCGGAGCTGCAGGACCTGGTCGCGACCGCCCTCGGCAAACCGCTGCGGCCCAAGGCGGTCCACTTCGTCGTCGATCTCCCGCGCACGCGCAACGCCAAGATCCTGCGCCGCGTCGTCAAGTCCGTTTACATCGGCAAGGACCCCGGCGACCTGTCGTCGCTGGAGAACCCGAGCGCGCTGGCGGCGATCGGGGCAGTTAGAAGCTGAGGACCTTGTCCGCTTCCATCGTGAGCCGCACCAGGTCTACGGGCGTGATGTACGAGGCGTTGGGGGTCAGCATCGACGGTAAGACCCCACGGGCCTCAGCACAGCCTTTTCAAACGTAAACGCGGACGTCCTGGTCGAGGCACTTGTCGAGCAGGTCGCGCAGGGGCGGCAGTCCGAGGCCGAACACGTTGGCGATCACGTCGGGCTTGACGAGCTCGGCCGCGTCGCCGGCAAGCGCGATCGCAACCTCTGTGCTGTTGGGTTTGGCGCCGTTCACCGCGATGTGGAATGGAACGCTGGCTCGGGTCGGGTCCTGTGGACCCGACGAGGCGACGATCAGCAGGCCCGGCACGCGCACAAGTATGCGGCCACTTGATTAATTCAGAGTGAGGTTGACTCGCGCCGACGGAGTTCGGCTGCTGCTCCTGTGGCTTGGCGGCATCAACCTCCGCTTGACCATGTTGGCGGTGCCTCCCCTGATCCCCCTCATCCACCGCGAGCTGCACCTCGACGAGAAGTCGGTCGGCGCCCTGGTCGCGCTGCCAGTGCTGATCCTGGCTGTGGCTTCGGTGCCCGGGTCCCTGCTGATCGCCAAGCTCGGAGTGCGTCGCGCGCTGCTGATCGGCCTCGGCTTCATCGGCGTCTTTGGAGCGTTGCGCGGGTTCGGGCCCAGCACACCGGTGCTGTTCACCGCGACGTTTCTGATGGGCGTCGGGGTCGCGGTCAGTCAACCCGCCTTCCCGTCGCTGGTGCGCGAATGGTTTCCGCGCCGCATCGCCATCGCGACCGCGGTCTACAGCAACGGCATCCTGATCGGGGAAACACTGCCCACCGCGTTGACGACGCCGGTCGGCGTGCTCCCGCTTGCGCACGGCGACTGGCGCTGGGCGCTTGCCTCGTGGTCCGTGCTCGTGATCGTCAGCGCCGCCGCGATCGTGCTCGCCGCGCCGGCCGGTCGAGCCGCAGTGCAAGGTGTGGCGTCACGGTGGTGGCCGAGCTGGCGCGAAAGCCAGTCCGTGCGCATCGGCCTGGTCATCGGCATGGCCTCCGCCGTGTACTTCGGCAGCAATGCGTACATCCCGGACTTTCTCGACCAGACAGGACGCCACGACCTGATCGCCCCCACGCTCGCCGTCTTGAACGGCTCGCAGCTGCTCACGGCGCCGGCCGTCGCAATCTGGCAGCGCTTGCTCACCGGGAGGGTCGGCTTCATCGGCTCGAGCGTGCTGATGGCGGTCGCCCAGGTGGGGATCGTCCTCACTCCTGGCCCAGGCGTGATCTTGTGGGCCTTCGTGCTCGGCTTCGCCGCGGCGCTCGCCTTCATCGTCGTGCTCACGCTTCCGCCGAGGCTCGCGGTCGCCGGCGACGTGCACCGGATGAGCGCGGCAATCTTCACCGTTCAGTACGCGTGCGCCTTCGTGCTGCCGCTGATCGCCGGCGCGTTGTGGGACGCGACCGGGCTGGCCGTGCTCGCCTTTGCGCCTGGCATCGCCGCGGCGACCGCGATGGCCTGGATCGCGCTCCCCCTGAGGGTACCCTCCGACTAGCGCTTTACGGCAGGGTCCTGAGCAGTCGCTCGAACTCGGCTTCCGAGAACGCGCGCAGGGTCTCCGTCGACACGCTGCCCTGGCTCCCGGTGATCAAAGCAAACCTCGCCGCGGCCTCATCGTCCGGCGCCTCGATGATGGCGACGAAGTCGTAGCGCCCCATCGTCAGGTACGTGTGGACGAGCTTGCCTCCGAGGCCCTCGATCGCCTTGGCCGCGGCGTCGCGTCGCTTGGGACTGTCCTTGATCGCCTTGGCGCCCTGGCCGGTAAGACGGAGCAGCGAGATGTATGTCGGCATGGCAATGCCCTCCCGTTACGAGCTCACAACAAGAATTGGATCGTAGCGCTCTACGGCAAAATGCCGGCCTTGTAATCGCTCAGGATCTCGCCCGCCGCCCGCGCGCCTTCCACGGCACCACCTTCCATGAATCCCTGGAAGTCCTGTGAGCAGTGCTCGCCGGCGAAGTGACACTTTCCAGTCGTCGGGTCCGGCTGCCGGGCCTTCTCGTAGCCGCTGAACTGCGTGTACTGGCCGACCTTCCAGTAGGAGTAAGAGCCCCGCAGGAACGGATCGTTGAGCGGCACGTCGAGCGTTGCCCGGCCGTTCCACCGGCTGGTGATGCCGGGGAACACCGGCTCGAGCTGGCTGAGGAAAGTCCTGGCGAACTGGTTGACCACCTTCTGGTTGTGGGGGTCGCCGGTGAACGACGCGAGCGGCACACCGCCACCCGTGTAGTCGACCAGGATGCCGGTGGCGCCGTCCTGCGCACGCGTGACGTCCCAGGTGTTCTGGTAGCCGGTGTCGGAGTAGGTGGCGCCGTTGCCGATTACCCATGGACCGGATGTGTTCCAGTAGCGCGTGTCGAACTGCAGGTGCAGCTTGGCGTTCTTCCCGTACCCAAGCTGAGTGATCGCGGTCTGCTTGCGGCCGTCGAACCCGGCCGCGCTGTAAGCCGCATCGGAGGTGAGGATCGTCCGCAGCACAGAGAAGGGGATCGTCATGATCACGCGGTCGACGACCCTCGTCGTCGTCGCGCCGCCACTCTTCAGCGTCAGCGTGTAGGAGCCGTCTGTGTTGTGCACGATGCCGGTCAGAGCGGTGTTCAGCTGAACCGTTCCGGCAGCCAGCGATGCGGCGACCGCCCGCGGCAGCACCTCGTTGCCTCCGGCCAGGTGGTAGCGCTCGTTGGACGCGCCGAAGATCGAGAAGTTGCCCGGGACCGGCGAAAAGCCGAGCAGGTACACGAGGTTGAGTGCGCTCTGCTGCGTGGTCACGTTGCCGTACTCGATGTTGTAGGCGACGTCGAGCAGCTGCCCCATGTTGGAGGTATGCCCGCCTGGCACCCGGCTCTCGATCCAGTCGTACAGGCTCATGTGGTCGAGGTCCCAACCGGCCTGGGTGAAGAGGTTGTAATGCGTGGGATATCCCGCCGCGTTGAGATCCTTCTTGACGGCGTTCCAGACGGGGTTGAAGTCGGCGTTGGCCTGGGCTTGCCTGTAGTAGCTGCCAAAGAAGTAGTCCGTGTCGGTGGAATGTGCCGGCTCCGCTGCCAGCAGGTCGACGCGCGGCAGGTTGAACCGGCTGGCGAGCCCCAGGATCGTCTTGTGGCCGCTGTCGATCAGCTCGCCACAGTGCTCGCTGGTCTGACCGTTGAGCCATGAGGTGGTATCCGAGTGCATGCGGCCGCCGACGCGGCTCGACGCCTCGTAAACGGTCGAAGCGATGCCGGCGTCCTGAAGCGTGAGCGCGGCATTCAGGCCGGAGATGCCACCGCCGATGATCGCGATCCGACCCTGCTGTAGGACCACCCGCTTGGCGGTCGACGCCAGAGCCGCCATCGGCCCGCCGAACGCCGCCGCGCCGACTGTCGCGCCGGTCACCTTGAGGAAGTCGCGGCGTGTGAGCTTCATCCGCCGGCGCTCTTGCTGCACGTCCTCCACCGAGCGCCCGGACCTCCCGGCCTCGTCAAATTCATCGAAGAGATCGTGGAAGCGGCTCAGCAGCGGGGTGCGCGCCATGGGCGGTCCTCCTGATGAATGCGGCCGGTTGTCAGCCGGTAAATCCTAAAGGCCTCGGGCGCGCTTCGGCCCTTTATTCGCCCCCGATTTCTACCCCTTGAGCCCAGCCGGCACTCGAGGCGAAAGAGGCCGTATGAGAAATGGAGCGGGCGACCGGCCTCGAACCGGCTACCTCAACCTTGGGAAGGTTGCGCTCTACCAGGTGAGCTACGCCCGCG
>Ga0137409_10007812_pt1 | contig 10963 bp, 11 predicted proteins | sample CZODoug1_16funga_FD_122059 | JGI IMG/M metagenome (GOLD analysis project Ga0137409, IMG submission 122059) | Vadose zone soil fungal communities from Angelo Coast Range Reserve, California, USA - CZODoug1_16fungal (Hybrid Assembly) | ecosystem: Environmental > Terrestrial > Soil > Vadose zone... | reverse complement strand
GCAGTCGAGCTGATCGGGATAATCTTGCCGGATTTCTGCTTGATCATTTGCGGCACGGAAAAATGAATGATCGAGTAGACGCTCTTAAGATTGACGCGAATCATCTCGTCCCACTGTTTCTCAGACATTTTTTCAACGGGCAAATCTTCCTGGTTCCAGACGCCCGCGTTGGCCACCACAACGTCCAATCGGCCCAACCGTGAAATCGCGAAGTCCACAAGTTTCTTGTTATCCGCGTGGCGCCCAACGTCGGCTTTGAACGCTTCGACGCGCGTGCCGTGTTTGCCGGCCTCCTGCTGTACCTGGTCCGCAGCGTCCTTAGCTTTGTTGTAGTTGAAGACTACGTCCGCGCCGGCCTGCGCGAAGAGCTTGACCGCCGCAGCGCCAATACCCCGCGAACCCCCGGTAATGAGCGCCGCCTTGCCCGCCAGTGAAATCATCAAGCCCCCGTCATTCGATTGATGTCAAAAAATGTAGCCATGCTGTCGAGCGGTCATGTGCTAAATCGCCGCAGACCATTACGTAACATCACCGGCGCGCGGCAGCGGCACGTGTCGCCTGCACCAGCGCGCGAAAGAGCATTCCCGATAGCACGTCATCTTTCATTCGTTCCGGATGCCACTGCACCCCAATCACCCAGTGCTTATGCGGCTCGTGCTCGACCGCCTCGATCACTCCGTCCGGCGCCACCGCGGCCACGCGCAGACCGTGCCCAAGATCTCGGATGGACTGGTGATGCGATGTGTTTATCCTCACATCGAATCCATGCGTGTGTTTCTCAATGCCGCTGCCGGCCGCCAATTGAGCGATTTCGCCGCCAGAATCGATCAGCGCGGCATGAATTGGATCAGGCGCATCAGCTGGAAGCCCCTCCTTGCTATGTTGAATCTCCGTCCGCAACTCGCTCGCAATATCCTGGTACAGCGAGCCGCCCAGACAAACATTAAGACTCTGGCAGCCATAACAAATAGCCAGCACCGGCTTGCCGCTGGCAAAAGCGTGGTCGATGATGCCGAAATCGGTTTGTTCTCGATTTGCGTCCGCTTCGTGGGTCTTTGCGTGGACTGGCGCGTTATACAGGGCAGGGTTGACGTCCGCAGGAGCCCCGGGAAGTACGAAAGCGTCCAAGTCGCCGATTTCTGCCGCAAGTCGGGCCTTAGACAGGCTCAGCGAAATCGGTACGGCCGAGCCTCCTGCCGCTTCGACAGCCTCGAAATAATACCCAAGCTTGGTGGTGATGCCCTTGCTTTCCTCCATGGACGTGCGCCAGGGAACTCCGACCCGCGGGCGAGAGGAAACACGTTCAGATGTGGTAGCGGGGGACATAGAACCTTGAATCGTAGCATTCGCGAAGGAGACGCGGCAACACGGCCTGCCTTCGCTGTCACTAGCGTCGGGCGGATGCGGAATGCCGCAAAACCGCGTCCAGCCCGAATTCCGGGCGATGAAAGTAGCTAGGAAGCTCGCCCAGCCGGGAGGCGAGTTGCTCGGGCGACGCGGCACGCAACGTGACATGCCCCAGCTTGCGGCCGGCGCGTGCAGATTTGCCGTAAAGGTGCAGATGCGCGTCACGCACGGTAAGGACCTCGGCTGGGTCTGGCACTTCTCCGATCAGATTGAGCATAGCCGAGCAGCCCAGCGCGTTCGTCGAGCCCAGGGGCAGGCCGACCACGGCGCGCAGGTGATTTTCGAATTGGCTGGTGATCGCGCCTTCGATAGTCCAATGACCGGAATTGTGGACACGCGGCGCCATTTCGTTAGCCAGCAATCGGCCTTCGTGCTCGAAAAATTCAATGGCCAGCACGCCAACATATTGCAGCGCATCGAACACCCGGCGAGCCGCGTCCTCAGCGGCATGCTGGAGCGCCCGATCCAGTTGCGGCGCCGGCGCCAGGGACAAGCGCAGAATTCCGCCTCGATGGTGATTCTCCACCAGCGGATACACCGCGGTTTCGCCGGTGCGCCCGCGAACAGCCAGAATGCTCAGCTCGCGAGTGAACGGGATCAGCCGCTCGAGCAGGAACGGCGCACTTTGGTCGGCGCCTTCTGTTCCGCTGTGCTTCCGCGCGGCGCTATTAGCCGCCGTCAATTCATTTTTCGCTGCCAACACATCTTCCGGCTTGCGCAGAATCCATTGACCCTTGCCGTCGTAACCCATGCGGCAGGTTTTCAAAATCGCGGGCAGGCCAATTCTATTCACGGCGCTATCGAGCGCATCGCAGTCCGCGACCGCGGCAAATTCAGTGGTGGCGATACCCAACTTTTGAAACAAATGTTTTTCGGTGAGACGGTCTTGCGCCGCCTCAAGCGCGGCCGGCGGAGGAAGCACCGGTACAAGTTCGGCGAGAAAGACAGCCGCTTCCACCGGCACATTCTCGAATTCGTACGTCACCAACTCCAGCCCGGCCGCAAATTTCTTCAGCGCACGGCGGTCGGTGAACTGAGCGGTGATGCGCGTCGCGATGCGTCCAACTGGCGCTTCCGGTGAAGGATCAAGAAAGCGGAAGTGAAGTCCCAGCGGATAGCCCGCCAGCGCGAGCATGTATCCGAGCTGCCCGCCTCCGAGGATACCGATGGTCACGCGCGCGTTCCTTTTTTCGCGATGGAGTGCTTAGTCGAAATCCCCAGGGCGCCGGGTGCAACCTTTGGATTCGGATTCGCGAGGACGCGCTCCGTTTGCGCGCTGCGAAATTTTCGGTACGCTTCGCGCACTTCCGGATGTTTCGCGCCAAGAATGGCGGCTGCCAGCAGAGCCGCGTTGATCGCGCCAGCCTTGCCGATGGCCAGCGTACCGACGGGAATGCCGCCGGGCATTTGGGCGATGGAAAGCAGTGAATCCAGTCCTTTGAGCGCTTTGGACTCCACCGGCACTCCGAGCACCGGAACCACCGTTTTCGACGCGGTCATGCCGGGAAGGTGCGCCGCGCCGCCGGCCCCAGCGATAATCACTTCGATGCCGCGTTTTTCGGCGGAAGAAGCGTACTCGAACAAAAGATCGGGCGTACGGTGCGCGGACACGACGCGTGTTTCATGTGGAACACCGAGTTCCTCGAGAGTTTTCGCCGCGTGCTCCAGCGTTTCCCAATCGGAAGACGAACCCATGATGATGCCGACCAAAGGAGACTTCGCCGAGATAGAGTCTTTTGCCATTCTTGCGTTCACCGAAGAAGCCGACATTTTACGGTGTTTTTCAGCCCGCCGCGACTTGCGCGCGCTGTTTCCAATACTGGCGAAGCTGCCCGACCAGGTACAAGGAGCCAGTGACGAAAACGGCGTCTTCGGGACGTGCCTTGGAGACAAGGTAATCGAGCGCCTGCTCGGCGTCCGGGATAACGGAACTGTGTTCGGCCAGATGCGCGGCAATCTCGCTCAGCTGAGAAGCAGAGATTGCGCGCGAGGTGCGCGGCTCTGTGAACACCACTTCAGCGGCTTGTGGGAAGAGCAGTCCGGCGATTTCGTCGACGGCTTTGTCGCGCAGCGCGCCGTAAAGTAGAAAAATCTTGCGGCCGGCAAAGTTCTCTTGCCAGAAGGCAGCCAATTCGCGCGCCGCGCCAGGGTTGTGAGCGCCGTCGACATAGATGTCCGGTCGCGATTGCAGTTTTTCCAGGCGTCCCGGCCAAACGGCTGACGCGATGCCTTGCTCGATAGCGGTCTGCGGAATCCGATATCCCCGTGCGGCCAGCGTGCGGGCCGCGGCCACTGCCGTAATGGCATTTTGCAATTGAAAACGCCCGGGCAACTGGGGTGCGACCGTTGCGGTCCAACCGGTGGCGATCTCGGTGATTTGCGCGCGAACACAGCCATTCAATAGCGAGTCGTGATCGACGCGATACTCCAGCGAGGCTTCCACGATGGGGCATCCCACTTCCTTCCCTCGCTTCAAAATTACTTCAAGTGCTTCGGGTCGCTGTTGCGCCACGACAACCGGAACACCCTTTTTCAGAATGCCGGCTTTTTCACCGGCGATCTCGCGCAAAGAATGCCCCAGAAAATTTTCGTGGTCAAAGTCGATGCGCGAAATCAAAGAAATAGCGGGGCTCAGAATGTTAGTCGCATCGAGCCGCCCGCCCAGGCCGACCTCAAACACGCCAAAATCCACGCGAGACTCGGCGAAATATTGAAATGCCATCGCCGTTACGCACTCAAAGTAAGTGGGATGCGCGCGAAGCTTTCCTGCTGCTAGCAGTTCTTCGATGAGCACCTGGATTCGCGTGAGCGTCTCCGCAAAATCGTCATCGCTGATTTCTCCGCCATTGACGCGAATGCGCTCGTTGATTTTTTCCAGGTGCGGCGAAGTGTTCAGTCCCGTGCAAAATCCCGCTTGCCGCAGAATCGATTCGAGAAACGCCGCCGTCGACCCTTTGCCATTGGTTCCTGCAATGTGCGCGGATGGATACGCGCGGTCGGGGCGTCCCAAGCGCTCAGCTAAAACGCTAATGTTTTCCAGGTCGAATTTTGCAGCCGCCGCCTGAGTGGGCGCAGCCAATTCCCTTCCAAGAGACAGCAAGTAGCGCACCGCAGCGTCGTAATTCATTTCAGCTCAGGAGGAGATCGAAGGAGTTGGCGATGAAGTTTTTCATCTCTTTGCGGGGAACGACCGCGTCAAGAAAACCGTGTCCCAGCAAGAATTCAGAACGCTGAAAGCCTTCGGGCAGCTTTTGCCGGATGGTCTGCTCGATCACGCGGGGACCGGCAAAGCCGATCAGCGCGCCGGGTTCTGCGATGTTCAGATCGCCGAGCATAGCGAAGCTAGCCGTAACGCCGCCGGTGGTGGGGTCAGTCATCACGGAGATGTACGGCACTTTGGCTTCATCCAGTTTGGCAAGCGCCGCGGAAACTTTGGCAAGCTGCATCAGGCTGATCGTGCCTTCCATCATGCGCGCGCCGCCCGAGCACGAAACGACCACCAAAGGCTGGCGCGTGTCGAGCGCCAATTCGATCCCGCGAGTCACTTTCTCTCCGACGACCGCGCCCATCGAGCCACCGATAAAGTTAAATTCCATAGCGCAGCACACAATTGGCCGGCCATTGAGCTGACCCTCCGCGGTGATGATCGCGTCGCACATGCCCAATTTCTTGCGGGCTTCGCGCAGGCGCGTAGCGTATGGCTTGGTATCTACAAAGCGCAAGGGATCGGTGGATGTCATGCGGGCATCGTGTTCGATCCAACGCCCATCCAGCAGCATATCCATCCGCTGCTTGGCGCCCATTTTGAAATGGAATTGACACTTCGGGCAGACCAGCAGATTGGCTTCCAAGTCCTTGCGAAACACGATCGTGCGGCACGAATCGCACTTGACCCACAAGCCTTCCGTCCGCACCCGGCGTTCTTCCGGCGGTGTGGGCTGATCGATGGATTTTTTGTCGCGCTTGAACCAGGCCATTTTTTGAAGTTTCGACGCTGAAAAAGCCAATCTAACCGTTGTTAGTAGTCAATTCCCCGCTGAGCCAGTATACCCTTCGTGTATGGGTGTTTCACCTCGCGCATCTCGGTGACCAGATCCGCAAGCCCCACCAGCTTGGGATGCGCGTTCCGGCCGGTGCAAATCACGTGCACCCGCTCAGGCCGCTTACCCAGGGCGTCCACCACTTCGTCGACGTCCAACATTTTGTAGCTGATGGTGTAGTTGATCTCATCAAGCACCACCAAATCGTACTTCCCGCCGTAAATCGCGTCACGCCCGGCCTGCCAGCAGTCCTGAGCCATCTTGATGTCTTCAGGGTCGGTTTCCGCACCGCCCACCTTCACAAAGCCGCGTCCCATGGGGCGAATCTCAAACTTGTCGTCGCCCAGCATCTTGGCCGCATCCAGCTCGCCGTAATGCCACGAGCCCTTGATGAATTGCACCATCAGCACCCGCAGGCCTTGGCCTACCGCCCGAAACGCAGTGCCCAGCGCACAAGTCGTCTTCCCTTTGCCCGGCCCCGTATAAACGATCAGTAGTCCCTTTTCTTCGGGCATGTATGCGCTCTTAGTCCAGTTGAAGCCGCTTCGCTAATTCCGTTGCAATCGCGGCGACTCGTTCCCGGGCTGGCGTCGAGAGCGCGGTCTTGGGCTTACCTTGCGGATCCTGCAAAACGATCCATAAGCCCGGTCGGTACACTTCGTCGTTGCCGGGACAAATTGCTCCCGTCAATTGCGCCAGGACCAGTGGGGAATCGGAGCTGAGATCGAGACCCGGGTGGTGCGGATGAGGCTGGGCCAAGAGGTCCATCAAAATGCCGCGTGCATCGTCCACCAGATCCCGGAAACCTTGAGAGACCAGAACTGCGTCGACGTGTCGAGGTGTGGGCTGCTCCACTTCATCGAGGTCATAGTCCGGGAGGGATTTTTCCAGGGCGATCTCAATGGAAGCGGAAGGCTGGTTGTCGTCAGGCACGATGCGTATAGACATGGTGCGTATGTTTGTACACCAGCAAGCGGGTCTTGGCATAGCGCGGCGAAGCACAACGGCATCTAAAGCGAAAGACTTAGCGCTGGCGCTCGCGAACTAGCGTGCCGATGGCCACAACGAAACAAACTAATGCCGCAGGCCATGAGGCTTGCGCGAGTATGCTATTTTGTTGGGAACCAAGTGGGGTCGGAAACGGAGTCCATGTGCCCGCAACAGAAGCGCCACCCAACATAGTCCGCATCAGCGGATCCACATTTAGCATGCGGGTGCTTGCCGCCGCCATCATTCTGCTCTTCTGCTACTACGCGCAGGGCGTGGTGATTACGTTGCTGCTCTCCATCTTGCTGGCGTATTTTCTCGATCCGGCGGTGGAGCTGCTGGAACGAGTGCATATACCGCGTACCGTGGGCTCCATGGCCATGGTGCTGATTCTCATCGCAGTTCTGGTCGCGGTCGGCTACGGGCTTGGCGAACGCACTGCGGACTTCGCCGCCAACTGGCCAAAGTACGGCGCCATGTTGAAACAGGCTGCGACCGCGGTCGAAGGTAAGATCAGCGGCATCGAGGGGCATGTTGCCGAGATTGGGTCAGAAGCGAACGCCGCGCGCGCGGAGGTGCGGCCCGATCCCGGCGTGGTACGCACCTTAATCGTCCGCAGCATCGGCTCGCTATACGCGCTGTTCCTGGAAGTGACCTTCGTGCCCTTCCTGGTCTTCTTTATGCTGGCGGCCAAACGCGAGGTCTGGCACGGCACGCTACAACTGTTTCCAGTTTCCCAGCGAACGCAAGTGAAAGAAACGCTGGAGGATTTGCGCGAGGTCTTGCGCGATTACCTGGCCGGAATGACTCTGGTAACACTGATCGTCATCACCGCCAGCAGTTTGCTCTTCTGGTGGATGGACCTCGACTATCCGATACTTACCGGAATCGCCTCCGGCCTATTGAACATGGTGCCCTACATCGGCGCGGTCATGGCCTGGCTCCCGGCATTCCTGCTCGGCCTGGCCAAGTGGAAGACCGTCGGCAATTTTGTGCTGGTCGCCGCCGGCCTGACCACCATCCACGTCCTGGCGCTGAACTTCGTCGCGCCGCAACTGGTCGGACGCCGCGTCCGCCTCAACGCCGTAGCCATCACCATCTCGCTGCTATTCTGGGGCTGGGTCTGGGGCGGCATGGGCCTGATCCTCGCCATCCCCATCACCGCCACCCTCCGCGTAATCTGCGACCACACCGCATCCTGGCGCCCCATCGGTCGGTGGCTCAGCGCCTAGTTTCCCAGATGCGGATATCCTGGCGGGTGGCCCAGACGTAAAACCAGAAGTGGAATTTGGGTGCCCCACGTGTCGGGTTTACACGCGGGTCTTCGCTTTGGGCTAGACTTCCCCTAACCAATAGGATCAATCCTGACCAGCCCAGCTTCCCCTCTTTCATAAAATAGAAAACTGCTCCACATCCACGCACCGGGGACCGATTGTGCGAAAACTACGCATCCAGAAAATCCTTCCCGAGTGGTGGGTGCCGAGGCATGAAAAGTAAGCTTTGCGGCCATGTCTTTTCGGCACGTTGTAGCGAATGCTTTGTCCGCGCGAAAACACAAGTGCTCGCTTGCGATCAAACTCCTATGGACGATTGCAGAAGCGCGCACCTGCGTCGATATTCCCTGGGAGTTATGCCCATCTCTCGCTTAAAGACACGACTGAAAGAAGTTTCCGATCCGTATCCAACCGCCAACGCCGCCTCAGAGAGCGACGTAACGTTTGACCGAATCAGGTCTCCTGCCTTTAACATCCGCCACTGGGTAAGGTATTCGAGAGGTGTCTGGCCCAAAACGGTCCGAAATTTTAAGGCAAAGGCAGACCTCGACATGCGTGCTTCGCGAGCCAGTGACTCAACAGACCAGTTCCTATCAAGCGCTGAATGCATTGCCACTATGGCTTTACTGAGATGCTTGTCGGACATGGCAGCCAACCATCCCTTTGGCGGAGCCGCGGGGCTACTTGCATAAGCTCGAACTGCGTAGACAAACAGTGCTTCATAGAGACAACTGATCAGGCCCGATGATGCTAAACCAGGATGAGCGGTTTCTGTCGCCAAAAGATCCAATATGGATTGGAAGGCGTGACTTCGATTTTGGTCAAGCCGCAGGTGCAGGTAATGAGGCAGAATCGCAGAAATTAGCGGCGCCCCGAACGTACTCACGCCAAACGAGCCAGCCACTAGAGTTGTGAGCGAGCCGCCTCCTCCGTAATGAATCACGCAATCCACTTCCAATTTTAAAACTTCGCTGGAATCGACGACGGCGGAACGCGGATGATCCAGCAACGTAAAGGCCTCATAACTAAGGATGAAAATGAAAAAGATCGCCGGTGGAAAGGGAGAAGGTTCGGCGCGAATTCTTGAATCTCAGAAGCGCCGATCCACGAACCACCAACATGAAGCGTATGCGCGGACCTGTATCCCCAGAATAGTGAATACCCCATGGGGATGTCGCCTCCAGACGCTTATAGACCGCTTCCTGAATTCTCATTGACCCAAAGATTTCAGACAACGGGTCCATACGGTGATCCAGTCTTGGACGATTGGTCAGATTATTTGGACTGATGACAGTCCCGAGTTTCTGATTTTATTGCATCTACCTTGTGCCTGCAAAATTGCACGGAAGATGGGGTGACTGTAGCCGAGAAGAATTCCACAGGAGCAAGGAGCACTAATGAAAATACGTCGTTTGCTATCAGTGTTTTGTCTACTATCCGGCGCGTTCGCGCCACAGGCGTTCGCGCAACTACAGGCACCGTTTGGGCGTGCAGACATTCCAGTCTCGAACGCCGACCGTGTCTATGCGGCCGACCAGACCTCAAACACGGTTTCTGTGATTGATCCGTACAACAACCAATTACTTGGCGTGATCAGACTCGGCAATCCGGTGCCCGGCGCTCTGAGTCCGCTCTATAGAGGCCAACTCCTGGTGCATGGTCTCGGGTACTCGCCCGATTCAAAGACAGTTGCCGTCGTATCCGTCGCCTCGAATTCGGTAACGCTAATCGACACGGAGACTAACGCGGTGAAAAGGACAATTTATGTGGGACGGTCGCCTCACGAGGCATTTTTTACGCCAGACGGACGCGAATTATGGGTGACGGTGCGAGGCGAAGACTATGTCTCGATTATCGACCCGGTAGGAATGAAGGAAACTCGGAGGATCCAATTGGCCAATGGCCCAGGCATGACCATGTTCGGTCCAGACGGCCGCTATGCCTTTATCTGTTCCAGCTTCACACTGGAGCTTGCCGTTGTTGATGTCGCATCAGACCAAATTTTGAAGCGTTTGCCGCAGGCCAGCCCCTTCTGTCCCAACATCGCTGTGAGTCCGGAAAATGACGAAGTGTGGTTTACCTTGAAGGACGTGGGCGAAGTGCAGGTGTTCAGCGCGCAGCCGCCGTTTGACCTGAAGGCGACGCTGCATACAGGACCGATTACCAACCACGTGAATTTCGCAAACAATCGTAATGGCAAGTTTGCTTACGTCACTATCGGAGGAGCCAACGAAGTAAAGGCGTTTCGCAGAGGTGCCACGCCGCAACTGGTCGCCACAATACCCGTGGGCAATCTTCCGCACGGAATTTGGCCGTCGGGCGATGGTTCCAGGGTCTATGTCGCGCTAGAGAACGGCGAAATGGCGGTTGCCATCGATACGTTAACCAACAAAGTGATGGCGCAGATTCCGATTGGACAGACGACGCAAGCGTTGGTCTACGTGCCGAATGCAGTGACTGCCGGCAATGGCACTGCCAACCTGATGCCGCTCGGAGTAGCAGGGATCACTGCGCGTCTGCATCTAGCGGCTGCGGCAAGCTCTTTGCCAAACGCACAAGCATCTGTGGCCGTAAACTCGCTGGGTCTGTTGGACCTCGTTCAGGTTGCGGCGGAGAATTTGACGCCGATGACACAATACCAGCTAAACCTCGCAGAACCCGGCGATGCGTCAGGAAAACTTGAACCTTTGGCGGCCTTCACGACGCAACCCGACGGATCGGCAATTGTTCAAGCTATCGGTCCGTTAAAGACGCTTGCCGCTGAGGCTGGAAACTCTGCGGATGAGTCTTCGCGCAGATACCTCATCGTCACGCAATACAACAGCCCGTCCCAGATAGTGCTGCGGCAATCCGGCGGATCGAGCAGGGGGCAGGATTGACGCAGGCTCCTAAGCGATAGGTAGTTCCGGAAGAGAGAGGTGTTGCCTCTCTCTTCGCCTTTTCGAAAGCGATTCCATGAGATTTGGTTCGTATACGGCTCGTTCAGAAATAAGAGGTGGAACATGAATAAGAGGATAGGGCGATTTGCGATTCTTTCGATTTTGGTTTTGACCCTTACGCCGGTTGAATGGGGACAGGACTCTCATTCGCAACCGAGCGTGTCGGTACGGGAGCCTAAGTGGTCCGAGTTGGTGGGGAGTATGCACGTAATGCACGCTGCGATGAGTTCGGTGCAGCCGACCGGCGACAATGACGTTGATTTCGTCAGGTTGATGCTTCCGCACCACCAAGCAGCAATCGATATGGCGAAGACCC
>Ga0137409_10007810_pt1 | contig 10966 bp, 10 predicted proteins | sample CZODoug1_16funga_FD_122059 | JGI IMG/M metagenome (GOLD analysis project Ga0137409, IMG submission 122059) | Vadose zone soil fungal communities from Angelo Coast Range Reserve, California, USA - CZODoug1_16fungal (Hybrid Assembly) | ecosystem: Environmental > Terrestrial > Soil > Vadose zone... | reverse complement strand
TTGCGCTGCGCCCAGATTTCCAGTTGCTCGACCGCGGCGGCGCGAAACGTGTCTGCGGCGCAGAGCACCACGCTGCGTCCTTCCTGGCGCAGCCGGTTCGCGAGTTTTCCGATGCTAGTGGTCTTGCCCGCGCCGTTGACGCCGACAATAAAAATGACGCGCGGGCCGCTGCCATTCTGCGAGGTGGCAATGCCGCTCCCGGTCGCTACATCCGGCCGGACGGGCGCGTTCAGTATTCGAATGATGTGCGACTTGATTTCGTGCTTCAGCTGCACGGCATCGGAGAGCGCGTTGCGGTCCATCTTTTCGCGCACGGCATCCAAAATCTCGCGCGTCGGCTTCACGCCCAGGTCGGCTGAGAGGAGCGCGGTCTCCAGATCCTTGAGGATCGAAGGGTCGATCTTCCGCTCGCCGAGAAAAATCGTGTCAACGGTCTCGGAAAGCGCCGCCTTAGTCTTGCTGACGGATTTCTTCAACCGCTCTAGAAGGGTCGGTTCAGGCTCATTTTTCCCGAAGAGTGAAATCATATGGCTGCGGGCAATACGTTCAGAACAGCTTGAAATTGTAACAGAAGCGCCTAGTGCAGGCGGCGCAGCTAGGGACAATTGGCCATCAAACGCTGATAACCTGACAGATCAGGTTTTCGAGGGTGTCTTGAATTCGAATCAGTCAGCAGCTTTGCAATTCGTGCTAAATGCTATCAAGTGCAGCGGTGAAGACGCGACCCACTTCGTTTGATTTCGTTGAATAGAATCCAGGATAGAAGACCCAATATTCGTGCGGGTTTTCCGAATCGCGGCACAATTGTAATGCCAGAGGGCCACGTGAGGTTTTCAGAATCACGCGAAATCCACGAGTAGGATGGGAGTGATGAGCGGGTGCGTCTCGCAGTGCCCTGAGATCCTCTATGAGCCCGTTGCCACGGTCAAACTCGACCTCATTTATCGTCGCAGCCTCGATGTTGCTTGACAGTTTTGGTTTGATCTCTTCCAAGGCAGCAGATTTTACGACCCCAGCAATCGCAAACTCGCCTCCGATTACCCCGGCAAAGAGAAGCATACCTGCTACAAACTTGCCGGATATCGCCCGCGGCGAACCTAATTTGCGTGACCGGTAGGCTGAAATCTGGCCAACCAACGTGAGAATCCAGCCAGTCAAGGCGACGAGAATAAGAATTGGTTGAAGCAAGTGAGCACTTCTGTCTAACAGGTGTGCGAAGTCATGCATTTCTGAGCCCAGCTCTCTCCCCGTCAGCGTCCACAGAGACGGTTAGACGTGGACTTCAACGGCACTGAGTCGAAGCTTGCCATGCAGGACTGCGGAATCAAGAGCGGTTACGACAACCGCATCGAATTTTGAGCCCGTCAGCGCCCTGATGCGGTCCAGCGCGTACTCTAAATCCATCGCCGACTGGTAAGGACGATTGGTGGTCATGGCATCGAGCGTATCGGCCACGCCGATAATGCGCGCCATCATCGGAATCTGCTGGCCCTGCAAGCCGTAGGGATAGCCGCGCCCGTCCATGTGCTCGTGGTGCAGCTCGATGCCGGGGAGCATCTCCTTGAGCTGCGAAACGGGGCGCATGATGTTCGCGCCTTTGACGGTGTGCTGCTTCATCAATCCAAATTCCTCGGGCGTCAACGAGCCGGGCTTCTTGAGCACGCGGTCCTCGACCCCGATTTTTCCGACGTCGTGAAGCAACGCCGCGATGCGCAGCTTGTCTAGCTCTGCCGTGGAAAGTCCCAGTTCCTGGCCGATCAGCATCGAATATTTGGCCACGCGGCCGGAGTGACCGCGCGTGTAGGGATCCTTTTCGTCGATGGCCGCGGCAAGCATTCGAATCGAGCCGATGAACAGCTCGCGGTTCTCTTCGGCCGCTTCTTTCAGGCGCTCGATGTACTCCTCGATGTCGCCGGCCATCTTGTTGAAATTTTCAGCGAGCTCGCTGATTTCCGAAGCGCCGCGCACCGGCGAACGCTGATGGAATTCGCCGCGGCTGATGGCGCGAGTGGAGGCGGCCAGACCGCGAATCGGCCCGCTGATGCCTACCGCAAAGAAATAACCAACGAGAATAGCGGACAGAATCACCACGCTGACGAACGCCAGCGCCTGGCGGTTGAGGTCGGTGACGCCCGTGTCCGCTTGTGCCTGATCGAGACTGCGCTCCGCGATGACCGCCCAATTCAATTCGGAAAGCGTGCTATACGTTCCGATCATTTCGACGGGGTGTTTCTTTTCCGTTTCAGCAAAACGGACCGTCTCCGTGTTGCGCAGCTCGTTTGGCAGCGCCTTCACCTTTGCGACGAGCGTATTACCGGTGGCATCCGCGCCGGGAACGAAATCTTTCGTGGCCGGATGCACAACGATGTGGCCGCTGTGATCCACAAGGAAAACGGTGCGTCCGCGGACGCTGGCCTCTTGCAGGCGGTGAAGAATCGAATCCAGCGAAACGACTGCGGCCAGCATCCCCGTGAAATTTTCGTTCACGTCTCTCAACGGAATCGCGACGACAAAGGCCGGCCGGTTTTCCGGTGCCAGTGCCAGAGGATCGCTGCGGTACTTGGGGACCTGCGGCTGCTGGCAAGTCTCAAACGCCCGCCGCAACGCCTTGGCGACGAAAGGATCCTGCTCCGCGCGGAAATTTCCCTGCGAGGCACTCGTGCCTTTGCCGGATTTGCCCACTGCCGTCAGATAGATGAACGTGTTCCGATTGCTTTCAACAAAGTTTTCCAGCAGGCGCGTCACTTTGGGCTCGGCAGCCGGATCTTCGACGTTTTCGTTCAGGCCCGTGAGCGCGAGGATCTGCCGCTCGCTGGTGAGCTGTTGCGTCAGGTTGGATTCGAACAGTTGGATTTCCTGCGCCAGCGAGCGCGTAAGATCCGTCTGCTGAACGCGCTCCGTATCCACGAGCTTGTTCTGGCTCAGTTGCAGCACCTGCCGGTGATAAAGCCCGATCGGCAGCGCGCTGACCATCAAAAGCGCGCCCAGAACGAGCCACAAAATGCGCACACGTCCTGCGCGCACCTGCTCCCACCGGGATTGAAAGCTGGACGACATTCCTACTCTTGATTCTAGGGGAACCTGGGGGTCTCAGGGGGCCGGGCAGGGGAAGGCGTCGCGCATCTACAACTGGGACTTTAGTACTACCGGCGCACGGTGGGGCCGCTCAGTAGCGCTCTATTCCCGCTTCAGCGGCCTCTCCATGATGCTTCGGATGGCTTCCTTGGGCGACCTCCCCGCATGGAGGATGGCGTCCACCTGTTCGGTGATGGGCATCTCGATCTGGTACTCGCGCGCCAGAGCCAGCAGCGGCGCAGCGGTCTCCACACCTTCAGCCACCATGCGCATGCCCGCGCGAATCTCGTGCAGCTGCCGGCCCTTCCCAAGCTCGACGCCCACGTAACGGTTGCGGCTAAGCGATCCGGTGCAGGTGAGCACAAGATCGCCCAGACCCGCCAGACCGCTGAGCGTTTCCGGGCGCGCGCCCAAGGCAACGGCCAGGCGCGTCATTTCGGCAAGTCCGCGCGTGATCAGCGCTGCAAGTGCGTTCGAACCGAGACCCAATCCCTGGCACGCCCCGGCAGCGATGGCCATCACATTTTTCATTGCGCCGGCTAACTCGACGCCAAGGACATCGTCGTTGGTGTAAAGCCGGAACGACGGCGCGGCGAACTCCTCCTGCAGTCTAGTCGCGACGGTGACGTCGCGTGAGGCCAGTACCACTGCGGTGGGTTCGCCGCGCGCCGCTTCAGCCGCGAACGACGGTCCGGAAAGCACGGCAATGCGTGGGAAAAACTTGGGCGAGGCCGTTTGCTGGAGGACCTGCGTGAGAACCGTGCTCATCCTCAGGTGCGTCGCAGGCTCGAGCCCTTTCGTCGCGCTGACATAAATCACGTCGTGCGAAAAGCGGGGAAGAGCCTCCGTGTAGACGTCTCTCGCGTGCGCCGAGGGCATCGCGCCGACCACGATCGTCGCTCCGAAAACAGCCTCTTTGAGGTTGTTCGTGACGCTCACGTTCACCGGAAGGGAGTGGTGCGGCAAATACGCTTCGTTTTCGCGTGTCCGACGCAGGCTGGCCGCGAGTGCCTCGTCATGCACCCACAGCGAGATGTCATGTTTCCTCTCGCTGCGCGAAAATACAATCGCCAGCGCCGTTCCCCAGCTTCCCGCTCCGAGGATGGCGATCTTGCTCACTCGGCGTTTTTCCTGCGAAAAGAAAATTTCGGCTCCGTGCCTTGCACCAGCCGCTGAAGATTTCCATCATGCTTGTAGACGATGAGCATCGCTACGGCGAGCGCTCCAAACGTGATGACCAGCGGCGGAGCATGATGCGGCGCCCAGAAAAAATACATCAGCAGCGGCATCGCCACGGCGGCCGCCACGGAGCCGAGTGAAACGTAGCGCGAGAAGCCGGCGACCAATAGAAACAGGATGAGCCCGCCAAGAAACGCGGGAGGACAGAGCGCGAGATACACTCCTGCGGCCGTTGCCACGCCTTTACCGCCTTTGAATTTCAGCCACGCGGGAAAGCAGTGGCCCACGAGCGCGGCCAACCCCGCGATCACCATCCACATCGCGCTTTCATTCGAATAACGCCCCGCGACGAGCACGGCTACGGCTCCTTTTGCGCCGTCAAGAAGCAGCGTCAAGATTCCCGCGAGAGGCCCGGCTACGCGCGAGACGTTTGTTGCGCCGATATTGCCGCTGCCCTCCTTGCGCACGTCTCCACGGCCAAACAACTTTGCCAGTATCAGCCCGAAGGGAATCGACCCAAGCAGATACGCAACGACAGGGATCAGCAGAGTCGTAATGGGAATCGACGGCATGCGCTCTTACACCTCCGCCACGACGAAGGGAAAAGTTTCGAGCGTAGTGTACTCCGCGCCGCCTGGTTTTAGCTTGCTCTCGATCAGGTGGAATTCCCCGACCGCAAAGGAGCCAAACTCGCGCTTTGCATTTTCCTGGATGGCCGCGCGCAGCTTTTCCGGCAGTCCCGGCGGTTCGAATCGCGCAAGCGTCAGATGCGGCGAGAAAGGCCGTTTCTCCGGCGGAACACCAAGTTTTTCCAAGGCGCTGTCGATGTCGCCTGCAAGTTGCCCTAGATTTAAGGAGGCTTCAACGTCAGCCCAGAAAACGCGCGGCCGCTTTTCATTTGGGAAGAAACCCACTCCCCGAAAATCGAGCGTAACCGCTCGATCGGAATGCACGGCGGAGAGCGCCGCTCGAATGTCGCCAAGTTTCTCCGGCAGCACTTCGCCGATGAATTTCAAAGTGATATGAAGGTTATCCGTTCGCACCCACCGAGGTTGCGACGAAAGCGCGCGAAGCACCGCGAGAAACTCGCCGAGACTTTCCCGCACTCCGGGAGGAATCTCCAGTGCCACGAACAGGCGCACCGTTCAAGACCCTTTGCGAGTGTGCGCCGGCGGCTCGCCGCCATTGTAGAGAAAATGGATCCGCACCATGTCCAGCGCGAGCTGCGCTGCATGCCAGCGAATCGCCTCGCGGTCGCCGGGGAAGCGCACGCCGCGCTCTTTCACCCCGCCCGTATGCGCAATCGCGACGTGTACCGTGCCAACGGGTTTTTCTTCGCTTCCCCCGCCCGGGCCGGCGATGCCGGTGATGCCTACGCCGAGCGTGCTGCCGACGCGGCGCCGAATGCCGTCGGCCAGCGCAATCGCCACTTCGCTGCTCACCGCGCCTTTCGACTTGAGGATCTCCGGCGGCACGTCGGCCCAGGCCGTTTTCAGTTCGTTGCTGTAGCAGACCACTCCGCCCAGAAAATACGACGAGCTTCCGGGAATGCTCGTGAGCCGCTGCGCGAGCAGCCCGCCCGTGCAGCTTTCCGCCGCGGAAATGGTGGCGCTGTTCATCGTCAAAATGTTCGCTACTACTTCTTCGAGCGAAGAACCGTCCTGCGAGAATATCCGGTCCGTCAGCGCCAGCTCAAAACTCTGCGAGATTTCATCGAGCGTTTTTTGCGCGTGCGCGGCGTCGTCGGTCCAAATGCGCAAATGAATCTGAATTTCACCGGGCGCGGCGAGAATGGTCGTGTTCACGTCCGCGTAGCGCGTGTAAATCGGCTTGATGCGCTGCTCGAGCGCCGATTCGCCCATGCCCGCAACGCGCAGCTCGCGGTGAAACATTCGAACGCCGGACCCGCGCCGCTCCAGCCTCGGCAGAATCTGCTCCTGGAACATGGGCTTCAATTCGCGCGGCGGCCCGGGCAGGAGCGCGATCCATCGTCCACGGTCTTCGATCCACAGGCCGGGCGCAGAGCCGCGCGGATTCTCGAGAACTTCCGCGCCTTCCGGCACCATCGCTTGGCGCACATTTACGGGCGGCATTTCGCGGCCCAGCTGACGGAAGCGTCCCTCAATGTATTGAAGAATCGCTTTGTTGAGTTGAAGTTTGCGCCCGAGAAGGTCGGCGACGGTTTCCCGCGTCAGGTCGTCTTCGGTCGGCCCCAGACCACCCGAAGCGATGACTAGTTCCACGCGCTGAAGCGCTTCGTGGAACGCGGCGCGCAGCGTATCGCGATGGTCCCCCACAATGGATTTGCGCACCACCTCGATCCCGAGCTTGTTCAACTCCTCGGTGAGGAAGAGCGAGTTGGTGTCCAAACGATCCGGGGTAAGAAGTTCCGAACCCACTGCGATAATTTCAGCTTTCATTTGGCCCATTATGCAACGAGTGGCAATCCGCGCACGTCCCAATCCAGCGTGAAGATTGCGCCAGTGGTGGCCAAAATGGCGCGGCCGGAGGGCTGCAGCGCGAGGCCGACGAGCCCCGAGCCGCTCAGCACGATGTCCGCGTGAGCTTGCGGCGTAATCCGAACGATGCCGCGGCGGCCGCCATACGACCCGGCAACATATAGATTCGCGTCGCGGTCAAAAGCCAATCCTTGCGGACGGCCGAGTCCGCGGAAGAAAACGCTGACGTCGCCGCCCTGCGTGATGCGATGCACGCGGTCAAAACTGGAAGTGGTCGGGCCCGTCACGTAGAGATCGCCGCTCGGATGAAATGCCAGGTGGTATGCCGCGATGGACGGCTCCATAGTCGCGAACACAAAAATCTCGCGGCTCGGGCTGATCTTGAAAATCGTTCCGCTGCGGTCTCCGACGTAAAGATTGCCGGCCTGGTCAAACGCAATGCCCGTCGCAATCCCCATCCCTTCCATCCACTCCTCCGCGCGCCCGTCCGGCGTGATGCGGTGGATGGTGCCGTCGTTGCGGCAGGAAACGAAAAGATTTCCCTCGCGGTCGAGAGCCAGGCCGCTGGGATTCATCAGCGAAGTGACGAACGGCTTCACGCTGTAATTCGCGGTGATCTTGTAAAGCGAAACCGGAACGCGCTGGCCCCGCGGGCCGGAAAACGTTACATAAATATTTCCGTCTTGATCGACCGCGGGATTCGCGACGGGATGCAAGTTGTCCGCGATTTGCGTCCCGATGTGCACCGGATGCGGCGGGCTCTCCTGCCCGGCCGTCGCCACGCGCACCACGCCGCCGTTCGCGCCTTCCGGCACGCGCGCGATCAAGCGATTTTCCCCCGCAAGCGCCAGGCTGGCTTCCGCTTCGCCAAAGAGCACTACCGGCCGCGATTGCCCGCGCGAAACAAAGCCCCTGCCGAGAATAGCGATCTCCCCGCCGGGAATGGCCGCCGCGGGCGCAACTCTCTCAATGTGGGGATTGCCGTTCTTTTCCGCCGAGGACCCGAACCCGAATTTCATACCCAGCCAATGTGCAGCGAGAGAAGCCCAAAGTGTAACGCGACTCGCAAAAGAATTGCGGCGTAGACGCCCGCCATCCAGTCATCCGCCATGATTCCCCAGCCGCCGGGGAGTTTTTCCAGTTGGCGGACCGGCCACGGCTTCCAGACGTCGAACACGCGAAAAAGTATAAAACCGAGAAGCAAGTATTTCCAGTTGACCAGGCTGAGCGCGAAGAAAATCGCAAAGGTGGAAAAGTCCATGTGCGCGGTCAGATTCGGAAGCGCGATAGGAATCAGCGGGAGCAAGAGCGCGAGGTGCTGGCCCGCGACTTCGTCGACCACCACGAATTGAGGATCCTTGATCCCCGCGTAAGCGGCCGCACGGGAAGCGCTCCAGACGCCGATCGCGCCAAGCAGGAGAAGCAGCGCCAGCGCGCAGAAAATCGGCAGCGCCAGAATTGAGTTGTGCAGGTCGCTGCCGGGGACGAGAAAATGCTTGTCCATCAAGACCGCGTCTTGACTCGGATGAAACGAGAAGAATCCTCCAAGCGAGGCGGGCCGCAGAAAAAAGACGGAGGAGAGAAACGCGGTCGCAACTCCCACCAGCGAGCCAAACGTGCCCGGTGCTTTCTTGATGTACCCGACGCCGAAAGCACTGGCAATAGCGATCGCGAGGCGCGGTTTCTCGAGTCGCGCTCCGGGTGCCGGTGCTGCGTCAATTTTCGCTGTCATTCCGTTTTTCCAAATCAAGGATAACGGTGTTGCGGCTGCTCTCGATGATTTCTTTTTCATCGAAAATCGGATCGGAGACCACGTATTTTTCGCTGGCCCAATTGCCCAGGTCGCGCTCCCGGCAACGCTCGCTGCAAAACGGAAAGTCCGCATGAATCGCGGAGTCCGTCTCAATCTTGCAGATGGGGCATCTGTGTTTCATGGAACAATAGCTTCTTCGGGTTGAGAGTATAACTCAGGCGCGGACACGCAGAGGAGCGCCGGTAGCAATTCGATGGAGTTTCTCCGCCGGGGGAACTGCCGAAGGCGCCACGAACTTATTGTTGCGCGCCGCGGAGCGAGGCAGGATTTCGACGACGCGGCCAATCAAGTCGTACGCGTCCGCCTTCGTAATCTCAACGCGCGCAACATCTCCAGCGGCGGCTACATCTCCATTCGGCAGCTCGATATCGGTGAGATACAGCTTGCCGTCAATCTCCGGAGCCATACACTCCAGCCGAGCTTCCCAGACCAGCGGGTTGTCCTTCGACGGGCCGTCGATCAACGCGGTGAACGTGCGGTCCTGAGACCTGCGCGTCTTTGCGCGCAAATGCTTCGAGCGCAAGTTCTCCCGCGAGATTTTCTTCTGAATGGCCATCAAGCGGCTGTGGCGATCCGTCATCGTTTTCGCGGCCACTTTTTCATCTAGCGCGTAGCTTTCCGCGTTGTCCACATCCGAATACTCGAAGACGCCCATCCAATCCAGTTTCGCCGCCTTCACAAAATCGCAAAGTTCCTCGAAGTCGCCTTCAGTCTCGCCGGGGAATCCCACGATGAACGAAGTGCGCAACGCAACGCCGGGAATCGTCGTGCGCATGCGCTCCAGCAGTTTCAAGAACGCATCGCCGTTCGAACCGCGCTTCATCCGTGCCAGAACGTTTCGGCTGGCGTGCTGCAGCGGCATGTCCATGTATTTCGCAAGCTTTGGATGGGCCGCAAGGGTATCCAGCAATTTCTGCGTGACACGGTTGGGATACGCGTACAGGAATCGCACCCAGAGAAGGTCGTCCACTTGCGCGAGCTTTTCCAGCAGCTGTGCCAGGCCGTCGCGCAGGCCCAGATCTTCGCCGTACGAAGTCGTGTCCTGCCCGATCAGCGTGATTTCCCGCGTGCCCGCCTTCGCCAGATTCTCCGCTTCCCGGACCACCGATTCGAATCGGCGGCTGCGAAACTTCCCGCGAAGCTCGGGAATGATGCAAAACGTGCATGGATGATCACACCCTTCGGCAATTTTGATATAAGCCGCATGCTTCGGCGTGGTGATAATGCGCGGCGTCAAATCGTGGTAGAGAAACGCCGGCGGTTGCGCGGGCAGAACGCGCAACTCGCCCTCGACCGCTTCCAGGATTCGCTCGACTTCCCCGGTGCCCACGACGGCGTCTACCTCGGGAACTTGCTCGAGAATTTGCGTTCGAAACCGCTCGACGAGACAGCCCGCCACGATCAGTTTTTTCGCCGCGCCAAATTTCTTGTGTTCCGCCATCTCCAGGATGGCATCCACCGATTCCTTTTGCGCCGCCTCGATGAAGCTGCACGTGTTCACCACCAGCACTTCGGCTTGGTCCGCGCGCGGCGTAAGTTCGTAGCCTCCGCGCGCAAGAATACCCATCATCACCTCGCTGTCCACGAGGTTCTTCGGGCATCCCAGGCTGACGAATCCGACCTTAGTCATAGGCAATGAATTTGCACGTTTGCGCAATTCTCAATTGTAACATGTAGACGCGCAGTCGACTGCCGTGGAGGGCGCAATCCTGTTTAGTTGTGCCGGGGGCTACTATCAAAACCCAGCTGTTTCCCTCGGGAGCCTCACTGCCCTGGGTGATGGCCCTTCCATTCCACTGCCATTCGCTCAGCTTCAAGTACTTGCGCCGAAGTCATTCGAGCTTTGGCACAGGCGAGGTTTGTTTCGCTGTTGGCCAGCCTGAACCACATGTAAGCCTGAACATGATTCTTCGGAACTCCGAGCCCCTTCATATAGAGGAGACCCAAATTGTTCCTGCCTTGCCCTGCTCCTCCCAAGTCGGGGACATGCTCCGCAGCCTTACGGTACCATTTGGCGGCTAGAATGTAGTTCTGTTCCACACCCTCCCCATCCTCATACATTTGTCCCAAGCTGCTTTGCGCGTCGACATTACCGTGTGTAGCGGCTCTCCTGAACCACTTCAGCGCTTTTTGAAAGTCGGTCTTTCCAAACCAGCCTTGTTCAAATGCAGCGCCGAGCCAAAACTGCGACCCCGTGTCTCCACGCTGCGCCTTGGCCAGAAGTGCTTTCCTATTGGCTTCCGTCCATATTGCGTTTTGAGTGATGGACGCCGGGGCAGCTTGCGTCGAGTGAGTGGCTTGTGCTCCTGCTCGAGTGGCTAGCGCAAGTAGCGGAAAGATAAGAAAGCGGACAACAATGGCCCCTTTCATATGAACCCTCGCCAGAAGACATACTACCCCAAGCATAAAGATGGAGTCATTTGGCAGACTGTGGTGCGGG
>Ga0137409_10007809_pt1 | contig 10967 bp, 9 predicted proteins | sample CZODoug1_16funga_FD_122059 | JGI IMG/M metagenome (GOLD analysis project Ga0137409, IMG submission 122059) | Vadose zone soil fungal communities from Angelo Coast Range Reserve, California, USA - CZODoug1_16fungal (Hybrid Assembly) | ecosystem: Environmental > Terrestrial > Soil > Vadose zone... | reverse complement strand
CGAAGGCGGTCGCTATGGAAATGTACGTTTTGTCCGGGTTAGACGCTTTTAAGAAGCACTCTCGCTATATCGTGCTTCAAAGCAAGCAAGAGTCTTCGACAGACGAGTTAGTTGCTTGGCTTCGTCGAAGCGCTGACCACGTCTTCCCCGTGGAGACCCCCGAGGGCGTGAAAGACTTCATTGACCGAGCGCTTTAAGCCCCCCGCTGCTCTAGCAAAACAAAATCAGCGGGGTCGATCAGGGACCTCGAAAACGAACGCGACCGGGTCGCGGCGTCACTTTCCCGGTGCGCTTACTCAGGTCGGTACTCGTTCCGCCTCCTCATCCGCCCTCGTCGGGAACGTCTTCGACATCGGCGTGGAGCGAAAGCAGACCGATTTCCACCAGGTGACGCCGCGGCTCATCGAGCAATCCTTCGAGTGCGGCACGCGCCCGCTCCATCCAGTACACGCGCTGCTCGTCCGAGGGCGGCTCGCTGATCTGATAGAGGCCCTCGCGCGGACGCACGCCGGAAAGCTGCGAGCCGAGCTCGGTCTCGAGTAGCTGTCCGTCCGGACCGAGCAGCACCACCCACGGCTCCTGGAGCGGCAATCCGCCCCAGCGCGTCGTGGGTCCGACGTTCACGACGGCGACCGCAACGGTTGCCGGAACCAGTGCAGATACGGTGATGTGGTATACCGGCGAGGACGGGCCGGATCCCGCGCGCGGGACCGCGAGCGCGCGGATCGATAGCCAGATCAGCGTCTCCTACGGGCTGCGTGCGAACGAGCAGGGGCTGCGCTGGGTGATGCAGAACGTGGCGTCGCTCGCCGCGGTGACGTATTCGCAGACCGATCCCAATGCGCAGACGCGCGCCAACGCCCTCAATGCGCGCATCAACACCAACCTCAACGTGCCGGCCGGCACGCAGACGATCGAGTCGATCGTGACCGAGCTGTCGGGTGCCCAGGGCGCGCTCGGAACGGCCACCGAGCGCCATACACAGACCAACAACACAATCGCCGACCTGCTGGGGCAGATCGAAGGCGTGCCGACCGAGCAGGTCGGTGCCGAGATCCTGGCGATGCAGACGCGCTTGCAGGGATCCCTGCAGACGACGGCGATGCTCTACAAGCTGAGCCTGGTCAATTACGTGTAGAGCAGATTGGTTCGCTTACTATGCCGGGGCTCGCAGCCAAGCTTGCGCAGGCTGCATAAAGCTGCCCGCGGCGGCATCTCTGTCTTTTTTGATCTGCGAGTCCCGATGTTGATGGCCGGGCTAAACTAGCCCCAGCCATGACGGTGAGAGCGAGCTACGAACGATGGGAGATGTCCTCCTTGAACGAGGTCGGGTGCGCCTATGCGCGTCCGAGCAATCCGGCGGCCAGCTCGCGGTTGATGCTGATGAGCGGGTTGAGCTGCTCGCGCTTGGGATTGGCCATCATCGACATGGTCTGGTTCATCACAAACAGGCCGAGATTGGCGATGTTCTGACGGATGGCGACCGGCAAAGCGTGTTCCGTGTTGGTGGCCGATATCATGAAGATCGACCAGAGCTTGCGATTGTAGAGCAGCGCCGCGTCGAGCTCGGATTTCTTGCGATCCCAGCCGTCGACGATGGTCTGCAACCGTGACGCCGCCTTAAGCAGCAGATCAGCTTCCAATTCACGCGGATTGACGATCTGCTTGGCCACTTTGGCGTACGCTTGTGCGGCATTTTGCATGATTTACCAGTTCCTCTTCGTAAGTGACCAATTTCTTGGCCTGCTTTAGTGCCTTATACATATCCCCCGTTAAGATTAGATTATTGATAGATTCTACCAGCGGCCAAACGCTCGGCGCAGCTTTCGTAATATCTCGCACCAGAGCAAAGTAGACATCATGATGCACGCTCGGATCGCGCGACGTGTACATCAGCTGGATCGCGAGATAGATGCGTTTCGCCGGCGTCGTTGCGAGCCGCGTCGTCATGATGTCCTTTTCGCGCAGGATCGGCGCGTGCCCGTCGATCAGCAGACGCGTACGCTGGTCGTCGTTGGTGACGACACAGTCGCCAATAATAATGCGTTCGCGCGGTTTGAGCTCGACCTTGAGTGCCATTCGATTCAATCCCTATGTGGTCGATATCGATGGATGGTGAGCCCGCTTTGGTAAACGAAGCGTTAAGCGGCGAGGTTTGACCCCGCCGCTATTCTTGATCTCATTTGGTAGAGGCGGCGGCTAGCCGAACAGGCGCAGCACGGCCTGGTCTGCTTGCGAGGCAAGAGACAATGCGGTCGTGGAGAGTTGCTGGCGGGTTTGCAGCGCCAGCATGTTGGCGCCTTCCTCGTTGCTGTCGGCCAGCACCAGGCTGTCGGCGCCGATCTGCAGCAGGTTGATCATGTTCTTGCTGAAGTCCTGGCGGTTCTGCACGACCGACAGGTTCGAGCCGAATTTCGAGGCCTGGGTGCGCAGCGTGACCAGCGCGTTGTTGAGGCTGCCGACGACCGCATTGATGCTGGCATTGTCCTGGAACGCGTTGGCGGTTGGCGACGCCAGGCCAAGACCGGCCGCGCTGAATGTCACGCCGACGACCTGCAGCGCGCTGCTGCCATTCTCGTTGAACACGATCTTGAGGCTGTCGCCGTAGATCAGATTGATGCCGCCAAATGACGAGTCCCTGGCGAGCTGATCGATCTGGCTCAACAGACTGACGTAGTCATTCTGCAGGCTCTGGCGTGTGGCGAGCGCGTTGCCGTCGGCCACCGGCGCCGAGGCGGACGTCCAGGTCAGGGCGGAGGTCACCGTGCCGCCGATCTGGCCGCCCGCGGTGCCGCCCATGGTCGAGGAGGCATAGTCGTTGCTGGCCGAGATCGTCAGCTTGCCGCTCGTATCCAGCGTTGCCGTCAGATTGTTGGCCTGCAGTGCGGCATTGAGCTGATCGAGCGTCTTGATGGTGCCGCCGGTGCCGTCGCCGAAGGTGAGATTGATCGGCGTGCCGCCGTTGAAAGACGTGAACGTCAAGGTCGTGCCGCTGATGCCGCCGGGTGCTGCGGTGCGCGAGGCCGTGAAGGTCGTCGCGTTACCGGTGTTGCCATTGAGCCCGAGCGCGGCAAGTGTATTGCCGGAGCCGGAGATGATCAGGTCGGACGTCGTGCCGGTGCTGATCTGCAGCGCGCCACTGGGGGCGATCGATGAGTTGGTGGCACCAGAGGCTGTGCTCAATGTGGCGGTGCCGGACGAGTTGGCGGCGGTCTGCACGCCGGTGGCGAGGTCGATGGCTTTGAGCACGTCGGCTATTGTGCCCAGCTCGAGGTAGACGGTCGAGTTGCCGTTGCCATCGGTGACGACGTTGTTGACAACGCCGGAACCGGCGGGAACGTTGGCCGCCGCGGGCGTGCCCGCGTTCTTGAACGTGACCGTCTTGCCGTTGACGTTGAGCGTCGAGCCGTCCGTGATCAGCGTGCCGAGGCTGGCGCTGCTGGTCGTGCGGTGGGCGCCGACGGTGGCATTGCCGGAGCCGGTCGCGGTGGTGAGCCCGAGCGCCTTGAGGGCGTCGGCCTTGCCGGTGACGCTGAGGTCAGCGCCGGTGGAGCTCCGCACCGTGATCGCGCCGCCAGTGATCGAGGACACGGTCTGACTGGTGTTGGTCGAGAGCGTCGCCGCACCCGAGGCGATGACGGCGTTCTGCACTCCGCTGGCAAGGTCGATGGCGTTCAAGAGGTCGCCGACGCTTCCAGTCGATTGCGCGCCGGTGCCCAGATAGACGATGGAGTTGCCATTGCCGTCGGTGGCGATGTTGCCGCTGACGCCGTAGCCGGTCGGAGCGGTGGCGGCGGCCGGGACTGCAGACGCCTTGAAGGTGATGGTGTGGCCGTTGACCGTGAAGGTCGAGCCGTCGGTGAAGCCCGAGGCGGCCTGGGTGGTCAGACCGCCGGTGCCGGCAGCGCCGCCGGTGGGACCGTAAAGCTTCGTCGCCGTCGTGATGTTGACGGGAGTGCCGGCGTTGTCCTGGACGACGCTGCCAGTGACCCCGGCGATGGTGCCGCCCAGCGTCGTGGTGCTGAGCGCCGGCGCCGTGCCACCGGCGGTGCCGTTGTAGAGCACATTGCTGCTCGCCTGCGCGCTGGTATAAGTCGTGGTGCCGCGCAGATCTAGCGCGGTGGCGCCGCCGATCGTGGTCGAGAGATTCGACTTGGTCGTATAGCCAATGGGACTCTGCTGTGCCTGTCGGGCGGTCGAAATTCCCGACTGCACAAGCTTGCTGAGCGAGGTGATGCCCTGATTGGCAGTGGCGAGCACCTGCTGCGCTTGTCCGATCGAGTCGAGCAGGGAATTGAAATCTCCGGCGCGGCTGTGCAGTGACTGGGATGTAAAGAAGCTGATCGGGTTGTCTTCGGCGGTATTGACCTTCTTGCCGGTGGCCAGCCGGTTCTGCGTCAGACTCATCAGGTGAGCGGTGCTTTGCAGCGCTAGCAGGTTCTGCCGCACGCCGGCTGATAGGACAATGTCATCCATGGCAGGGTCTGCTCGTCGAAGGTTGCCGCCAATTTCAAAGCGCTTCGTTGAGATAATCGTTTGGTAACCCTAATGTCCGGTAAATGATTGGTTGACGAGGAATTAACTACCTGCCGCTGCTATTCAGCGAGATCCCATTTTCTGCGGCTTCGCCTCATTTATAGTAAATAATCTACTATTGTTTATGGTTAACAATGTATATCAACGATATGCCCGAGTACTAAAAGTTCATTTTGGATTTTAAATACCATTAACCATGTCTTTTTACTTGGTATTACTATGCCTATGCCATTTTGCGGGTCCGATCCAAGGGGGATCGCTCAGTAAACGCATACCAGAAAGGTTCAGTAATGTCCGGTGTCACCCTCTCCTCTGCAGTTCGGCAGAATCTGCTTTCGCTGCAGAACACGGCCTCGCTGGCGAGCATCACGCAGAATCGCCTGGCGACCGGCAAAAAGGTCAACTCGGCACTCGATAACCCGGTCAACTTCTTCACCGCATCGGGGCTCGACAGCCGCTCCAACGACATCGCGAACCTGCTCGACGGCATCGGCAACGGCGTTCAGGCCCTGAAGGCCGCCGACACCGGCATCACCTCGCTGACCAACCTGATCAGCACCGCGAAGTCGATCGCCAACCAGGCGCTTCAGGCCCAGATCGGCTATTCGACCAAGTCGAACGTCTCGACCACCATTGGCGGCGCGACCTCAAGCGACCTGCGCGGCACCACGACCTATACCAGCGCGACGGCGAGCAGCAACGTGCTCTACAAGGGCACCGCGGGCGGCACGACCGCGGCGGTCGCGGCCACGACGCTCGGCGGCACCGTCGGCACGTATACGGGCAGCACGACCTTCGAAACCACGACCGGCGGTACGACCGCCATCTCGACGAGCACGGTGATCTACGGCACCACCGCCTCCCTCGCCACCGCTGCCAACAACCAGTTCACCGACGGCACGACGCTGAGCGTGAACGGCCACACGATCACGTTCAAGTCCGGTGCGGCTCCGGCCGCGGCCTCGGCTCCGACCGGATATGGCGTCAGCGGCAGCATTGCCACGGACGGCAGCGGCAACTCGATCGTGTATCTCGGCGCCGGCGCGACCACCGCGACCGCGACCGTCGGCGATGTCTTGAGCGCGATCGACCTCGCCAGCGGTGTGGCCAGCGCCGTCGTTGCCTCCGGCGCGGCGACGATCACCCCCGCCAACAGCGGCCAGACGGCGTCCTCGATCACAACCGGCGCGATCTCACTAAGGACTTCGACCGGCCAAGATCTCACCGTCACCGGCAAGGCTGACGCCCTCAAGGCGCTCGGGCTCACCAGCGCAACCGGCTCAGGCAATGCCACTGTTGCCGCCTTCCGCACGGCCAGCAGCACCAGCCTCAGCGCGCTGATCACGAGCGGCTCGACGCTCAACGTCAACGGCAAGACCGTCACGTTCACGAACGCGGCGACGCCGGGAACGAGCGCCGTCCCGACCGGTTCGGGCGTGACCGGCAACCTCGTCACCGATGGCAACGGCAACTCGACCGTCTACCTGCAGGCGGGGACCGTTGCGGACGTGCTCAATGCCATCGACCTCGCCACCGGCGTGAAGACGACGAGCAACAGCTCCGGCACCGCGACGCTGACCACCACGACCGGGTTGACGGCGTCGTCGATCGCCAGCAGCGGCGCGCTGCAGATCAGCACCGGCACCACGTCCGACCTGACCATCACCGGCGCAGGCAATTCACTCGCCGTGCTTGGGCTCAATGGCAACACTGGCACGGGGACGAGCTTCACGGCCTCGCGCTCGGCTGGCGCCGGCAGCATCAGCGGCAAGACCTTGACCTTCACCTCCTTCAACAGCGGCACGGCGGTCAATGTCACCTTCGGCGACGGCACCAGCGGCACCGTCAAGACGATCGATCAGCTCAACACGGCGTTGCAGGCCAACAACCTGACCGCGTCGGTCGACACCACCGGCAAGCTGACCATCTCGGCCAGCAATGACTTTGCGTCCTCGACCCTGGGCGGCATCAAAGGCGGCGCCATCGGCGGCACCCTGACGTCGACGCTGACGTTCACGACTGCTGCGGCACCCGTGGCCGACGCAACCTCGACATCGACCCGTTCGGGCCTGGTGTCGCAGTTCAACAACATCCTGAGCCAGATCACGACCACCGCCCAGGATGCTTCGTACAATGGCGTGAACCTTCTGAACGCCGATACGCTGAAGCTGGTGTTCAACGAGAAGAGCACTTCGACCCTCACCATCACCGGCGTGAGCTTCACGGCGTCCGGTCTGAACCTGTCGAATCTCACCGCCGGGACGGACTTCGTCGACAACGCTTCCACAAACTCGGTGCTCGCGACCCTCAATCAGGCGAGCGTCACGCTGCGGTCGCAGGCCTCGACCTTCGGCTCGAACCTGTCGGTAGTGCAGAACCGCCAGGACTTCAACAAGAACCTGATCAATGTGCTGCAGACCGGCTCGGCGCAGCTCACTCTCGCCGACACCAACGAGGAAGGCGCCAACCTGCTGGCCCTGCAGACCCGCCAGCAGCTCTCGCTCACCTCGCTGTCACTGGCCTCGCAGGCCGACCAGGCGGTGCTGCGGTTGTTCGGCTAATACGGCAATCGTTGAAAATCACGGCGGCGGGGCGCAAGCGCCCCGCCGTTTTCGTTTGGGTGTCGTAGGATGGGTTGAGCTCTTGCGAAACCCATCGTCGATCCATGATGGGTTTCGCAAGAGCTCAACCCATCCTACGACGAGGCGCCGAAAGGCCGGGCGCGGCGAGCAGGTTAGCTTTGAATTGCGCCGCAGTACCTCTGCCACATCGTCCGGTACGCTTCTTCCACGGCCCTTGTATATGCGACAGCGCCGCAGCGCTGCTCGATGAGGCTGGGCAGCTCGCTACGAATCCTGCTGAGGCGGTCTGGAGCCGATCGCAGCGCGATGTCAACGTATCCATCGTCATCGGCGGCGACCCAGTCAGACAGTCCGACCGAGGACAGGATGGCGCCGGCCAATCTGGAGGTCACTCCGTTCCCAAGCTTTGCCACCACCGGCACCCCCATATACAGAGCCTCCCAGGTGGTGACTCCGCCACCCTGTGGAAATGGATCCAGGCAGATGTCGACATTTTGGTGGGCCGCCAGGTGCCCCTCTCTCGAGGTTGATCCCTGAAAAGAGATCCGGGCCGGCGCTATGTCGTGCCGAGCAAATCGATCAAGCAGCAAGCGTTGGACAGAGGGATCGTCAAGCAACTTATCCTTGATCAGCAACCGCGAAGTGACGTCGGTGTTCAGAATCCTCGCCCAGACCTCGATGGCAGCATCGGACATCTTGCTGACCCTGTTCAGAACGCCGTAGGTCACATAGCCATTTGACATCACGGGTGGGACTGAACATCGGAACTCGGCTGGCGGCGGCTCGATGATGATCAAGCTGGGGAGATCATAGATCTGTTCCGCAAAAAGGTGACGAGCTTCGGCGGGGATCGCGACCGGATCGGAGAACAGGTAATCGATCGTCGGCAGGCCCGTGCCGGTCGCATGTCCCCATGCGGTCACCTGGATCGGGGCTGGCTTGCGGGCGAACATTCTCAGTCGATTGCCATCCGAGTGGCCGGACAGGTCAATCAAAATGTCGACCTTATCGGCCCGGATGCAATCTGCCAGCTGATCGTCGGGCCATTGCAGAACGTTCCTCCATCGGTCGGCTCGCTGTCGGAAGGAGCCCGTTACATTGTCCTCGATGGGTGCACCGGAATAGCAGATTACTTCGAAGCGGTCCTTGTCGTGGTTCTCCAGCACGGGTCGAAAAGAGAATGCGGCAGAACGACGCCTGAACTCGGCGGATACGTAGCCCAAGACGATTCGTCTGCCCGGATCGCGATCATTCTCATATTGCGATGGGCGCTGCGTGGAAATGTTCGATCCGATCCGGCGCCACCACTCGGATCGCGCCGCCTGATGCTGCGCAAAGTCGGAGCCGGCGCAGAAGTCCAGAGTGTAGATCTTGTTCCCCAGCGCGGACTCGTCGTCCGGTCTGATCGCGAGCGCACGATCGAAGAACGAAACGGCGACTTCTGCGTTGCCTTGACGCAGATGACACTGGCCGATTTGGGTCAGCGCCTTGACCGAGCTTGGTTCGATCGCAAGGGCGCGCTGGCACGCTGCAATAGCGTCCGGTATTCGAGAGGTCTCCATCAGTATGCTGGCGCGACCGAGCCACGCTAACGACTGCTCTGGTCCGATCGATGACGCCCTGTCAAAGCTTGCAAGCGCCTCATCGCGCCGTCCCATAACGAGCAGCGTTTCGCCGCGATTGATCCAGGCGATGGTGCTGTTTGGATCAATGGCAAGCGCCAGATTAAACTCGGCAATGGCCTTGTCCGCTTGCCGCGAATCCTTGAATGCGGCGCCGCGATTGACGAGGGCGGGCACGTGAGCGGGCTTCACCATGAGCGCTTTGTCGTAGCACATGATTGCTTCGGCAAATCTCCCAAGCAGGTGCAGCGCATGACCTTTGTTGGTCAATGCGGCCACATGCTGCGAATCGAGGGCGATCGTGTTGTCGAAACTCACCATCGCTTCTGCGAGACGCCCGAAACTTAACAACACGTTGCCCTGACGGAAGTGTGCCTCGACAAAATCGGCGTGCATGGTGATCAGCTTGCCGAAACAGGCCAATGCCTCATCGTATCGTCGCAACGCGGCAAGCACGATGCCCAGATCGCACTGGACTTGAGCTGATCGCGGATCAAGCAAAAGGGCCCGCTTGAGGAGGCGTAGCGCAGCCTCGGAATCGCCCCTTTGGTGCTCGCTCGCTCCGAGCATATGGAGAGCGTCGAAATGGTTCGGGCGCTTCTTCAGCACTTTTTTGTAACCGGCCTGAGCTTCGGCAAGTTGACCGAACTGGTGGAATGCCTTCGCCCGTGCGAACAGGACCGCAACGTCGTCACTCTTCCGATATGCCGGCGCTGTGCTGACAGCCTTTTGTCTTCCCAGGCTCACCTGATGATCTCTTTCTGCCGTAAACGACCGGATTGTCAGAGCCGGTCCTCGTTTGCGGGGGATAGTACGGTGGTGGGCTCAGCCTCGCCGACTCCCGTAAATAAACTGTCAACCATATTTTGGGGGCACGCCGGGTGCAGGAACAGGCGGGCGCCAGGCGGCTGATCCGTCAAAGCGTGCGGCTGACCGCAAGCGGAACGCCGGTGCCTCGCGTCGGCGCATTGGCGCGTCCCGAAGCCCCATAGGTCTGGGGCGTCGAACGGCGGCCGATCTCGTTGGAGACCCCGCGCACGATGCCCTCGGAGACGGCGTGCGCGGTCGCCAGCACGGTCAGATTGGTCTGCAGCAGCATGCGCAAGGACTCGTGGCGCTGCTGCAGCGTGGCCAGCCGATCGCGGGCGACGCGCGCCAGCTGCGGCTTGCTCGCCTTGAGCCTGATCGTGCCGGCAACATAGCGACGGCTGAGATCGCCCTTGGGCTCGGCGAATCTCGAAGCGGCGCTGACGCGGCCGGCCCGCACCAGCGCGGTTTCCTGCTGGACGACGTCGGCAAGCTCCGCCATGACGCCCATCACCTGAGCAATCAGCGCGTCGGCCTCCGCTGCGGTCTTCACCGGGGCAGGGGACATGATCGGGTCATGCGGCGTGTTGCTCATTGGGATCCTTTCTGGGCTCCGCGCGCCTCTTGCTGGGCGATGAGGGACCGGTAGACGCTGTCGGCAAGCCCGATGCCGCCGGCTTTCGCGAATGACTTGGCATATTCGTCACTCAGGAAGGAGCGCCAGACGCCGCCGGCGCCACCGCCTCCGAACGGGCCGTCGCCGTCGATCCCGTGTGCAATCACCTCGCGTGCGACATTGGCGATGGCGTCTTGCAGCGCCTGAAGCTGATTGTTGATGCGGGATGTGTCCGGTCCGGAGCCGGTGCTCGGCGTGTTGCTCTGGCCTAGCATCAGGGGTGAGACCAGGAGCAAAAACACTGTGGTCCTGAAAAGTTTCATTGCGGTCGTTTCCTCCACACGGGCGTGATGATTTGTTCTTGAGGTGCACCGGTCTCTTATAGAGAGACGCTGTTAAGAATGGATCAACAAAGGATGAAGAGGATGTGAAAACCGGCTACTGCAAATAGTCACGCAGAAAATGCAATCAGAAATTGACAGTTTCTTTCCACGCGGAATAGTTCGCGGTCTGCAGAGTTTTGCACACAGGTTCAACGCCGCAGGGAATTTGCCCTTTTTAGGCCTTCGGCAGCGAGAAGTAAAACGTTGATCCGTGCCCCACGGCGCTCTCCACGCGGACCGCCCCGCTGTGGTTCAACACGATATGTTTCACGATGGCCAGCCCTAAACCGGTGCCGCCGGTCTCGCGTGAGCGGGCCTTATCAACGCGGTAGAACCTCTCAAAAATGCGGGGCAGATGTTCAGAGGCGATGCCGGGACCAAAATCCTGAACAAAAAATTCAATGGCATTCTTTTGCTCGGT
>Ga0137409_10007808_pt1 | contig 10969 bp, 11 predicted proteins | sample CZODoug1_16funga_FD_122059 | JGI IMG/M metagenome (GOLD analysis project Ga0137409, IMG submission 122059) | Vadose zone soil fungal communities from Angelo Coast Range Reserve, California, USA - CZODoug1_16fungal (Hybrid Assembly) | ecosystem: Environmental > Terrestrial > Soil > Vadose zone... | reverse complement strand
GCGTTGGCCTCGATGAACTGGCGGACGACCTCCGGGTCGTGGTCTACGTGCCCGCGGATCGCGCCCCAGCGGAAGTCGCCGGTGAGGAAGAAGCGCAGGAGCTCGGCCGCCGACGCGTAGCCGCCGAGGCTCAGGACCACGCGGACGCGGTCGCGGACCGCTGGCTGGGCGGCAGCCAGCAGCGCCGGGCCGGCGCCCACGCTGACGCTGATCATCACGGTCGGCGCCGCCCGTGCGGCCAGGGTGGCGACGACCGGCGCGACATCGTCGGGCCGCAGCCGGCCCCGCGTGAGGCCGGGAATCGTGGGCACCGCCACGTCGAAGCCGGCGCGAGCCAGAAGCGCGGCGGCCTGGCGCACGCGCGGGTCGTCCTTGCCCTCGGGCGAGTAGCCGTGGACCAGGACCAGCGGGACGTGGACGATCGCCGCGCCAATCCAGCGGTCGACCGCCATCCCCGGAACGCTCATCGGCTCGCGATGCGGGGTCGCGGTCAGTCTCGACAGGGGTCGCCAGGCGCCGTCGGAGAGGAATTCAACCAGAAACGCGGCGCTGAGGGCCAGGTCACCCGCGGTGCGGGCGACGGGAGCGACGAGGAGGACGGCGAGGAGAAGGCTGAGGAGGCGGACTATTTCCGGTTGACGCACTTCACGAGACGCCACCCATTGAAGAGGTTCACCTGGGTCACCAGCTCCGGGGTGAGGCCGACCTCACGCAGGAGCGGCCCCATTTGCAGATTCGACTTCCAGCCCAGGCGCGTGCAGACCGGCGCCAGCAGATCCTCGACCCATCCGGTCAGTCGTCGCTCGCTCCTGAAGTGGTTCAGGATCACGATGATCCCGTCGGGCTTCACCACGCGACGCATCTCTGTGAGGACCGCGACCGGCTCGGGCACCGCCGAGATCGTGTAGGTCGCGACGACCTTGTCAAACTCGTTGTCGCCGAAGTCCAGGGACGTCGCGTCCATGACCTTCAGGGTCACGTTGGGCATGGCGAGGGTCTGGACGCGCTCGACGGCCTTGTCCAGCATCTCCTGCGAGAGGTCGATGCCGGTCAGCTGACACGCCCACGGGTAGAGCGGAAGGTTCAGCCCCGTGCCGATGCCCACCTCGAGCACGGAGTCGCTGCGCTCGAGGGCCAGTTGCTTGAGGGCTGCGGTGCATCCGGGAGCGAAGATCCAGTCGAAGATGAAGTCGTAGACCGGGGCGTATAACTCGTACGCGCGCTGGACCTGCCTCTTCTCTAACGCTACGTCCACTCAGAGCCCTCCGGCGCTGTCGATTTGAGGGTAAGAAGGTCGAAGCCGAGAGCCGGGCGTATTCTACCCACGGGTGGGAGCCGTTGCCAAGTTACTTTTCGCCTGATGCTCCCTTTAGAGGAGGAACCTGATCAGGAGCGTTGCCAGCCCCAGAAACGAAAAGAATCCGAAGACATCCGTGAACGTCGTGATGATCACGCTCGACGCGATCGCGGGATCGACGCGAGAGGTCTTCAAGGCGATCGGGATCAAGGTGCCGACGACCGCGGCGACCATCATGTTGGCCATGAGGGCGACGGCCAGGATCAGCGAGAGGAGCAGCTGCCCCTTCCAAAGGTAGGCGATCAGCGCGATGACCAGGCCGTTGGCCGCGCCGGTCGTCAGGCCGAGCCACAGCTCCTTCCAGAGGACGCGCCGCAGGACCGCGGCGGTCATGTCGCCGAGCGCGATTCCCCGGACGACCACGGTCGCGGTCTGGGTGGTCGCGATGCCACCCATCGAGGCCACGATCGGCATGAAGACCGCCAGGGTGGCCAGGGTCTGGATCGAGGACTCAAAGAGCCCGATCACCGAGGCCGCCAGCACGGCGGTGCCCAGGTTGATCAACCGCCAGAGGTTGCGCTTGACGAAGACGGCGCGCGGCGGGTCCAGCACCGTCTCGTCGCCGGCGACGCCACCGAGGCGCTGGATGTCCTCGGTCGCCTCCTCGCGGATGACGTCGATCACGTTGTCGACGCCGATCGTGCCGAGCAGGCGGCGGTTGACGTCGACCACGGGGATCTGGATCAGGTTGTAGTGCTGGACCAGCCGCGCGACCTCCTCCTGGTCCGTGTCGACGCGGACGCTCTCGACCTCGTCGGTCCGGATGGCGCGGATCGGGGTCGTCGCGTCGGCGGCCAGGAGCCGGTGCAGAGGGACGACGCCGACAAGGTGATCGTGATCGTCCACGACGTACAGGTAGAACGCGCCCTCGCCCGAGGCCGCCTTGCGGATGTGCTCGATCGCCGCCGCCACGGTCGCGTCTTCACGGACCGCGACGAACTCGGGGGACATCAGGCGCCCGGCCGTGCCCTCGGTGTATTCGAGGAGCTCCTGGACCTCCTCGGACTTCTCCTCCTCCATGAGCTCGAGGAGCTCGTCCGCTCGCGCCTTCGGCAGCTCCACGACGACGTCGACGACCTGCTCGGGCGGCATGCGGTCGAGGACGCGCGAGACCTCGAGCTCCGGCAGCGAGCCGACCAGGTCGCGCAGGGTCGGGTCGTCGAGCTCGGCGAGCACTTCGCCGGCGTGCTGCGGGCTGAGCAGGCGGAAGAGGCGGACCTGATCGTCGCGCGGGAGCTCGCGGATGACGCGCGACACGTCCGCGGGGTGGGCGTCCTCGACGAGGTCGGAGAGTCGCTCGTCTCGACCCTCGACGAGGAGCAGCTTGATGGATTCTCTCAGTCGCTCGAGCTCTTCCATGATTGACGGTCACGCGGCGCGCGCGACCATACTACGGAGTATGACGCTGCCCGAACACCGGGCAAGGGAATTTTGCCCCGCCGCGGGCGCGGGGCGGTCACGTCACGCGCTGGTCAGGCGCCGAACTTGGTGAGCCGGAGCGCGTTGGCCATCACCAGCGGCATGAGGTGCTGGGAGGGCATCACGCCGAGGCTCCCGGCGCCGCAGGCGCGCTCGGTGAACGCGGTCACGCCGTCGGCGCCGCAGTAGCGGCTCCAGACCAGGACCGGAACCGGCTGCCAGCCGTGGCCGGCCAGCACCGAGGGGGTCGCGTGGTCTCCGGACACGACCATGACGTCGGGCTTGAGCGCCCGGATCTCCGGAATCGCGCGGTCGAGCCGCTCGAGCGCCCGCACCTTCGCGTCGAAGTCGCCGTCCTCGCCAGCCTTGTCCGTGTCCTTGTAATGCACGAAGAAAAAGTCGTGCGTGTCCCAGTTCTCCCGGAGCGTGGCGAGCTCGTCGTCGAAGGTGGAGCCGGTCTTGAGGACTTCCATGCCGACCAGCTTCGCGAGGCCGCGGTACATCGGGTACGCCGCGATCGCCGCGCTGCGGAGTCCGAAGACCTCGGGGAATCGCGGGAGCTTCGGCAGCTGGTCGAAGCCGCGCAGGAGCACCATGTTCGCGGGCGCCGCATCGGCCAGCAGGCGCCGCGCCTCGCCGACGAAACGATTCACGAGCGCGGCGGTGGCCTTCGCGCGCGGATTGAGCGCCTTCACGGGCAGCGGCGGCTGGCCCGTTGCCTGGGGATCGGTCTCGGACAGCCCCGCCGCCAGGCGCGCCCCGCCGCGGGCCCGCGAGCGCAGGACGAGAACGAATCGGTGCTCTTTCACCGACTCGACGAACACCTCGACGCCCGGCAGCTTGATCCGTCGCAGCCGCTCGGTCAGCTTCAGATTGATCTCGGTCGCGAGGCGGCCCGCGCGCCGGTCGGTGATCTTCCCGGCGCCGTCGACCGTGCAGAAATTCCCGCGCGCGGCGACGTCGCCCGCGCGCAGGTCGAACTCGATGCCGAGCGCCTCGAGGACGCCCCGCCCGACCTGATAGTGGAGCGGGTCGTAGCCGAAGAGCCCGAGGTGGCCGGGTCCGCTGCCCGGCGTGATGCCCGGCGCCACGTGGCGGATCAAACCGCACGCGGCCTCGCCCGCGAGCTGCGAGAGATTCGGCAGGTGAGCCGTCTCGAGCTCCGAGTGCCCGGTCTCGGGTCGCGGGAGCCCGCCGAGGCCGTCGAGCGAGACGAGGACGATCTTCGTCGTGTTCTGAACGACGAGCGGCGCGATTACATCGAGCATCGCCCTGGTCTCCTCATGCCTCCTTCACCGGGTTCTCGATCTGACCGAGGCCGGTGATCTCCAGCCGGCACGTGTCGCCCGGCTGCAGGAACACCGGCGGCTTGCGGGCGAAGCCCACGCCGGGCGGTGTGCCCGTCGCGATCAGATCGCCGGGTGAGAGCGTCATCAACCCCGAGAGGTAGCTCACGATGTAGCGGACGTCGAAGATGAACGTCTTGGTGTTGCCGCTCTGCATCTGCTTGCCGTTGACCCAGAGCTTCAGCTCGAGCACGTGCGGGTCGGGGATGTCGGCACGGTCGGCGATGTAAGGGCCGACCGGCGCGAAGGTCTCAGGAATCTTACCGGCCATCCACTGGCTGCCGATGAACTGGAAGTCGCGCGAGCTCACGTCGTTGATGATCGTGTAACCCCAGACGTAGTCGAGCGCCTTCTCCTTGCTCACGAATCGCGCCGTCTTGCCGATCACCACGCCGAGCTCGACTTCCCAGTCGAGCTGATTCGAGCCGCGGGGCCTCAGGATCGGCTCGTTCGGGTCGAGAATGGCGTTCGACCACTTCGCGAAGATCGGAGGCTCCTTGGGGATGGGCTGGTTGGCTTCCTCCGCGTGGTCGCGGTAGTTGAGCCCGATGCAGATGAACTTGCCGGGATCGGTGATCGGCGCGTGCAGGCGCGCCGAATTCGCGGGGATCGTGACCCATTCCTTGATGCCGGCGACCGTCTCCTCGACCAGGGGGCCGCCCTCGAGGAATGCGCGGGTGCTGCTAGGAACGAGCGCCGAGGCGATCTCGGCCGCGCGTGATACGCCGCGACGCGTCAAAGAGGCCGCGACGCTGGCTTGCAGATCGGCGATGCGGTCGCCCTGGAGGACGCCGAGCCGTGGGGTCTGGCCGTTGGTGGAGAAGCGCACGAGCTTCATTGGTTACGGGCCTCCTGGGAGAGAATGTGCCGCCGATTATAGCGTTTGTCGAGTTTACGCGCCGCACAGGCCTTTGCTATGATCGAGGTCTGCCGGAATTGTTGCGCTGGGGTGCCCCCTGGGGGCGGACAATATCTCCCTGAGGCCTGTGAGGGAGGAGGATCTTGATGAAGATCGGAAGCCGCATCCTCACCGTCGTGGTGGCGCTCGCGATGCTCGCCACCGGTCCGCTCGCCCCGCTTGCGGCAGCCCAGCAGCCGCCCTCGACTCCGTCCTCGCCGCCGCCCTTGCAGCCCATGCCTCAGCCCGCGGCCCCGCCGCCCCCGGACGTCCCGGAGCCGGAGTCCCATCTCGGCGAGTCCGCCGCGTACAACGTCGGCGCCGGCATCGCGAACGTCTTCTATATTCCGGGCAAAGGACTCCTGTGCGGCATCGGTGGCGCGGTGGGAATCTTCATTCTGATCATCAGCATCGGCTCGGCGCCCAAGCCGGCCGCCTACTTCGCGCGCGAGGGATGCGGCGGCAAGTGGATCCTCACCGGCGACGACCTTCGGCCCGATTCCGAGGTCAGATTCGACTGGGAAACGAACAACCGGTACTAGGTTCGTCTCCCACCGTACCGTAGCCGTTCTCCTCTTCGTGGTACTGCTCGCGGCGTTCGCCGCGGGCATCTGGGGAACGGTCATCCGTCCCGCGGCTTACGAGGTGCGTGGGACGATCGTCGCGCGCCCTGCCCCGGACATGCTCCTCGTTCGCCACGAGCCCGTGGCGGCGCTCGGTATGAGCGCCATGGAGCTGATGGCGATCTCAGCCAGTCCGGCGCTTCTCGATCCGGTCGGGCCCAGTCCCGGCGACCGCGTGAAGCTCGCGGTGCGCCAGCGGGACGATCAGCTCGTCCTGATCAGGATCGAAAAGCTCCCCTGAGTCAGCGCGCGCGGGAGAGCCCGCGCACGTAGCCGACCAGCTCGGCGATCTCGCTGTCGGTGAGGGTCGCGCCGAAGGCCGGCATCCCCGGCCGTCCGATGGGGGCGCCGCCGTACTTGATGATGTCGAAGAGGTACTGGTCGGAGCGCCGGTCGATCGCGGCCGCATCGTTCAGCTTGCCGGGCCGCACCAGGAAGAGCGCCGCGCGCCACGAGCCCCGGCCGTCCTCCCCATGGCACGTCGCGCAGAGGCCGAGGTAGAGGCGCTCGGCCCTCGTCGCGCCGGCCGGTGGTTTCGGAGTATCCAGGAGCCACGCCAGCCCACCCGTGAAGGCCCCGATCGCGGCGAGGACCACCCCGAGAGCCAGAAGCGGTCGGCGCATGGCGGGAGGATACACCGGGGGCCAACACCTACTTGACAACTGGCGCCAAGACAGCATAAAGAATCTAATTCTTTACGAGGGTTGCCAGTTGCCAACCCCCGATAGGCGCCAGACCCGCTTGAGGAGGCCCATGATGACGGACCCGCAGCAAGCCAAACCCGCGCCGTCAACCTTCAACCGCAGGAAATTCCTCGCGACCGCCGGCGCCGGGGTTGCGGGCAGTTCGCTTTTGACGATGCTCGACGCGAAGCAGGCTCCCGCGCAGATCAAGGGAACGACACTGCGAATTCTGCAGTGGAGCCATTTCATTCCCGCGTACGACACGTGGTTCGACAGCAAGCTCACGAAAGAGTGGGGCGACCAGAACGGCGTCAAGGTTCGGGTAGACCACATCCCGCATCTCGAGTTGCCGGCGCGCATGGCCGCGGAGTACGCCGCGGGCGCGGGACACGACATCATCATGAACGGCTCGTCGATCCTGACGCGCCTCTACTACAAGAGCCTCGCGGACCTGACCGACGTGTACGACGTGGCCGGCAAGAAGCACGGCGGCTGGATCCCGACCGCCAAGGCGCTCGTCGAGGCCGAGGGACGCTACTACGGCATCCCGCTCTTCTACATCCTGCTCCCGATGACGTACCGCAAGGATCTGTTCGACGCCAACGGCCTCAAGGCTCCGGACACCTGGGAGCTCGCCCGCGTCGCGGCGCGCACCCTGAAGCCGAAAGGGCATCCGACCGGGATCCAGTTCTCGCAGTGCGCCGACGCCAACCTGAACTGGCGCTCGGTCCTGTTCAGCTTCGGCGGCGCCGAGCTCGATCCCTCGGGCGAGAACTTTCTCATCGACTCCAAGGAAACACGCGAGGCGCTCAAGTTCGCCAAGGCCCTCTATGACGAGGGCATGACGGCCGAGGTCTTCTCGTGGGACGACGCCTCCGACAACCGCTATCTCGCCTCCGGCATCGCGTGCTGGGTCCACGATGCGATCTCGGCGTACCGGACGACAGAGGACACCAACCCCGACGTGTTCAAGAACACCTTCATCGGCATGGAGCCGGCGGGGCCGAACGGCAAGCGCGTGAACACGTGCGCGGCGAACGTATGGATGGTGTGGAAGTTCTCCAAGAACCAGCAAGCGGCCAAGGAGTTCCTGAGCCACATGGTCGACACGTTCAGCGAGGGCATGACCGCGAGCCGCGGCTACAACATGCCGTACCTGAACGGCCTGGCGAAGAAGCCGATGCCGGTGATCGGCACCGATCCGAAGCTGCAGATCCTCCAGGACTTTCCGCCCATCGTGGCGTTCTATGGCTATCCCGGTCCCTTCATCACCCCGATCCAGGAAGTCGTCAACCTCTTCGTCCTGCCCGACATGTTCACGCGCGTGGCGCGGGGCCAGAGCGTCGAGGACGTCATGAAGTGGGGGATGGGGGAGTACCGCCGGATCTTCGCAAAGCACAAGAGGGCATGACGCCCGCTTCGCTACAAGGTGGCGGCCCGGAGCCGACGGCCCGGGCCGCCGTCGTTTCTGTCGCCGCGCCCGCGCGCTCGCGGCTCATGTTCCAGAGCCAGACCTCGCGGCGGCTCGCGTTCGGGTATCTCCTCCTGGCCCCGGCGGCGCTCTACGTGCTGTTGCTGGTCGGCGCGCCGTTCGTGTTCTCGCTCTACCTGGCGGTCAGCGACGCCAACGTCGGCGATCCGGTCGCCACCTTCATCGGCCTCGAGAACTTCCGCTCGGCGCTCGAGATGGACGTGTTCTGGACGGCGCTGCAGAACAGCGTGATCTTTCTCGTCGTCGCGGCGATCTTCAAGAGTATCCTCGGCACCTCGCTGGCGTTCCTGCTCCTGCAGGAGTTCCCGGGCAAGAAGCTGATTCGCGGCCTCGTGGTGATCCCATTCACGCTGCCGATCGCGATCAGCGTGCTGGCGTGGAAGTGGATGTACGACTCCCAGTTCAGCGTCATCAACTGGGTGCTGAGCCGGGTGGGGCTCATCGGCCAGTACGGCACTGACTCCTGGCCCATCTGGCTCGGCGATCCCAAGCTGGCGCTGCTGGCCTGTATCGCCGTGAACGTGTGGCGCACCTTCCCGTTCTCGGCGATCGTGCTGCTGGCCGGGTTCACCTCGGTTCCGCTCGAGGTGCTCGACGCCGCGAAGGTCGATGGTTGCTCGTTCTTCCAGCGCTTTCGCCACGTGGTCGCGCCGATGATCTTCCCGATCCTCATGATCGGGTTTCTGTTCGATACGGTCTTCACCTTGTCGGACCTCTCGGTGGTCTATCTCTTGACGCAGGGCGGGCCCGCCAATGCCTCGAAGATCCTGCCGGTGCTCGCCTACCAGATCGGGATCCAGGCGGGTAACCTCGGCCGCGGTGCGGCGATCGCGTTGTTCCTGGTTCCGCTGCTCGCGCCCGCGATGTTTCTGTTCCTGAGAAATCTCAAGCGCCGGGAGTACTAGCCGTGGCCACCGCCCAGACCCTACGGCAGAAGGAACGTCGCCGCCATCTCCTGATCTACGCGGGGCTCACGCCGTTCGTGCTCATAGCGGTGTTCCCGATCTACTGGATGCTGATCACGGCGTTCAAGCAGGACCCGGACCTCTACCGGATGGACAACATCCCGTTCTGGTTCAACCTGGCGCCGACCTTGCGGCACTTCAAGATCCTCTTCTTTCAGACGAACTACGGCGCCTGGATCGTCAACACGATGACGATCGCCGCGTGGGTCGCGCTCATCACGCTCGTGACGGCCGTGCCGGCGGGCTACGCGCTGGCGCGTCTGAGACTGCCGGCTTCCGAGAACATCGGCATCTCCGTGTTCATGACGTACCTGGTTCCGCCGATCATTCTCTTTCTTCCGCTGTCACGAGTGGTCGCGATACTCGGCCTGCAGGACTCGTGGTGGGCGCTGGTCGTCGTCTACCCGACGTTCACGATCCCGTTCGGGACGTGGCTCCTGATGGGTTTCTTCAAGACCGTGCCCATGGAGATGGAGGAAGCGGCGCGTGTGGACGGGTGCGGATACCTCGGGGCCTTCCTGCGCGTCGTGCTCCCGGTGAGCGTGCCCGGCGTCCTCACCGCGGTGATCTTCGCCTTCACGCTCTCGATGCAGGACTTTCTCTACGGCCTCGCCTTCGTGGCGCCGGGCGATCAGAAGCCGGTGCCGGTGGGCGTGCCAACCGAGCTGATTCGCGGGGACGTGTACTACTGGGGCTCGCTGATGGGGGCCGCGCTCCTCGTGGGCTTGCCGGTCGCGGTGCTCTACAACTTCTTCCTCGACCGCTTCATCCAGGGCATCACCGGCGGCGTGGGGAAATAGAACGAGCCGGCGAGAGCATCGCTTCCCGCCGGCTCGAACGCTGGTGTGCGTTAGTCGGCGTCGGGCTTCACGACCGGATCGGGACGACCGGGGTAGCCGAGATACAGCAGGATGTACTTGACCGGCTTGTCGGTCTTGTTGGAGTGGTTGTGCCACCAGCCGCCGTTGTCCATGAAGGCCTGTCCGGCGGAATGATACTGTGCGCCGGCGATTCCCACGGGGCCCGACTCGTAAAGCGTCGTCAGGATGCCGTCGACGACGTACACGAACGTCGGCACCCTGAACTGCTGGCGCCCGGTCTGCCCGCCCGGCTCGAGCGTGACCGTCGCGCCGGTCACGAACAAGGGAGCGTTGACGGTCGCGCTGAAGCCGCCCAGCGAGGTGAACATGTTCCGGACGGCCACGCCCTTCGGCTCCGGGGGCTTGTCCTGAGCTCGGACCGGCGCACCGGCGAAAGCGATGAGAACGGCCGCTCCAACCGCAACTCCCAGTTTCATAGTCATTGGCCACACTCCCGGCGAGAAGATGTGAGCACAGCGGTTCGTGGATTGTCGGCGAAAACTAGCATCGGGCGTTGCAACCTGTCAAGGCTCAGTTACCTCATCGGCCTGCTCCTGCTCCAGTGCCTCGTGCTGCAGGCCTCCACCGGCGACGCCCAGCCCTCCCGTGTCGCCCAGATCGAAGTGGTGGCGACCGCGGTCCCCAGGCCCGCGCAGCTGGCCCTGACGAGCTCCGGGCGGCTCGTGGTCCTGAGCCACGGCTGGCGCGGCGACTCCGCGGCGGAGATCTACTGGCTCGATCCGACCGGCGGGCAGCCGATCGACGCATCCCGCGCGCCGCGGCTCGTCATCCCGTTCGCGGAGGGGCCACGAAAGACCGCGCTCGGCAGCCTGGCGGTCGATTCGAAGTCCGGCGACCTGTTCCTCGGCGAGGAGAACGGCAATCGCATCTACCGGCTGGCCGCCGCCCGGCGCCTGAGCCCGCTCGCTGTCGGCCTCAACCATCTGCTCGGCGGCTCGACCCTGACGCTCGACCGCGAGGGCCGGCTCGTGGTGCTCGACTACGCGAGCTTCGAGAGCCAGCTCCGGTCGGAGTCCCCGGTGCCGCCGGCACTGGAGGCGCTCGCGGTCGAGGATTACACCGGGCCGCTCGTCTTCCGCATCAACCCCGAGGAGGACGTGCCGCTGCCGCGCCGTCTCGAGCTCGTCGCGCCGGTCTTTCCCAAGCCTCCCGTGCGGCGCGTCGCCGGCGAGCCGCTGCACAAGTTCATCGCGGTGGTCCCGTTCGGGCGGGACTCGCTGGCGCTCCTCAACTCGGTCGGCGAGCTACTCATCCTGTCTCCGGAGGGGCAGCTGCGGCGCCTGGCGCGCCTGCCGTCGGGGCACT
>Ga0137409_10007806_pt1 | contig 10970 bp, 11 predicted proteins | sample CZODoug1_16funga_FD_122059 | JGI IMG/M metagenome (GOLD analysis project Ga0137409, IMG submission 122059) | Vadose zone soil fungal communities from Angelo Coast Range Reserve, California, USA - CZODoug1_16fungal (Hybrid Assembly) | ecosystem: Environmental > Terrestrial > Soil > Vadose zone... | reverse complement strand
TTACAAACCCTTACATATTTCGGATAGCGGGTTTCAGGGTTTGTACTTACAAACCCTGAGATAAATAGGTTTCAGGGTTTGTACTTACAAACTCTGACATGAATAGGTTCGAGGGGTTTGTCTTGTAAACCCTGACATAATTATGGCTAAGACAACGAAACCGCAGATACGGGTACTACTAGCCGATGACCACGCGATCTTTCGCGATGGCCTGAGGAAGCTGCTCGATTCCGACGAAGATATCACCATCGTCGGCGAAGCCCAGAACGGCGCTGAGTGCATCAAGCTCCTCGCTAAACTCAAACCCGATATTCTTTTGCTCGATTTGCGCATGCCGGACAAAGACGGCCTCGCCGTGCTCGAAGAAGTTAATTTTGATACGTTGCCCACGCGGGTCGTCGTTCTGACCGCCGCGGAAGACGATCGCGACGTCGTTCGCGCCATGCGCCTCGGCGCTCGCGGTGTCGTCCTGAAGCAGTCTGCCACCGATCTCCTGGTAAAAAGTATTCATCGTGTACACGCCGGCGAAATCTGGCTCGACAATCGCATGACCGCTGAAGTCATGAAGGCCTTCTCCAAGTCCAGCGAATCCGGCCCGCGCCGCGAAAAGCCGCTGCTCAGCGACCGCGAAAAAGAAATCGTCCAGCTCGTCGCCCAAGGCTTCCGCAACAAAGAAATCGGCGAAAAACTCTTCATCTCCGAGCAAACCGTCAAGAACCACTTGCACAACATCTTCGACAAGCTAGGTGTCTCCGACCGCCTCGAATTGGCGTTGTACGCGATTCACCACCGACTGATTGATCAATCGTAATCGCACCCCGAATTCCCATTCAGGACGTCATTCATCGCTGCCGTTTGCCGCTTGGGATGATCTGTCGCGGGTTAAGGTCTTTACCTGAATGCTTATTACGGCATTCCCTTGCTACCGCTTAAATCTAATGGTAATTAGTGTCCTTCCGCGTCCCCGGGGCTCCAGGATTTCTATTTTGAGTCGGTTGAGCAGGCAAACTATGAGACTTCTACCAGCAAGCTTGCGTCGTGGTGTGTTACTCCTCGTTTCCGTCCTGGCTTTCTTTGTTGCTCGCGCGGCAGCACAGACGACTAACACCACCGCGCGCATCACCCAGCCAGTGGATGAGAAGAACCTTGTCGTCTTGAAGGGCAACGTCCATCCACTCGCGCGGCCGGAGTTTGACCAAGGCCCCGCACCGCTCGACCTTCCTATGGAACGGATGCTGCTCGTGCTCAAGCGCAGCCCGGAGCAAGAAGAAGCATTAAAAAAGTTACTCGACGATCAGCAAGATAAGTCCTCGCCAAACTATCGCATGTGGTTGACACCCGAACAGTTCGGGCAGCAATTCGGGCCGTCCGACACCGATATACGTAAGGTGACAGGTTGGCTGCTAGGGCACGGATTTCAGAATGTCCAAGTTAGCAAGGGCCGCACCGTGATCGAGTTTTCCGGCGCTGGCTCGCAAGTACAGGAAACGTTCGGAACTTCCATCCACAGGTTCATGGTCAATGGCGAAGGGCACTGGGCCAATGCGAGCGACCCGACCATTCCCGCTGCTCTATCTCCGGTTGTGGAAGGTGTTCTTACCCTGCATAACTTTTTTAAGCGGCCTCAGGTCCGCGTCACGGAAAATCAGATCACCGCCAGTGTGGTACACGGATCGCCGCAGTTCACTTCCAGCGCTGGACTGCACGCTCTCACGCCCTTCGATTACTACAAAATCTACAATTTTAATCCGACTGAGCCTTATGGGCCCGTTTCTGAGCGCATCGCTATCGTAGGTCGCTCCAACATCAACCTTCAAGATGTCGGCTATTTCAATTTCTGGTTGCTGGGTAACCAGGCGGGCAGTCCCCAGGTCATCGTGAATGGCCCTGATCCCGGCGATCTCGGTGGCGGCGAAGAAACGGAAGCTGTTCTCGACACGACTTGGGCGGGCGCTATCACTCACGGTGGCGTACTACTGGTGGTTTCAAAATCCACCGCGTCAACCGACGGTGTCGATCTCTCTGAGCTGTACATCATCGACAACAATCTAGCGGGCATAATGAGCGAAAGTTTTGGAGACTGCGAGGCCAACTTTACAAGCACCCAAGCCGCCGGAATCTCCAGCCTTGCCGCGCAAGCTGCTACCCAGGGTATCACTTACGTTGTCGCTGCCGGCGATTCTGGTTCTGCCGGATGCGACAACCCGCATACGGAGAATCTCGCAACTCACCCTCCCTCGGTCAATGCCTTGGCCGCCACTCCCTACACTGTGGCCGTTGGCGGAACAATGTTCAACGAGAACGGGCATGACAGCACATATTGGAGTTCCACCAACGACCCAAACAGTCTCTCTTCCGCCCTTTCTTACGTCCCAGAAGATGTCTGGAATGAGAGCTGTACCTCCTGCAGCAAGCCCGGCATTTGGGCCGGTGGCGGCGGATCCAGCACTTTTTTCATGAAGCCTTCCTGGCAGATCGGCGTTCCGGGAATCCCGACAGATAGGGCGCGTCATCTTCCTGATGTGTCCCTTACGGCGGCCGGTCACGATCCATATCTGCTCTGCCTTCGCGGCTCTTGCATCCCCAATGCGCAGAATCAGATCAGCTTCGCAGGAGTGAGTGGAACCTCAGCTGCGGCTCCGGCCTTTGCCGGTATCCTCTCCTTGGTTGGACAAAAGGTGGGTGCTCGACTTGGCCAGCCAAACTATGTGCTGTATCGCCTGGCTGCGATGGAGAGCTTTTCGCAATGCAACGCCTCCAACACCGTTTCGCTGCCGCCAACCACCTGCGTCTTTAACGACATCACCGTCGGCAATAACTCGGTTCCGGGCGAACCCGGCTATGGCACTTCCAGCGCGACCTACCAGAGCGGAATGGGCTACGATCAGGCAACGGGCCTTGGCTCCGTAAATGTCAACACTTTGATCAATCAGTGGAACACCGTCAGCTTCAATCCGACAACCACAGTCTTCTCGATATCTCCGACCACTGCCACCCACGGCGATCCGCTGAGTGTCACGCTAAGCGTCACCCCCAACAGCGGCACAGCAACTCTCACCGGCGTCGCCTGGCTGCTGCAAAGCTCTCCCTACTCCATTCTCGTTGGGGATAATACCGTTGACATTTTCCCTCTCGACCCGAAAGGCAATTTCTCCGGTGTCACGCACCTCCTCCCTGGTGGAGCCTACCAAGTGAGCACACACTACCCAGGCGATGGCACATTTGCATCGAGCGATTCCACACCCCTCGTGCAGGTGACTATCCACCCGGAAAACACCACCATTACTTTCTCAGTGTTGACCACCGACGCCAGCGGGAATTTCATTCCCTTTAGTTCTGGGCCCTATGGAACTCCGGTTTACTATCAGGCGCACGTTAGCGGGCAATCGGGATATGGGGTGCCGGGCGCTTACGTGAATTTCTATGACACCGGCGGGGCTGGTGCCGGTAGCGTCTACCTGGATAAGAGCGGCAACGCTCTCACACCTGCGCTCACGCAGATCGCAGCGGGAGCCCATGCCATCACAGCGGCATACTACGGAGACAACAGCTTCAATACTAGCTCGAATTTGACTCCCATCAACTTCGCGATCTCACACGTCGCAACAAGCACAGCGCTCACCTCCCAACAGACCGCGCAGTCGTTGTCGCTCACCGCGACTGTTAATGCGTCGGGCGTGGGCTCTCCACCAACAGGGCTGATCACCTTTAGTAACGGCACGATGGTTCTGGGGACTGCCTCTTTGACTAACGGAAAAACGTCCGGCGACACCACACAGGCTAGCGCAACGTTTGATGGTACGCAGTTGCTCGCCGGACAGTACAACATCACGGCGAGTTATCCCGGAGACGCCAACTATGCGGCGTCGAACTCAACCGCAGTGGGATTGAATTTGATGACCGACTTCGCGGTGTCGGACCGAGGATTTACATCCCAAACAGTATCTGCTGGTCTGACAGCCCAGTACGTTAATGATATTGCGATAACTCCGTTCTTTGGATTCTCTTCCCCTGTGAACCTCTCTTGTACTGTCCCGGCAAGGGCCACTACTTGTATCGTGAATCCAAATTCTGTCACAACTTCGAGCGGGCCGAACATAGCCTCCGTTGCGGTGACCACCACCCAACGTAGCTTTGGGCCTCCCAGCCTGCCCCGCATTCGCTTCATTTTTGAGCCGCGACTCTTTCCGGTTTTCATTCTCAACATTTTTCTATGTCTTCTTCTACTTTTGCTTGCTTGGACGAGGCGTCGACGGCTCGTTGGCACTCTTCCCTTGGCTGGTCTTGTTCTTTTCCTAATACTGCTAGTGATTGGATGTGGCACTAGTAGCTCGAGCCCCCCTCCGCCCCCGCCCCCACCAGCCACCGGTACTCTAGCTGGAACCTACACCGTTACGGTGACCGGTACATCTGGCAACACGACACACACGATGACGTTGACTCTGATCGTGAATTGAACCCTTTGGTTGAATCCTTAACTCTGGCCCGCTGGCGGTATTCGGCGGTCCGAAGGCACTAATATCGTTTACGGAAACGACCAACCGCGCCATTGTCCACCGCGAGTCGTCATTCGCTAGAATAGAAAGAAGAAGTGGATAAGGAGAATTCCCTCCGTGCGCCGCCACATTTTCGCCTTGGCATTCATCTTCCTGACCACCGGGTTGGGCGTGGTCGCGCAGTCGACCGATCCCGCAAGCGCCACACCCCCGACGCAGAGCAGCCCAACTCCCGCGCCCTGCACGGCAAATTGTCCCCAACCGCCTGCCAAGCCTGCAACCGCGCCCCCCGATTCACCCGCCAAGCCTCCCGCAAAGCCGCACAAAGTTCTTACCAATGACGACATCGACGCGCAGCCTCATTACATCAGCATCGCAGGCGGGCGCGACATTCTGCAGCAACTCAACACTTGCGACCGCACCTGCTTCGACCAAGTCGCGCAGCGCGCCGGAACAAACGTTGCTTACAGTGCCAAAGGGAAACTAGCGCTTCTCGACGCCGTCGAAACCGTGAAGCGTGACATGGCCTGGCAGGAGACTCTTGGCGAGATCCTTGGGATTCAGGACCAAGCCTGCGAAACGCAGGTCCGGAAAACGGAAGACCTCAGGAAATATGCCGACTCTCGCAACATCACCACCAGCGAACTGGCCGTCGAGCGCCAGTACGAACCGAAATTTCGCGAGATTCACAATCGTCTAAACGGCGCGCTGGATCGCGCCAACGTGCACATCGCCAAAGTTGCGCCAGACAATCTACAAGCCCAATACATGCACATGCAGGTCGACAAACTGGTTCATGCCACCTGCACGATCAATGTCCCCGCGCCTCCGGAAGATACTGATGATCCAGCTGACCCGTGATCTCCTGAGCATAAGGATTGTGCCGCGAATGCGATTCGTCTTTGCGGGAAGTACTAGCTATTTCTTGGTCTTGGTCCTGCTCATTCTGGCAGGCCCGTACACCTCCGTCGCTGCGCCAGCACAGTCATCCGAAAATCCCAGCGCGAAGCCTGCGCCAGTTCCAGCCACCCGGCAATCGCCCGCACCTTCCTCCACCCCAACGCCGACAGCGTCAAACGACTCGAAGCCACTCCAGAAAGCCGTCCATCAAAAAAAGGTAATCACCGAAGAAGACCTCACCAAGCCGCCAAAACCGATTTCCTTGAGCGACCTCGATGGCGAAGAAAACAATCCGGTGTGCGATCTTTCCTGCGAAGCCATCCTCCGCGGACAGTGGGGATATACTCCCGAACGCGAAGCCGAATTTCGCAATCAGTTGACACTCGCCCGCCATGAAATCGCCACCGACCGCGTTTGGAATGACGCTTTACAATCCGCTCTCCGGGCGGCCGGCGACTACTGCGACATCCAGGACCAAAAGGCCAAAATCCTCGGCAAGGGCAACGCGGCGCCTTACATTCGCGACAGCGTGAATTCTCGCTTCGCCGAGCGCGAGCGCAAACTGGCCTTGCAATACCGGGAGTCCATGGGCCTCCTTACGCAGCGCCGGGAAGCCATTCAACGGTTCGCTTCTTTCCGCGCCGCCGTCATGCAACACCAGGTGAGTGAAGTTACCGCCAGAGTTTGCCGGGATTATCCTCTCCCATCCCAATGATGGCCGCCTCAAACTCGCGCGCCGTTGCCGTTCTTTCACGCCACGCAGGCCGCGCCTTCGCGTCCTTCTTCCTTCTCATGGTTTGCATCACACCGCCGCGCACGTTGGCGCGTACTCCGCAATCCGCTGAAGCTCCCCCCGCGCAACGGCAAACTCAGGATCCCGCAAAAAAAGATCCCCCCGCAGCCTCGCCCGTTGCCGCCGCCGCTTCAAAAGCAAGCGCCCCCAAGCCCCATCGCGTATTCACGAATGACGATTTCTCCTCCAGCATCCCCGTCGCTCCCGGAACGCATCGCCGCCTCAAGCAGCTCAATCGTTGCGACCACACCTGCTTCAACGACGTGAAGAAACAAGCCCTGAGTTTTGGCTACCTCACCGTTTTTCCACGCTCCACCCGCGAGGAGATGGACGACCGCCTCGCCAACGATATCGAAGGGCTGCAGAACGATCCGAAGTGGCAGCGCCTTCTCCTTGAAATGATTTCCTCGCACATCGACTCTTGCTTGTTAAGGCAAAAAACTCCTCCACCCGACGATGATTCTCATCACACTCCCACGCGCGAGGAACTCCAGGACGGGGAAGAGCGCATGAAGAATTACCGGCCGCCCCCCGGCAGCAATTACAACACAGCTGGTTCCGCGCTTATGTCTTACCGCTTTAGTAGCCGGCCAGATCCGCTAAAAGCTTCCCTCATGGTCCATCAATATTTGGACGAGGCCCATCGGGACTGCCCCGCCGTGCTGCCCGCCCCGAATTCCGAAAACGACAGCGATGATCCATGATCCTCGCGCCATCCCGCACTCTGGCCAAAAAACACGAAATGATTCCATCATGAAATCCGCAAAGGTCTTTCTCCTCTACGGTGCACTGCTTGTAATTTGTCTCGGGCGTCTGTCCGCGTGCCGCCGCTCCGATCAACCCTCTTCTGACGGATCCGCCGGCCCGCGCATCTTGTGGTCCTATAATTCTGGCTCAGACCTAGTTTCTGGAATCGCTCTCTCTCCCAACGGTACCGTCCACTTTGCCGCTGACAATGGCATTTACGCCCTCTCACCCCAAGGCAAATTACTTTGGAAAGCCTCTCTTCCATTCGGCCCAGTCATCGCTGCCCCAACTATCTCGCGCACGGGCACGCTCTACGCAGCCAGCCAGTCCGGCAAACTCTTCGCTCTCGATGCTTCCGGCAACCTGACTTGGCAATCCTCCGCCACCAAGCACAAATTTTTCACTCCGCCCGCCCTCGGAACCGGCGACGCCCTCTACGTCACCGACGACTTCACCGACATCTTCGCCTTCGCCCCCAGCATCGGCCCCGACCCCACTTGGAAACAAATGACCTTCAGCCCCACCGGGTCTCGCGATGACATCCTGCTCGGTACCAACGCCGGTCCTTATGGCTACGGCCCCGGCGAGTGGCGTTCCTCTCCCGTCATCGCCGCCGACGACACCATCTATCTTGCCCACCAGCAGTGGCTCTACCGCCTTAATCTTCACGGCGACGTTCTCTGGTTCGTCCAGTTGTCCAGCAGCCCGCTCGGTTTTCCCGCCATCGGCGGAGACGGCATGGTCTACCTCGAAGGCCACGGTCCTCCCGTCCTCTTCGCCATCGGCCCCGAAGGCAAACAACGCTGGGCCGTCCGGCTCTCCAACCGTTTGCTAGGTTCTCCTGTCGTCGACAACGCCGGCGTCATTTATTTTTGCGATTCCAATTTCGTCAAAGCCATCCTGCCCGATAGCCAGAGCAAATGGTACGTCCAGGCCGACTGCAACTCTGGTCCAGCCCTCGCCGCCGGCGGCACAATCTATCTCGGAATGAATAGCCGAGATCCCGGCCGCGCCTCTTACGCCACATTTCTCGCCGCCTTCACTCCCGACGGCCAGCTCAAATGGAAAATCGAAATCAACGGCGCCGTCCGCGACGCTCCCGCCATCTCCCCCGACGGCACCATCTTTTTCACCACCGACAAAGGCTACGCCTACGCCATTTCCGCTGCTGGCTCTCCCCCCATGGACTCCCCCTGGCCCCGTCTACAACACGACGCCCAAAACTCCGGCTACTCCCACTTGCCCTGAACAAAGTGAAGGGCCTACCTGCCCCCGGAGGGTTCCCAGAAAGTGTTGTAAATACACGACTTACTGTTTGACTAAGCTCGAAATCGAACACCTACAGATACAGTGGCCTCACCTCGCCGTTCTTGAGCAGTGACCTCAGACGTTCGAACCTTCTGACGTTAGGACGTTCATACATGCCACCCAAGTCCGAATTTCCTCCTACGTCCTAGTACAACGGTACTTCTTAAAATTGAATCCTTTTTGTATCCGCAGTCCTATTGTTACCTGGGCCTTACCCGGATACACTCTCTCTTCACTCAGGAGGACCGCTTTGACTGGTTCCGAACGCCGCACCACCCAGCGCTTTTCCATGCGGCTGCCGCTCACCGTTCGTTGGACGACGGGAGCCGCGGTTGGAGAAACCAGCACCGAGTCTCGGGATGTCAGCTCCCGCGGTGTTTATTTCTTCCTTTCCAAGGATGTCCGGGAAGGCTCGCCCGTCGAGATTCTGCTGACTCTGCCCAACGAGATCACTCTGGCCGGACCTGTACGCGTCCGCTGCCTCGGCCGCGTGCAGCGCACCGAGCCTCGCGATGAAGGCGCCGTCGGCGTGGTCGCCGCCATCGAGCGCTACGAATTCCTTCGCGGCGACGAAGAAAAGTAAATCTCAGCCGCCGCACTGAAGCACATTTATTTTTTTCGCGGCGAAAAAAAGTAAAGAGTTTCAGGAAGGGAAGTCCCCACTTTCCTGGTTCACAACCAGTAGATTTTCTTGACGAGTTCCTTGCTCGCTCACTGCGGAGGCGGGCAGGATAAGCCGGGGTGCCTTGGCCCCTCAGCGAAGCTGCCCCGGCACTTTTTTTTTGCCTTTCTCCGGCCGTCCCTCATCTAGAAATCTTCAAGCGCTCACTTCACCACCCGCCTGTTGAAGAACCTCGCCCCCGCCTACCCCGCTGCTCTCTCGGAGAGAACGGTGCGGTCTTTCTCTTTCCCTCTTTCCAATTTCTATTTCCTCTTTTCTAAAGCCGGCCGCAGCTTTCCTGCCGTCAGCCCCTCCAGCGCCGCGAATCGCCCGCTGAATTCGCGTGCACTCAATCGCCCCTCACGGCACAGCCAGCGCAGAAAACCGTCCGCCCGCCCCTCTCCCTTCTTCAAGTTGCATTCCGCGCATGCCGACACCAGGTTGCGGTAGCCATTGCCCCCTCCCCGCACCCGCGCCACGAAGCCCCGCCCGTTAGAGCTGGGCTAGATTATTCTTCAGCAGAAGCGCGTAACGCGATGTTACCCCCAGCCGTCACAGTCATAGACGAAAGTCACTCGGAGGAAAGAAGCCATGAAACCGCACCCCGTCCTAAGAATCGGCTTGATCTCCGCAATGTTGGTGGTCGCCTTCATCGCCGGGCAACATTATTCGCGTACCGCGGCTGCCCAAAGCACCCCGAAGTGGGAATACCAGATTGTCGGTTGCGGTGTCGGCTGCTCCGGCCAAGTCGCCCACATCAACAAGCTCGGCGACGAAGATTGGGAGGTCGTCACTCTGAACGCCAGTAATCGAATTCTTCTAAAACGTGCCAAGTAGGGATTCGTGGGCCCTTCGTAGAGAGCGGCCTTCGAGCCTCACCGCGATTAGCCGCTGCGGTAGTCCTCCAGGTTAAATCTGCGTCTCCCCGGTGTCATAGTTTCCGGCCTGAAAGCCAGCCATGCCACAAGTCCGAACGGGAAGCTGAGTAGCACCAGCAGGCAGACCAGCACGGGAGACTTGCCTCTCTCTCTGGCATCGTTTGCGGTCCAAAGCATCAGCAAGGTGAGGAATGCGAGAGGGATTCCCAACGCAACAAAAAGTCCAAAATATTCCATAAACCACCGTTTGGCGCGCGGCCCATTCTCTCATAAGTGACCGCCCTGTTATAGACCCATAGCTGCTACCTCGGCAAGGCTTGCAAGTCTGCGCGGCCTTGCGGTACGCTTCCGCACCCCATCCCGCCATGGCGCGAGCAAACAAACTTCTCGACCAAATTCTAAGAGGCGGCGCTGACGCGAATATCCCCTTTTCAGGCATGGTGCAGCTTCTGAAGCGGCTTGGGTTCCAGGAGCGCATCAAGGGTAGCCACCATATCTTTTTCCGCGATGGCGTTGCCGAAATCCTCAACTTGCAATCTCGTTCCGGGAAGTGCAAACCATACCAGGTGAAACAGGTCCGGAATGTTATAATTAACTACCGCTTGGCGGGAGAAGCCGATGCCTAGATACGAAATCATCATCTATTGGAGCCAGGCCGACGAAGCCTTTATCGCAGAAGTCCCCGAACTTCCCGGCTGCGCCGCCGACGGAAAGACCTACAAGGAAGCTCTCGCCAACGTCGAAATCATCATTCAGGAATGGATTGAAACCGCCAAAGGACTCGGCCGCCCCATCCCGGCCCCGCGCGGCCGCCTCGCCTTCGCCTAATTGTCGCGACGTTTAGATCAAAGCTCCACTGCACTTGAGCGGGGCTGTGTGGACAATCTGTGATAAGCGAAAGTGCCGCGCACTCCATTCCAGAAGGCCAATAGGAGAATAAGTCCGATAACGATTCCAGTCATCGCCGTCACACCCTGTTGATAGAACGCAAAGGCCCGCCCCGCAACGAACAGCAATAGCCCAACGACTGCCCAGGCCCTGGACATTCTGTAAGTTTGCCAAGCCACAATGGAGAAAAGTGCCGCATCAACAAGTGAGAGCGTGGAAAAACCGGGGAGGATTTGCAGGCCGAAAATGGCAAGTACTCCAAACAATGCATTGACCCCGGCGGCGAAAGCGGCTGCTCC